>Ga0210410_10000278_pt1 | contig 64279 bp, 111 predicted proteins | sample IncBWC4MmetaG_FD_161058 | JGI IMG/M metagenome (GOLD analysis project Ga0210410, IMG submission 161058) | Forest soil microbial communities from Barre Woods Harvard Forest LTER site, Petersham, Massachusetts, United States - Inc-BW-C-4-M | ecosystem: Environmental > Terrestrial > Soil >... | reverse complement strand
ATGCGTGGGATGCGTGGGATGCGTGGGATGCGCGGGATGCGCGGGCTGCGCGGGCTGCGCGGGATGCGCGGGATGCGCGGGATGCGCGGGATGCGCGGGCTGCGCGGGCTGCGCGGGCTGCGCGGGCTGCGCGGGCTGCGCGGGCTGCGCGGGCTGCGCGGGCTGCGCGGGATGCGCGGGATGCGCGGGCTGCGCGGGATGCGTTATGGCACACGCACAGCCGCGCCTCGAGCTTCGCTCTCGGCGCGGCCGATTGGTCGTTCATCGCAGAGCTCGTCGACGACGAGCGCGTCAGGGCGTACCGCGACATCTGCATCCCCTTCGTCGACGCGGTCGAAGCGGGACTCGGCGCGTTCTGGGTCTTCAACAGCGGCGGCGTGCTCGTGCCGGCACCGGCGATGTACTCGCTCGACGGTGTGCTTCACCGGGAGGACGGCCCCGCAGTTGAGTACGAGAGCGGCAGGAGCTACTGGTTCTGGCGCGGCATCCACGTCACGCAGCAGATCATCGAGGCACCCGAGACGCTGAAGCCGCGCGAGATCCTCGCCGAGCCGAACGTCGAGATCCGGCGCGTGATGATGGAACGGTTCGGGTTCGAGCGGCTGATCCGCGAGGCGAAGGCGAAGAAGCGTGCGAGCGACGAGTACGGCGTGCTCTACGAGCTCGACGTGCCCGGCGACGAGCCGCTCGTGATGGTCGCCGTCGTCAACTCGACTGCTGAGCCGGACGGCGGCTTCAAGGACTACTGGCTGCGGGTGCCGCCGACGTCGCGCACGCCGCGCGAGGCGGTCGCCTGGACGTTCGCCACCGACGACTACGCGCCGGCGGTGCAGACGTGACCGCACAACTGCCGCTCTTCAAGCCGCCGAAGGCGCACCCACGGGCGAAGCGTCTCGGGACGAACCAGCAGGCTGTGCTCGCACGCATCGACCGCTACGGCTGCGTGCGCGTACGTGAAGCCGGCCGAATCGTCTTCCTCAACCGCGGCCACCGCGACCCGACGCGTGTCCCGCGCGAGTACCTCGAGAGCGCGGGCCTCCGCGTCCTGATCAGCCTCCGTAAGCACGGGCTCGTGCGCAGCCGCCGTGACGGCGTGTGGATGCGTCAGAAAAGAGCGGCGGCATGAAGGCGCTGACCCTTACGCAGCCCTTTGCGACGCTCGTCGCGATCGGGGCGAAGCACTTCGAGACGCGCTCCTGGTCGACCGACTACCGCGGCCCACTCGCAATCCACGCCGCGAAGGGCCTCACCCCGGTTGGTGGTGCGGCTGGCCTCGTCCAGTTCTACTGGCGCGAGCCGTTCCGGCAAGCGCTGGCCGGCGCGGGTTTCAGCGCCGAGCTCGACCATGAGCTGCCGCGCGGAGCGGTCGTCGCGGTCTGCGATCTCGTCTACTGCCTGCCGACCGGTGAGGTTCGCGAAGACCTGACCGCGAACGCCCTCGCGGACATCGAGGGTGAGACCGAGCTCGCGTTCGGCGACTTCTCCCCGGGCCGGTACGCCTGGCGTCTGGCGAACGTGCGGATGCTCGACAAGACGATCGCCTGTAAGGGCGCGCTCGGCCTCTGGGATGTTGGCGCCGAGCTCGCGGGACTGATCGACTCGGCTTTGGTGGTCGCATGAGCACGACCCCGCATCTTGATCGTGCGACGATCGCGCGGTTCACCCTCGACGACTTCCAGCTGACCCTCGATGACGCGGAGGTTCTCGCCAGGCCGTCGGAGCGTTTCCGGCTCGAGGAGTGTTTGCGCGAGATCGTCGACTTCGAGGACGTGGCTCAGCAGGCGCTCGAGCTGTGGCGCGAACGGCGGCAGCGGTGAGCGGGCTGGTCGTTGCTGTGCTCGTCCTCGTCGCCTGCCTCGTGTTGATCGGTGCTGCTGCGTTGCTGCGGTATCTGTTCGACGGCGAGACGGAAGAGAGGCCGCGCTGATGCCGCCGCTCATCTACTGGATCGTCGCGGGCTGTTGCCTGGTCGTGATCGTGGTCGCGGTGTTCCTCGCCGGCGGCGGCTACGCGGTCGCGCACTGGTGGCGGCAGCGTCGTCGTCGTCATAGCGGCAAGACGATCGAGTTCACGAGGCCGCGTCCATGAGCTCCTTCGGCGAGAACGTGATCCGGCGGCTCTGGCTGCGCCGCGACGAACCGCTGATGCGGCAGATGTTGCGCGCGTGCGTGCGCGACCTCCGCTGGTGGCGAGAGCACATCGAACAGCACCTCGGGCCGAGGCCATGACCGCCATCGAGAAGGTGCTGCGCGTCCACTCGGGCGAGGAGTTCGAGGCCGACGACTTCCCGACGCTTGAGGACGGCAAGCGTGCAATGACCGAGTACGAGGCGCTGCTCGACGTCGTCGACGTGCTCGAAGCCGCGCGGCCGTTCCTCGGCCTGGAGATCGCTAACTCGGTCGGGGCGCAGGCAAGCCGTGCGCTCGCCCGTCTCGACGCGGCCAGGAGCGGCACGTGAGCGCGCGAACTGTTTCCCACAGCGGCCTGCTCGTACAGCCGACGCCCGGCCTGAACGGCGAGACGTTCTACGCCGAGATCGAGCCCGCGAGTTCGCGCTGGCTGCCCTGGCCGGGGCGCACGTCGCGCTGGTGGTACGAGATCCACGCGATCGGCGAGCCCGACGAGCACGGCATCCCGACGTCGACGCTCGCCTACCTGGACGGAGGCTCAGGCGGCGGCTTCACGCTCGCCACCTGCATCCGCCGCGCCCAGGAAGCCGTGGGACAGTTCGCCGAAGAAGGCGTGTTGCTCAGGGGCGGCTCGTGAGGGCGCCCGAGCAGGTCACCCTCGACTTCGCAGCCCCGACCGTGGTAGTCAGGGTCATGCTCACCACACATCGCGCGATCGACGACTTCATCGGCGACTGCCGGCGCCGAAGATGGTCGGAGCGCACCATCCCCGAATACGAGCGGACGCTCTACGAGTTCGCCGACCGGCTCCCCGTCGACCAGGACGTCTCCAAGATCACCACCGACGACCTGCGGCGGTACCTCGCAACGAAGACGAACCTCGCGCCCGGCACGATCGCCGGCAAGGAGGCGCACCTCGCCTCGTTCCTGCGGTGGCTCTACAAGAACCACAAGATCGCGTCCAACCCGATCGACCGGCTCGAGCGCACCCGCCGCATCCCGGCCGAAGACCTCGACGTCGTCACCGTCGACCCGGCCGGCGTCCGCAAGATCCTCGCCGCAGGCCAGACGTGGACGGAGAAGCTCGCCCCCGCGGTGCCCGCCTACCTCGGCCCGCGCCGGCACGCCGTCGCGTCGCTGCGGGTCTCGACCGACTACGACCGCGAGCGGCTGCTCATGCGGTTCCGCGAGAAGGGCGGCAAGACGATCTGGAAGCCGGTCCCGGGCGAGCTCGCCGCGCTGATCGAGACCGCCGAGGCCGACGGCGCCTACGAGCGCTACGACTACATCGTCCCGCCCGAGGGGTTCCTGCAGCGGACGAAGCCCGGCGACGTCCGCGACGACCGCATCATCTGGCGCGTCGTGAAGCGGGTCGCCGCACGCGCCGGCGTCGTCTCGCACGTGCATGCCCTCCGGGCGGCGTTCGCGTGCTTCTACCTCGAGGGAAACCCCGGCGACGTCGAGGCCCTCAAGGAGCTGATGGGCCACCGGACGCTGAAGACGACCGAGACCTACCTCAGGAAGCTGGACAAGCAGACCGCGATGGAGCGCGTACGCGACCTGTCGTGGGGAGTTGCCAACGCTGACGACAAGGGCGAGGCCGGTTTGCCGCAATTTGCGGAGAAACCGTTTGAGTCCTTGGCTGGAGTGGGGGCGGGAGGATTCGAACCTCCGTCCGCTGACACTCCAGTCGTAGAGCCGGGTGGCGGCACACAAGCCGCGCTCGAACCGCTCTCCCGTCGGCTTGAGCGCGCTCGCGAGCGCGGCCGGCGGGAGACGCGGCGCTGATAGAGGCGATCGACAGCCTGCGTCGTGAGGCGCTCGAGCTCCAGGCGCTCGCCGAGGAGCACACCCTGCCGGGGACGCTCGAGCGGCGGATCTACGACGCTGCCGAGCTCGCGGTGCGGGCGCTCGCGGACGGGCTCGAGCACGCCCTCGAGGAGGCCGCGTGATCGGTCTGCGCCGCCGCGAGGTACCGCAGCTCGGCGTCGACGAGAGCCTCCACGTCGACCCGCGGATCTTCGACGACGAGGCGTGGCTCGCCTGGGCCAAGGAGCACATGAGCTCGCGCGAGTTCGCGCTGATGGAGCGGGCGATCGAGAGCGACGGCGTGTGGCCGTGGGAGCTGCGCGCGCGTTCGCTGCTTCAGCCTGAGGATCACGCGGAGATGCTCGATGTGCGGGCGCGGATCGTGGCGGCGTTCGACGAGCTCGGAGCGGCCGCCTGATGCCGTTCAAGCCCGACCACGAGCACCTCGCAGTCGCGCGCGCGGTCAGCGGCAACGAGAAGGTTGGCGATTGCGCCGTCACCTACGCGGCGCAGCCGTCGTGTCCCGGCGACTGCCCCTTCATCGACGGCGGTGGCTGCTACGCCGAGACGGGCCGGCTCGGCATGTTCGTCACGCGGCCGCTGAACGAAGCTGCCGCGCGTCTGCAGGCGACCGCGCTCGACGTCGCGCACGCCGAGGCTGACGCGATCGACGCGCTGAGCGTCCCTGAGGGACGCCCGCTGAGGCTGCACTCGGTCGGCGACTGCGCGACCGACGAAGCAGCCCGAATCGTCGCCGCGGCCGCGGAGCGGTACATGGAGCGCGGCGGCGGCCCCGTCTGGACGTACACGCACGCCTGGCGCACAGTTGCGCGGGCGAGCTGGGGACGAGTGAGCGTGCTCGCGTCGTGCGAGACACCAGACAGTGTCCGGACAGCGTCCGGTCTCGGGTACGCGCCGTCGATCGTCGTCGAGGAGTTCGAGAGCCGCAGGCTCTACACACCCACGAAGGAGGAAGCGAATGGATCCGGCAACGGAAGGCTTGACGACCGCGGAGCTGATCTCGCGGGCGGAGGAGGAAGTGCGCGAGGTGAAGCGGTGGGTCGACAGCGACATCGAGGCGGGGGACGAGATGATTCAGCCGCACTCGGATCGGCTGTCGAACGCGCTCCGCGATCTCGACGCAGCGAAGGCGCTGCAGCCGGTGAGCGCGCACTAGAGACGTCTTGCCGCACAGCCTCCGTGAGCCGCCCCCACGGGCTCGGCAACACCGGTAGCCCGATCACGACTGGTGATCGGTTGACGGGCCAACGGCCGGGGAGCGGGGACGCGCCCGACACCAGCGTCCCCATCCTTCCCTGCCCCGCGCAGACCCATCACGGCACGACGTGCTCGAGCTGCCGTCTCTGCTTCGACGACGAGGCGCTGCTCGAGCGCGGCTACGCGATCGGGTTCGAGCTGCACGGCGTACCGATGAGCGTCCGCCGCGCACGGCTCGCCTTGCGCACCCCTGACGATCCGTCGCGCCGCGAGCCGCTCGAGACGCAGCTGCGCGCGCTGCTCGCCGACCGGCCCGACCTGACAGCTGGCGAGGCGGCCGACGAGCTCGTGATGAGCGCTCACTACGCGGGGCTGCTGCTCGCGTGGCTGCGCGGCCAGGCGGAGCACCCGTCCGTGCTGCGGTCGCGTCGCCGGCGTGGAGGCAACGCGCCGCGGAAGTCGCCGCTCGAGCGTCGCGTCCAGACGGCGCTGAAGCGTCTGCTCGCCGCCGTCGACGAAGGCCGCGCGCTCGAGAACCCACAGCTGCGCCGCGACGTCGCGTGCGTCCTCGAGGAGACCGCGCGCCAACTGCGCGCCGAGGAGCCGATCGCCGCATGACCGTCTTTCTCACCTGGGCTGTGCGCGTGAGCGCCCGCACCGCCGTCCTGCTCTGGCGCTCCAGCCGCGCCGTGACCGGCTGCCTGAAACGCGAACTGGAGGGTTATGAAAGTTGCCCGGATGCTTGTCACCGCGGCCGCGATCGTCGCCGCACTCTCACTCGCATCGTCCGCGCGCTCGCAACGCGCACCCTGGCCCGCCTGGTGGCTGCAGCAGGCGATGTGCATCCATCACTACGAAGCCGCACACGACGCGCCGAGCGATGTCGCAGCGTGGCCGCTCGGCTGGCACAACAAGAGCAACCCGTCGAGCCGCGGCGGCATGCAGTTCCTCTACGGCACGTGGGCGCGAGCGCTCAGGCGACACGGCCTGCACTACACGAGCGAGCCGGCCGACGCGACGAAGACGCAGCAGCTCTATGTCGCCTGGCTTCTGTGGAACGACGATCACGGCTCGTGGCACGAATGGGCGACCGCGGCCGGGTGCGGACTGAGGTAGCCACGTGATCGCCCAAGACGGCGCGCTCGTCGTGCTCCACCCGACGTCGGAAGAGCTCTGGCATCTGCCGTCGCGACCGCTCGTCGGTGCGCCGATCGACGCGCCGACGAGGTGCGGACTCGAGGGACTCGTGTACGCGTACGGGCCGGTCTTCCGACGGCAGCGACGGCTCTGCGCCGTCTGCAGAGACCGTTCCCCGAAGGGAGATCTCGTCTACACGACCGACGGCGAGTTCATCGTCGCAACCAAGCCAAAGCGCCGTCACCGCCGGCGGGTACCGCAGTTCACCGACGCGCACGTGCAGCTGCTGCACAAGACCTACGTCGAGAAGCACGTCGGAATGTGGGCGCTCGCCGAGCTCGTCTGGCAGCGGATGGGTTTCCGAAACCAGCAGAGCTGCGCGAATGCGATCCACCGCGCGTTCATCGAGCGAGGCCTGCCGATCCGGCCGCGCTCCGAGAGCCACCAACGCACGAACGAGGGCCGCCGCCTGCTCGGCTTCGGAGGCCACCGCGACGGCGAACGCCGCCTCGACGCCCGCACCGTCGACCGGCTCTACCGCCTCTACGGGGCTGGCTTCTCGTCGCCTGAGATCTGCCAGCGGCTCCACGCGCGGTTCGGCTACGTCGACGCGGTCCGGTTTCGCAGCGTGCTCGAGTACGCGTGGAAGACCTCCGGCTATCGGCTACGCACGAGTCGCGAGGCGGAGCTGCTCTCCCGAGCGAAGGCACCGACGCACTGCATTGGAACGACGTCGACGATCGACGGGTCGCGTCCGCATCCCTGCCCTCAACGGCCGTTGAAAGACAGCGAGCACTGCTACCACCACGATCCCCGATTCGCTGATGAGCGCGCAGCGCATATCAGGAAGATCCAGTCGCGGATCAAGCGCGCGCCGTCGCTCGAGTTCGAGCTGATCCGCCCCCACCTCGATCCGCTGCTCGTTCCGCGCAGCCGGAAGGAGCGCGCGGCCGGCGCGCTGCACCGCCAGACCGGCGTCCCCGGCTCGGTGTGCTCTCGACTGCTGAACGGCAGCAAGAAGCGGCTCAGCGTCGCCAACGCCGATCGGCTGCTCGCTCCTCTCGGTCTCACCGTCGCGCAGCTCACGCTCGACGAGGAGGTAGCAGCCTGATGGCCGAGCTTGATCCTTGCCCGTATTGCGGCAGCGACGAGTACGACCCCGCGACGACGTGCCCGAAGTCGATCGCTTGCCCGACCTGCAAGGCCGAGCCGGGCCAGAGCTGCCGACGGCCGAGCGGACACCGCGCGATGACCCTGCACGCCCCGCGCATCGCCGCCGCGGAGAGTACAGACCCCGGCGCGCAGCTCGAGATCGGTGCCGCGTGATCGTCGAAGCCGACCGGACGCTCGTCTCTGTCCCGGAGTTCCGAGCGATCGTCGACGACTGGCTCGCAGAGCTCGAGTCGCCACAGCGCGGCTACGAGATCCTCGCCGCCGCAACAGGCGAGAAGGCCGACACGTGGCGCGTGCGCCTCAGCGACCTCACGTCGACTTCGCCGCACACCGGGCTCGTCAGCCCGCGCGGCTGGTATGCGCGCGACGCGATCGACATCGGCGACGTCGACAGGTTCCTCGTCGCCGCAGGCCTCGAGCACCTCTGGCACAGCAGGCTCGCCGGCGAACGCATCGGTCTTCACTGCGAGGACTGCGGCCGCCGGATCACCGACGAGACCGGCTACCGGCCGCTCGACCTCTTCCGGCCCGACCCGGCCTCGCAGCAAGACGTGATCTGGGACGCGACGAAGCAGAAGCTCGTTACGCGCCCAGGTGCGGCGCGCGCCGGCGGCCGCCGGTTCCGGAACGTCGACCTCTGCCGCCGCTGCGCCGGCGAGGCGCTCCGCGTGCGCGCGTCGAAGAATCCGAAGGTCGGCCACAAGGGCCGCCACGGCGTACTGCGGACGCGCGATCGCGTCGAGCCGAAGCGTGGCGGCCGCCCGCGGTTGCTGAACGAGCACGAGCTCCGCCAGGCGTACGTCGTCTACAAGACCGCCGGCTTGTCGATCGGCGAGCTCGCCCGACGGTTCGCGGCGACACGCGAGACCGGAACGTACTCGGGCTACTACCAGTCGATCCTGTACGGGTGGCGGAAGCTCGGGCTGCAGCTGCGGCCGAAGGGCGAGCAGATCGGAATCTCGCGGTACGGCACCGACGGGACGAAGTCGAAGCCGAAGAAGAAGCCCTGCCGGTCACGCAACGCAAACGGCACGCGCTGCCGTCAATTCGCGCGTAAGGACAGCGAGCACTGCCGCAGTCACCACGACCTCGCGCGCGTCGAGACGCTGGCAGAGGCCGCCTGATGGTCGACGCACTCGTCGCGATCTTCTGGGCCACCGTTATCTGGCTCCTGTTCTTCGAGTCGTCGTGGCCGTGGGACTGGCAAGGCAAGCCGAAGAAGCGCAACGACCCGACAGGACGGCGGTACTGATGCCGACCGCGATCCAGTGGTGCGACGAGACCGTCCGCCATCCAGTGGACAATACGAACCGATGGCCGGAACAGCAGCAGGCGTCCGCAAGCAAGCAGCGCAACGAATCGGGATCTCGCTCGACGAGTACGAACGCCGACTCGCCGCCGGCGAGCGCTGGTGCTTCGCCTGCCGCGCGTGGCACCCACGCGACGCGTTCCACGTCGACCGCTCGCGCAGCGACGGTCTCGCGCGCGCCTGCAAGGAGAGCCGGAACCGCAGTGGCCGCGAGAAGTACGAGCCGGTCCCCGACGATCAGCGGCGTCCGCCCGGCCCACCGCCGAATCCGCCCCGCGACGGGGACACAGAACAGGCTCGCCAGCGGATCAACGTGCTCGTGCGCACGGGGAAAATCCCGCACCCGAACGAGTTGCCCTGCGCCGACTGCGGCCACGTCTACGTCGAGGGCGAGCGCAGGCACGAGTACGACCATCACCTCGGCTATGCGGCCGAGCATCACTACGACGTCGAGGCGGTCTGCACGGTCTGCCACACGCGTCGCGGTGAAGAACGCGGCGAGATTCGCCACGCGCGCGGCCACACGGGCCGGTACGTGCGCGCCTCGTAGCGCCGCCGATCTCCGCGTCCGCGAGTTCCCACGAAGCGCGGTGCCAGCGTGAGAGCAACGCTCAAGTTGCTCGCCGCCTTCATCGCAGGAGGCCTTTTCGGCGCGCTCGCGGGCGTCCGCTACGTGGGCCGAGGCGACGGCTGCGGCGACTGGAACTACACGTACCGCACCTACTCGTGGCGTGGCCGTCGCATCGAGATCCACATCGAGGACGGCAAGTGAGCCCCTGGTATCTACTCGACCTGTTCGACCGTCAGCACCGCAATGTCAGCGTCGACGTCGTACTCGCTCGCCGTGACGAGCATGCGTTCGGTCTTCGGCCAGTGGATCACGTCGCCGACGTGGATCTCGGTGGCGAACGCTGTCTGCCCCAGCCAGTCGCCAGCGGCGTCCACGAGGCGGTAAACCGGCACGCGCAGGAGTCTACGACGTGATCGGCCGCCTCTATCTCCTCCACGGTGAGCCCGTCGTCGTGCTCAAGCAGTGGGGCCTCAAGCGGCGCGGCGAAACGCACGGCGGGCCGCGCAACGTCCGCATCCTCCGCGTCGACGGTTCGACAACGGTTCGCCCTTTTAGGGGCCTGCGTCGGCTCAACCTCGCGCGATCGAGGACGGCATGAGCGAGCCCACGCGCTGCCCGAAATGCGAAGGGCTACGTGCCCCCGCACACGTCTCAGGCTGCCAACGCGACCTCCAGATCCGAAAGGAGAACGGCATGACGACCATCGCCGCGCGCCTCCGCTGCGGGCTCACAGGACACGACTGGGAATGGGGCCTGCCGAGCGGCCACTCCTGGTGTCGCCGCTGCAAACGGTACGACGACGCCCCGGCGATCCTGCGCGCCGAGAAGATCACGGCCGCGGCTCGGAAATGGCTGCCACTGTGGATCACGCTGCGCAACCGCGACCTCACCGTGCGCCTCGGCTGGTCGTGGCGGATCAACCTCTCGCTGAGCGGGCGCGTCCACTACGGATGGAGAGCGGACACCGAGCTACCCGGCATCGGACTGACGGCGCACGCCTGGCGGTTCGAGGCGTATGCGGGCGTCGGCTTCGCTTGGCCGAACGAGGACGGGGAGCGGTCGCTGCTGCACGTCGGCGCGTCCTTCCACCCCGGAGGCCTTGAGCGGATCGTCTGTCGCCTGCGCGGCCACGCCCCGGGCGATCCCCTGTCAACCGGAGCGTGCTACTGCGAGCGCTGCGACGAGCGGCTCGACGTCGCCGAGAAGGACGAACCGATCGCCGCATGAGCGACGTCGTGCTCAACCAGCGCATCGACGACCTGATCAAGCTGCTCGGCCCGCACGGCTACAACGGCTCGCGCATCGAAGTCATCCGGCGCGCGATCTTCGCGTTGCCGACGGAAGACCAGGAACACCTCGCGCGGCTCGTCCAGTACGGCGGTCTCCGCTGGCGCGAAGCATCCGGCCTCGGCTGGAGCGAAGACGCACTGGCCCACTGCGAGGGGCTCCTCTACTGGTGGAACGAGGACGCCGACCGCGCCAAGCTGATCGCTCACGCCGAGGATCTACAGCGGCGGCTCGACGCAGTTGTCGGCGCACTCGACAAGGTGCGCGCCGTCGGCTCAGGCGAGAGCGACGAATGGTGGCGGCTGTGACCGACCTCTTCGTCGTCCGCAGCGAACCAATCCCCGTCGAGGAGATCCGTCCCGGCATGATCCTCATCCTCCCCTCGCAGCGGCGGGTCACCGTGGAGCGCGTCGACGTCTACGACGACGGCCTCCACGTCGTCCGCTGGTACAGGCGCGCCGAACGAGGGGAGCCCGGCTTTGACAACGGCCACGGCGACACCGTCAACGACGAACGCGACGGCCGCTACCTCGGCTCCTGCACGGCTGTGCCTAAGGGGCACCGCTGGACGGTCGAACGCTAGATGGCCGTCGCCGTCCCCCTCCGCCTCGGAACGCTCGCCGAGCCCGTCGTCGGTCTCGTCCCGATCTCGCTCGACGAAGCCGACGCCTACCTGGCCGAGTGGGCGCACTACCTCGGCCCGCTCGACCGGCCATTCAGGAACGACGCGTGGGCGCTCGACTTGAACGGCACACCGATCTCGATCGCGACGAGCTCGTCGATCGTCGGCGAGACCTCGGCTGGCTACCCGAAGTCCGAGGCGGTCGAGCTGTCTCGCCTCTGCACGCAGCCCGGGTGCGAGTGGGCGACGCGCGTCATGCTCCGGCTCTGGCGTGAAGCCGCCGCGCCGCTGTGGCCGTGCCCCGCTCCGCGCGCCGGACAGTCCGCGCTCGCCGCGGTCGCGTACTCGAAGAACGACCGCCACGAAGGCCGCATCTACCGCTTCGACGGCTGGACGAAGGTCACCGATCGCGCCGGCTCGTCCGGGGGGGGCACTTGGTCGCACAAGCGCCGCGACAGCGACGAAGCGAACGGGCTCAAGACGCTCTGGCTCTGGCGGTATCCCGTGGCTGAAGCGGAGCAGCGATGACCGCGATCGACGGGAAGCAAGACGGTTATAACCGCTCCCGCGGTCGATCTCCGCTTCGCACGCTCCGCGAGCTCCGGCTCGATCGTGGACTCCGGCTGGCCGATCTCGAAGCCGCCTCCGAAGTCCATCGCGCCCTCATCTCGCAGATCGAGCGCGGCCGGATCGTCGCGACCGCCAAGGAGGCCGATCAGCTCGGCCGCGCACTCGGCCTCAGCCCGGGCTCGCTCCGCACCTACACCGTCCTGGCGACCGAGGAGACGACTTGACCGGACTACGCATCGCACGAGATCTCGAGCTGCCCGTCGACGTCGCCGGCGAATCGACGGCGATCCTCGCCAAGAAGGGTGCTGGCAAGAGCAACACGGCGAAGGTGATCGTCGAGGAGACGCTCGACCACGGCGGCGTCCAGGTCATCGTCCTCGACCCGATCGGCCACTGGTGGTCGCTGCGCGCCGGCGCCGACGGCAAGCCCAAGGCCGGCTACCCCGTCGTCGTCTTCGGCGGCATGCACGGCGATCTGCCGCTCGAGGAGACCGCCGGCAGGCTCCTCGCCCAGACGGCCGTGGAGTCGGGACAGTCGATGGTCCTCGACGTGTCCGGCCTCGACTCCAACGGGGCGATGCAACGGTTCGTGTACGAGCTGCTCGAAGAGCTCTACAAGCTCAAGCAGGCGACACCGACGCCGCTGCTGCTCGTGCTCGAGGAGGCGGACGAGTTCGCGCCGCAGGACCCGAAGGGGTTGCACGTGCCGCGCATGGTCGGCGCCGCGAACCGGATCTCGAAGCGTGGCCGCGGCCGCGGGATCGGGATGCTCTACGTCACCCAACGGTCGGCGGCGCTGAACAAGAACGTGCTCGACCAGTCAGACACGCTGATCGTGATGCGGACGATCGGGCCGCGCGACCGCAAGGCGATCGAGGGCTGGGTGCAGCACGCCCAGGCGGAGGGCTCCGAGCTCGTGCTGCCGTCGCTGCCGTCGCTCGAGACCGGTGAGGCGTGGGTGTGGACGCCGGAGCGTGGGCTGCTGCAGCGCGTGAAGATCCGGAAGGCGCGCACGTTCGACTCGTCGCAGACACCGAAGCCCGGCGAGGCCGCTGTCGTTGCTGACGTGAAGCCGATCGACGTCGACGCGTTGGGTGCGGCGATCCGGGCGACCGTCGAGCGCGCGCGAGAGAATGATCCCGCGGAGCTGCGCAAGCGGATCCGCGAGCTCGAGCGGAGACAGGGTGCCGAGCCGAAGGTCGAGGAGCTGCAGCGCGAGAGCGACGAGCGGCTCGCGCGGATCCGCGAGCTCGAGGCGCGCCCCGCGGAGATCGAGCGCATCGAGGTGCCCGTGCTGAACGGCAACCAGCTGCTCGAGCTCACAACCGCAGTGAACGCGATCCGGACGGCAACGAACCCGATCGCCGAGGGAATCCGCCGGCTCGTCGAGCACCTCGACTCCGAGCACGCCGCGCCACCGCCGAAGCCTGCAGCGGCAGCGTCTCGCCCTGCCGCGCCGCCGCGCCGTCCAGCACCGGCGCCGTCACCGCGACGCCCCTCCGCCGTGGCCGATCCGGACACAACGCTCGGCAAGGGCGAGCGCACCGTGCTCGAGGTGCTCGCCGAGTATCCCGAGGGGCGCACGCAGAACGAGCTCGCGTTCCTCGCCGGCTACTCCGCGAAGGCGTCAACGATCGGCGTGATCCTCGCGAGACTGCGGCAGGCGGGCCTCGTCGAACCCGGCCAGCCGATCCGGGCAACAGCGGAAGGTCTCGCTGCCGCCGGCGGCGTACGCGAACGCCCCACCGGGGACGCCCTCCTCCAGCAGTGGCTGCAGCACCCGCGGATGGGCGACGGCATGCGCCGCGTCCTGCTCGCGCTCGTCGACGCGTACCCCGACCCGCTCAGCCACGAAGAGCTCTGCGCGCGGACGGGCTACTCGCCGGAGGCGTCAACGATGGGCGTGATCCTCTCCAAGCTCCGCAAGCTCGGCCTCGTCGAGAAGGGGCCACGTCGCATCGCACCGGAGTTCGAGGAGGCGATCCGCTGATGCCGCGCCGCAACCGCCCGAGAAAGCGTCAGCACGTGCCGCCCGAGTTCAAGGGAAAGGGCCTGAAGAGGCCGCGCTACTACCACAGCGGCGCACAGCGCGATGAGCACTTCGCCGAGGCTGACCGGCTGATCCGCGAAGCCGAAGCTCGAGCCAGAGAGGAAGCTGCGTGATCGCCGGCGTCGACTCGAGCTCGCACGCCGTCGACATCGTCCTGCTTGATGACGACTCGGACGAGGTGCATTCGTTCCATCACGTCCCGCTGGTCGGCAAGACGCCGTTCGAGCGGGCGCGCGGCTGCAAGCAGCGGCTGCCGGCGCGCTCCTGGTGGGAAGAGAAGGGCGTCTGGCTGCTCGGGTTCGAGGACCCGTTCAGCCACGACGCGCACGTCGCGAAAGCACTCGGCCTGATCTGCGGCGCGTTCGCGGCGCAGCTGCCACCGGACCTGACCGCGGTGCCAACCCCGCCGAGCGAGTGGCAAAAGCTCTTCACCGGCTGGGCCAAGCAGCCGCGCTTCAGCGACGAGCGGAAGTACCTGATCCGGCAGGCCGCGCTCGCGCGCGGCTTCAACGGTGACGGCCGCACCCAAGACTTGTACGACGCCTTTGGCATCGCCGTCGTCGTACGGGATCTCAACAACCAGGCGATCCAAGGAGGCAAGGCAGCATGAGCGTCACCGCACCAGAAAAGCCGAAAGTCGACGGCACGACGAAAGGCGAGGACGCCGAAGAGGGCAAGCTCTTCGACGTCCCGCGTGTCGCCGTCGCGATCGACGAGTCCGACCCGTCCGTCCTGAAGATCGCGTTCGCGGGCGGCGTCGAGTTCGAGCGCGGCGATGGCAAACAGGTCGAGTGGTACAACGGCCTCGCCGCCGGCGAGTACCGCGACCTGAAGGTGACCGTGTTCTGCGCGGGCTCGAAGAACACGCACCGCCGCGACAGCGAGGGCGACGTCGACGCGGTCGTTCAGACGAAGTCGCTGATCGTCACCGACGTCAAGGTCACGAAGTGACGACACGTGCCGAGCTGCTCACCTGGGCCGACGCCGCGGCGATCCGGACAGACGAGCTTCTCGACAACGGCGACGGTGCCGCGTACGTCTACGAGCTGCGCGCGTTGCGGCTCACGATCGCAGCGAGCATCGCCGGCTCAGGCGAAGAGGAACGCTCGTCGTTCGAGCAGTGGGCCGAGGTCGAGCTCATGGGACACCGCAACCGGATCGCGCGCGTCCGCGAGATCGAGATCGGCCACCGCACGTTCCTCGAGCTCCACTGCCTCAACGACCAGCGCACGTGCGCAACCTGCGGCTACCAGCACGCAGGCAGCACCCGCACAATCGGCATCCACGGGGAGCACGAGTTCGCCGCGCCGGACGAGTTCACGATCGAGGTGTACTCGCCCAGCGCCGTCTTCTGCCTCACGCCGATCACCGAAGAAGCCGCGCGCCAGCAGATGGCGCCCGATGAGCTCACACGGCGCGAGGAGATCCCGTTCTGATGCGCGCCGCGCACCGCTCGCGCGCACGCCCTCCCCCGGGGCACCGGGCGGCCCTAGCCGCCCACCCCGACCCTGCCCACCCACCCATCGAAGGGGCCTGAACCACACAGTCATGGCAGACCGCGTACTCACCGGATCGCTCATCTCAAGCGACTCCGCGAACAACATCAGTGACGCCGCAGAGTGCCTCTTCGTGCGCATTCTCGTGACGCCGACGACAGACAGCTGGGGACGGCGCGACGCGTCCCTCCGCAAACTCAGGGCCGACTGCATCCCGCTCCGCGACTGGACGGACGAGAAGCTGATGGACGCACTCAACGAGCTCGTACGCGAAGGCATGTGCGAGCTCTACTGCGTCGACGGCCACTACTACCTCAGGGTCTGCAACTGGGACTCGTACCAGCGCACGATCGTGCGTCTACGCAGGGGACGGTCGAGGTTCCCCGACCCCCCCTTGCTAGCCGGCGAGGACGAAGCGACCGACGAGCGACCGACGAGCGACCGACGAGCGACCGACGCTCGGCCCGGACTGAACGGTTCTTGTGATCCAGATCTTTCTCTACCTTCAGCCGCTCAGTCAGTTCAGTCGGGACTGGCTGAAGATGTAGAGACTGAGGAAAAGCAAGAGCAGGCGACGCGATCGCTCGGCTGGTTCCTCGAAGCGGTACCAGGCGCGAACCGGCGGACTGCGGCCGCGGTCGCGACGCTCGTGCGGAAGTACCGTCTTCCCGAGGCGGCGTTGCATGCGGCGCTCGAGGAGATGACGAACGGTGGCGCCGCGATCCGGAACCCGCCCAGGCTCGTCGTCTCGAAGCTGAAGGAGTACGGCGAATCAGGCAGGTACGCTCGCCCCTGACATTCACTTGACTCCATATCCCCCGTAGGGTATTATTGGGGCATGTGGGAAGTCGAAGTCACAGACGAGTTCCGCGACTGGTACGAGGATCTCAGCGAAGGCGAGCAAGCACCGATCATGGCCGCCGTCGAGCTTCTCCAGCAGCGCGGCCCCTCGCTCGGGCGTCCGCTCGTCGGCGAGGTAGCAGGCAGCAGCATCCACAACCTGAAAGAGCTACGGCCCCTCGGAACGTCGATCAGAGTGCTGTTCGTGTTCGACCCGCGGCGCGCAGCGATCTTGCTCGTTGCCGCCGACAAGGCCGAGCAGGGCTGGAACGAGTGGTACGACGCCGTCGGCAAGCCCCAGGCCGAGCGTCTCTATGACGAGCACCTGACCGAACTTCGGAAGGAAGGACTGATCGAATGACCGGGCACACCCCATTCAAGGATCTGAAGCACAAGGCGGATCCGCGGAAGGTCAGCGAGCACCGGCAGGCGATGGAGCGCGAGCTCACGCTCGCCGAGCTCCGCAAGGCTCGCGACCTCACGCAGACGCAGCTCGCTGCTGCGCTCGACACGACCCAGCCGGGCATCTCGAAGATCGAACAGCGCACCGACCTCTACGTCTCGACACTGCGCAGCTACGTCGAGGCGCTCGGCGGCCACCTCGAGGTGACGGCCGTGTTCGCCGACGGGCCCGTTTCGATCTCGACGTTCAGCAGCCTCGCTGAGCCGATCTAGTCAGAGCAGGATCTTCGCGGCGAGCGCGGGCTCGCAGCCGACCTTGACGAGTTCGATTGCGCGATGCAGATCTGCATCACTGCACGCGAGCTTCTCTGCGACGGGGACGGGATAGCCGCAGCGGATGAGCTCTCCGAGGCGCCAGAACTCGACCTTCTCCCGCTCGCTCATCCTCGGCGCCTCCACCTGCTCGTACGTCTGCTCGCTCATGGGCGTATAGCCCGGCGCGTCTCCCCGCAATCTCTCCCGGCCGTCGCGGCGCATTGGACGAGTGCGGGAAGACGGCCGAGCATCTTGGTCAGACCTTCGGGGGCTCCGGGATAGCCGCAGGCTCCGGCTTGGCGAGATACGCATTCGCCTTCACGAGCAGGTACTTGCCGACCGAGTACCCGCCGGCGATCGCGCCGAGCTCGAGCGCGCGAAGGTCGGTGATCGCAGGAACGACCGAGTGGCCGAGCGTCACCGAGGCGAGGAACGCCTGCGCGAACGTGGCAAGGCTTCGCTCGGCGATGTCGACGAGCGTCTTCTTCGAGGGGAGCACGGGTGGATCACTTCCTTCCGGGTCGCTTGCGCTTCCACGCCCAATGCAGTTGCTGCCAGAGGTGGAGGAAGCGCCACACGTCGCCGGGGCTATCGCCGCTTCGGCTTCGGCTTCGCCAGGTGCGACCGGACCTCGGTGAGCGCCGCGAGGATCGCCTCCGTTTGAGCGACCAGTGCTGTCTGCATGTGCGTCTCGTTGGTGGCCATCTGGACGAGCGTCTGTGCTGCGACGTAGACGTCGTCGACGACGGAGTCGATCGCGACGAGCGCTTGGTCGAGCTTGTCCGAGGTGAGCTTGTTCTCGTGGGCGAGCCCGTTCTGCGTGAACGTTGCGTAGAGGGAGAGGACGAGCAGGAAGACGAGGTGGCCTCGGTCAACGCTGGGAAAGAACGCTTCGATTGCCCAGCCGCCGAAGATGACGATCGTGGTCTGCCAGACCGAGTTGAACGACTCGAACCAGCCGAGGAAGCCGTAGACCACCCGCTCGAGCGCGCGCCGTGCTCGCCTCGACATCAGTGGATGTGTGGCAGATGCTCGGCGGCGAGGATCCAGTTGGCGACGATCGCCGCACCGACAGTGAGCACGGCGGTGACGGCGACGATCGCCGCTGCCGGCCATTGGCGGGCGACGTCGACGACCGAGGCAAAGACGGACTGGCGGAGCTGCTCGACCGCGCCGTCGACGTGGTTCTCGATCGTCTCGGTCTGGGCGGCGAGTTCTTTCGTGACGCTCGGCAGGATGCCGTCGACGACCTTCGCGAGATCTCGTACGAGCCGCCGCGTCGCGGACTGGTCGCGCTTGAGTTGCGCGGTCGTCTTCTTGAGGGCTTCGACCTCTCCCTCGAGCGTCTCTACGCGTGGGCCGAGCGCCGTGCGTGCCGCCATGTGGTCAGTGTCCCCGCCTGAGGCTGATGCGTCCGAAGCGGCGAAGGAGAGGCGCGACGAGCGCGGCGATCTTCTTGAGCGGCCGGCGCGCGATGAGGCCGCCTTTGGGCCCGGTCACGGTGACGACGTCGGGTGGCGGCAGCGGCGGCTTCGAGACTGGCTTCGGTGCGACGGGAGGCTTGGCGGGCTTGCGAACGACCGCGGGCCATTGGCCGAAGTCGTCGGCGACCGCATGGTTGTGATCGACCTCCACTCCGCCGAGCGTCTGGGCGTTCGCGTACTGCTGCAGGTGCGCGCGCGGATCCCACTTGCCGCCTGACCAGGCGTAGGTCTGCCAGGCGTACTTGCAGACGCCGGCGTCGAGTGCGGCCTTGACGGCCGCGTAACCGCCGTAGACGCCGGTCTTGTCGGCGCCGAGCACCGATGCGGCGCCGGCGAGGTACGACTTGACCTGCCGCAGCTCGGTCGCGTTTGCGTCGAAGTCGACGGCGAAGTAGATCACCTGTCCGGCAGGGGCACCGCACGCCGTCGCCTGCTCGCGCGCCGCCTTGGCGTCCTGCTTGCCAGCCGATGCACCGCCGAGCGCGCGGGTCGCGGTCGTCTCGAACACGAGCACGACGTCGAGACCGTTCGAGCGCAGCCGTAGCGCCTCGGCGCGGTTGATGTTCTTCGGGTTCCCGGGCGTGGAGAGGTAGCGGCAGACGAAGGAGGCGTTCTCCTTCTTGAGGGCGTCGATGCTGGGCGGGGTGCCGGAGTAGTCGACGCCGAATCTCATGTGGCGGCTATCGGAGGTTGCTTCGACACGACCTTGCGTCCGCTCATGTGCTCGGCGATCAACTCGGCCTGGAAGCGAGCGACGGTGTCGGGGTCGGTGAACACCATCAGCGTGTTGTTCTGCGCCTTGTAGCCGGGACCGCCGGGCGCAACCTGGCCAGTGACAAACGTGCCCTCACCGGACGTGCTCCAGTTCGTCGACCCCTCGAAGCCAACACGTCCGTCGAGGACGAATCCCTTCGTGTGACTGATCTGGCCGGTCGACGATTCGAGGATCGCGAAGTGCGCGTTGAACGCGACCGGGTCGGCGGCCGCGTCGGAGGCGAGGATCGTCTTCTCGTGGACGCCGCCGGCCTGAGAGCGGTCGAGCGTGACGATCGTCGTCACGAGTGGGTTCTCGGCGGCCGCCATGACGTGCGCGTTGAGCGCCTCGTCGTCGTAGCCGAACTGGTTGCCGACGCACGAGAGCGTGATCCGTGAGAGTAGGTAGTCGAGGATGCCGTGGACGTCGTCCCGGCCGACGTAGAAGAGGCGGTGGTCGGCGCTCGAGCTCGGCGAGAAGCAGCCTTCGTGTGTGAACGGCGCGAGCTCGTCGAGGGTGAACGTTTGCAGGCTCGGCGCGGGATCGCTCACCGTCCGTGTATCGGCGACCTAGGCCTGACCTAGACTCTTCGCATGGACGAGTTCTTGATATGGGCAGCAGGCTTCTTCGACGGCGAGGGATGCGTCGGCATCTACCCCGGGCGCCAGGCCGGACGCGTGCGGTGGCGTCTTTGCCTCAGCGTCGTCCAGAAGGATCGCCGCCCACTCGATCTAATGCGCGAGCGGTTCGGGGGATCCATCAGCCGAAAGGAGGACGACCGCTGGGTGCTGACGTTCGGGCCGGGAAGCGCCAGCGCCTTTCTTCGGGAGGTACGGCCGCATCTGCGAGTAAAGGCGGATCAGGCCGACGTCGCGCTCGAGTTCGCCGATCGACTTCGCGCCGGCAAAGCCACGACCGACGAGGAGAACGCAGCGCGCTCTCTACTCGCGGCCCGCTGCTCCGAGCTTAAGCAGATCGCTGCGTAGCCGTACCCGACGCGCCGGTTGAGCCTAGGTGACGATGATGAGCTGCCGCCCGCTGGGCAGTGGGATCGGCGGCGGCGGCGGAAGCGCGGGCGGCCGCGCCCAGTCGGTGACGGTCAAGGGGTAGTCGCGTAGTGCCTGCCGCCACGCCATGATCGCGGCCTGGTTGTTCTTGTCGCTGATCGCGGTGAGCACGTCCTGCGGCATGTCGGCCGGAAGCGACGGGACCGGCAGCACGTACGGGTCGGTCTGCGCGAGCCAGCGGTTGCGCTGGTGGAGGATGTTGCCCTGGTTCGTCGCCCTGACGAGCGGAGGAATCGCCGCGTCGACGAACGTATCAAGGTCGGCCTGGAAGGTGGGGGAGTCGATGCAGAGCCGCCCGGAGTTTCGGCCGTAAGCCTGGAGCGAGTACCACTCTTTGCCGGTGTCGAGCGAGTTGTCGACTGCGTGGCTGACCGTGAAGCCGGGGGGCAGTGTTTCGATCGTCCAGCCTGGCATCGCGTGGAGGTATCGGGCTTGGTGTGCGGCATCCGGTGGGCGGCTGGCGGTCCGTTGCCAAACGGCGTACTCTGCTGGGCATGAAGTTGAGGCTGGCAGTCCTGCTCGTGACGATGGGGCTCGCCGGCGTTGCGGCCGCCGGGTTCCTCGTTTCATCGGCGTCGGCGTGGGATGTCACCGGCCTGCCGCAAGGCTTCGTCGTCGTCCATGCGACCGACATCTCTCTCTCGACTTGCCCGGCGTGGTACTGGGTGCAATGGACAGGAACGGGTGCGGCCACGGTCAAGCTTTGCGTGGATTCCCCGACGTTCCAGGCTGACCTCGACTCGTTCGTGAACGCGCACTACACCGCTCCGGCGACGACTGCCGCGACGACGACTGCGGTTACGACGGCACCCGCGACCACAACCGATGCGGGAACGACGACGACCGCGCCCGTCGCGCCCCCGGTGACTACGACCGTCACGCAGACCGTCACGCAGCCAGCGGCCGGAACGCAACCCGCGGCGACAACCACCTACGTGACCGTCACGACGGCTTCACCTGTTGAGCAGTCGCTACAGGATCAGATCAACGCACTGGCTGTACAGCTCAAGGCGGTAACGGATCGCGTGACTCGCCTGGAGAAGGCGGGCGACGCGTCGTGGCTGACGTTCCAGCAGGCCGCTTCGCAGGGGGTTGACACTGCAATCGCGGCAGCCATGGCGCGTCAGACGTGGCTCGATGTGGTGAACCAGACTGGCGCTTATGCGCCTACGCCGTAAGGCTGACCACGATGTCACTTACGCCGTTCTGCGCAGCTGCACGTGCTGCAGATAGGCGAAGTAGTTCGTGCTCGAAGCATTCTTTGTCGCCATCAATAGTTTGAGGCGATAACGCCCCGTCGTTGCGATCGTGATGCTGGCGAGGGTTAGGCGCGTGTTGTAGCCGGTGCCGCCGGTGTACGCGTCGATGGTTGATCCGGAGGCGTTGTAGGGAGCCGATCCGACGCTCGTGAAGGATGAGCCGTCGGCTGAGAGTTGCACCGTGTAGATGCCCGCATCCGGAGTCGTGACATACGTGAGTTCGATCGTCCAGGTGCCTGCGGCGAGGACGACGTCCCAGTTGATTTCAGCGTTTTGGGCGCCTGTCGATTTCTTGTAGCCGTTGTAGACGGTGTTCGCGTCTACGAACATGGTGTTCCAGTTGACCTGTGAGATCGCCGTCGGGAGTGTGTCGATGTCGATCAGGTCTGGCGGGGGCCCGAGGTACGCGTTGAAGTTCGAGGCGGTGGCGACCTCGCCGACCGCCCACGCGTGCTGAAGGTCGAGCGCCACCTATGCCGCCGCCAGCGCGAATGCGGCCCATTCGCTGCGTAGCTTCTCCACGGTCTCCCCGGGGAGCCAGTGGCGTCGCGCCGGGTCGGGCCGCTCGACGAGTGCTTCCTCGAGCGCATCGGCTTCGTCTGGCCATTCGACGTTGACGAACGCTCCGCCAACCTGAACGTTTGCGCAGCCGTCGTACCCTGCGCAGAGGAAGCGCCGGTCGCTCTTCGCTGCGATCTGCGCTGAGTGGCAGAACGGACAGCGGACGAACCAGCGGCCGTGATTGACGACGACGGTCGCGGTCACGGTCTCGTCGGTCTCGCCGAGCCTCGGAAGGTCGCCGATCATCACGCGGCGCCAGTCGGGGATCGGGTACTTCTCCCACGCCCACAAGGATGCGGGCAAGTGATGCCAGTTTCCGCGCGGGTGGCTGTAGAAGTGTTCCGCCGTGAGGATGACGCCGCTCATGCGGTGCGGCTATCGGGTGCCCCGTCAGTACGCGAAGCAGTTGTTGGCCGAGAGCTGCCCCAGGTTCGCGTCGTCGAGCGTCAGGAAGTTCCCGAGCGACGCCGGATAGGTCGCCCACTCGCAGGTCGTCTGTGACACGTCGGTCGGGATCGTCACGTTGATCCACTGGATCCGCTCATCCACGTCGTAAGCCGACCCGCCACCGGGAGGGTGTGCGATGACAGTGATGCGGTCGCCGAGCTCCCGCGTCGCGACGTGCGTCCAGGCGGTCGTTCCCGAACCCGGCTTGATCACGATGCTGTCGTGACGGAGCAGCGGCTGCTTGTACTGGAAGACGAGGTACTGAGCGAGAGAGAGACCGTCGCCATTGGAGATGAACGGGACGGTGATCTGCGAGGGCCGCGGGAAGTAGGAGGTCTGCGACGCCGAGTCGACCGACTCCTCGAGAACGAGAGACGGGTAGGCGGCGTTCGTGGTCGGCACGATCTGCCAGTCGTTGACGATCAGCGTCTTGTCGTAGGACGGCTTCGATGAGGCGTAGGCGACCGCTGCGACCCCGGGCACGTCGGCGCTGCGGTCGGAGATGGTGAGCTGGCTGACCGAGTAAGGGCTCGCCTGGAGCGTGGTCCGGTCGAGGAAGACAGCGTTGCCCGAGCCGTCCATAAAGAAGAGGCCGGCCTCGAGCTGGACGATCGTCTGGATGTGGGCGAGCGCGTTGACCTTGTCGAGGTCGGTGAACGTGTACGACTGGGCTTTCGTGTTGCCCGTCGAGATGTTGCGCAGGCTCGATGACCACGAGACGGCGTTGAGGACGTGGGTGATGCGGGTGCCGGAGAGTTCTTCTGCGAACGGCGAGGACGATCCGGGGATGATGTTGTTCGTCAGCATCTCGAACCCGTCGACGCCGGTGATCTGCGCTTCCGCATACGTCGCCCCGGTCTGCGTGATCGGCCAGGAAGAGACGAAGTGCTGGAAGAGGGTGTGCGAGACGCCGCCGATGACGGCGCGCACACGGATCGGCTTCATCGGGATAACGTTCGGGTAGTTGCTGCCGCCGCTGTAGCCGGGCTCGTACTGGCGCGAGAGGTTCTTGAGCGTGACGACGCTCGTTCCCGCCTGGATGACGTTGAGCTGCGCGTTGCGGCCGCGCGAATACTGGACGCTCTTGACGTCGCTGGAGATGTTCGTCCAGACGTACGAACTGTCGCCGGGGTTCGCTGCCCAGGCGATCTCCGTGATTATTTGCGGGAGCGCCACACTCCGGCTATCGCGGCGTCCAGTTGGCTGATAGCTAGCTCAGGCCGAGCGCGCCGGTGGCTTGCCTCTTGATCAGCAGGTGCTTGTGGATCGCGTTCGCCGCCTGGGCGCCGACGGCGTCCCAGTTGACCGCGGCCGGGTCGAGCGCGTTGACGTTGATGTAAACCGCGACGCTCCCGCCTCCACCCCCACCCCCGCCGGCGAAGCTGCGTCCGCCACCTGAGAACGCGTAGTCCTCAACCCCGTTCTCGCCGGCGAGGAACAGGGTCGGCCTTGTGACGCGGCCCATGCCTCCGTCGGCCATCGGGATCGGCGTGTGCGTTGCCTGCGCTAGCGCGCGCAGGTCGCCTTCGTAGCCGTTGCCCGCCTGAATGTTCGCGATCGCACGCTGAACCGCCGCCGAGATCGAGCCGCCCGCTGGCGGCGGTGTCGCGGGAACCTGCGGCGTGACGCCGGTGATCTTGCCGATGTAGGTCGCGAGATCTCCGAGTGCGTCCTTCAGCGTCTTGGCAGCCGAAGAGAGGTCGGTGAAGGACGGGACGGTGACACCGTCGATCACGATCCCGAACTTCGCCGCGATGCTTTGCAGGTCGGCCATCGACCCGGTCCCGTTCTCGATCCGGATCTCGAGGTCGGCGAGCGCCTTGTTCAGCATGCCAACCTGGGTCGCGTAGTTCGTGTCCGCGCTTGCGCGCTCCTGCGCGGCCTTGATCGAGAGGGTGTTCTCGTCGATCATCCGCTGCGCCTGGTCGATCGCCTTCTGATCGGCTGCGAGCTTCTGCGCGTTGAGGGGGTCGTAGACGTTCGTGATCTGGCCGGTCGCGACGTCGAGGACGCGCTTGGCGAGGACCCCCGAGTCGGCTGCGAACGTCGCCTTCGCAGCCGACAGCGTGTCCTGCAGCGAGCTACTCGTGTCGGCCGCCTGCATCGACGCGAGGAGCGCCTCCGACGGCGTCTTCAGGCCGTTCTGGAAGTAGAGGTTCCCGAGCGCCGTGTCCATCTCCGACTGCACCGACGAGAAGATCGTGCGCACCTTCGACTGCAAGGCGGTGACCTGGTTCTTGAGGTTGTCGACGATCAGCTGGTTGACGCTCGTGATCTGGCCGTTGACGTGGTCGAGCTCGGTCTGGATCGCGGTCGCCTGCTTCCCCTTCGCGGTCTCGAGCTTCTCTTTCAGGCTGGCGGCTTCGGCCTGCAGCGTCTTGGTCTGCGCGGCGAGGTCGTTGCGCAGCGTGGTGCGGTACGCGTCGGCCGCGGCGCCAGTAAGGACGCCCTCGAACGAGGTGTCGGCCTTGAACTGGCTCTGCTGCGACGCGAGCCTGTCGAGGAGCGAATCCGGTACGAGTGCCGAGCCATGGATGATCGTCGGCTTGACCGGCTTCGGGCGCGCGTTGGCTGCAGCGAACGCCGCCGCGCTACCGGCCCCTCCGCCGCCGCCACCGGAGAGGAGAGCCTGAATCGCGGGCGTGTTCGTGCTCCACGCGCCAGGTCCGCTCGTCCGCAGAATGTCGAGCGCGGCCTTCGCTTGCAGCGTCGGGTCGGCCATGAGCGCTTCCGGCGAGCCGTACTTCGCCGTCCGCTCGGCCATCAGCTTCTTGAAGTAGTTGACCTGGAAGAGGCCGACGCTGTAGTCGCCCGTGCCGGGATTGTTGTTGAGAGCGTTGACGCGCCCGCTCGGGTCTTCGCGGCCCGAGATCGCGGTAAGGAACGCGGCTTCCCTCGGCGAAGCACCAGCGCTGAGCAGGAGCGACTGAATGTCGGTCGAGGCCAGGCTTCCGCCCGCGCCGCCCTGGTAGGCAAAGCGGTTCGGTGAGCCGCTCGCGGCATTACCGGAGTTGCCGGGGCCAGTGGCGCCGGGGGGTCCGGGCAGCTTGTTCAGCGTCCCGCTCTGATCGACGTGGTAGTAGCCGCCCTTCCACGCCAGGTTGCCGCCGCCGAGATCTTTCGCACCGTTCCCGGTCATCAGGCCGATGATGTTCTTCTGGGTCGGCGTGATCTGGTCGCTTACGCCGCCGAAGCCGTACTGGGCGAGTTTCGAGACCTGAGCCAACTTCGCGGCGAGCGCACCGAGGCCAGCAAGAAGCCCCGCCCCAGTAAGACCGAGCAGCCCAGCCTGCAAGCCCGCCACCTCTCCTGCAGCAACGGCTGAGGCGCCGCCAACCGCGGCGACGTCAGTCTTGACGGCGAGGAGCGCGCCGCCCCCGACTTCTTTCCACGCGACCATGGATGCCTGGGCGTCACTCACCGCGGCCGTAACGGCGGCTACGCCCTCGGCGCCAGCCATCGCTTGCAGGGCGCGCGCCCACCCGAGGATGATCGAGCCGGCCTTGAGCGCGAGGAGTGCTTCGAGAGTCTGCTTGAAGCCGCCGGTCGCCTGATCGACTGCGTTGACGATCCCCTTGACCAGATCAAAGGCGTCATGCAACGCATGCGCCGCGTCCCGCGCGTCCCGCTGCGCCTGCCCGGTCTGGTTGAGCTTGTCCATCCACGCCGACAACTCGTCGATCACCTGCGTGATGTCAGGCAGAAGCACAGTCCCGATCGCCACCTGCAGCTCCTCGAGCGAACGATGGAACCTCGCGAGGCCGCCCGCTGACGACGCCGAGAACGACGCGTCACCGTTCGCCACCTTCTGCTTCAAGACCTCGAGCGCGAGAGCACCAGTCGCGGCCTGATCGGAGGCCTTCGCGATCGCGTTCGCATGCGCGAGCTCCGACGGCGTCAGCGCCTCGTGCGCGGCCTTCAAGTTCGCGAGCTCGTTCTTCAACGCGTCGGTCGCCGTCGTCACCTTCGGGATCGCGACGCCGAGGCCGCGCAGCACCGTCGAGTGGCCGAGGCCCGCCATGATCACCTGCTGCGTCGCGGTCGCGAGATCCTCGTTGCGGGTGCGCGCGAGATTCGTCGCGACCGACAGCTCCGTCTCCGCCTTCGTCACGTCGCCGGTCGAGAGCACGAACCGCGTCATGGCGCCGGCGAGGTCGGACTTCGTGAACTGCGACAGGTCGCCCTGCTTCTTCAGCGTCTCGTCGATCGACGCGTTCCACGCCTGATGCGTGTTCTTGACCGCGTTCTCGAGCTGCCCCATCGCTAGCTCCGTCGTGCGCGTCTTGTCGACGATCGACTTCAGGGTCCCGCCGATGAGGGCGCCGCCGAGGAATGCGTTCGACGCGAAGAACATCGCGCGCCCCAGACCCGTGAAGGAGGCGATACCGCCGCGCGCCTCCCGCTCCGCATCCTTCAACGCCACCGACTGCTTGCGATGCGCATCAGCCGCGTAAAGGGACGCCCCGCCGAGCTTGTTCGTCGCCGCGGTCGCCTCCGCCGACGCCGCACCCATCCCCGCGAGCGACGCCTTCGTCTGCGCGGTGACGCGGTCCGCCTGCGCCATCGCCGACTGGAACGTGCCGAGACCGCTCGCCTCGAGAACCGCTTGGAGGCGCTCGACCTCCACCTCAGAGCCCCGCCAGCCCGAACGTCTTCAGTTCCTCGAACCGCTGCTCGTCACGCAGCCGCAGGTACGCCTGCCAGTAGGTGTATTCGGACGAGCCGGTCGTGGCGAGCATCTCGCGCACGCTCTTGCCCTGCGCTTCGGCTACTCGGAAGCGGTCGAAGACCGCTTGATCGTCGCGGAGTTTTTTTCGGCCGTCTCCAGGGCCGGGGCGCCCATCGCCGAGAGCCGCTGCACCGCCGAGACGAGAGCGTCGACCTTCGACGCGCCGAGCTCCATCGCCCTGGTCGCGCCCGCCAGGTCGAGGAGCGGCTTGCCGTCGGCCGGGTCGATCAGGCCGAGCTGCAGGATCATCTGCTGGTAGCGAGCGAGGTTCGGCTTCCCGTCCTCCTGCATCGCCGGGATGAGCGCCTCCTGCGCCTGCAGCTGCTGGCCCGCGGTGAGCTCGCGGCAGAGCACCTTCCCGAGGCCTGGCACGTCGACGAGCTCCTCGGCGAGCTGGCCGGCGTGCGAGAGGAACGCGTCCCTCGAGATGCCCGTCTCGGCGTCGGCCATTACAGGAAGAAGACCTGGCCGAAGTTCTTGAAGGTGCAGGTGAACGTGACGAGCCCGTTGACCGGGTCGCTCGTCTGGAAGGTGTCGAGGTTCGCGGTCAGCTCGTAGCCGTCGGTGTTGTTCACGAGCAGGTTGAGGCCGACCGTGACGCCGTTCAGGATCGCGTTGTGGAGGACGGTCTGGCCCGTGTCGGCCGTGACGTCCCACTTGCCGGTGATCGTGCCCTTGAGGTCCTTGAGGCCGCCGACGTCGCTCGTCCACGAGTCGCCGAGCGAGGTCTGGTCGTAGAGCGCCTGGGTGAGGGTGCCGTCCCACTTGTCGATCAGCGCGACCGTGGTGACCGGCGTCGTGTTCAGCTTGACGCTGCCTCCCTTACCGGCGATTGCAGATGCGGCCACGGCCTAAGCCTCCTGAGACGAAATCGGGGTCATCAGGGCGGGGCTATCGGGCGGTTGCCGTCAGCGTTCGGACGTAGGATTCAGGCGTGGACTCAAGGCCGGACGCCGAACGACTGGACGCGGCGCTGAGCGATCTGAGGCGCGCGCTGGACGACGCGCTCGGCATCTCTCGCCTCGTCTACTGGCTCGATCGGCAACTCCGGCGCTCGCCTCGCCTCTACGCGTGGCTCAGCAAGTAGGTCGTGGACGCAGCTGATTTCGCGGTCGAGTTCGGGTGGATGCCTCTCCCGTGGCGCCACTCCCCGGGTAGCGACGAGGCTGCGGAGGAAGCGCGAGCGGCCGCGACATGGGGCCTGCGCGCCCGAGGCCGCGACGGCCTCGAGACGACCGTGCTCGACGGCGTCATCGACGTGCGCTGCATCCACGCGGTGAGCCTCTGGGAAGACTGCGAAGCGTGCGCCGCCTCGCTCAGCGGGTGACGCCGCGCACGAACGCGAAAAGGTTCTGCGTGAACTCGAACCGCTGCTTCTCGTCCTTCCCGAGCGGCACCGGGTTCGACTGCTTGTAGCCGATCACCTTGAAGTGCGTGCCGTGGATGTCCGTCTCGGTGACGGCGTGGAGCGCCTGGTAGATCGTGATCAGGTTGGTGCGTGCGACGTCGGCGTCGGCGGCGCGTGATCGAAGCTGGAACGACGGGTAGTCGGTGTCGTCGCCCGAGGTGAGTGCGGGCGCGGCGCCGCCGGAGTTGTAGATCGCGATGCACGTGTCGGGCTGGTCGGGCATCGAGTCCTCGAACACGACCGTGCCAAGCGCCCCGATCGCAAGGTCGACGGCGATGTACTGCGCGAGACTGTCGAGCGGCGTCGCGGCCATCTAGATGCGGCCCGTGCGCGCCTTGATCGCGGCCTCGATCGTCGGTGCGAGCTCGCCGGCGAAAGCTGCGGCCGGCTGCTCGAGGAACTTCGCCTGCGTCGGCGGGCTGTGGCGCGCCTCGAGGTTCTCGTGAACGAAAACCGCGTACCCGGTGGCGGGCTCGCCGCTGTTCGGGTTGATCTGCTCGCCGTACCCGTAGCCGAGCGTCACCGTCGCCGAGTCACCGTCGATCACCGGCTCCTCGACCGTCCCTGACCGCTTCAGCGTGCCCGTCTCGACCGGGACGAGGATCTGCGACTCGGCCATGATCTTCGTCCCCGCCTCGTAAAGGCCGGCGAGCGTGCCCGCAATGATCTCCTCTCCCGCCGCCGTGAAGCTCACAGGTACACCTCGACGAGCCACGCAGCGACCGGAGCTCCGATGCTCGGCCCGGGAGAGGTGACCGACGCGATCTCCTGCGCCTCCAATGTCTGGCCGCCGGCGATCCCGACCGACGTGAACTTGTCGCCGAGCTGGAAGCTCTGCACGTGCGAGTCGCTCGCGTCGAAGTAGAGCGTCTGCGCCGACGCGTAGACCGTGCCGTCCCGCTTCTGCAGCATCCGGGCCCCGTAGGCCGGGTAGCACTTGAGCACGACCGGCGTCCCATAGGTGTCGCGGTTGTTCTTGTCGACACCGGTCTTCGGTGTCCAGGTGACGCTGGTGGTGAGCAGCGCCGCGATGTTGCTGTCGAGCGCCACGGGCTAGGCGTCGTCTTGGTCGTCGTTTGTGCTGTCGGAGGTCTGCCCGCCGATCCACGGGTTGTTCTCGACCGTCTTCGTGAAGATCGGCTGCACCGACCCGGTGTCCTGCGCGAGCGAGATCTTGTCGTCGGTGAGCCGGCCACCGGCCCACGGGGCCACGGTGCCGTTCGCCTTCAACCGGAGCGCCTTCGCCCTGTCCCAATACTGCTTCGCTGCGACGCTGTAGGTGAGCGTCGTTCCACCACGACCGACCCTGACGTCTGCCATGCGGAGGAACTGGGTGGCGAGCATCTCGCAGCAGCGCGCGGCGGCGCCCCACATGTTGCTCTCCATCGCGATCGCCTGGTTGATCTCCTCGTCGGCCAGGGTGACCGTCTGGCCTGCGACGTTGTCGCCGATCTCGAGCCGGATCTGATCCTTGGTCGAAGTCGCGAGGTCAGAGACGGTGTAGTTCCAGGCCACGACTGCGGGTATCGCCGCGCCCGGAGAGGCTAGGCGATGTAGTAGTTGACGCTGCCCTGCGCCTTGCCGGTCACCGTCGTGATCTTCAGGTCCTCGCCTAGGGTCGTCGTCCAGAAGATCGGGTGGTCGGCCTCGAGCGCGAGCGGTGGAGCGGCGACGCCGCCCATGTTGAACGTGCCGGTCAGGTCGCCGGCGACCTCGGTGAACTTCACGGTTCCTGCCGCGTCGAGGGTGAGGAAGATGCCGGTCACGTAGATCTTCTTGCCGGCGACCCCGGTGACGATCGACGTCGTCCCCGCGGCCCCTTGCGAGATGGCGGCTTCGGAGGTCTCGTAGAACCCTGCGCTGAGGGGATCCTGCTCCGGCATCGGCTACGGCTTCTTGCGGACGAGCCGGTAGCCGCGAGCGTCCGCCTCGGCACGGAGCTCGTCGTCGGTGAGCGTCGACGCGGACGCGACGATCGGGGACACCTTGCCGGCCTCGATCGCCATCTCGACCCAGCGGCCCACCTCCTGCGGCGGGATCTCTTCGCCGGGCGCGAGCTCGAGCCGCTCGCCCTCCGTGGTCTGGAGGGCGAGCGGCTTCAATGCGACGTACCGGATCTCAGCGACCGCGGCCACGTATCCCTACGAGGTCGCCAGGCTGAAGTAGACGCCTGCGTCGGTTGCGACCTGCTTGCACGCGAGGGTCATCTCGCCCTCGACGCGCATCGTCGGCTGACCGTCGTTGTCGGTGCCGAGCCACGGCATCGCGATCTGCTTGATCCGCGCGATGTAGCCGCCGATCGGGACCCAGGTGAAGATGTAGCCGGCCGACACCTGGAGGATCCCCGGATTCGGGTTCGCGTACGTCAAGAGCGCGTCGGTGGCGGTCGCGGCGAACGCCATCGAGTCCGTCTGACCTTCCGCCGCGGTGTTCTTGATCGCCGCTGCGACGAGCACCTTGAAGTCGCCGGCCGAAGACGCCTCCGGCTGGTTCGGCGGTGCGAGCACCGACGCCATGATGTCCGGCGTCACGACGCCCCGCTGCGTGTACTTGATGCGCTGCAGGAACTCGTCGTGGTTCTTGAGCGCCTTGTACACGTTGGGGCCGAGCACGAGCCGGTTGGCCCACTTGCCGGTGAGCTTCTTGATCGAGAACTGCTGCGCCTCGATGTCCTCGATCGGCGTCGAGTTCGTGACGTCCCACTTCGTGCCGGGCGTGATGTCGCCGGCGGTCGTCGACCCGGTCCACTTGCCGGTCGTGAAGTAGTTCGCGAGGAACACGACCTCCCGCTTGATCGCGAGGATCTGCGTGACCCAGATCGTCGCGTCGCGGTCGGCGTCGAGCGGCTGATCCGAGTTCGCGCGGACCTGCGGGTCGACGTCCTTGTGGTAGGCGTAGACGTCGCAGAAGTACGACGGCGTGTTGTCGAGGTTGTAGCCGCCGCCTGCCGACTCGGTTCCGGCAGCGCGGATCTGCGCGACGTCGCGGAAGAAGTCGCCGCGGTTGTACACGAAGTACCGGTCCGACTGCTTCTGGACCGGGACGACGGGGAACACTTTGTCGGCGATGTAGTCGTTGTCGTCCTGGAGGTAGGCGACGCTGATGTTGGTCAGCGGCCGGTCTACATGGACGACCTGCTGGGTGGGCTGAGGCATGTCGGTCTCCTATTCCTTCCGGCCTAGTTGGTGATGCCGGCGTGGGTGAGGAGAATCGCCCGCTTGTCGCCCGCGACTCCGGACTCCAGTGCGATTCCCACGACATAGGAGCCGGCGAGGGGCTCAGGTGTGCCGGCCGACACCGACGCTGCGGTGGCCTTGACAGCCTTCCCGCTCGCGTCCGAGGCGACCTTGTCGTTGACGGTGACGGTGCCGTTGAGGACGACCTTCGTGACGCCGAAGCAGCGCACGTCGACGGCGCGGCCCGACGCGGACGGGGTGTCCTGGATGACGCCGAGCACGGACACGTTCGCGCCTGCGACCGCGACCTGTCCCGACCCGTTGAGGACGGCGAACAGGAACTGGTTGTTCGTCATGTCGCCGGACGCCGGGAAGGTGAAGTCCTGGCCGACGTTGATCTCGTAAGCCATGACTACTGCTCCTTCCGGATCTGTGCGTACAGGTCGGGGTTGAGCTCGAGCGCCTTCGCGAACGCCTGCTCTTCGGTGAGCGTCGAGTCGGCTTCGCGGAGCGACTTGGCGATCGCCTCGACCTTCGTCTCGGCGTCACCGCCGGCGCCGAGGCCTGCGCGGCCCTGCTCGGCGAAGAGGTCGCCCTTGGAGACCTGCTCGTCGGCGGCCTTCAGGACGGTGTCGAGCTTCTCGGTGGTGCCCTCGGAGACGTGTCCGGCCTCTTCGGCCTTCGCGATCTCGCGGAGCACGGTGCCGAACTCGCTGTCGTCCTTCGCGAGGTGCTGCAGCGATGCGGACTTGGCGATGAACTCGCGCGTCTCGCGCTTCTCCTGCTCGGCCTTGGCGATCTTGATCGCCTCGTCCGCCTTGCTCGCCTCGGTCTCGGCTGCCTTGCGGAGCTCGGCGAGCTCGTCTTCCTGGGCCTTGATGACGGCCTCGACGGCGGGGCGCTGATCTTCGGGGACGGCGCTGAGATCCCACGAGCCGTCGTCCTTCTTGACCGGCACGGCCTGTGCGGTCTCAGTCATGCCTTCCTCCTTGTTGACGTTCCAGTCGTCGGGGAGCTGGTCTTCGGCTCCCAGGTCTTTTGCGCGACGCTTGATCAGCGCTTTGGCTGCGGTCACGTCGCCGTGGCCTGATCGTGCGAGGGTGATCGCGGGGCCGAGGTCGGCCTTGGATGCGATCGGGTAGGAGAGGTCGGGGAGCGCGTTGCCTTTCGCAGCGAGCTGCTTCCGTTCGGCGGCGCTGACGTCGCGCTTGTAGACGGGGCTCTCGACGTCGTTGGCGGCTTTCGCCATCTCGATCGTCTCGTCGTCGTCGGACCCGTTCGCGCCGTCGTCTGGGTCGTCGCCGTCGTCGGCGGTCTGCTTGTCCATCGCCTTGCGGACCTCGTCGGGCAGGTTGTCGCCGTAGGCGTCCGTGAGGGCCGCGCCTGCGCGAGCGAACGCGGCTGCGGCCTTCTCGACGGACTCGTCGCCGCCGGTCTTCCGTACCGCGTCGAGGAGCACGGACTCGTGCGCGGACGGGGCGGCGAGAACGTCGGCGATCACACCGTCGAGCTCGCCGTCGGCTTTCGCGAGCAGGAAGCGGCGCCGGTTCGCACCACGCTTCACGAGCGAAACTTCCCCAGGCTGAATGTCCGAGAGACGGGTAGCCATTCAAGGCCCGACCTATCGGCCGCCGTCGTGTGTGCTTTCTGTCGGCTAGGCGGTTTCGAGCGCGACGAGCAGCAGCAGCGCGACGGCTTCGTCGTCGAGGTCGTCGATGATGTAGGGGCCGCTGCCGTTGCCGCCGGCGTCAGCGAGCAGCTTCAGGATGTGCTCGCGCTCCTCCTGCGGCAGAAGGTCGAGCAGCAGTCCCATCGGCTACTGCCTGGGCGCTCGGGCGACGGCGGGCGCGTTTCGGAGCAGCAGCACCCAGCCGAGCGTTTCCTTGCAAGGCCGCTCCATGAGGTAGTCGTGGAGCTGCTGCGCCTGCTCGACGGTGAGGAAGACTCCCGCCGGTGGCTTCGGAGGCTTCGCCTCGTCGCTCATAGGAGCGTGAACTGGGAAGCGTCGGCGGTGACGCCGTGCGCGGTTGCGAAGGCCTGCGCGGTCGCGGCGTTCGTCAGCGACCCGTCCGTCGATTGGGTCAGCACCGTCCAGTTTCCACCGCTGTCGCTGGTGACGTGGACTTGGTAGCCCGCAACGATCAGGTCATGCGCGACGGTGGCGGCCTGAGCGTTCGTCACGGCTACTCGAGGTCGAGTTCGATCTCGTGCCACATCGGAGCGGCCGAGAACTTAGACGCGGTGCCCGCCGGGGCGAGGAAATGCAGGCCGAGGCAGAAGCCGGGCGGAACGATGAACAGGCCGGAGAGGATCTGCAACGGCTGTCCCGATCCGACACCGGCCGTGGTGGGCTCCTGGTTGCCGGAGACGGCCATCCACGCCGGAGCGCCGGAGAGGGTGACGGCCGCGCCAAGGGTTGCCTTCGATGAGAGCGACGAGCCGGACGCAGACTTGATGACCGTGCCCGTGCCGGCCGCGACGGCCGCGGCTTGGACGACGCTCGAGACGCCCGCGAGCAACGAGGCACCTGCACCTGCGGTTCCTGATGCTTGCCACCACGAGACGGCATCGACGACGTAGGTCTTGCCGCCCGCGGCCTCTCCGTTCCAGAGCGCGTACGCTGCCGCGGTCGTCGGCACGTCTTGGACGGGGGCTTGCGCGTTCGCGACCACGCCTGGCGACGCGACGAAGCGGCGGCCCGCGCGGCTCATGTCCATGAACAGGGCCTCGACGAGAGCGGCAGCCGTGCTCTGATTGCTCGTGAGTCGCGGCTGAATGTTGCCGGACTGGCCGAACTGCTTGGCGATGAACCGGGAGAGAACCTGTGCTTCGAGCTTCACGCCTGTCTACTCCTCCGGGTCGATTTCTTCGCCGATCAGGATCTCGATGCCGCGCCGCACCATCCGCATCTCGATCACCATGTCCGCGAGCGGGGCGACGAGATCGTTCGATGAGACGAGCGCCCCGGTGGTATCGGCTCGGAGGGGGCGGACGTAGCTGCCGTCGTAACCGGCCACGCTCTTGAGCACCGAGGGGAGCGATCCGAGTAGGGCCGCGGTCGCAACCTCTGCCTTCGTCTGCACGTATGCGCCGTTGGTCTTGTCGCCGGGGGCGCGGTCGAACGTCGTGCCGTTGTTCAGGTAGGAAGAAACCGCTGCCAGTCCGGTCGCGCCAGCCCCGTCCCCGATGCTGGCGGAGCGTTGCCGGTCGAGGTTCGTGCCGTTGTAGAGCATCGGGGCGGCGATCACGCCGAACACGCCGAGCGAAGTCGTCTGCGAATCGTTGATGGCGTTGACGGTGCCGATCTCGTTGGCGCCGTCCCGCTGCCAGAGCACGACTTTCAGGTGGCCTCGGTTGTCGGCTTGCAGGTTGACGCGCTGGCCGTTGCTGACGGTGTTCGTGTCGGGCTGGTTGTAGACGGCTCCGATCTTGGCGGGGTTGCCGGAATCGGTTGCGCCGGATGCGACGTCGCCTGCGGCTTGCACCACCCACGGCGAGGTTCCCTGGTTGACGGTGCCGATCACCTTCGTCGTCTCCGCGCCGAGGGTCGCGTTGACGTTCCACGTTCCCGACTCCGTCACTGCGAGTGTCGCGTTGTCCACCGTGACATGGCCCACCAGACGCGCCGAACGATCCGAAACATCGACCGCCGCCGCGAGACTCACCGGCTGCGTCGCCTGCCAAAACGTGCCTGTAACAGCCGTCGTCGGGGCACTGTCAACGATCACATGGCCGATCACCGCAGAACCAGGCGCGAGCGCCGGAAGCGACGCAAGACTGATCGGCTGAGTGGCCTGCCAGAAGGTGCCGCTGACCGGCACGGTGTGCCCCGACGCGTCGACCGTGAGGGTGCCGCCGAGCTTCGCATTGACGGCGGCGAGCGTCGTTTCGGTCGACGCACCGGTCGGTAGCGGCAGCGCCGCCGCGCTTACGGCGACCGTCTCCCCGATCGTCCAGTTGCGGTCGCGCGGGTCGATGTAGTGGGTGCCGTCGCTCAGCCGGAACGCCCAAGGATTCGTCGGATCACCACTCCCGTCCCCCTGGTAGACGCGGACACGCTGCCGGTAGCGCGTCGCGCCGCCGATGACGTTCGTCTCGTTGTCGACCTGCTTCGCAGCCGGATCGCTCGACTCAAGAACGCCAACGTACGCGTCAGCCACTACTGCACCTTCGCCCCGGTGATCTGCCCCATCCCGTTCCGCTTGAAGTCGACGGTGCGCGTCGGAGCCTTCTCGGGCTTCGGCGCCTCAACGTGATTCTCGACGTTGACGACCGGGGCAGCCTGCTCGGGCACGTGAACGTCGCTGTGGGCATGAACAACGGGGGCAGCCACATCAACGTGGTTGTGGACGACCGGAGCAGGAGACGGAGCCACGTGGATGTCGTGATGGGCGTGAACGACCGGAGAGCCCACCTGGATCGCGTCCTTGTCGATGTGGACGTGCGTGTGATGGATGATCGGCTGCGGCGAAGGCAAGGCAGCTTCCTTCGTGACTCGCTCGAGCGGACCACGCTTGCCGCTGCCGGCGACCGAGTACGACCCGAACCCATCCTTCTTCACGGCCTGCCACAACTGCTCGTCGGGAACGTGCGTCGCGAGCACCCACGTGCCCGCCTTGACGACCTGGCCGCCGAGCTCGAAGTCGGCCGGCGCGATGTAGCTCTCCACCGGCCTGACGCTGTCGGGCGCCATCGCGCCGTGCTGGATCCCGATCGGCGCCGACTGGTACAGGAACCGGTGCGCCGCGAGCTCGACGTCTTCCTTCGAGACGACGTCGCCCTGGGAGTCCTCGACGTCGGGCTCGAGGACGATCCCGTAGACGATCCGCTTCTCGTCGTCGACCTTGAGCACCTGCACGTCGGTGTCGGCGACCTTCAACGGCTTGCGCTTCTTCTTGCCGTTGTCGTCGAGGTCGGCGCTCGAGATGTCGCCCATCGGCGCGTCGACGTGAACGTCGGTCGACGTCGGTGAGTCTTTCGCGACGAGCTCCGGGTACTTCCGAAGCGACGCCTTGAAGACGGCGTCGGGGACCGCCTGCGCGATCAGCGTCCAGTCCGCGCCTTGCACTTCGGTGCGGAGTCCCGGGTTCGCGCGCGCCTGCGTGGGTGGCCACCATGCGAGCACTTCGCAGTCGTCGCCGTCGGGATCGTCGGGGTTCGTGACAGCGCGGTCGTCAGAGTCGAGGTTGAGCGGCACATCGCTCTCGTGCGGGATGACGTACACGCAGCCGTGGTAGACGCCGCTCTGCCAGCAGCCGGCGTAGTGGCCGTCGGGGAGCTGCGTGCCGGTCTCTTCCTCCCACTCACGCACCGCCCCGTCGTCTGGCGTCTCGCCGTTCTCGAGGCAGCCGCCGGGGAACTCCCACTTGCCCGCCGCCGGATCGGTGGGGTCGCTGATCGACCGCTGCAGCATCAGCACACGCCCCGTGTCCGCCGCCCTTACGGCGATGCCGGCCGCGACCGGATCGGCCTTGCGGACGAGCTCGGGGTAGCCGCGCCGGCGCAACGAGACCGTCGCCGCCTCGGCCTTCTTCACGTCCGTCCACTTGCCGCCGCTGAGGGCGATGATGTCGCCGGGCTTCAGGTCGTCGGTGAAGAACTGGTCGAGATCGATCCCCTGGCCGCCCTTGAGGTAGGCCTGCGTGAGCTTCACGTTGCGGTAGTGCGTGACGATCGCGAGCGTCTCCCCGTCCTGGGTGCGCTTGTAGAGCGGCTTGAACGCGGACAAGTAGCGACTCGTGAAGTCGCTGAACGACTCGCCGCCCGGCACCTTCTCGTCGGGATGCTCGGCGTAGTAGCGGAGCTTCGACGCCACCTCTTTCGCCGGGTCGCCTTGGAGGTCGCCGAGGTTCCAGGGGCGAAAGTCGATCGAGTCTTGGACGGGCACGTCGAGCGCGGCAGCGATCGTCTTGGCGGTGTCGGCCGCGCGCTGCAGGTCGCTCGAGTAGATGCGTGTGATGCCGGAGTCGGCGAGCTTCTTCGCGTCGGCGGCCGCCTGGTCTTTCCCAGCCTGGATGAGTGGCGGGTTGAGCCAGCCGCGGATCCGGTCTTCGCGGTTCGGGCCCTCGTTGAGCTTCGTGGCACCGTGCCGGATCAGGTAGAGGGTGCCTGCCACGGGTGCGACTATCGGCTGCCGCTAGAGCACGAGGAACACCGAGCACCTGCACATCGGATGCACGGGCGGGTATCCCTCTGCGAAGTCCTCGCCGTACGGGACGCGTTCGCCGTCGAGGGTCGCGCAGATCTCGTTCGGGTCGTCCTGCACCGACGACCACTCGAGTTCGGCCGTCTGCGGGTCGAAGAGGTCGGCGGCGGCCGCCTGGTCGTACGACTGCAGCCTCCCCATCACCGCGGCCCGGGCGGTCTCGGTGCGCGCGATCGTCTGCGCGCGCCGCGTGCGCATCCGTCGCGCATACCCGAGCGACCTGTCAGCGACCGTCGACGGCGCCGCGCCCTTCTTCGTCAGCGCGTCCGCGTAGTTCAACACGGCCTGGCCCTGCCGTGACGTGAGCCCGACCGCCTCCCGGATTGTCGGGGCGACGTCGTAGGGGTGCATGCCGTTGCGGTAGCCGCGCTCGATCATGTTGGCGATCGCCCTCCGCGTCTCCTGCGTGACCTCGCGGACGAGGCGCGCCTGGTGGTCGCGGACGGCTTGGTCGAAGTTCGGGTCGTGCAGGTTGAAGCTCAAGCGGACTGCCGTCTTGAGGTCGGTGGTGAGCCGGTCGAACTCGCGTGTCGCCTCGGCGCCGGCGACGACTCCGAGGACGGGCTGGAACTCGATCGCGTGGATGATGTGGTCGAAGGCCTGGCTGCCGCGAGTGAGGATGGCATGCGCGATCGCGGTGTCGGTGACTGCGGCTTGGATTTCGGCGACCCAGGCCAGGAACGATTGGCGGAGCGGCTGCTCGCTTGCGGCGATGCGGGCGCGCCACGAGAGCTGCTCGGGCGACGCCTCCTTCGCCAGGTAGGTGCGGGTCACGCGAACGGTCCCTGCAGGCGAGGCATGACGGAGAGGTCGACGTACGACGGGCAGTCGGCTGCACGGTGGGTGATGATCCAGACGAACCCGAAGCGGCCGTGCGGCTTCGGCCGGTCGCGGTCGTGCGCGACGACGCGCGAGAGGTACGGCAGCTTGTTGATCGCCCGCATCAGCGTCCGCGGCGCATGCGCGTCCTTTACCCACGGCGCAGCGATCAGGTCGATGTCACGCTCTCGGCGCAGCGACCCGTGAACGGCGATTGCGTAGCCGTGCTCTTGGGCGATCGTCCGGATCTCGTCGATGACGTTGCCCGAGCGCACGTAGCGCGGCTTCGCGCGCGGCGCGATCGTCACGACGTCCGCTCCCTCGGTCGCAGCGCACGGTGGATCGTCCAGATCGCTTCGCTCGCCTTCTCGCGGCTGACTCCGCGATCCCAGATGAAGTCGTGCGCCACCGATGCCGCCTGGTCGGCATCGACGAGCGCCGCGCGCGCGACGAGTTGCGCGGGATCGATCGGCAGGAAGACGTCCGCGTCCCAGAAGCCGAGGTGCCCCATCTCGCGTTGCGGGTGCGGATCCCAGACGAGATCGTTGCCCTGCATCACGACGCAATGCAGCCCGGGCTCGCCGTTCTCCTCGTAGCGGGGCGACTTCACGCCTGCCATCCAGAAGGTCGGCCAGTGCCAGGGCGAGTGCTGCGGCGACTCGCCGTGGTGTTCGATCTGGTGGGCCGTGAGCGTGAAGTTCTGCGGGTGGAAGCCGCGATCGTGCAACCAGAGCGTCATCACGCGCAGCCACTGGTCGACGGGCTCGCACGTCTCAGGGTCGGCGAGCACGGGCGCGTCCTCGTACGGCACCTCGAAGATCGAGGCGAGGCACGCTGTCATGCAGTCGAAGCTCGCGCGCTGCTCGACCGGGATCAAGGCTTCTCCTTGCAGACGAGAGCCGCGAACCGGGCAAATCGCAGACAGCCGAGATCTCGCATGGCGACGTTGCCGGCCTGGAAGTAGGCGAGCACCTCATACCAGCCGTTGCGACGCTCGTTCGGCCACAGCTCGAGCCCCTGCGGATACCGCGACAGGCGCAAGTCCGTCTCTTCCTCGATCGGCGTAAGCACGTCGGTGATGGGGTCGCAGGCGGAGCGCGTGAGCGCGACGAGCATGGAGCCCGCGTGATCGGCGCGGCAGACGAGCCGCAGCATCGGCCTCGTGTTGTGCTCCCAGGCCGTGTGGACGTCGACGAGACCGAAGTCGGGGTGACCTTGGCACGATTCAGCCGTCCAGACCCAGCCGCTCGCGTTGATCTTCGCTACCGCGTCGCGCAGCAGCGGGTCGATCATCCCTGGCGTCAGCGTCGCCGGGTCGCTATAGAAGATGCAGCCCGCATCGTTCGCCGCTTGCACCATGGGATCGGTGAACACGCGGCTCACGGCGTGAGCACCCCGTTCGTCAGCCAGCCGTGCCACTGCTCCTTGTTCACGTTGAGGCTCGGCGTGACCGAGACGAGCGGCGGTTCGCCCGTGCGCGTCCAGTAGCCGTACGGCGGATCAGTCTCCGGGCAGTCGAGGCAGATGAGTCCCGCCGGCGTCATCACGCCGAGGTGCGGGAACGGCCGCGGGGCAGCATCGTGCTCGTCGCGGTCGTGCGTGCGCCACATTATCGCGCCGACACGCTCGCCGCCCCCATCCTCGAACGCGTCCATGACGCGTTCGACCATGAAGCACGTCGTAGGCACTAGCCGCCGAAGATCTGCGTGACGGCACGGTCGATGCTGCGGCCAACGCCCCACACCGCGAGCGCGGCGCCGGCGACGAGAGCAACGCTCGCGACGAGGCCGAGTCGAAGCAGCCGACGCGTCACTCGCCCTCCGACGTGTCGTCCGCCGTCACCGACGGCAACCCCATCTTGTCGAGCAGCGCGTTCATCAACTTGTCCTCCGCGTCACCAGCGAACACCGGCGCGCCCGCAGCACCCATCGCCGTCAGCAGCTCCGCGATCGTCGCCAGATCGACGTCCTCGACCGCGCCGTGCGTCAGCTTCGGCCAGTCCGTCAGCCCCTGGAAGCCGTTCAGCTTCATCAACCGTGGGATGCAGAACGTGTTGAACACGCTCGCGATCTGATCGAGAAACGACTCCAGTGCGGCCGAGAAGAGATCCTTCTTCGCCCCGGCCAGCGCGTAGCTCCCCACCTTGTCCTGGCCGAGCAGCACCATGTCGGCGAGCACGCTCGTCGCGATCCGCTGCTCGTACCGGCCGATGATCGCGTTCGTGTCGAATGCCCGGCGGCCGCCGCTGGTCAGCAGCTCGAACGTCCACCCGTGCGGCTTCACGACGCCCTCGAGCTCGTCGCGGCGCACCTGCGACACGAACGCCTGCGCGTTCTGCAGCAGCTGCGCCATCGCCGGGTCCTTCGTGTTCCAGATGTCGACGCCCTCGGGCGGCGTCAACACCGGGTAGCCGGCGAGGTCGCGCTCGACCCCGATGCCCTCGATGTTCTGGAGGTTCTTCAGGAAGTAGTACGGCCGGACCGCGTTCCGCAGGATCGACCGGCCTTCAGGGTTGGCCTTGTGGACCTTCGTCCGGAACAGCAGCGCCTTCTCGAGCGGGATCGTGTACGTCGCGTACGTCGGCGGCGGCTGCTGGACCATCGCCAGCACGCGCCCGTAGTCGTCGAACTCCCAGCGCAGCAGCGAGTCCTGCGAGCGGATCGCGAGCTCGCGCAGCCCGACCCGTCCGTCGGTGAACTTCGACTGGCGGGTCGGGTCGACGACGTCGCCGCCGCGCTTCTTGTAGAGGATCTCTGTGACGCAGTACCCGTAGGGCAGCATCGACATGATCTCGCTGATGGTGTCGTTCCAGGACATCGTCATGTCCTCGAACAGGCACTCCTCCGCGAAGATCTTCGCCTGCAGGTCGGGCTGCGCGGTTGAGGCGGGCTCGACCCACCACGTCACCTTGCGGACGAGCATCTCGCAGGCGAAGAGGATCGCCCCGATGACGGGGTCCTGGTCGGACATCTCGCGGTACATCTCGGCGCCGCGGCGGCCCTGCAGCTCCGACAGCCATTCCTCGAGGACGTAGCCGCCCCACTGGCGGAGGCCGGTGCGGCCGATCTCGTCGTAGGGGCTGATGCGGGTCGAGCCTGCCTTCGCGATCGCGGCGCGGCTCATCGGGCCGAGGCCGTACGTGATGCCGCCGGCGAAGGTGCTCGTGCTGACGCTCGTCTCGTCGCTGTCGGCCACGAGGCGGGCTATCGCGGCTATGCGCCTGCCAGGGTGCCGATCTCGATGAAGTGCGGCTCCCACATGCCGCCACGGATCCCGTTCGGCAGCGTCGCGCGGTCGATGCCCTCAGCCTCGAGCGCACGCGTGTACCGGACCGTGTCGATGTACAGCCGCGTGTTCTCGGACCCGTAGCCTGCGCCGCGGCCTTCGGGCGCGTGCAGGTGGATGATGCGGCAGCTCGGCACCGCGACCGCACGGATCCCTGCCTTGTAGATGCGTGCGGCGATCAGCGAGTCGGCGAAGTAGTGCAGGTCGTCGGGTAGCGGGAACGCGAGCTCGAGCCAGTCGCCTCGGAGGATCGGGAACGTGCTCATGTCGCCCGGTGCGCCGTCCTCCACGCGCACGTGCGGCCCGTCAGCGCTGCCATAGTTCACGAACCGCGGGTCGTCGACACGCGGACAGACGTAGCAGGCCCTCTCCATCCAGAGCTCGGCGCTCGGCAGCCACCGTTCGTCGGCGGGCACCATGTCGTCGCTGCCGCAAACGAAGAAGTCGGGCGGATCCGCCTTGACCTGCTGGTAGACGTCGTTCAGGCCGGCGCCCCACGACTTCCCTGCCTCGGAGAAGACGACGTCGACGTGGTGTTCGGGGGTACGGTCGCGCCAGAACGCTTCGACGCCTGCGTGACGCTCGCGGCGTTCGGGGATCGTCGGTACCGCGATGACGACGCGCTTCACTCTGACGTCTCCGCGCGCGCGTTGACGAGCGACTGCGCGACCCGGCCGACGAGCTGCAGCGCCTCCTTGAACTCGTGGAGGGCGCTCTGCGCATGGATCCGCGCGGCCGCGCGTTCCTCGATCGCTTCCTCGAGGGCATCCGCCTTCCCAACGAGCTCCTGGCAGACGATCCTCAGCTTGCCGCGCTGCGACGCCCTCGCGCGGAGCTCGCCCTCGATCCCGTCGTCCGAGTCGTCGTCGAGTCTCGGCGGCTGCTCGGGCTCGCGCCGTGCCCGTGCGGCCTTCTGTTCTTCAGCGACGATCGGCCGGCACGTCGCGCACAGTCCGCGGTAGCGTCCGAGCGCGGTGACGTCCTCGTCGCCGCCGCATCGCTTGCACGGGCCGTCGTGAGGAGGAGGCGCGGCCATCACATGCCCTGCGCCATCAGGCACACGTGATCCGGCGCCCCACCGTTCGACGGGAACCAGACCCGCTTGACCGTCTGCAGCCGCATCCCGAACGAGTCGATCAACGGCGAACCGACGCTGATGTCGCCGCGGTGGCCGAGACAGCGCGGATCACTCGACACCTCACCCTGATGGTTCGTCAGCGACCCGAAGAACGCGCCCTCCTGCTCAAGCCGGTGCATCTCGTCGAGCCACGCGTTGGCGGTCTCGTCGCGGAAGTCGAGGCCGAAGCTTTTTCCCTCGAAGAGCGGCATGCACATCGTCTCGTCGCGGGTGAGGCCGAGCAGCTCGTGGCAGCGGTCCCCTGTCCAGGGGCCGACGGTGTTGCCGTCGGGCTCGAAGTAGTAGCCGTCCTCGTCGAGGCGCGCCCAGATGTCGTTGAGCGGCTTGACCAGCCAGCAGGACGCGTCGAGCCAGAGCGCTTGCTGGTGGCCGAGCTCGCGCGCGCGGAGGAGCGCGTACACCTTGAAGCCGTAGAGGGAGTCCTGGTGGGCGCGCGCGCCGGGCGGGTACTCGTCGCGCCAGAAGAGACGCGTCGCGTTCTCGTCGCGATCTTCGAGGCTGTAGAAGAGGCGGTCCTGCCCTTCCGGGTACCAGGCGCCGACGGCGACGTTGCAGATCGCGCGCCGGATCACGACGTCGTCTCGAAGTAGAGTCGCGCCGAGGTGGCGCTGATGAGCTTGAGCGCGGCCCACACGCGGTACTGGAACCTCTCGCCTCGCCGCCAGTGGAAGCCGTGCGCGACGAAGTCGTGCTGCAGGCAGATCGGCTGCGCCTCGGTGCTCACGCGGGCGCCCCGATCACGAGCCGCGGCCGTTCGACCTTCCGTGTGTGCCCGGGCCTTGCGACGTCGCGCCACTCTGCGCGGTCGTTGATCGCGGTCTCGTACCGCTCGAGGCCGCTGCCGCAGTTCGGGCAGCAGGGCGGGTAGGCGGCTCCTGGCCGGATGGCTTCGCGGTAGCCGCAGGGGAAGCAGGTGACGATGTGGCAGGCGGCGGGGAAGCGCACGCCCCCGCTATCGGGGCTACCCGGGAGTAGGCCAGAGACGCATCAGCCAGAAGAACGCGCGTACGACGCGGCCGCGAAAACCATCCGCCGCACCGATCTGGTCGTAGCGAAGAAGGTCGGGGCAGACCGGGCCTCCAGTGAGACGCCAATCGCCGCCGCCGGAGATCACAGCCGCTCCAAGAGCACGTTGTTCGGCGTCACGCCGACGCGCGCCCACCCGTCCAGGCACGCCCGCTGGATCTGCCAGCGCTCGCCGCCATCCTCAGCCTCGATCACCGCTAGCGCGCCCGGCGCGAACGCGTCCAGCCGGCGCAGCTCGTCCCACAGTTCGACGCTCGTGCCTTCGGTGTCGATCGACGCGAAGTCGTACGGACCGGGAAAGCAGGAGAGCAATTCTGCAACGGTCACCGCTCCGACGTACAGCGCGTTGAATGTCGCGATCTTCCCCCACGTCTTGACGTGCGCCTCGTCGGTGGTCGAGACAAGATCATCGGAGAGGTAGAAGCGGACGAGGGGGGCGGGCTCGGTGACCACGGCCGCCTGGACGCATTCGACGTCGGGCCGGTCGGCATAGAGGTTGGCGAGGTGGGCGAAGTAGCCGGCGGCTGGTTCGACGGCGACGCCGGGCCAGCCTTCGAGGGCGAGCGCGTGCGTGTTGCTCGCGCTGCTGCCGTCGGCGGCTCCGATGTCGAGCCACCGGCCCTGACCGTGACGGACGGCCCACGGAAGGATCATCGCCTCTTCGCCGGACTGGGACCAGTCGGTCAGCGCCACGACAACAGTCCCCTGCGATTCGCCCGCCGGTCGCGCGCCTCGAGCTCCCGAATGCGCCGCTCACGCGTCTCCGCGTCGAAAACCGCCCAGTGAAGCGCATCCGTGCTGAGCGACTCGGGGTCAGCGATTGCGAGCTGGTGAGCCTTCCGGAGATCGTCCGGCCGGCGGGCTTCGTTGAAGCGCGCGATCGAGCGTCGAAGCAACGTCATGTAGTCGACGGTGTCCCAATCGGGCGAACCGGCCGCCTTCTCTTCGGCGCGCAGCTCGGGCTCGTGCTCGGCCTGCTCGGCGTCCTGTTGGAGCTGACGAAGTTCGCGGTCGCTTAGCGAGCGGTAGTCGGTCACGTCTCGCCCGCGTAGTCGAAGTCGACGTGCTGCTCCCGCAACGCCTGCCAGTCCCGACCCGGATCGCCCGCGTGCTCGACCGGCGCGAAGTCGCCGCGCCAGCAGACGGCGAGCATCCCCATCGTGTCGTAGACGCGGAACCGGAACCCCTGCTCGCGCACGAGCCACGTCACCGCCTCACGCACCGGCGGCCCTACGAAATCGTGGAACGCGACGCAGCACCGCTCGCTCATCCTCGGCAGCACGAGACGCGCATCCTGCAGCGGCATCCCGGGCTCGTGGTCGCCGTCGATGAACGCACCCGAGAAGACGACGTCGGACGCCCCGCCCTCGGCGAAGTACCGATCCGACCCGTACGCGATCGGGAGCACCCTGTCCCAGACGCCGGCGCGCCCCCAGTTCTCGCGGGCCCGCCTGAAGAAGCCGACCTGGTAGAACATCGGCTCGAGCGCGACGAGCTCGCCCGCACCCAGTGCGATGTGCGCGCCGGACCAGCCGGTGTGCGCGCCGACCTCAACCCACGTGCCCGGGAAGGCTTGGGCGGTCTGGTAGATGATCGCTGCTTCCTCGTCGCTGATGTAGCCGCAGCCGGGGTTGAAGTCGCGGTCGGTGACGGTCGGCATGCCGTTGATGATGATCGGGTCGGTGTGCGGGAACGCCGCGTGAAGGTTCGGGACGTAGACGGTCACGGCAGGTCGCTCGCGTGCTCGAACTCGACGCCGCGCTCGCGCAGCAGTTCCGCGATGAGCAGCCCGGGCGACCCGGTCTCGATCTCGGTGCCGTCCTTGTAGGCGCGGCCGAGCACCGTTACCGGCAGGTATTGCTCGAAGCCGTCGGGATCGTCAAGCGGCACGCGAAACGATGCGTCCAGTATTAGATCCGCCTGCCACTCCGCGTGGTTCTCGCGCTGCCGCATGACGGCGTCGAACAGGTCGAAGCTCATCCCCGTCTCACGGGCAAGCCACGAGAGCGCGATGTTGTCGCGCGGATGGCAGGGGCCGCCATCGCCCATCCCGGCCGACATGTACGCCGGCGACGTGATCCGCTTCTTCCCCGCCCGCACAATGTTCAGGACGGCGGTCGCGTCGATGCCGAGCCGTGCGCACAGCTCGCCGATCGTGTTCGCGTAGGCGATCTTCAGGCCGATGAAGGTGTTGTAGGCCATCTTCGCGAGCTCGGCCTCGCGGTAGCCCGTGATGAGAGCGGGCGCCTCGACGCCGAGTGACCGGTAAAGCTCGATCAGCTCAGTGGGCACACGATGGTCGACGCCGAGCAGCACGAACTCCGGGTCGAGGAAGTCCGCGACCTCGCTGCCCATCGCGATGAAGAACGGGTTGAAGATCACGGGCCCGTCCCAGAGCGGCAGGATCTCCCGTTCGATCGTGCCCGGCAGGACCGTTGAGATGATGACGAGAGGCGGCCGCTTCTCCCCGGCGGAGGCGAGCGAGCGCACCGCCTCGGTCAGGTAGCGGTAGTCGAAGTCGGCGCGCGTCTCCGGCAGACGCGTTACGCCCTCGTACTTAGGCCCGTGCGGCGTCTGGACGGCGACGAAGATCAGGTCGCAGTCGAGCAGAGCGGTCTTGCCCGCGAGCATGAGCGGGCTGCTGTCCGGCTTGATCGGTTCGAGGTCGTCGCCGCAGAAGGTCTCGTTGCCGTAGACGGTGTGCGTCTTCGCGATCTCTGCCGCGATCGGCAGGCCGAGCTTGCCAAGTCCGATCCAGCCGATGCGCACTACACGTACTCCGAGTCGCGCACGACCGCGCCGTTGCTGGCGAGATGCGACACAAAGTCGTAGAACGGCAGCGGCGACCACTCCGCGTGCCGTTCCACCGACGGGTCGTGCAGCGACACGCCCGAACCGGTGCGGTACTCGTACATCGGCTCGTCGATGAACACCTCACGCTCGACCTGGCCTGTCTGCCAGACCTTCGCCGCCCACTCGCCGTCCTCCGGGTACCGGCTCGGGAACGGCAGCCCGAGCAGCGCGAGCTCGCGGCGGATCGGATTCAGGTGGGACACGTTGCGGTAGAAGCCGTGCTCGTCCTCGTCCCAGCCCTGGTAGCGGAGCGAGTGGAACGTCGGCTTCAACGGGCGGCCGTCGTGGATGACCTGCATCCGCCAGCCGACGTAGTCAGGCTTCGACGCGAGCGCGTCCACGATGCGTTCGATGAAGTTGTCGGGCACCCAGTCGTCGTCGTCGAGGAATGACACGTACTCCGCCGTCGCTGCCTCGACGAGACTGGTCCGCTTGTCGCCGATCGGCTCCGTGCAGTCGTCGCGCGCGATCAGCACACCAACCTCGCCCGCGTACGGCTCGATCTGTGGCGCAAGATGGGAGAGGAGCGCGTCGAGCTTCCCGGTGCGCACCCACGTCGACGCGATCAGGATTTGCCAGGTCACGGCAGCATCGCCGCCCGCAGCTTCTCCGCGTCCTCAACCCTGCGCGGCGCGAGCTCCGCGTACAGCAGGTCGGGCCGTTCAGCGTGATGGCGCTCGTACCGATCGGTGAGCGTCTCGTCCCTGGGGCTCAGCCCGTATTCGGGATGCAGATGCTCGGTGAACAGGTCGGGCAGGAAGATCCGCCGGCCGATCGTGTCGGCGAGCTCGTTCAGCCACGTGTCGGCGAAGTCCGACACGAACCATGGTGGTGTGAAGTAGCCGACCGTTTCGACCCAGCGGCGGGTGAGGAAGCAGTGGGTGCCGTGGCCGTCGTGGAAGGTGCCGTCTTCGCCATGCACGACCGCGATCCCGTCGGGGTAGCGCGCGTGCGCGTCGGTGACGAGTGTGTCCCAGTCGGGCGTGCGGAAGCGGATGTCGTCGCCGCAGTGCATGAGGATGTCGCCGCCGGCAGCCTGGCTGCACTGATTCCACATGTCGGAGAGGACGATGCGGCGGCCGGTGAGGAAGCGGACGCGCTGAAGGTCATTCGCTCCGGTGTAGCCGTCGCGTTGCGGGTCGTCTTCGTCGAGGTAGCAGACGATCTCGACCTGGTCGGGGTCGTGCGCGTTGGCGTAGGCGCTGTGGACCATGCTGGCGAACGCGCGCGGGCGGCCGCGAGAGGGGCAGAGGATCGAGATCACTTGCGGCGCCTCTGGTACAGGTGCGGATTGATCTCGAGGTCGCGGGCGAGCGCTTCGGTGTAGCCGTGGTAGACGAAGAACAGCGCCACCAGCAGCGCGGTCAGCAAGCCTGCCACGACGCCGTTCTCGGGATGACCGGGTCGCACGCCGAACCAACCCACGACCGCGCCGATCACGAGGCAGACGACGATGCGCCGCGGCTTCACTTGCGTCCGATCCGGATCACGGTGACGCCCGCCTGGTCGGGGATGTAGCCGAACGGGTCGAGCACGAGGTCGCCGGGCTTGAAGTAGCCGGGCACGGCGTACCGAGGCTCACGGACTGCGACGAAGATCACGCGCGTCACGCGAGCACCTCCACGAACGGATACGACGGCAGCCCCGGATCGCTCCCGACCCGCTGCGGCCCCGCCTTGAACAGCGACCCCTGGGACGAATAGCGGTAGTGGTACAGACACTCGTCGATGTACGCACCCACCTTCACGAGCCCTGACGCCTCCACCTTCTCCGACCACTCGTGGTCCTCGCCGAAGCCGTCACGGAATGGAAGCCCGGCAAGGGCAGCCTCGCGCCGGATCGGGTTGAGATGCGAGATGCCGCGCAGGTACGCGTCCTCGGTCTCGCTCCACGGCTGGCCGAGCTTGTGGATCGCGTCCTTCTGGCGCGCGCCGTCGATCGAGTACGCAACCCGGAAGCCGACGTAGTCGGGGTCGCCCGTGAGCAGGTACATGATTTGGGCGATGTAGTCGTCGCGCACGTCGTCATCGTCGTCCACGAAGCAGACATGCTCGGCGGTGGCCGCCTGCACGAGTCGCGTTCGCTTCACGCCCACCGGCTGATCGCAGTCGTCACGGTCGACGAGGATGCCGACCTCGCCAGCGAACGGAGACGCTTGCTTGGAGAGGCGGGCGAGCAGACTGTCGAGCGCGCGTGTCCGCGAGTAGACCGAGGCGATGAGGATCTGCCAGGTCATGCGACGGCCCGCTTCTCTCGGTAGGGCGGAACGACGATCCTCTTCTCGGCGAGCATGAGGACGGCGACAAGACCTTCCTCTTCCAGCACCTTGCTATGGATCGCAGCGTTCGAGAGGCGAGTCAGGTACGCGAGCTGCTCGCGGCTGCGGATGTAGGGGACGGTGTGACGCCCGGCTTCGCAACGTGCGCACGAGCCCTCGACCACTGTCGGCGTGTCGGTCAGCGCGTCGAGCGGACGCAGGCAGAAGGTCGCCCTCGCGGTCTCGAACGCGACGTGTGCGCGGCCGTCGTTGTCCCAGAGCTCGACGAGGGGAATGCTGCTCCGCCGTTTCCTGGGCAGACGCTTCTTCGTCGCGCGGTAGCCGCGCATGTAGTGCTTCGAGCACTGGCCGCTTGTGGCGACCGGATTCTCGCATCCGTCGACCGAGCAGGTCACGCCTGAGCCTCCGGTCGCACGGTCGCGACGATCCGCGGATGCCACCCGATCCGAGTCGCGCCGAGCGCCGCGCTCATCCAGCCGAAGTCAGAGACGACGCCGCGCTCGTTCGAGTCCATCCACCGAGGCATCGCGTGGTGACGCGGCCACACGACCATCGGCGTCCCGATCTGCCCCTCGACGAAGTGCGGCTCCTTCCAGAGGATCGTGCCGTGCGCGTGATGACCGGGCCCCCACTCGGCCTTGAACACGTGGACGTAGTGCGGCTGAAGGTCGATCGCCTCGTGGATCAGAGCGCCGGCGTCGTCGGTCCAGACGTCGTCGTCGTCGAGAAACGCGAGATGGCTGCCGCCGGCGAGCTTCAATCCGAAGTCGCGCTGCGCGTTCCCATACTGGCTTCCCTCGACGGCGAGCTCGGCGTAGACGACCTTCCCTCTGCAGCCGTCCTGGGCCAACCGGCAGAGGCCACGCGCGTACGGATGCGGCCCGTGCGCGAGATCCGCGACGACTATCAGCTCGTCGCCGTGCTCGAGCTGCGGCGTTACCGAGGCGATCGTGGCGGACAGGCTGGGCCTGCCCTTCGTCGGCGTGATCACGGTCAACGTGGCCATCACGGTCGCTTATCTCTCGGATGCCGAACCGGCGAGATCGGCGGCGATCCTGTCGACGGTCCCGGGCTCGAGGTACATGCGCCCCTCCACTCGCGTGCGTACCGGCAGCCCCTGCGCCGCCGGCGACAACTCCCGCGCTGGGTTGCGGTGCATCACCTCGGCGTGCGCGTGCGGCTGCCATCCGTACTCGTCGCGAAGGACCGCGCCCTGCAGCCACACGTCGAGCTGCCGCCAGTGGCCAGGCTCACCGAAGGGCGAAGGGATCCGCGCGGCGATCTCGGCCGCGTCGGGATAGCAGCGGAGAAAGAGCGACGAGAAGCGCGTGCATCCAAGGGCGACCCCGACGAACGCCTCGAGCGCGTACGGCGCAGCGCAATACGGCTCGGGGCAGACCGCGAACTCGGCGAGCGTCCACGGCAGCGGGACGACGTCACCCTCGACGATGCAGAAACCTTCCTGCTCGCGCCACAGCTCGCGGAGCAGCTCGGCGTATGCGGTGTCGGAGCCGCTGACGTCGTGGTAGCTGACACCGCCAGGCCACCCGTCGACCCCGGCAAGCGTGTCGGGATGCACCTCGCCGACATAAGGAACGACGACCCTCACGCCGGGTTGCAGGTCGGGCACTCCCATTCCGGGGTGCCGTTGGTGAGGATGCGGCCGAGGTCGGCGAGCGTCTGCACGAACGCGACGGGCTGCTCCTGCTTGCAGCCGGCGCACTTCTCGAGGTACGCCCACCCGGGGCCGACCAGCTTCTTCTTCTCGCGCAGGTTGCCGGTGTACGCGAGCCGGTGCTTCTTGTCGATCGTGAAGACGATCTCGACGCCTTCGACGGTCGCCTCCTGGTGCTCGCCGAAGACGCGGGCGAAGTGTCCCTCGGCGCGCTTCTTGCGCTCGTCGCGGATCTTGAGCTGGTGCTCCTGCTCGCGTGCCTGGATCGGCTCGTACGCTTCGACCGCTGCCTTCGCGATGCCGGTCATGGGTGCCTCCGTCGTCGGTGGTTCGATGTGGTGAAGCGGCGGTGCGTATCGCGGCTGCGCGTCTCGGCTACGCGGGCGGCCCGGACGCCTTGGCCGGACATGGCGGGTAGACCATCGTCCGGAGATCCACTCGCACGAAGCCGCCAGCGACGAAGAACATCGCGCGGACGCACTGGACGCCGTGGATGTTCGGCTTGCCGAGATCGACGAAGCAGTCGAACCGGCCCGGCAGTCCAGGCCAAGGCTTGCAGACGGTGTGGGAGCCGGGAGCGCCCTTCGCCCGGTCTTCGCGGTCAATGCGTGCGGCGAGACTCTTCGCGGTGACGGGCGGAGGCGCGACGATCATGCCCGCTCGTATCGCTACGGGAGCGCGCGGTCGAGCGTGTGCGCGCCGTAGGCGACGATCAGCCCGAACGCGATCGAGATCAGGATCGGCCGGTGGTAGAGGAAGTGGACGGTGAGGAAGACGATCGTCGCGAAGATCGGCTCAACGGTCCACGGGTAGGTGCGGGTGACGTGCCAGATCGTCTCGCTGAGCGTCGGCCACGGCGCAACGCCGAAGAAGCCGAGCAGCTCGTAGACGAGGAAGTCGACGAGCAGCCACTTACCGCCCCAGATCGAGTAGCCCCACACCCACTTGCTCATGGCCGCCGGTCGCCCATCCAGACGAGGGCCACGATGGCGAGCAGGAAGATCGCTGCGGCGGTTGTCACGCGCCCAGGTATCGGGACTATTCTTCGTCGCGATGAACGACGACGACGCACTGCCGAACAACGACGACGCACTGTCCTACGCTCGCTACCTCGTGGAGACCTTCGCCGAGTTTCGCGAGATCACTGAGCGAGCGTGCTCACAGATGACGCGTTTGGGCATGGAGCTGCAAGTGGCGGAGATGGAAGCTGCAGACCTAGGCGAGTTCGACAACCGCGTCCGCGACTGGCTGTTCCGGAACGACTAGCGCCACTTCGACCCGCCCGACCCGCCCATCCCCTGCCACCGCGACACGCCACCCGGCGGCGGCGGACCCGTCGGCAGCCGCACGTTCATGCCAGCCGCCACCGCACGGCAGAACGCCATCATCACCGCGTCCGCCCTGTCCGGTGAACGGCCGAGACGCTTCTTCGTCTCCTCTTTTGGCTCGACGACGAGGCGCCCTTGCGAGTCGATCTTGTACTCGGGCGCGCACAGGTCAGAGAGGAGATCCTCGTCGGTGTCGAGGTCGAGCTCGGGCAGCCAGTCGTTCGCGAACTCGAACCACAGCTCGGAGCGCGCGTTTGGGTAGCCGCCGACTCCGGTGTTCGCCTCAGCCGGCGACGCGGATGCGTTGTAGGCGACGACGCGGAACTCGGCGACCTCCTTGAGCCGGTCGATGATGCCGCCGCCGATGCCGATCTCGTCGACGACGATCGCCGGCTTGCCGTACTTGTCGCTGACAGCGTCCCGCGCGGCGATCAGGAGCGCGCCGACGGTCTCCATCGTGTCCTGCCCCTGCCGTACCTCGAGGATGCGGACGTGGTTGCCCTGGCGGAGCGCGATCACGGTCTCGTCGTCACCGAACCTGGCCGGGTCGCACGACACGACGCGCGGCCACGATGATTCGTCGTCGAGCTCGACCTCGCGCGCCTGCGCCGCCTCCACCTCGAACATCGGCACCACCGCGCGCTCGCCCTGCGACGGGAACTGGCCGATCACGCGCACCTCGTACACCGGATGCAGCTTCGTGCCTTTGCCGCCGCGCTCGTCGTTGTCGGCGACGCGGTACTTCGTCTTCATTCGCCGCACCCACTCCGCCGAAGGCAGAACGCGCGCGACCTGCTCCGACACCGGCTCACCCGTGAACGCCGGCGTGTCGAACGCCGACACGTGGATCGTGTTGTAGAGCGACCGCGCACCATGGAAGGCGGAGTGGAACTCGCCGCCGATCTGGGTCGGGTTGCCGATCAGCAGCGTCTTCGCGCCGATGCTCGTGAGGAAGCCTTCGGCGGCCTCGAAGATCGGCTGCCGGATGCCGGAGGCCTCGTCGCCGACGAAGAGCAGGTGCGGCGCGTGGTAGCCCTGGAAGTTCTCCGGCTGGTTCGTCGACAAGCCGACCGCGTACCACTCGGGCGCGAAGTCGAGGCGCGTGTCGGTCAGGTGGCCGTGGAAGAACCCGTCGGAGCGCTTGACGGCCTTCGCGACCTCGCGCCAGAGCAGGTCGCGGACCTGCCGCCACGTCGGCGCCGTCGTCACGCACAACGCCTCGGGCCCGAACGCGGTCAGGAACCAGAGGATCGCCGACGCTGCCACCGCCGTCTTCCCGACGCCGTGACCGGAGCGGACCGCGGTCGCGTCATGGTCGCGGACGCTCTCGAGGATCTCGCGCTGCTTGCTCCACGGCTCGAAGTGGAGGACGTTCCGGCAGAACCAGACCGGGTCGGCTCGTACCTGCTCGAGGAAGTCTTCGGCAGCGACCTCGTCGTCAAGAGTCTCGTTCACGCCGTTCCCGAGCAGCCGCGGCCAACTCGTGCAAACGATCAAGCGTGATGCCGACGTTGCCTGAGAGCTCCACCTTGTCCTTCAACAGGCCGTGCAGGCGCGCGAGCAGATCAGCCGCCCGCACCTTGTCGTGCTGACCGATCTTCGTCCGCGTCACCTTGTGCAACGACGGCCGGTGCTCATGCTCGTACTCGTACTCGTGGATCACCATCGAGACTTCCTTCAGCGACGAGGCCTGCTCCGGCGTCAGCTCCGCGGACGGCACGAGCCGCATCCCCTTGTCATCCCACTCGACGAGCCCGGCAAGGTCGGAGGACAGGATCGAGACGAGCTCGCGGACGAGCAGCCGGCGCATCTGCTCGGCGTCGTCAGCCAAGGCTAGGAAGCGCTCGTCGATCGCCGCGCGCACTGAAGGAATCTGAAGGAGCTGGTAGCCCTGCTGGGCAGCGCTCTTCTCGGCGTAGCCAGCCATGATCGCGGCCTTGGTCGCGTTGAATCCGCAGGCGAAGTAGGCCTCGACGAACGCGCGCTGCTTGTCGGTCAGCTTGGCAGCGGCCACGCCGCGTTCGCCTAGTCCTTCAGACCGTAGACGCGACAGCCCTTGTCGAGGTGCTCGCGCGCGAAGTCAAGGAACAGGGCTTCCAGCGGGGCCGGGTTGGGCATCACGCGCGGCAGCCAGAAGCGTCCGTGCTTCGTCTCACCGCAAGACTGGCATTGCATCGACCAACGCGAGCCCAACACCTCGGACACGATGTGCGAGCGATGAAAGCGGATCGCGATGCCCGTCTTGGCGCTTAGTCCAGCGATCTCACCGATCTGCCCGGCGAACCTCAGATCTGTCCTAGGACGACGCCACGCGCGCTTCCCGTCGACGAGCATCTGCGCTGCAACGACAAGGCTCACGCCGCACCCGCCGCGAGCTCGAGCCGGAAGTCTCTGCCAGCGCGCTCGAGCGCGAGGTGCCCCTTGCAGTGCGGACAGTCCAGCTCGACTACCGGGCGCCACGGGACCGAAAGCACTTTCGACTCAACCTCAAGTTGAGACTTGAACCGAGCCTCGTCCTCGACGAGCTGCTCGCGCACCTGGCCGACCCACTGAGGCGTACAGCCGACGAGCCGCGCGATCGCCGCGTTGCTCCGGCCGCCGTCGCGCATGATCTCGACCTCGATCAGCAGGCGCAGGTCGCCGCGGTTCAAGTGTCGGCGGTGCGCGTTCAGCGTGATCGCGAGCGCCCGCCGCTCACTCTCGGACAAGCCTTTGCGCCGGTCGACGGGCGGCTCGACGACGCGCGCGCGGGCGAGCACATCGGCGTCGAACGAGGCGAGGTACTCGCAATCACGTACACGCTCGCGGCCGTACAACTCGACAGCCTCGCCCCTGTCTGTACGCGCAGCCTCCACCGTCGTCTCCCACTCAGGTAGCTCGGCAGCTAACTCCGCGATGTGCGCCAGCTCCTTGCACGCACGCAAGCGGGCGTGGCCATCGATCACGCCTCGTTCGTCGACGACGATCGCGCAGACCACGCCCTGCTCGGCGACACTCTCGAGAAGCGCACGGTACTCGTCGTCAGAATGTGTCGGGAAGACCCCGTTCACGAACCCGAGCACCGTTCGTAGTTCGGCGATGAGCTCGGAGAGAAACGACGGCGCTACGCCAAGGTTCTGTGCCAACTCGATCGGCTTCCAGCCCTGCTCCATCGCGGTTCCCACATGCGAGGAGATCAGACGAGTCCTCGGGGGAAGAATCCCAGGGTCGACGTCCCGAATCAGCTCGGTCATCGACCTCGGCGTGTGCAAGCTCAGCGGCCCGGTTGCCGTTTCGGCCGAGGACCTTGCGGCCGATGTCCGGGACGGTGTGGTTGCTGAGCTTGAAGGTGGCATAGAGGCGGAAGCTGTTGGTGCGCTCGGGGTCGTATCGCCCTGCTAGCCGGTACACCTCGCAGACGAGATCGCCGAGCGCGTCCTCGTAGCTGAACGTGCCCGACTGGAACGACTGGCCTCGCCGCTTGAGCTCGGTGTCGAGGATCCGCCGGCAGAAGGCGGGAACGTCGCGGATGTCGTAGACCGACCGTGAGCTGTGGCTGGTGACGCCTGGCGCGAGTGGCCGCTCATCGGCGACCTGAGGGAGCGCTGACACTGGGAATGGTCCTCCGTGTGCTCGGGGAGTCGCGCTCCATCGCCTGGAGGAAGAGGTCGCATGCGACGTCGGCGAGACGGGCGCCCTCGAGCGGGCCGACCATGTCGGCGCCGCGGGTGAGCGTGTAGAGCCGTCTGGTGCCGGCGAACAGCGGGGTCTCGGTGAGCGTCCAGCCGCGGAAGACGGCGAGGCGGATCAGCAGCGATCCGAACTCGACGGTCTCGCCGATTCGAGAGAACCCCGGGAGGGGTTCGGGCTCAGCGGCGGCTGTCAGCGGTGGCGTTCCTCAAAGCGGGGGAGCCTTGAAAGGGACGCCGTAGGTGCTGGCTAACCGCCGGGCGTTCGGCGCAGATAGTACCTGGCGAATCCGGCTGATTTGCAGGGATTTTCGGGGTCTGGATATACCGCCGAATGCGCGAGCCGGGTCGGGGCGGCCTGTGATCTGGCACCGATAAGACGCGGAACCGCTGGTAAGTCACCGGCTCGGGCACCGATAGACGGCTCCGCGTAAACGTTGCCGAAGCGACTCCCCAAACGACTGACGCGCGAGGAAGTGCAGGCGCTCCTTCGCACGCCGAACCCGCGCTACCCGACCGGTGTGCGCGACCGCGCGCTGATCCGAGTCATGTATTGCGCCGGCCTCCGCTGCGCCGAAGCCTTGAGCTTGCGGCCGCGCGACGTGCAGCTCGCCCGCAACGAGATCCGCGTGAACCTCGGCAAGGGCGGCAAGGACAGGGTCGTCTGGATCGACGCGACGACCGTCGAGATCCTCGACCGCTGGAAGGCGATCCGGCCGCGGTCGGAGTCGTTCTTCTGCACGCTCGGCGGCCGGCCGATGCGCGACTCCGACGTCCGCGACATGATGGCCCGCCGCGGCCGTAAGGCGGGGATCGAGATCCGCGTCCACCCTCACCTCCTCCGCCACTCCTATGCGAGCGAGCTGCTCGAGGACGGCTACACGGTCAGCGAGGTCCAGCGGCTACTCGGGCACGCGCGCCTCGAGACGACCGCGCTCTATCTACACGTCGCGGATGCGGGGCTTCAGCGGCGACTCGCGGCGCGCAAGGTCAAGTAGCTGCCGACGTCTCGTCGAAGCCGCCCTCGAGCTCCGACGCCGGCACGCGGATCCCGGTCGCCTCGTACCAGCGGAGATCGCCGCCGTCGCCGAGCCGGATCCTGACCTCGCGCTCCCCGCGCTCGGGGATCTTGCCGGCGGCCGCGATGCGGCGAAGGACACGCTCGAGATCGGCGCGAAGGTCAGGTTCGAGCGCCGCGCTCTCAACCATGGCCATCTTGCAGAAAGAGTAGGTGCCCCGGACGACGTTGCCAACTGTCGCCAATGCTCAGCCGCAGAACCGGAACGCCCGCGTGAGCTGGTGGCTCCCTCCCGCTTCGCGCATGACGTACGCGTAGGTGCAGGCGCCCGTCCTGATGAGCCCGGCGATCGCGAGCACCGTGGAGACGTCGACCGCCCGGCAGCTGTAGCTCGGGACGCCGAGGCTCCGGTCGAGGTGGCAGCCGGCCATCTTCATCGGCGAGCCGGCGAAGTAGCCACGCCACCACGCATCGAGGTTCCCCGGCCTGAAGACAAGCGCCTGCCAGTGAGAAAGGCCGGCGCGGGTCGGGGCGAGGGTGCTTGCGGCCTGGCTCGTCGAGGGGAGGGCCAAAGTCGCAATGACGGCAGCGAGGGCGGCGAGTCTCATGCGGCGCTGTTCACCCGTTCGACGCATTGAACTTTGGGCAACGGCCGGAGTAGGCTCGGACAGCGAGGGCACGCCCCGGCACACGCACTGCGGTCGACCCTGTGGCGGGGAGGATCGGAAATAGTGGAAGACCGTCGTGTTGAAGAGCTCATCGCCCGGGCCGATCTGCTGATTCCCCGGCTCGAGGCCCTGGTTCAGCGTCTAGGAGACCCTCCAGACGGGAGGCGAGCGCTTCACCGCGATCGACGAGCTCTTCGAGTCGTTCCGCCAGCTGCTCTGGGACCGCCCGGGCTCGACGAGCCGGCCGAGCCCGAAGCAGCCGTGACGGGTCGATCTCGAGCGAGCTAGCGAGCTTCTCGGCCATCCGCGGGGTCGGCGTCCAGTCGGGGTTGCCGACGACCTTCTGCAGGTAGCGCCGCCGGTTCTCCACCGTCTTGTCCGTCGGGTTCTCGCCGGCGAGCTCGCGGGCGAGCCAGCTGATCGACCTGCCGGGCCGATGGAGCTCGTTCTCGAGGACGAGTCCTGGCACCGCGTCCTCGGTCTCCGTGACGGATGGCACAGGTGTCATCGTCACCCCTGGGCCTGTCGCGCGAAAGTGCGTCAAGATTCGATTGGCACCCTCTTGACACATGCGCCCTAATGTGTCAAGATCGCGCCTGACACATGGGACGAACGAGGACTCTTCAGAAGCTGACGTTCGCCGACAAGTTCGAGCAGGCCCTGAACGACAAGAAGGCCAGCAGCCCGAACTACGGCATCCGCACGGTCGCGCGCGCGATGGCGAAGGGCGACCGTGACCGGGTCGAGACGATCCGGCGGCTCCTGAACAAGTACCGCGGGAAGGCCGACGGCCGCAAGGCCGAAGTCACCCCGAGCGAGCCGACCCGCCACGAGATCGAAGCCGCGATGGGGCTGGAGCGCGACTCGCTCAAGCCCGACGGCGACGACGACGAGGAGGCCGACCCGGCGATGAAGTTGCGTCGCATCAGGGCGGAGCTCATGCTTCTCGGGCGCGAGGACCTCGCCGACGACCTGCGCGATCTTGCCTCAGCACGAGGTGGGGTCGCGTGAACGACCGGGAGTTCCTGCTCGCCGTCCTCGCCGACGGCCGGCCGCACTCGCTCGCGGAGATCCTGAGCCGCTCGATGAACGAGCGCGGCTGCGGGCTCACCGTTCACTCGCGTGTCGCTGATCTGCGCAAGCACGGCTACACGATCGAGCACGGCCGCGTCGAGGGCGCCGAGCGCGGCCACGCGCACACCTACTTGCTCGTCTCGTCTCCACAGCAGGATCCGACGCAATCTCAGGTCGACGCCGGACTCGGTCCCGGCGCAGGCTTGGGGCTGACGGCCGACGGGTCCTGCTCTGAAGGCGATGGCGAGCCCCCGCACTCGGCCCCTGCGCTACGTCCGCCCTGGAAGCAGGGTGCTGCTGGCTCAACAGCGGCAGGAGCAGGGGCCGAGCAGCTTTCCCTGATCGGACGCGCGGCATGACTGCGACGCTCTCGTTTGTCTTCTGCCCGGTGCATGGCACGCGCGTGCCCACCGACGAGGACGGCCACCTCGCCGCGCTCTGCAGCGACTGCGCAGGCGAGGCCGCGCGCGCACTGACGCTGCTGGAGGCCGACCCGGTGCAGATCGCCGAGGTCGGGCGTGCGCGGCTGTGGGCCGACCAGACGCTTCTCCGCTACCCGCGGCCGCTGGCCGCATCCAACAACAACACCGGCCCGAGCCGCTCTGTCTTGGGAGAGAGCGCGGCCCGGGCCAGAGGAGGTGCAGTCTAAGGTGACTGCCTACACGGTTCTCTACAAGCCCGAGCCGGTTGCGAACGCAGCAAGCGGCGTGCCGTCCGGGTGGCAGGTGCTCGACAAGACCTACGACGCCACGTCGAACGTCAGCGCGGTGCGCGCTGCGGCGGCTGAGTCGCAGAAGAGCGGTTCGTATGTCGCGATCCCGTCGCGCTCGTTCGACGTGGTGCGGATCGAGATCGAGACGAACCCGCGCGTGAAGGTCGTGAAGTGATGAACGACGTCGCGTGGCAGGTGTTCAAGATGGACGACGGCGACCCGCAGGATCCGATCGACGACCGCGACCCCTGCTCGCTCAGCTACGTGGGCCGCATCGTGAAGCCTGAGGACGCCGGCTCGTACTGGGCGCCCGACGAAGAGATCGTCGGGCGGCGGTTCGGGGCTGGCATGTTCTTGCTCTTCGACGACGACTCGATCGTCAACTGGACGACCGCGGCCGAGTACGCCCGCCGCGAGCCGCTCTTTCTCGACGTCGTCGCCGAGACCCGGTACGCAGCACGCAAGGCGGTGACCTTCTAATGGCCACCGTCTACGACCAGGAGCGCGACGTCGACGGCTACATGCCGGGCGACTTCATCCTCGGCGTGTCGGGCCACTGCGGCCGACTCGCCGGCGCGCTCACGAAGGTGCTCGAAACGCCGGGCGAGCCGATCGTGCTCGAGCTCGCGCAGGGCGTGCTCGACGACTTCAACGCCTGGTACGCGGTGGCGCGTCCGGCTGACGGTGGGGACGTCTGATGGCGAGCCACACACACATCGCCACGCTGAGCGATCGCCTCGCGGAGGCGGACGGCCCCGTGCTCGTCGACGGCTGCCCGCGCTGCGTCGAACTCGCGAAGGATCCGATCCTCTACCTCGACGACCAGCACATCGAGGCGCTGTGGGAGCAGATGCTCGTCACCGAGCAGTGCCTCGGCCGCGAGTGGGACGACCGCAAGGTGTCTCAGCTCGACGATGTCGCGCGCCGCGATCTGTGGCGGATCTACCTGTTCCTCGAGCGGCACTCGCAGCTCGCTGCCGACAAGCTGCTTGCGGATGAGGAGCGGCACGCGCGGGAGGCGCAGGTCTGATGGGCGTCCATCTCTCATCCACCGAGAAGAAGGTGGCGCTGTTCTGCAGCGTGACCGGGATCGCGTTCGGGCCGATCTTCGACGACGACGAGGAAGCGATCTCGTTCGTCGAGTGGTTCGAGTCCGGCGACGCGTGCGAAGCGGCGATGCGTCCCGGCAGCAAGGTCGCCGGCATCCCCGCCCTCGACGGTCACCAGCTCGACCCGCGCAACTACACGAGCAGCGACGTCGTGCGCCTCCACGAGATCTGGGTCGACCTGCGGAACCCGGAGCCGACCGACGATCAGATCTACAACCGGCCCGGTGTCGAGGGCGGCATCGGCTATCCGCTCGGCCCCGAGCCGATGCACGAACACGACTGGAGGCTCTGATGGCCGGAACACGCCGCAAGCCAGAGCCCGAGCCGACCACCGAGCTCGTCGAGTTCAAGCCGATCGAGCGCGTACTGCAGTTGCCGATCGGGCTGCTCGTCTCCACCGGCGCGCCGAAACCCGAACGCGGGCCCGGCCGGCCGCTCGACCACTTCCGCTTCAAGCCCGGCGACCTCGACCAGTACGCCGACGCCGCCGCGAAAGCGAACGAGGTGTACGGCGACAAGCCGAAGGAGCTCGACGACATCCTGCTGCTCTCGAACGACCTGCGCGAGCTGCTCGACATTCGCGTCAAGGCGTACGGCAAGTCCGGAGTCCGGATCATCGGCAAGACGAACTTCGCCACCCTCCCGGAGGACGAGTACGTCGAGCGCGTCGACGCGTGGGACGACGAGATCCTCTACTTCCCCCGCGAGCTCAAGGAAGTGCCGGCGCGGATGCGCGAGACGTGGGAGGGCGAGTCGATCCCTTCGAAGCTCGAAGGGCCCGAGGATCCGCGGATCGAGAAGTTCCAGATGCGCATCGAGGCCACGTTCCGGTTCGGGCTGCCCAGGGTGCTCGGCCTCGGCAAGGTCGCGCTCTACTCGACCGGCGCGAAGAACAACCGCGACAAGCTGCGGAAGTCGCTGCTCTTCTCGCATGAGGCGTTCCGGGGCAACCTGATCGGCGTCCGGTTCCGGTTGGCGATCCGGCCGCGGAAGTCGAGCTACTACGAGCCGAGCACCGCCGACCCGTCGAAGCGCGGCTGGCGGCCGACACAGGTGTACGAGGTCATCCTCGACACGCCGTGGACGCTGCAGGAGGCGATCGACTCGCTCGAGCAGCAGCGCGAGAAGCTCGGCTCCGGCCAGATGCTCAAGGAGCTCGTCGCCGGCGGCACCGGGTCGGCGTTCTTCGCCGACGACGCCGAGCGGCAGCGCGCAGAGACGGAGGCGGCGATCATCGCGTCGGTCTCGAACCTGCCGACCGTCGACGACCGCGAGTCGCACGTCCGCGAAGAGCCCGCGGCGACGGGACCGGGCGAGGCGGTGCTGAACCGGATCGCCGCCCTCGAGAAGGAGGCGGGCCCGCAGGCGCGCGCGTTCCTTCGTGGCGTGTTCGGCGTCGACGACGCAAGCGAGCTCGCACCCGAGGACGCCGAGCGGTACGAGTCGGGCCTGCGCGAGTTCGTCGGCGACACCGAAGTAGTCGACGCGGCCGACGTCGTAGCCACCGACGCGGACGGAAACGAGATCCCGTTCTGATGAGCGCCGTCGCTGATCGTCTCCGTGGCGCGACGCGCTGGTCGCTCACGTCCCGCTGCCCGCGCATGGGCTACTACGCCTACGAGGGCGTCGAGCCGGTCCCGCCCGACGAGCTCACCCTGAAGCGGTGGGAACGCGGCCGCCGCGACGAGGAAGACGTCATCCGCGCCCTGCGCAAGAAGCACGGACGCAAGAACGTCCGCCTGCAGAAGGCCGTCCCGTGGCCGGACGAAGGCCTGCCGCTCGGCGAGCTCCACCAGGACGCGTTCCTCGTCAAGGAGCGCGTCCCCGTCGAGGTCAAGAGCCACCTGTCCGGCGGCGCGTCGAACCACGACCTGATCCAGCTCGCCGGCGAGGTCTACTACGACACCGAGGCCGGCGACACCGGGGTGCTGATCGTCGTCGACCGCGACCTCAACGAGCGCGTGATCACGGTCACCCTCGACGAGAAGCTGGTCGAGATCGTGCGCGGCCGCGCGACAGCGCTCGCGGAGGCGATCGCGAACGACGAGCCGCCCGCCCGGATCTGCGGGAAGCCCTCCGACGGACAGTCGCTGATGTGCCCGTTCATCAGCCACTGCTTCGAGGGGTGGGAGCCGCCAGCGCTTCCTCGCGTTCAGACGGAGGAGATCGTCACGCTCGCGCGGCAGCTGTACGAGGTCTCGCTGATCAAGCGCGGCCTCGCCGGAACGAAGGTCGACGTCGTCCCCGTCGCCGAAGCGCTCGGCGCGCAAGACATCGACCTCGCGATCGCCACGCTCCGCGACATCAGAACGGTGAAGGGCGTCGAGTACCTCGAGAAGGAGATCAAGGCGCAGCTGACGACGGCGATCGGCCGGGCGCCCGAGGACTTCCTCAAGGATCCGGGCGAATACGCCGTCGGCCCGCTCGTGCTCAAGCGCAACCAGGTCGACCGCACCGGGTTCACCGTCGCACCGACGACTTACGAGACGCTCACCGTGAAGCGCGTCTCCGACGAGGCGCTGCTCGAGCCCGAGGACTACGGCGAGGTCCCGTTCTGATGGCCGCGCTCATCATCCTCGCGCTCGTTGCCGCCGCGCTCACGATCGGGATCCTCGTCGCGATCATCCTGCAGCAAGACCGCGTGATCGCAACGCAGCGGAAGGCGCTCGACGCCTCGTCGCGCGCCGCGAGCCGGGAGCACGCGGCCGTCGAGATCTTGGTCGCCGAGCTCAAGCACCTGTCGCACACCGCGCAACTCGTGACGCTGTGGCGACCCCGACACACGAACCCTCTCTCTTGAAGCCATCCAACCGAAAGGAGGCTCGCGTGGAGCGAGTCCAGTACAGGCAGGGCGATGTCCTGCTCTTCCCCGTCGGCGCGGTTCCGAAGAAGCTGGCGCCCGTCGCACGAGAGAACGGCCGGCTGATCCTCGCGCACGGTGAGGTCACCGGGCATGCGCACGCGATCGTCGACGAGCGAGCCGAGCTCGTCGGGCTCGTCCCGGAGCAGGACGGTTTCGTCACCGCCGATCAGGCGGCCGAGCTCTACCTGATGGTTCACGGCGACGGGCCGGTCGATCTCGTCCATGACGAGCACGACACGATCCCCGTCGAGGCCGGCGCCTACCGCGTGGTTCGTCAGCGCGAGTACGCGCCGGAGCAGAACAGGATGGTCGCCGACTGATGGACGACCGGACTGTTGCTCGCGCCACGGCTGCGGGTGACCGCCTCCTCGACCGCGTTCTCGCGGTCGAGGAGGCGCGTCCGCCATTCAATCCCGCTCGCGCTGAGGCGGCGATCACGGAGAACATGGAGCGGCTGGGGCTGAAGCCCGTCCGGCTCCGCTGGATCTCCGACTTCGAGTCGGCCATCGACGACGCCGAACTCATGCGGGCTGCGTGGGATGCGTGGGATGCGCGGGCTGCGTGGGATGCGCGGGATGCGCGGGCTGCGCGGGCTGCGCGGGCTGCGCGGGATGCGCGGGATGCGCGGGATGCGCGGGATGCGCGGGCTGCGCGGGATGCGTTATGGCACACGCACAGCCGCGCCTCGAGCTTCGCTCTCGGCGCGGCCGATTGGTCGTTCATCGCAGAGCTCGTCGACGACGAGCG
>Ga0210410_10000277_pt1 | contig 64362 bp, 62 predicted proteins | sample IncBWC4MmetaG_FD_161058 | JGI IMG/M metagenome (GOLD analysis project Ga0210410, IMG submission 161058) | Forest soil microbial communities from Barre Woods Harvard Forest LTER site, Petersham, Massachusetts, United States - Inc-BW-C-4-M | ecosystem: Environmental > Terrestrial > Soil >... | reverse complement strand
TCGACCGCGGGAGTGGGGGAACGAATGCAGTGGACCGCGAGCGCCTCTACGGGCTCGACGCCCATCGGCTCGACGTTCGCAGCCGGATGGTGCGAGGAGCTCTCGCTCTGCGAGATCGATCCCCGGGCGCGGTGGCGAGCGCACGGCGCACCGCGGCGCACAACGGGCTCCGGGATCGCGTCTCGGTGTACCAGTCGGACGTGTTCGACGCGGTGCCGGCGACCGAGCGTTGGGAAGTCGTCGTGGCGAATCCGCCCCACTTCCTGCCCGATCCCAGCCAGACCGAGAGCGGCCTTCGCTTCGACCCGGAGTGGAAGGTCCACCGGCGCTTCTACGCGTCGGTCAAGCGGCACATGACGCCGGGCGGAGTCGTCGTGATGGTCGAGAACGCCGCCGGCTCCGATCCCGGCCTGTTCGCCGAGATGATCCGCGCCGGCGGCGGCGAGCCGCGTGCGATGCACCCGGGCACCGACGTCCACGGCGCCCCCAACGGCCTCTACTACCAGGTCAGCGGATGGTGATCCGCTCGCGAGGGAGCGCGAACGGTCGCGCCCGTTGAAGTAGCCTGCGGCGCATGATCGAGACCGGCACCCCCGCACCCCAGTTCACGCTCCCCGACCAGGACGGCGACCCCGTCAGCCTCGCCGACTACGCCGGCAAGACCGTCGTCCTCTACTTCTACCCGAAGGCCGACACGCCGGGCTGCACCGTCCAGGCGTGCGGCGTGCGCGACCACCTCCCCAACTACGCCGAAGCGGGCGCAGTCGTGATCGGCATCTCGCCCGACCCCGTCAGAGCCGTCAAGAAGTTCGCCGACAAGCAGTCGCTCGATTTCACCCTGCTCGCCGACGAGGACCACGCGGTGTGCGAGCAGTACGGGGTCTGGGCCGAGAAGAGCATGTACGGGCGCCGTTATTTCGGCGCTCTCCGTGCCACCTTCATCATCGGCCCGGACGGCATCGTGGCGCATGTCATACCCAGAGTCACGCCCCGAACGCACGACGACGAGGTGCTGGCGGCCTTGGAGCAGTTGGCCGCGGCGTAGCTGCAGCGATGTCAATCGCCATCTCTGAGACGACTACGGTCGATGTCGATCGGCCGGAGACTTGGCCCGAGGCGACCAGCGAATGGGCTATGCGACGTGCCACCGAGTTGGCAGGCACGGCGCAGTGCACGCCCGACCTGCCCGGATTGGACGAGTGCGAAGACGGGTTCCGCCTGACCTTTGGCGACGCCAGACTGCTGGCCTATCACTGCACGCGTCTTCTTGCGCACGAGACCGAGACCATCCGGACAGAGGGCTGCTGGACGAGGCTCTGATCCGAGAGCGGATCGCCTCCGCGCTCTCGCATAGAGCGCTTCCTCCAGAGGTCTACGCCCGCGCTGAGCGAGGCAATATCTACGCGATTGGCAACCTCACCGGACGCGAGGGCCAGACCTGCTTCGTTCTCGGCAGGGCGACCTTCGATGATGCCCACGGATGCGTTCCGTTGCTGGCACATTGGGGAGGCGAAGCATTGCAGGGCAGTCCGGAAGATTCGCCGCTGCTGGCAACAGTTGGCGTCCCGGCCGTCGTCGTTGCACGTCTTGGCCTTTCGTCGTCGGCGCGGCGTTCGACGGCGCGCCCCCGGTCTCGCCAAGATGTTTGTGGGGACGTTGCTCGACACAGAGCTTCGTGCGGCGGACGTTTTCTACCGAGACCCTGTGCCGGCCGCGGACATACTCGACATATGGCAGCCGGGGAACCCTGAGTACGATCGGCACCCTGGTCTTCCGCGTTAGTGGCCGCTGCTCCTACGGTACTGGTCCTGTAGGTGGCGGTGCGTGCGGTCATAGCCTCACGATCGTGCTGCCCGGCCAAGCGCTGAGGGCGACCGACGAGGCGTCCCGGCCTACGCGCTCGTGAAGGCTCGCAGCAAATTCGATGAGCACGTAAGGGTCTCGCTGGCGCGTGGCAGAACTTTGCGCGGGCGATGAGGCGCGTCTGGACTGCGGGTCTCGGTTTCGCGCTCACCATAGGCCGCAGGCCTCAGCGCGTGCGAGGTCGAGCGGAGGCGCCGCGTTCCGCAGGAACAACCACAGCTCGGGTTCCGTGTGCCATGGTTGCTCGCCGCCTCTCTCGAGCGCTGCTCGCCATTCGGAGTGCGAGTTTGCCTCTCGTGCCTGGCTTACAAGCCCGTCGATGACCGTGACTGAGCTATCGTCGCCTGCGTTCGCCTGTAGCCACCGTACGAAGCTTGGCCAGCGCACGGCGACGACGACCCAGCGCGCGATCAGCTGCGGGTCGGCGCCTTCAAGACCGAGCGGGGACGCCTGCCGTGCCCAGGCCGTGAAGCGGTAGAAGCGATACAGGTTCACCGCGCGCTTGATCGTGCGCGGATTGTCGGACAGGAAGGACATCTGGTCGTGTAGGGCCTCCGTCATCTCTTCGTCCGCATCGCCGAACGCCTGCGCGCCGGCGGCGATGGCGGCCTCGGCGGCCTTGCGGACCGCATCGGGTGCGGCAGCTGCGAGCTTGACGTCAAGGTCGCCGACGCGAGCGGCCGCCTCCGCTGGCGCGATCGTCCCGCTCTCCAGCTCCTTGGTGATCTCGGACGCCGCCTGCTGCGCAGCCGTCCGCCTCTCCGCGTTGTCATCCTTCGCCACCAGCAGTGCGCCGACGAACTCCTTGCGCTGCTCGGGACTGAGTCGCGGCATCACGAACGGCAACTGCACGAACTTGTCCATGAAGCGCCAGCCGAGCTCACCGTGGCGGTCGTGCAACCTTTCGATCACGTCGCGATGGACGACCTCCATCGCGGCCGCCACGACCTGTGTGTCGACCCCCAGCACGAACGCGCAGTTCGGGTAGTCGCCGGAGAGGAACAGGTTGATCGCCTCCAGCACCTCGCCGATTTTCGCGGGCGCACAGCGATCGAGGTCGTCGATGAAGACGACGAGCGGTCTGTCGGCCGGTGCGAGCAGCTCAAGCGCTGTACGCATATCGTGTTCGACCGCATGGAAGTAGCCCGGCTTGGCGTACTCCGGCTGTCTCACCCACTGTGCGTAGCGACCTTCGAGCGGACTGCCGTATGCCCACGCGTTTGCGGCTAGCCACGACAGGCCACCGCCGACGACCGTCGCCACTCCCGCGACCCGGCCAGCCAGGTCACCGATCACGTCGAACGCAGTTGCGAGCACGATGAGACAGAGGGCCACGGCGCAGAGAACGAGCCCCGGGAGCACGCGCTCGAACGCGAGCCGATGCAGATCGCGGCGAATCGCTGCGGGGTCGATCCGCCGTTGCTGGAGGCGCAGCCAAAACAGCTCACGCTCAGACACTGACAGCCGTGCCGACAGCTGCTGCAGGATCGCGTCCGCGAGACCGGCCCAAAGCGCCTCGCTGCTCTGATACTTCCATGCGTTGAACCACACGGTACGCGTCTCGCGTGGCGGATCGGCATCCAGCTCGATTGACCGGCCGAGGCGCTTGAACAGTGTGCGGAACGTGATTCTCGTGGTGTCCTGCGCGTCCTGCGGAGCCGTGCTTCCGCTGAGCGTTGCGAAGTCTTGGTGGCTCCAGTCGAGCCGCTCTTGAACCATCCGCATCAGACTCGTCTTGCCCTGACCCCATGGTCCCTGCACGCTGATGACGAGGGGCAGCTGGGTGTTCGGGTGCAGGATGAACTGTTCGATTGATCTCGCGTAGAGCGCGTAGTCGAGCTTGTCCTCGATCGTCCAGGCGTCGGTGTGGACTCGCGTGCTGGGAGGCGCATCTGTGGCCACGGAAGGCGTTGGCATGCGCGGCTCCGGCAAGTCAGGCGCTGCGGTCTCCGTGATTGGCAGGACGTGCCGAATGTCCTCCCCGCGCAGCGGATAACCGAGTACGCCGAGGACGTGGGTCGTCGTGATGCTCACAATCGGGCAACCCACGAACTCGCGGCCCTTCCCGACGCCCAGATGGAGCAGCCGCTCGCCGCGCGGGCTGACTGCGAGCCAGCCACGTGCTCCCGGCTGGTTCGGAACCAGTACCTCGACGACGTCGTCTCCGCTGGCGCTGTCGGACAATAGGGTCGGCACTTGCAGCTCGACGGGCAGCGCCAATAGCGCGTAGCCGTCATCCAGCCGTGGGCTGCTTGGTACGACCTCACGCACCTCGGCATGGACCATCCCGGACTGCGGCGTGCGCAGCAGGTAGGTGGTCCCGGCAATGAGTGTCACATCCGACGGTGTCTCGCGGATTGACCAGATGGCGCGTGTGGGGGCAAGCGTCCAGGCCCAGCCGATTTGGCGGCCGCCGTCGATCACTTCAAGCCAGAGCGGCTCGGCTGCGCGTGTTGTGGCGGCAGGGTCGAGTTCCTGTGCGATCCGGTCTGCGATCTCGTTCCAGGGAGTCTGTGCGGCCTGGGGTCCGGCGCGGTACTCGTCGTCCGTAAGCACAAGCCAGTTATGGCTGATCAGCTCCGGTGGTCTTGTCTCGAGCCGGCCGCGCGCCGTCGTCCCAAGCTCAACTGGGATGAGGGGGCGGTGGTCGGACTGGGCCAAGAAGGGCGCAAGCGTCTGCCGCACCCAGGTTGACTCCGCTGCGTAGCCGCTCCAGAGGACCACGAGCGCACGAGCCCGTGCGACAAGATCGGTGCTGGACCCAAGCCCGCTTGATGCCTCGACGTGATCTGCGAGCGTGACCGCGCGCAGCCCGCGTTGCCGCAATCGCCATTGCAGATGATCAGCCCACGCTTGGTCGCTGGGAGCGTGGCTGACGAAGACGTCGATGTCGCGCGACGCGGCGGACGGCTCGGTGCTCATACGCGGCGCCGAGTCTTGCGGACGATCGGCCCACGGGCGCCGGTTAGAGCTGTCGGCGCAGCTGCGGTGCCTCTGTGTTCAGTCCGATGTAGCGGTACCCTGGTCGGGATGGCTCATCAGATTCGCCTTGACCTCGATGACGAGTCTGCCGCACGGTTGACGGCGCTGGCCGAGCGTGCGCATGCGCAGCAGGACGACCTGGCGGTGACGCTGCTGTCGGAGGCGCTTGCGGAGCTCGAGCGGGAGCCGACGGAGATCGGAGCCGCTCTCGACCGCGTGCCCGGCGCCTGGGAGCGGATGCAGCTCGGGCGTGAGCAGGCCGGGCGTGGCGAGACGGTCGGGCTCGACGAGCTGTAGGTGGCGGAGGTCCGTGTTGCCGCGGCGGCCCTCGAGGACCTCCGCGAGCTGATCCTGACTCATGAGCTGCCGGCGGACACGTCGCTGCGTGTTGCGCGGCGGCTGCGGGCGCTTGGCAGGTTCCCGCAGCTGGGGCCTGCGCTCGGCGGTCGCTGGGTCGGCACGCGATACGTGCTCGGACCGTGGCCGTGGCTCGTGATCGTCTACGAGCACGACGAGAGCCGCGACATCGTGACCGTCCTGACGATGCAGGACGCGCGGCGGGCTTCGTCGCCGACCAGCCAGCGGTTAGGTCGGGCCTGAACCGACCCCTCCCTTGGAGGATGTCGATGTACGGGCGCCGTTATTTCGGCGCTCTCCGTGCCACCTTCATCATCGGCCCGGACGGCATCGTGGCGCATGTCATACCCAGAGTCACGCCCAGAACGCACGACGACGAGGTGCTGGCGGCCTTGGAGCAGTTGGCGGCGGCGTAAGCGCGGCTCATAACCGAAGGTCGCGGGGTTCGAATCCCCCCCCAGCTATGAGGAAAGCCCTGCAAAACAGGGCTCTTCTGGTTAAGGAGGGAGCGGCTCGTCAGGGGATTCCTCCCAAGATTTCCTTCCGAGAAGACTCGCGACTGTGGGGGATTCGGATCGCCGGAATGGCGGTCTTGTGGGTGGTGTGGGGGCTGTGCAGGAGCGTGGCATCGCCCCACCTCAGGGCAGCAATCGCCAGCAGGCAAAGCCGCATGAGCGGTCACAGTGCACGAGTTCGAAGGTGTCACAGCCGGCCGCCGTCCCTTGTCAAGGGTGGTGAGACAGCGGTTGCATGGCAGGAGGAACGATGAGTGCGGACGAGCCAACCATCGACACAGCGCAGCGCCCTTTCCGACGGAAGGGCTGCTGATGACGCACTTCCTCACCGCGCCGCTTGACCGGGGTGCCGGGATTCGCTGCTGCATGCGCGACCCCGGCGGCTACCTCATCGAGGTCGGGCAGCCAGCGGGCCTGGTCGAGGGCCGGCTCGCCGAGCAGGCTGCAGCGGGCAGAGAGGCTGGACGCGCCGATGGGCGATAGGGAGCTCGAGGCGTTGCGGCGGCACGACTTCGGCGTGGCGTATCGGATGCTCGGCAGCGTGGCGGAGGCCGAGGACGTGGTTCAGGAGGCGCTCCTGCGCCTGACGCGCCAGGAAGGTCCGATCGATGCGCCGGCGGCGTGGATGACGACGGTGGTGACGCGGCTCTCGATCAACGTGCTCACGTCGGCGCGGGCTCGTCGTGAGTCGTATGTCGGGCCGTGGTTGCCGGAGCCGTTGGTCGAGGACCCGGCACCGGGCCCGGCTTCGCGCGCGGAGCTGGCGGATTCGCTGTCGCTGGCGTTGCTGGTGCTCCTGGAGCGGCTGACGCCGGTCGAGCGGGCGGCCTACCTGCTGCGCGAGGTGTTCGGGTACGAGTACGCGGAGATCGCCGGCATCATCGAGCGGACCGAGGTGAACGCGCGCCAGCTCGTGACGCGGGCGCGCAAGCGTCTCGTGGCCAACCGCCCGCGCTTCGACGCCGACGAGGCCGTCCGCGACGCCTTGCTCGAACGGTTCCTCGCGGCTGCCGAGGAGGGCGATTTGGAGGCGCTGGAGGAGCTGCTCGCCAAGGATGCCGTCCTGTACGCCGACAGTGGTGGCAAGGCGATGGCGCCGCAGGAGCCGCTCGTCGGCGCCGCGCTGATCGCGGGCTTCATGGCCGCCGTGGCTCAGGCGCGCCCCGCTTCCGGCGAGTTCGAGATCCGGCGGGTGCGGGTCAACGGCCAACCCGGCCGTCTGCTGCGAGGGCCGGCCGAGCGGCAGCCCGGGGAGGCGCAGCGGCTCGCGACCGAGCAGGCGCTGGCGCTCACGAAGGCTGGCGACCTCGACGCGAAGCAGCTTGCCGCGCTCGTGAAGGAAGCCCGCGACGCCGCCGACGGCCGAACGGCTCGGGCCGATCCCCAGCAGCCGGCTGAGATCCGGGTCTGGAGCGTGCTCACGGTGGATGTCGTCGACGGCCGGATCCAGGCCGTGCGCATCGTGCGCAACCCGGACAAGCTCGCCCATCTCTGAGCTGTCACAGGGCGACCGGCTGCGCTGTCAGACCTGCGAACACGCCGAACACGACCAGGAGGATTCTCATGGCGTCAGTCGCAGTCCAACCCTTCTCAGGCACCTTCCGCGCCCAGCCGGAGCCCTCGACCTTTGCGTTCGCGGTGCGCCACTCAGGCGTCTTCTGGTACCGCGGCTCGCTGGCGGACGTGACGGCGACGCTACGCGGCGACGGCGACGCCCTGGCGCTCGAGGGGTCCGCGCGCGTCGAGTCGATCTCCGTGGCCGAGCCGGCCGCGCTGCGGGCGCACATCCTCGCGCCGGACTTCTTCGACGCCGAGCGCCATCCTGAGATCACGTTCCGCTCGACGGCGATTGGCCTCGCCGACGACGGCCGGGCAGACGTCGACGGCGAGCTCACGATCCGGGGCGTCACGCGCCCGATCACGGCCACCGGTCGCTACGACGCACCGCGACCGAGCGGCATGGGCGAGGTCGCAGGACTGCAGCTCAAGACCAGCTTCGACCGCCGCGAGTTCGGCTTCGAGTGGCAGGCGGAGCTGCCGGGCGGTGGCGTCGCGGTCAGCTGGGACGTGGAGGTGGACATCGATCTGCTGCTCACCAGAGAGGACGCGGATGCCGAAGGGTGACGTGCTGTTCGTCTCTGGTTCGCTGCGGCGCGGGTCCTACGACACCGCCCTGTTGCGTGAGGCGGCGAACGCGCTCCCGAGCGGCGTCGGCCACGCGTGGCTCGACGGGATCGCCGGGCTGCCGCCCTACTGCGAGGACGACGACGGCGAGCAGGCGCCCGCGGCCGTCGAGCGGCGTGATCGACGTCGAGCTCGCCGTCGGCGGCGCTCACGACGCGTTCCTGCCGTCCGGCGCGCTGCGCGATCCGGGCCTCGCGACCGGCCTGCGTGACGTGGTGGCCGCACTCGTCGATACGCAGCCGGAGCGGGCGCCCGAGCCGCCCCGGCCGCGCGGCGGCGCAGGAGGGGCTGAGATCAACGCGGTGAAGTAAGCGGGCGCGGCGGATCTGGTTGACGTGCCCGTATCCTTTCTCCTTCTGGTCCTCGCTGGAGACGCGAACCGCGATGACGACGCACGCCTGCGCAGCCATGGCCTGGCGCCTCGCCCTGAAGTAGCGAGGTCTTAATGCTCTCCGCGTATCGTGAGTACCGGCCGGCCGGCAACTTGGACGCTGTCGTGGCTTGCGTGTGGGAGCACGAGCCGGTCGAGGACCATGCGCAGCGCATCGTGCCGGACGGTTGCGTGGATCTGATCTGGCTGGCCGAGCGGGAGCTGGTGGTTTCCGGGCCGGACACGGGACCGCGCATAGCGGACTTGCCTGCGCGGGCTCGGTCGTCGGGCATCCGCCTGCGTCCGGGCGCAGCGGGCGCGGTCTTGGGTCTGCCGGCGATCGAGCTGCGCGATCGCCAGGTCGCCGCAGCGCTCGTGTGGGGCGAGCACGCATCGAGGCTGGAGGAGGCTGTTGCCGGCGCGACGCCCGCTCGGCGCCTGGAGCTCTTGGCCGATGCGGTCGCGCGGCGTGGAGCCGAGCCGGATGGGCTCGTGGTCGCCGCTGCGCGGAGGTTCGCCGACCCGGGAGCCCGCGTCGCAGGCGTCGCCGCGGAGCTTGGGATCAGTGAGCGCCACCTGCGCCGGCGGATGGCCGCCGCCGTGGGTTACGGGCCGAAGATGCTCGCCCGGGTCGCTCGGCTGCGCCGGCTTGTGGCGCTCACCGACGACTCGCTGGTGGCGTGTGCACTCGCCGCTGGCTACGCCAGCCAGGCGCACATGAGCGACGAGGTGCGTCGTCTGACCGGCGTCACGCCCGTCCGATTCCTGGAAGACGCTGCGCTCACCGCGGCGTAGCGTTGATCGCATGCACATCGACATCCACTCTGCAGAGCAGTTCATGCTCGCCACTGCACGCTTGCTCGATCGCCACCGGCTGGCCGTTCTCCTCCACGGCGCTCCGATCACACCGGTCCTCGACACGCTTCTCGCCTACCGCAACCCCAACGGGGGCTTCGGTCATGCCCTGGAGCCCGACGTGCGGGCGCCCGAGAGTGAGCCGGCCTCGACGCTGCAGGCCCTGGAAGTGCTGGCCGAGATCGGGGCGCTCGACGATCCGATGGTCGCCGATGCCGCCGCCTGGGTCGCGACGATCGCCGATCCAGACGGCGGGGTGCCATTCGTGCTGCCGACCGCCGCGGCGCATCCGCATGCGCCGTGGATGGTGCCCTCGGATGGCGGGTCGTTCCTCACCTTCGGGATCGTGGCGGCGTTGTGGCGCGCCAGATCGACCGAGCCGTGGCTTGGTCGCGCGACCGAGTGGTGCTGGGCGAAGCTGGAGGGCCCTGAGGAGCTGGGCGCCTACTGGGTGAAGTTCGCGCTCGACTTCCTGGACGCCGTTCCCGACCCGGCGCGCGCGAGCGCGTGCGTCGAACGGCTGCGCTCGCGGATCGGAGCGGACGGGTCGATTGCCGTCCCCGGTGGCACCGAGGACGAGCGGCTCACCCCGCTGACGTTGTCGCCGCGGCTCCACGGCCGCAGCCGTGCACTGTTCGCCGACGATCAGTTCGAAGCCGACCTCGACCGGCTGGAGCAGGGTCAGCAGGAGGACGGCGGCTGGACGTTCGACTGGCTCGGATGGTCGCCCGGACAGTCGGTGGAGTGGCGCGGCGCCGTGACGTTGCGGGCGCTGGCGATCCTGGGTGCGCACGGGCGCGTCGAGCTGTCGGGCGCCGGTTGACGTCGGTTGTCTCCGCCGGGCAGCTGGGTCCTCGCTGGAGACCGAACCGCGATGACGACGCGCGGGGCTCCATGCAATCCGTATGGGCCAAGATGCACACCCCTTCGAGATCGGCCATGTACGGCCGCAAGTACTGGGGCGCGCTGCGCGCCACGTTCGTGATCGGCCCCGACGGCGTCGTCGCGCACGTGATCCCGAGAGTCACGCCGAGAACCCATGACGACGAGGTCTTGGCGGCGTTGGAGCTGTTGGAGGCGGCGTAGGCGCGCGCGCCGGGAGTCCAGCCGGCTCCCGGCGCGCGCTGCTCGTCGTCCCCCTTCGACGTCTGCGACCGCGCCTCAGGCCGTCGGCGCGACCGTCCAGGTGTTGTCGGGGTTGAGCGTGGCGGTGAGTGCGGTCACGCCGTGGGCGTATTCGAGCTTCTGGAAGGCCGTGAGGTCCGCGCCGTCCACCATCTGGCCCGGGACGTAGTTGCCGGCGTCGATGTAGTACGTCGGGTGCAGCGTGAACGTCTGCCGCAGGTTCGGGCCGGCTTCGAGCACGCACACCGGTCTCCCTTCGAGCGAGACGCCGACCGAGCTGGGCTTGACGCTCGGCGTCGGGACCCTCGGTTCGTCGAGGATCCACAGCGTCGAGCCGTCGGGCGACAGGCCCTGCGGCGGCTCGGCCGTTCTGAAGGTGAAGTCCCCGCCGTCGTATTCGAAGGCCACGGCAGACGTGCTCGCCGAATCGGGGTCGGCCGCGCGCGAGCCGGTCGCCTGCCACGCCACGCCCGCGGTGGCGTCGGTGCCCTCGGCCGACCAGACGAACGCCCATTCGAGTCCCCATCTGAACGTGTACTGGTTGGTTGCGTCGATCTCCTGGACGAACCACGCGAGGCTGACGCTTTCGTAGTTCGCCTTGACCGGCATTGAGGCGAAGACCGCGAATCTCGGCCGCTGCAGCTGCGACTTGTTGACGACGGTCAGCGCGTACGCATTTGCCATGAGCTTCCCCCTTGCTCACGTCGATTTGATTGTCAGAGGTTGCGACAGGTTCCGCTCGGGCTCCGCCAGCTCTTGCCGCCGCTCAGCTTGCAGTTGTGCATGTCGCGGTGGTTGAGCACGTCGCCCTTGCAGTAGCGCGCCGAGTAGCAGGTCCCCGCGACCTCGGGCCCGTCAGCCGTCTCGGCCGGCTCGCACTCCGCGCAGTCGGTCGGCGGGGTCGCTCCCGCCGCGGTCGATAAACCTGGCTGGGTCATGCGCGCCAACCTATGGAGTGCGCCCATGCGGAGGCAAGCATGCGGCGTAGAAATGCGGCCTCCAATCCGTATTTTGTTGTATAGCTCGGCCGGCAGCGCTCACGTGCGGGGCGGTGGGGCCCCCAATCCCTCAGTGGGGCTCGTTGCTTGGCCGACGGCGGCACATAGCGGTGATCCAGGCGGCGGCGCAGGGGTTCGTCAACCGCGAGATCGCCGTGCTGCTCGACTACTCGCCGCGCACCGTCGAAGGGCTGGTCGCGGAGGCTCGCGCATGGCTGCGGGCGCGCAACCGGCCCCATCTCGTCGCACTCGCGATCACGGCCGGGCTCGTCCCGCCGTGCCCGTGCGACGGCATCGAACGCCTTTCGCCGCGTCAGCGCGAGTTGGCGGAGGCCGTCACCCGCGGCGAGACGGCAGTCGAAGCGGCGCGCGCGCTCGGGATCTCGGCGCGCACCGCGACCGCGCACGTGCTGCTCGCGCGGCGCGTCACGGGCTCGCCGAACAGCACGGCGCTTGCCGCGCGGGTCGCGAGCGACCGCGTGCTGTCCGGGCAGGCCGCCCTCCCGGACGACGCCGGCCGCGGCTACCGGATCCTGCTCGCGCTGCTGTCGAACGAGCGCGTCGAGGAAGCGATCCTGCGGCTTCGCCTCGCGCTCGGGGACGGCGCGGCGTCGTCGCACTGAGGTGGTGGCGTCACTCGCCGTGCTTGAGCAGCTGGCAGCCGCATAGCCTGCGGTCAAGAAGTCCGAGACTCGGCAGTATCCCGGTGATTGCCACGACAGGGAGGCATGTGCCACACTAGATGCAATATGGCACATGCATCCCGCGCAGTCCCTCTTCGCATCGGTCCCCAAGGGCGGGTCGTCATTCCGGCTGAGATTCGGCGAGAGCTCGAGATCGAGCCGGGTGAGACGCTGATGGCTCACGTGGAGTCGCATCGGCTCGTGCTGGAGCGGCGAGGGCAGATCTTGGAGCGCCTGCGGAATGAGCTGCGCGGTGCGCGCCCGAAGGGACGGAGTGCAGTCGATGAGCTGATCGCCGAGCGCCGTGCCGAGGCGCGACGCGAGGCGGCTGAGCATGAGCGACGCACCTGAGGCGGTTCTCGACGCCTCGGCGCTCATCGCGCTGCTGTGGGAGGAACCCGGAGCAGAGGCGGTCGAGCCGCTCCTGAGCCGCTCCGCCGTCTCCGCGGTGAACTGGGCCGAGGTCTTGCAGCGCTATCGGGCCTACGGCGTCGAGACGGCCGGGAAGCGCGAGAGCGTCGAGGCACTCGGGATCAGCGTCGAGGCCTTCTCCGGTGAGGACGCTGAAACGGTGGCCGAGTTGTGGCACCCGACGCGCAGAGCCGGCTTGTCGCTTGCCGATCGCGCCTGTCTGGCGCTGGCTCGGCGCCTCGGCGTCGCCGCGCATACCGCCGATCGCGACTGGCGAAAGGTCGCGGTTGACGTCGACGTCGTCCTGATTCGCTGACGGGCACGAGCGCCTTCAGGTGCGGCTCTCGCTCCGCCGCACGACCGCTGGTTCGCGACGAAGCTCGTCTGGGACACTCGGCGGATGCGCGTGCTGTCGATCGTGCACGAGCGCGACGCCGGGAGCGGCGTGTTCGCTGTCGCGGCGGCGCAGCGGGGCGACGAGCTGGTCGAGTGGATCCCCGCCGAGGCGGCGGTGCCCGAGCTCGCCGGCTTCGACGCGGCGCTCGTCTTCGGGGGAGGGATGCACGTGGACGAGGAGGACGAGCATCCGTGGCTGCGTGCGGAGAAGGAGCTGCTGCGGTCACTGCTCGCCCGCGGGACGGCGGTGCTCGGCGTCTGCCTCGGTGCGCAGCTCCTCGCTGTCGCCGCGGGCGGCTCGGCGCGGCGAGGCGCCGAGCCCGAGATCGGCTGGACGGCGATGGAGCTCGCGCCGCAGGCCGCGGGCGACCCGTTGCTCGACCCGTTGCCCACACGGTTCGAAGGCTTCCAGTGGCACAGCTACGAGATCGAGCTGCCGGACGGCGCCGTGGAGCTCGCTCGCAGCGCTCGCTGCCTTCAGGCCTTCCGCCTCGGCTCGGCTCCCGCGTGGGGAATCCAGTTCCATGCCGAGGTCACGGCGGGAACGGTCGAGGGTTGGGTCCGCGACTACGGCAGGGACGAGGACGCGATCCGCGCGGGATTGGACCGGGCGGCCGTGCTCGAGCAGACGGGACGCGCGATCGGGGGCTGGAACGAGCTGGGCATCGGCCTTTGCCGGCGCTTCCTCGAGCAGGTCGCGGCCACGAGCGCGTCCGGAGCGCCGACGGGCCCTATTCGGGGGTGACGTAGGCGGCCGACAGGCCGCCGTCCACGAGGAACGTCGAGGCGGTCACGTACGAGGACTCGTCGGACGCCAGGAAGAGGGCGCTGCGAGCGATCTCGCGCGCCTCCGCGAAGCGACCCATCGGGAGGTGCACGAGCCGCCGCGCGGCGCGGGCGGGATCGGCCGCGAACAGCTCTTGCAGGAGCGGCGTGTTCACCGGCCCGGGGCAGAGCGCGTTGACGCGCACGCCGCGGCGCGCGAACTCGACGCCGAGCTCGCGCGAGAGTGCGAGCACGCCGCCCTTCGAGGCCGTGTAGGAGATCTGCGAGGTCGCCGCGCCCATCACCGCGACGAACGAGGCGGTGTTGATCACCGAGCCCCGCGCGGGTGGGTCGTTCTCGAGCAGGTGCGGGATGCCGTGCTTGCAACAGAGGAACACGGACGTCAGGTTCACGTCCTGGACGCGCTGCCAGGCCTCGAGCGAGGTGTCGAGCACCGACGCGTCGTCGGGCGGCGAGACGCCGGCGTTGTTGAACAGCACGTCGATGCGCCCGAGCTCGTCGTGGACACGCCGGTAGGTCGCCCGGACCTGCTCCTCGTCGGCGACGTCCGCCTCGATCGCCAGGTCGCCGAGCGCGCCCGGCTTCAGGTCCACCCCCACCACCGTCGCACCCTCGTCCCGGAACAGCCGCGCGCTCTCGGCGCCGATGCCGCTCGCCGCGCCGGTGACCACACAGACCTTTCCGTCGAGCCTGCCCATGCTCCTCATCCAGTGGCGTAGAAGACGTTCTTGACGTCGGTGTAGTGCTCGAGCGCATGCGGACCGAGCTCGCGCCCGACGCCGGACTGCTTGAAGCCCCCGAACGGTGTGGCCACGCGCACCGAGGTGTTGGAGTTGATCGACACGACCCCGGTCTCGATCGCCCGCGCGACCCGCAGGGCCTTCGCGCCGTCGCGCGTCCAGATCGAGCCCGACAGGCCGTAGACGGTGTCGTTGGCGAGGCGGATCGCCTCGGCCTCGTCCGCGAACGGGATCACGCACGCGACCGGCCCGAAGATCTCCTCGCGGGCGGCGCGGTCGTCGTTCGAGACCGGGCACAGCACCGTGGGCGCGAACCAGAAGCCGGGCCCTTCGGGGATCGCGCCGCGCACGGCGACCGGCGCCGCCCGGTCCACGAACGACGCGACGGTCTCGCGCTGGCCAGCCGAGATCAGCGGCCCCATCTGGGTCGACTCGTCGAGCGGATCCCCGACGCGGAACCGCGCGACGGCATCCTCGAGCGCGTCCATGAAGCGCTCGAGCGCCGAGCGCTCGACGAGAATGCGCGAGCGCGCGCAGCAGTCCTGGCCCGCGTTGCCGAACACGGCGGACGGGGCGGCGGCGGCCGCCTGCGCAAGGTCGGCGTCGGCGAAGATCACGTTCGCCGACTTGCCGCCCAGCTCGAGCGTCACGCGCTTGATCGTGTTCGCCGCGTCCTGCGCGATCCGCCGGCCGACGTCGGTCGAGCCGGTGAAGGCGATCTTCGCGACGTCCGGGTGCTCGACGAGTCGCTGCCCGCAGACGCTGCCGGGCCCGGCGACGACGTTCACGACGCCCTCCGGGATGCCCGCGTCGAGCGCGATGCGCTCGAGCTCCAACGCCGTGAGCGGCGTCAGCTCCGCCGGCTTGAGGACCACGGTGTTGCCGGCGGCGAGCGCCGGCGCGACCTTCCACGAGGCAATCGCGAGCGGGAAGTTCCAGGGGACGATCAGCCCCACGACCCCGAGCGGCTCGCGGAACGTCATGTCGACGCCGCCCGCGACGGGGATCGTGTCGCCGAGCAGTCGCTCGGGTGCGCCTGCGTAATAGCGGAAGGTCTCGACGACCATCGCCATCTCGCCGCGCGCGTCGGCGATCGCCTTGCCGACGTTGCGGGCCTCCAACGTCGCGAGCTCGTCCTGACGCTCCTCCAGTGCCTCGGCGAGCCGACGCAGAAATGCCGAGCGGTCGCTCGGCGCCACCGCGCGCCATGCCGGGAACGCTCCCCGCGCACGCGCGATGGCGGCATCCGTCTCCTCGACGCCTGCCCGCGGGACTTGGGCGAGGAGCTGCTCTGTGGCCGGCTCGAGCACGGAGATCATCCAGCGATCATGGTATTCAGGTGGTCACAGCCGGCCCCTGGGGGTAGAAGCACACCATGGCGGTGGAGCCCAGAGCCGAGCGGAAGCCCGCCCCGCGTCCCGGCGGTCCCGGCACGGTTCGCGGCATGCTGACCCTGGACGAGCTCGAGCGCGAGATCCGCGAGGGGACGATCGACACCATCGTGGCCGCCTTCACCGACATGCAAGGTCGGTTGATGGGGAAGCGCATCCAAGGCGAGTACTTCCTCGACGAGGTGGTTCAGCACGGCATCGAGGGCTGCGACTACCTGCTGGCGCTCGACATGGAGATGGATCCGGTGCCGGGCTACCAGATGGCGAACTGGGAGAAGGGCTACGGCGACTTCGGCATCGTGCCCGACCTGGCGACGCTGCGGCGCATCCCGTGGCTGGACGCCACCGCCTTCGTCGTGTGCGACGTCGTCCGGCACGACGGCGGCCCGCTGCTCGAGTCCCCCCGCCAGATCCTGATCGCGCAGTACGAGCGAGCGCACGAGCTCGGCTACACGCCGATGATGGCCTCCGAGCTCGAGTTCTACCTCTACCGCGAGGACTACGCCGAGGCGTGGGAGAAGGGCTACCGCGACCTCACGCCGACGATCCCGTACATCCTCGACTACCATGTGCTCGCCACGACCCGGGACGAGCCGTTCATCCAGCGGCTCCGGCGCGGCATGCAGGGGGCGGGAATCCCGGTCGAGTTCTCCAAGGGGGAGGCCTGGCACGGCCAGCACGAGCTCAACTTCCGGTACGCCGATGCCGTGACGGCCGCCGACCGCCACACGATCTACAAGAACGGCGCGAAGGAGATCGCCAACCTCCACGGCATCTCGGCGACGTTCATGGCCAAGCCATCCGAGCGGGACATCGGCAGCTCGTGCCACATCCACATGAGCCTCGTGGATCATGGTTCGGGACGCAACGCATTCGTCGACGGCGAGCAGGAGACGGACGTCTTCCGCCACTACCTGGGCGGCCTCCGCGACCACGTCCGCGAGCTGGCGCTGCTGCTCGCGCCGAGCGTGAACTCCTACAAGCGCTACGCAACCGAGAGCTGGGCGCCGACGTCGATCTCGTGGGGCCGCGACAACCGCACCTGCGGCTTCCGCATCGTGGGCCACGGGCCCTCGCAACGGATCGAGTGCCGCCTCCCGGGCGCGGACGTGAACCCCTATCTCGGCTTCGCGGCGCTGCTCGCGGCCGGCCTCGACGGCATCGAGTGCGGCACCGACCCCGGGCCGGAGCTGGTCGGCAACGCCTACGAGGCAGCCGGGGCCGAGCCATTCCCCTCCTCGCTGCGTGACGCGGTGGACGAGTGGGAGCGCAGCGAGTTCGCAAAGCGCACGTTCGGCGACGAGGTCTGGAGTCATTACCTGAATTACGGACGCACCGAGCAGCGTCTGTTCGACGAGGTCGTGACCGACTACGAGCGCGCGCGCATGTTCGAGCGCGGCTGAGCGCCCGTGGGTGCCTTGCCGCATGCCGACACCCGCGTCGCGGTCGTCGGCGGCGGGGTGGTGGGTGTCGCGGTCACCTATGCGCTGGCAGGCCGAGCCGCCGCCGTGACGCTGCTCGAGGCCGAGGACGATCTGGCGCTCGCGGCGAGCGGCACGAACTCGGGCATCCTCCACACGGGCTTCGACTCGCCGCCCGGCGAGCTCGAGACGACGCTCATCCTCCGCTCGGCCGCGCTGCGCGACGCCGTGCTCGAACAGCTCGGCGTGCCCGTGCTGCGGTGCGGCGCGATCCTCACCCCGCGAGGCGACGAGGACGCCCGCGTCGTGACGGCCCTCGCCGCGAGCGCGCGCGCCAACGGGGTCGAGGTCACGCTGCGTCAGGACGGCGCGCTCGAGGTCCCCGGGGAGGCGGTGACGGACCCGGTCGCGTACACGTTCGGGCTCGCGCGAGCGGCGGCGGGCGGTGGAGCGGAGATACGCACCGGCGCACGCGTCGAGGCGATCGGTCGCGAGCGCGATCGGCTCGTGCTGGACATCGCCGACGGCGAACGCCTGACGTGCGAGCTGGTGGTCAACTGCGCCGGACTGCACGCCGACGAGATCGCGCGGATGGCTGGCGACGACAGCTTCGCGATCTACCCTCGCAAGGGCGAGTTCTTCGTCTTCGACCCGCCCGGCGGGCGGCCGCTCGAGCGCATCCTCCTGCCCGTGCCCTCGCAGCGGACGAAGGGGGTGCTCGTCTTCCCCACCGTCGATGGGAAGGTCGTCGCCGGGCCGACCGCGCACGACCAGGAGGACAAGGGGGACTGGTCGGTGCGGGAGGAGGCCTGGGACGAGGTGATGGCGCACGCGCGAGCGATGTTGCCCGCGCTGGAGGGGGCGGAGCCGATCGCGAGCTACGCCGGCCTGCGCCCGGCGGGGCGGGGAGCGAACTACGTGATCGGCCGCTCAGCGGCGTGCTCCGGCCTGATCAACGTCGTCGCCATCCGCTCGACGGGCTTGTCGGCCTCGCTCGGCATCGGCGAGCACGTCGCCGGGCTGCTCGCCACCCAGGGCGTCGCGGCGAGGCGGGGGCGTGTGCTCCCGGGGGCTCCCCCGCCGGCAGGCAGCGGCCCGTGGTGGCGGCGCGCCGCCCTCCATCGGGCGGGGGCCGCATGACTCCTCCGCTGCTGATGGGCATCGACGAGGGCACCACGGCGGTGAAGGCGGTGCTGTTCGACGAGCGCCTGCGCCCGCTGCGCGAGGCCCGCCGTGAGAAGGCGAATCGCCACCCCGAGCCGGGCTGGGTCGAGCAGGACGGCGAGGAGGTGCTGCGCGCGGTCGTCGACGCGGTGGCCGAGCTGCTCCACGACGCGCCGGGCGACGTCGTCGCGTGCGGTCTCGACCACCAGGGCGAGTCGGTGCTCGCCTGGGATCGCGAGAGCGGCGCCCCGCTCACGCCGATCGTCGTCTGGCAGGACAAGCGCTCGCAGGAGATCTTGGACCGCATCGCGGCCGACGACGGCGAGGAGGAGATCCGCGCGCGCAGCGGCTTGCCGCTCGACCCGTACTTCTCGGCCGGGAAGCTCGCCTGGCTGCTCGAGCGCGACGCGGCCGTGGCACGCGCGCGCGAGGCGGGCACGCTGCGCATGGGGACGGTCGACTCGTTCCTCTGCGATCGGCTCGGCGCCGGCTTCGCGACCGACGCCTCGACGGCGTCCCGGACGCAGCTCCACGCGCTCGGCGCCCCCGGCTTCGACGCGTGGCTGTGCGAGCGCTTCGGCGTGCCGATCGACGTGCTCCCAGCGGTGCGGGCCACGGCCGGAGAGCTCGGAACGCTGCGTCACGCGTCGTGGCCGGTCGAGCTGCCGCTGCGCGGCCAGGTGGTCGACCAGCAGGCTGCCCTCGCGGGCGCCGGATGCGTGGTCCCCGGGCGCGTCAAGGCGACGTACGGCACCGGGGTGTTCGTCCTCGCACACGCCGGTGAGGACGTCCCGCGGCCCGCCGGCGGCCTGCTGCCGACGGTCGCGTGGCGGATCGGCGAGCGGACCGAATACGCGATCGACGGCGGCGTCTTCACGGCCGGCGCGATGCTCGAATGGCTCTGCGGCGAGCTGGGGCTGGCCGCCGACCCCGCGGCGCTCGGTGCGCTCGCCCGCGCGGCGGACGACGCGGCCGGAGCGCGCGTGCTTCCCGCCTTGGCGGGCATCGGGGCGCCGTGGTGGCGGCCGGACGCACACGCGGTCCTCAGCGGGCTCGACGGCGGCACGTCGCGCGCGAACGTCGCGCGCGCCGCCTTCGAGGGCATCGCCTGGCGCGTCGCCGACGTGGTCGCGGCCATCCGCGAGACCGTCGAGGTGCGCACGTTGCGCGTCGACGGCGGCCTCACGAACGAGCCGCTCATGCTCCAGCTGCAGGCCGACGCGATCGGCGCGGCGGTCGAGGCCGGCGGCGCCGACGCGACGGTCGCCGGCGCCGCCGCGCTCGCGGCGGTCGGTGCCGGCGTGCTCGGCTCGCTCGCCGAGGCGGCCGAGCTGCTTCCCGTCGACCGCCGCGTCGAGCCACGCCGCGACGACGCCTGGCGCGCGACCGAGCACGCGCGCTGGCGGGCCTTCGTGACGACGGCCGCGGAGCTGCGCTGAACCGCTTCGACTAGTGTCGTGAGTCGTTAGTTCGATGGCGGTTTCTCGGCGCCTCGCCGCCCGTGAGGCCAGTCGCCGATTTGCCTGTGCCACCGGCACAGGCTGCATCGTCGCCCGACCTCACGAACGACGATCCACTCGAGAAACCGCTCACGAACTTCCGACTCACGACACTAGATGGTTGATTCCACGATCTCGCGGCGCGAGGGTCACGCTGGGCGGCGCTGGGCGCCACGCGGCGTCTCGTCGATGCCACCGGCATCGCCTTCGACACCGCGCGTCGTCCAGCATCCGCCCATCGCACCCATCGCATCCACGAATCTCGTGGAATCAACCATCTAGCGGCGCCCGGTCGGCGTCGTCGGCGCCACGCGCCACCATGTCGGACCCGTGCCGCTGAAGCTCGTCACCGGACCCGCGAACTCGGCAAAGGCCGGCGCCGTGCTCGGCGCCTACCGCGCGCGCGTGCGACAGGAGCCGTGGCTCGTCGTCCCGACCGTCGCCGACGCGGCCGAGTTCGAGCGCGAGCTGACCGGCGACGGCTCCACGCAGGCCGGGTGCGTGACGACGTTCGCCGGGCTCGCGCGGGAGATCGCGCGGCGCGCCGGCTGGTGGGCGCGCAGCGTCGGCCCGCTCCAGCGCGAGCGGCTCGTCGCCGCGGCGATCGCCGAAGCCCCGCTGGAGGCGCTCACGCCGGTCGCCGCCACGCGCGGCTTCCTCGCCTCGGCGCTCGCGTTCGTCGCGGAGCTGGAGCGCTCGCTCGTCACGCCGCAGCGCTTCACCGCCGCAGTGCGCGCCTGGCCCGAGGCGACGCCGGCCGCGCGCGAGGCCGCGGCGATCTACGACCGCTATGCGCGTGCGCTCGACCGCATCGGCCGGGTGGATCCGGAGCTGTTCGCCTGGCGCGCGCTCGACGCGCTGCGCGCCCGTCCCGGGGCGTGGGGGACGACCCCGGTCTTCCTCTACGGCTTCGACGATCTGACGCTGCTCGAGCGCGACGCGGTCGAGACGCTGGCGCGCGTCGCCGACGCGGAGGTGACCGTGTCGCTGACGTACGAGCCCGGGCGCACGGCGTTCGCCGGTCGCTCGGCGACCCTGGTGGCCGAGCTGGGTCAGCTCGCGAGCGAGGTCACCGAGCTGCCGCCCGTGGCGGAGCACTACGAGCAGGACGCGCGCGAGGCGCTCCACCACGTGGAGCGCCACCTGTTCGAGCCCGGCGCTCGGCGCGTGCCTGCCGGCGACGCGGTGCGGCTGCTCGTCGCCGGCGGCGAGCGGGCGGAGGCGGAGCTCGTCGCCGCCGAGCTGCTGCGGCTGCTGCGCGAGGAGCAGGTGCCGGCCGAGCAGATCGCCGTCGTGCTGCGGTCGCCCGAGCGCGGCGCTGCGCTGCTCGGGCAGGTGCTCGGCGCCTACGGCGTCCCGCACGCGGTGGAGCGGCGCGTGCCGCTCGCGCACACCGCGCTCGGGCGCGGGCTGCTCGCGCTCGCGCGCTGCGCGCTGCACGCCGACGAGGCGGGATCGGCCGACCTGCTCGCCTACCTGCGCACGCCGGGCCGCCTCGAGCGGCTCGAGCTGGCCGACCGGCTGGAGCTGACGCTGCGGCGCACTGCGGTCGGCGACCTCGCCGGCGCGCGCCGTGCGTGGGAGGAGGCGCCGGGCGGCTGGCCGCTGCGCGAGCTCGACCGCCTGCGCGGCGCCGCGGCCGACGGCCCGCAGCCGCTGCTCGCGGCGCTCGCGCGCGAGGCACGTGCGCTGTTCGCCGCGCCGCACCGCGGCCGCGCCGCGCAGCTCGATCCCGACGAGCAGGTCGACGCCCGCGCGCTCGCCGCATTGCTGGCAGCGCTCGAGGAGCTGGCGGACCTCGCCGCAGCCGACCCTCGCCGCGCACCGGCGCCGGACGCGCTGCTGGACGCGCTGGAGCGCCTCGAAGTGCCGGTCGGGACGCCGCCGCGCGCCGGTGCCGTGCTCGTCGCGGACCCGCTCGCGATCCGCGCGCGGCGCTTCGACACGGTCGTGCTGTGCGGGCTGCAGGAGGGAGAGTTCCCGCGCCCGGCCGCGCCCGAGCCGTTCCTGTCTGACGACGACCGCCGCGCGCTCAACGCGGCGACCGGGCTGCGGCTCGCGGCGCGCGAGGAGCGCCTCGCCGACGAGCGCTACCTCTTCTATGCCGCCGCCTCGCGCGCGGCGCGCCGGCTCGTGCTGAGCTGCCGCGACGCCGACGAGGAGGGCAACCCGGCGCTGCCGTCGTTCTTCGTCGAGGACGTGCGCTCCCTGCTGGACGAGCTGCCGTCTCGCCATCGGCCGCTGTCGGCCGTGACGTGGCCTCTGGAGGAGGCGCCGACGCCCGCCGAGCTCGCCCGCGCAGAGGCGCTCGCGGGGCCACGCGCGACCCCGCCGCCGCTCGACTCGCTCGGCCCGGCGGCACAGGCAGCGCTGCGCCAGCGCGAGGTGCTGTCGGCCGGCGCGCTCGAGACGTACGCGCGCTGCCCGGTGCGCTGGCTCGTCGAGCGCGAGCTGGCGCCGGACCGCTTCGAGCCCGACCCCGAGGCGATCGCGCGCGGCAGCTGTGTGCACCGCGTGCTCGAGCGCGTGCTGAGCCGCCTCGACTGGCCGCTCGCCGTCGAGGCCCTGCCGGCGGCGGAGGCGGTCGTGCGCGAGGTCGTCGCGGAGGAAGCGGCGCAGCTGGTGCTCGGCCGTGGCGCGGCCGCGCAGGCCGCCGCGGCACACGAGATCGCCGCTGACGTCATGCGGCTGCTGCGGCACGAGGCGCAGGGCGGCGGCGGCTTCGCGCCCGCAGAGCTGGAGCTGGCGTTCGGGATGGGGGAGGAGACGCTCCCCGCGCTGGTGCTCGGAGGTGGCGGGCACGAGGCGAGCGAGCTGCGCCTGCGCGGCGTGATCGACCGCGTCGACCTCGATCGCGCCGGCCGCGCGCTCGTGCGCGACTACAAGAGCGGGCGCCCCGGCAGAGGCTGGCCGGTCGCGAAGTGGCAGGCCGAGGACCAGCTCCAGGTCGCGCTCTACATGGTCGCCGTGCGCGAGCTGCTGCGCCGCGAGCCGGTCGGCGGCGTCTACCAGCCGCTGCGCGGCGAGGACCTGCGCGCGCGCGGCCTCCTGCGCGACGACGCCGACGTCGGCGAGCTCGCGTTCGACACCGACCGTCGCTCGCGCGAGGAGCTGGAAGCCGAGCTGGACGCAGCGGCGGCCCACGCGTGCGAGCTTGCGGCGCGACTCCGCGGCGGGGAGCTGAGCGCGACGCCCGAGACGTGCTCGCCCAACGGCTGCGCGTACCCCGGGATCTGCCGGGCGGCGGACCAGTGAGCGCCGCCGGGGGCGAGCGGGTGCCCTACACCCCCGAGCAGCAGGCCGCGATCGTCCATCCCGGCGGGCTGCTGCTGACCGCGAACGCCGGCAGCGGCAAGACGTCCGTGATGTCGGAGCGCTACGTGCGCATCGTCCGCGAGCGGGAACCGACGGCGGAGCCGGTGGTCGGCGACGTCGGGCGGATCCTCGCGATCACCTTCACCGAGAAGGCGGCATCGGAGCTGAAGGCGCGCGTGCGCGCCCGCTTCGAGGCGCTCGGCGACGGCGAGCATGCGCGAGCGACGGAGGGTGCCTGGATCTCGACGATCCACGGCTTCTGCGCGCGGCTGCTGCGCACGCACGCGCTCGCGGCCGGGATCGACCCGCGCTTCGCCGTGCTCGACGAGCGTGTCGCTCGGCGGCTGGCGGCCGACGCCTTCCAGGCCGCGCTCGACGACCTCGTGGCCGCGCATGGAGACGCTGCACTGGAGCTGATCGCCGCGTACCGCCCAGCCGAGCTGCGCGAGGCGATCGTCGCGCTGCGCGGCGAGCTGCGCAGCCGCGGGCACGAGCACCCGAGGCTCCCGCCGGCGCGCCCGGCCGACCGCGGCTCGCGCCACAGCGCGCTCGCGCTCGCGCGTGCACAGGCGGCCGTCGAGCTGGAGGCGGCGCGCGACGGCAAGACGGTCGACCGCGCCCGCGAACGGCTCGCCGCCTGCATGGCGCTGCTCGAGCGCCCGCTCGACCCGCCCCCCGCACCGGAGGAGGTCGACGCGCTCGCCTTGAGAGGCAACGGCGTCGCGCTCAACGGCGCCGCCTGCGACGCCTACCGCACGGCGCTGGCGGCATACGCCGACGCCTGCGCCGACGCGGCCGCCGTGCCGGTGCATGCGCTGCTCGACGCGCTGCTGCAGGCGTTCGGCCGTCACTACGAGGAGGCGAAGCGGCGTGCCTCCGGGCTCGACTTCGAGGACCTCGAGCTGCGCGCGAACCGCCTGCTGCGCGAGCACGAGGCGCTGCGCGCGCGCTACGCCGAACGCTTCCAGCACGTGATGGTGGACGAGTTCCAGGACACGAATCCGCTCCAGCTCGAGCTGCTGGAGCGGATCGCGGGCGAGGAGCTGTTCGCCGTCGGCGACGAGCGGCAGTCGATCTACGGCTTCCGCCACGCCGACGTCCAGCTCTTCCGCGCACGCCGCGCGGCGCTCGCCGAGCGCGGCGCCACCGCCACGCTCGCCACGAACTTCCGCAGCCACCGCGCCCTGCTCGACGCCTTCAACGCCGCCTTCGCCCCACGCTTCGGCGCGAGCTTCACGCCGCTGAGAGCCGGCCGGACAGACGCCGGTCGGGCGGGTGGGGTTGCGGATGCGCGAGAGCTCGAAGACGCTGATCGGGCGGCGGCACCGCCCGCGGAGCCGGTGGTGGCGGCGGAGGACGATTCCGCGACCCCGCTCGCGGAATCGCCTCGCGCCGCGACCGGCGAAGCCGCCGCCCGCAGCAGCGCCGGACCCTCGCCCGAAACCGCCCCCCGCGTCGAGCTGTTCGTCGTCGACCGCTCCGCCGACTGGACCACAGCCGGCCTCGTGGCGCCCGGCGCGGTGCCACCCGCGCCGCTGTGGCGGCTCGCGGAGGCGCGCCTGCTGGCGGCGCGCATGCGCGCGCTGCTCGACGCCGGCCGCCCGCCGGGCGACGTGGTGCTGCTGTTGCGCGCGACCGGCGACCTCGCCGTCTACGAGCGCGCGCTCGTCGAGCTGGGGGTCCCGACCTACGTGATCGGCGGGCGCGGCTACTGGTCCCAGCAGCAGGTGCGCGATCTCGTGGCGTACCTCGGCGTGCTCGCCAACCCGCGCGACGGCGTCGCGCTCTACACGCTCCTCGCCTCCCCGCTCGTCGGCCTCTCCAGCGACGGGCTCGTCCAGCTCGCGGCTGCCGCCCGTGCGAGCAGACGCGACCCGTGGTGGACGCTCACCGACGACGCGGCGCTGCTTGAGCGACTCGACCGAGCGGATCGCCCGCGCGTCGAGGCGCTGCGCCGCTGGCTGCCGCAGGAGCGCCGCGCGGCGCCGCGACACGGGCTCGAGGCGCTGCTCGACCGCGTGCTCGCGCGCACCGGCTACGACTGCGCGCTGCTGCGGATGGAGGGCGGGACGCGGCGCCTCGCGAACGTCCGCAAGCTGATGCGGCTCGCGCGCGAGCACGAGACGCAGCACGGCCGCGACCTGCGCGGCTTCGCCGATCTCGTCGGCGGGCTCGTCGGCGGCGCCGACGGCTCCGGCGACGAGCGCGAGAGCGAAGCGCCGGTCGAGGGCGAGGCGCTCGACGCCGTGCGCGTGATGACGATCCACCGCGCGAAGGGCCTCGAGTTTCCCGTGGTGTGCGTCGCCGATCTCGGGCGCGAGTCGCCGGCGGCCGGCCGCGAGCTGGTGCGTGTCGGGCACGACGGGCGCGTGGGGATCCGCCTGCGCCGGCTCGGCGGCGGCAGGCCGCGCGACGCGCTCGCCTACCGCGCACTCGTCGACCAGCAGCGGCGCGCCGACGCCGAGGAGGAGTCGCGCCTCTTCTACGTCGCGGCGACGCGTGCGCGCGAGCAGCTGATCCTCAGCGGCGCGGTCGCCTGCGACCCCTCCTGGCCGGAGCCCAGACCTGGCGCGCCGCCGCTCGCCTGGCTCGGCCCTGCCTTCGTGCCCGACGTCGACCGCCGCTGTGCGCCCGACGCCGCGCCGCGCTCGCTCGCGGAGCATGACGGCGTCGTCGTGGCGGTCACCGTCGCCCGTCCCTCGCTGCTTGCCGAGCTTTCGCCGCCGTCGCTTCCCTCCGGCTCAGGTCCAACGCTGCTGCGGGCGGGTCCTGTCGACGGGAGAAGTGCCTCCGCGGGCGGGGCCGCGGAGGCAGCTTCTCCCGCCACCACCGGCTCCGCCGGCGGTGCCGCCGCCCGATCATCGTCTTCCAGCCTGCGCGCGCCCGGAACCTCGTCCTCCGGGCCAGCGTCGGCCGCCATCCCGCCGGTCACGACCCTCAGCTACACGAGCCTCCAGCAGCACGCCCGCTGCGGCTACCGCTTCTATCTCGAGCGCGTGCTGGGCCTGCCGCCGACGGACGAGACGCGGCTTGCCGCGGCCCCGCGCGGCCCGCGTGCGGACCTCGACCCCCGCGTGCGCGGCCGCATCGTTCATGCGCTGCTGGAGCAGCTCGACCTCGTGCGGCCGCAGCCGCCCGACGAGGCCACGGTCGCCGCCGAGGCGGCACGCGCCGGCGCGTACCTGTCGGACGCCGCGGCGCAGGAGATCGTCGCGCTCGTCGCCGGCTTCCTCGCGAGCGAGCTGCGCGCGCGGCTCGCAGCGCTGACGGGCCTGCGCCGTGAGCAGTCGTTCTCGCTCCAGCTCGCGACGGGCAGCGGGGCGGGCCCGACGATCCCGCTCGTCGGGGTGTTCGACGCGATCGGCCGCGAGTCGCAGCGCACGCTCGTCGTCGACTGGAAGAGCGACCGCCTGGAGCCGGGCGCAGATCCGGCAGCGCTCGCCGCGCGCGACTATGCGCTGCAGCGGAGCGCCTACGCGCTCGCGGCGCTGCGCGATGGCGCTGCCGAGGTCGAGGTCGTCCACTGCTTCCTCGAGCGCCCGCACGAGCTGGCGAGCGCGACCTATCGCGCCAACGACCTTCAGGCACTCGCCGCCGAGCTGGCGGAGCGCGCCGACGCGATCCTGCGGCACGCGTTCCCCGTCGCGGCCGACCCGGGTCCGCGCATCTGCGACGGTTGCCCCGGGCGCGGCTCGCTCTGCTCTTGGCCGCTGGAGCGCACCCTCGACGCGCCCGACGGCCGTCTGTTCTGACGCCGCCTCAGGCAGCCGGTGGCGGCTCGCTTTCGGGTGCCGAGGACACCAGGCGGTCGCGCAGCACCGTGAAGCCGACGCCGGCGGCGACGACGGTGAGCAGATGGCGGATGTCCTCGTCGAGCGCCGCGAGTTCGTCGAACACGATCAGCAGCACGCCGAGGCGCTCGCCGACGACGCCGACCGGCACCGCCAGGCAGTGCAGGCCGGTGTGGACGCCGAAGGCGCTCGCGGTCGACGGTGCGAGCCACTCGGGCGCGCTGCGCTGCATCAGCGTCGCGAGGTCGTCGTAGCGCGTGACGGTGACCATGTGCGGTCCCAGCAGGCCCCGGCTCGTCGCCCCGAGCGCGAGCTGGCCGGCGACGTAGAGCGCCACGCCCGCGTCGACGGCGCCGAGGCGGCGCACGAGCGTGTCGACCGTCGCGCCGAGCAGCGCCTCGCCCGCGTCCCGTTGGAAGCGCTCGGCCAGCGACGCAGCCAGTGCGAGCCACCGCTGGCGGCGCTGCTCGCGCACGCGCACGCGCGTCAGCTCCTGCTGCAGCTCGCCGAGCGCGCGGCGCGCGCGGCGCTCCTCGTCGCGGTCGATGCCGACGAGCGCGACCGCCGGCGGCTCACCGGCGCGTCCCGGGAGCCGGTAGGCGATCGAACGCTCGATCGGTCCCCCGTCTGCCCACGCAGGGTGGGCGCACTCGAGCGCGGCGGTGTCGCCGGCGAACAGCGTCCGCAGCGTGCGCTCGAGGTCGCTGCCCATGAACCACGGCAGCGCGTCGAGCTGCTCGCCGGGCGCGATCGCGCCGTCGGCGGCCTGCAACGGCGCGTTGACGTATGCGACGCGCAACGGCTCCGGGCCCGACACGAGCACCACGGGGATCGGGGCGACGGCGGCGATCGTGGCGAGCGTGGCGTCGGACACGCCCGCCCCCGTCGCCCCGGTCGCATCGGCGATCGCTCGCGGCAGGGGGACGCCCTGCTCGGCGGCACGGCGCACCGCGACGACGCGCGGCGCGTCGGCGAGCGCGTAGCGGCGCGGGCCGCGGGCGATGCGCGCAGGCCGCGGGAAGCCGAAGCGCCGCTCCCACGTGCGCAAGCGCTCGCGCGAGACGCCGGTCAGCTCGGCGAACTCGGTGGCGCTGACCGTCTGCCCACCCCTGTCCACCTGTTTGTTGTACCGCAGCGGACGCGTCTGCACCAGTGACCGTGTCTGTCCACCTTGTCATCCGGCGTTGTCCGGCGAGGATGGCTCGCAGCAGGTTCCGCCACGAAGGAGGCACGACGTGTCCGCAACGGTCGTTCGTCTGCCGGTCGATCCGCTGGTCGACGAGCACGAGCTGCTGCGCCGTTGGCACGAGGAGGGCGACGAGCAGGCCCGCCGCCTCCTGATCGAACGCATGATGCCGCTCGTGCGGTCGCTCGCCCGTCGCTATGCGAACCGCGGCGAGCCGCTCGACGACCTGGAGCAGGTCGGCTGCGTTGGCCTCATCAAGGCGGTCGACCGCTTCGACCTCGACCGCGAACTGCGCTTCTCGACGTTCGCCGTGCCGACCATCCTCGGCGAGATCAAGCGCCACTTCCGCGATCGCGCCTGGTCGGTGCGCGTCTCGCGCGGGCTCCAGGAGCTGAGCGCCCGCGTAGCGCGCGAAGTCGATCGCCTGTCGACGAAGCTCGGCCGCTCGCCGACGATCGAGGACCTCGCCGAGGCCACCGACACGACGCCCGAGCAGGTGCTGGAAGCGCTCCAGGGCGCGCAGGCCTACAGCACGGTTCCGCTCGACGAGCCGCTCGGCGAAGACGGCGAGCCGGTCGCGCGCATCGGCGCCGAAGACCCCGGCTTCGCGGCCGCCGAGCAGCGCGTCGAGCTGAGTCGCGGGCTGCGCATGCTGACCGAGCGCGAGCGGCAGATCCTGCTGCTGCGCTTCTTCGCCGGGCTCACGCAGCGCGAGATCGCCGAGCGCGTCGGCATCTCGCAGATGCACGTCTCACGCCTGCTGCGCCGCTCCCTTGAACGCATGGGGGACACGCTCGGTCCTTCCGCGATGAGCGCGTGACGCAGCCGCCCGCGAGCGCAAGACCGCGTTCGCGGGTTGCCGTGGGCGCGGGCGGGTAGTAGAAACGGCCCATGCCTCGCGCGATCTGGAGCGGCGCGATCAGCTTCGGGCTGGTCAACGTGCCGATCAAGCTCTACAGCGCCACGTCGCCCAAGACGGTGCGCTTCCACCAGCTGCACGCCAAGGATGGCGTCCGCATACAGCAGAGGCGCGTCTGTCCGGCAGACGGCGAGGAGGTCCCGTACGACCAGCTCGTCAAGGGCTTCGAGATCACTCCGGACCGCTACGTGATCGTCAGACAGGAGGAGCTCGACGGGCTCGACCCGCGGCACACGAAGACGATCGACATCGAGGCGTTCGTCGAGCTCGCGGAGATCGATCCCGTCTACTACGACAACGCCTACCACGTGGCGCCGGCCACCGGCGGCGCGAAGGCCTACGCGCTGCTGCTGTCCGCGATGGAGAGAGCGGGGAAGGTCGCGATCGGCCGCTTCGTGCTGCGCACGCGTCAGCAGATCTGCGCGCTGCGGCCCGCGGGCGGCGTGCTGGTCCTGTCGACGATGCTGTTCGGCGACGAGGTCAACTCGCCCGAGCGGCTCGACGAGCTCGAGGGGCTCGCCGACGTCGAGGCGAACGAGCGCGAGGTGACGATGGCGGGCCAGTTGATCGAGTCGCTCTCGACGCCGTTCGACCCCAGCAGCTATCGCGACGAATATCGCGAGAAGGTGCTCGAGCTGATCGAGCGCAAGGCCGCCGGGGAGGAGGTCGCCGTCCAGCCGGCGGCTGCCGCGCCCGCCGCGGTCCCGGACCTGATGGCCGCACTCGAGGCCAGCGTGGCCGCCGTGCGCGGCAACGGCGGATCGGCGCCGGCGAGAAAGCGGCGCGCCAAGGCCGCCGCCGCGCCGTCCAGACGCGCCACCAGAGCGAAGACGCGCGGCTGATCGCCGCTGGAGCGGCTGCGAGCGTTCGCGCGCCGCAGTCCGCACCGGTCGGCGTCCTCGACGGTCGTCCGTCGAACCGTTCGGTGGCGCAATGCGGAGACGCTCTCCACTGGTACCCTGTGGCCTCTTCTCAGTGTTCGCGCCGCCCATCGGGAACACAAGATCCATGCACGAGCTGAAGCCACCACAGGCCGTTGGCCTCTACCACCCCGAAAACGAGCATGACGCGTGCGGCGTCGCCTTCGTGGCAAAGCTCACGGAGGGGGCCGACCACGGCGTGGTCAACCGTGCGCTGTACGCGCTCGAGAACCTCGAGCACCGTGGGGCGGCGGGGGCCGACCCGACGACGGGTGACGGCGCGGGGATACTGCTGCAGCTTCCCGACGGCTTCATGCGCGCGGTCGCGGGCGTGGAGCTGCCGCCGGCCGGCCGCTACGGCGTCGGCGTATGCTTCCTGCCGCACGACGACGCACGGCACGACGAGCTCGTCGCACTGATCGAGGGCGTCGTCGCGCGCGAGGGCCAGCGCGTGCTCGGCTGGCGCGACGTGCCGGTCGCCGACGCCCACGTCGGCGTCGTCGCGGGCCAGGCGGCGCCGCGCATCCGCCAGCTGCTCGTCGGCGCGAGCGACGAGCTCGCCGGCCAGGACGTCTTCGAGCGCAAGCTGTACGTCATCCGGCGGCTGATCGAGAAGGCCGCCGGGCCCGACCTCGCGATCCCGAGCCTCTCCTCGCGCACGCTCGTCTACAAGGGGATGCTGACGGCGCCGCAGCTGTCGGGCTACTTCCCCGACCTGAAGGACGAGCGGATGACGACGCGCCTCGCGCTCGTCCACTCGCGCTTCTCGACGAACACGTTCCCCAGCTGGGAGCTGGCGCATCCGTACCGCATGATCGCCCACAACGGCGAGATCAACACGCTGCGCGGCAACGTCAACTGGATGCGCGCGCGCGAGTCGCAGCTCGCCTCCGAGCTGTTCGGCGACGACCTCCAGAAGCTGATGCCGGTCGTGCGGCAGGGCGGCTCGGACTCGGCGACGTTCGACAACGTGCTCGAGCTGCTCGTGCTCGCAGGCCGCCCGGTCACCCACGCGGTGATGATGATGGTGCCCGAGGCCTACCGCGACCGCACCGACCTGCCGCCCGCGGTGCGCGGCTTCTACGACTACCACTCGTGCGTCATGGAGCCGTGGGACGGCCCGGCCGTCGTCGCCTTCACGGACGGCACGCAGGTCGGCGCCACGCTCGACCGCAACGGCCTGCGCCCGGGCCGCTGGGTGCAGACGGCCGACGGCTACGTCGTGCTCGCCTCCGAGACGGGCGTCGTGGTGGCAGAGCCGCGCGAGATCGTGCGCAAGGGCCGCCTGCAGCCGGGCAAGATCTTCCTCGTCGACCTCGAGCAGGGCCGCATCGTCGAGGACGAGGAGGTCAAGGCCCAGATCGCCGGGCAGCGCCCGTACGGCGAGTGGTACGGCGAGCGCGTCGTCCACCTCGACGACCTGCCCGAGCGTGCGCCGCGCGCGCCGCGCGTCGAGCCGCTGCGCTCCAAGCAGCTCGCGTTCGGCTACTCGCAGGAGGATCTGCGGCTCGTGATCGCGCCGATGGCGGCGAACGGCGAGGAGCCGACGGCCTCGATGGGCAACGACGCGGCGCTCGCGGTGATGTCGGACCGCCAGCCGCCGCTGTTCGCCTACTTCAAGCAGCTCTTCGCCCAGGTCACCAACCCGCCGATCGACCCGATCCGCGAGTCGGTCGTGATGAGCCTCGCCTGCTCGGTCGGCGCCGAGGTGAATCTGCTCACGGAGTCGCCGTCGCACGCCCACCAGCTGTTCATGCGCCAGCCGATCCTCCGCAACCACGAGCTGGAGAAGCTGCGCCAGGTGTCGCACGACCTCTTCCACGCGGCGACGATCGACCTCACCTGGCCGATCGAGCTGGGCGCGGAGGGGATGGAGTGGCGCATCGAGGCGATCTGCGCCGAGGCGTCGGCGTGGATCGAGCGCGGCGCGAACGTGCTGATCCTGTCGGATCGCAACCTCGGCCCCGAGCGCGTCGCGATCCCGTCGCTGCTGGCCGTCGCCGCCGTCCACCACCATCTCGTGCGCGCCGGCACGCGCCTGCGCTGCGGGCTCGTGATCGAGACGGGCGAGCCGCGCGAGATCCACCACATGGCGACGCTGATCGGCTACGGCGCCGCGGCGATCAACCCCTACCTGATGTTCGAGTCGCTCGACGAGCTGGCCGATCGCGGCCTGCTGCCCGTCGACCTCGATCGCGAGACGGCCGAGCAGCGGATCGTCAAGGCGATCGGCAAGGGCCTCCTGAAGACGTTCTCGAAGATGGGCATCTCGACGCTCCAGTCCTACTGCGGCGCGCAGATCTTCGAGGCGGTCGGCCTCGGGCCTGAGCTCGTCGAGCAGCACTTCACCGGCACCGCCTCGCGGATCGGCGGCATCGGCACCGACGTGCTTGCGAAGGAGGCGCTCGAGCGCCACTTCCGCGCCTACCCGCGCACCGGCCGCGAAGTGCTGCCCGTCGGCGGCGTGCTGCAGTGGCGGCGCGACGGCGAGCTGCACATCTGGAATCCCGACACGGTCGCACTGCTCCAGCACTCGGTGCGCTCGCAGAACGGCGACGGGCTCCAGACCTACCGCGAGTTCGCGAAGTCGGTCAACGACGAGTCCGCGCGCAAGGCCTCGCTCCGGGGGCTGATGCGGCTGCGCACGCGCGAGCAGCCGATCCCGCTGGAGGAGGTCGAGCCGGCGGAGGAGATCGTCAAGCGCTTCTCGACCGGAGCGATGAGCCTCGGCGCGATCTCGCGCGAGTCGCATGAGGCGCTCGCGGTCGCGATGAACCGCCTCGGCGCGAAGTCGAACACGGGCGAGGGTGGCGAGGATCCGAGCCGCTTCGATGACGAGCGCCGCTCGGCGATCAAACAGGTCGCCTCCGGTCGTTTCGGGGTGACTCCGCATTACCTGGTCAACGCCGACCGGCTGCAGATCAAGATGGCGCAGGGCGCGAAGCCCGGCGAGGGCGGCCAGCTGCCCGGCCACAAGGTCGACGACTACATCGCCTGGCTGCGCAACTCGACGCCGGGCGTCGGCCTGATCTCGCCGCCGCCGCACCACGACATCTACTCGATCGAGGACCTCAAGCAGCTCATCTACGACCTGCGCTGCTCGAACCCGCACGCCGAAGTGTCGGTCAAGCTCGTCGCCGAGGTCGGCGTCGGCACGGTCGCGGCGGGCGTCGCGAAGGCGAACGCCGACCACGTCGTCATTTCCGGTCATGACGGCGGCACCGGCGCGTCGCCACAGTCGTCGATCCAGGCAGCCGGCATCCCGTGGGAGATCGGCCTCGCCGAGACACAGCAGACGCTCCTGCTCAACGACCTCCGCTCGCGCATCACGGTCGAGGCCGACGGCCAGATGAAGACCGGCCGCGACGTCGTGATCGCCGCATTGCTCGGCGCCGACGAGATCGGCTTCTCGACCGCTCCGCTGATCGCGATGGGCTGCATCATGATGCGCGTCTGTCACCTCAACACCTGCCCGGTCGGCATCGCGACGCAGAACCCGGAGCTGCGCAAGCGCTTCGAGGGGACGCCCGAGCACGTCGTCAAGTACCTCTTCTTCGTCGCCGAGGAGACGCGCGAGCTGATGGCACAGCTCGGCGTGCGCACGTTCGCCGAGCTGATCGGTCGCACCGACCTGCTGGAGATGGACACGGCGATCGAGCACTGGAAGGCGCGCGGCGTCGATCTCACGAGCGTCTTCACGATGCCCGAGGTCGCCGACGACGCGCCGCGGCACCGCACCCGTCCGCCCGATCCGGTGCTCGACGACGCGCTCGACTGGGAGCTGATCCGCCAGGCCGAGCCCGCACTCGCGCGCGGCGAGCGCGTGCAGATCGCGACGACCGTCCGCAACGTCAACCGCACCGTCGGCGGCCTGCTGTCGAGCGAGATCGCACGCCTCCACGGCCCCGCCGGCATGCCCGAGCACACGATCGAGGTGTCGCTCGAAGGGTCTGCCGGCCAGAGCTTCGGGGCGTGGCTGATGCCCGGCGTGACGTTCACGCTCGCGGGCGAGACGAACGACTACGCCGGCAAGGGCCTCGCCGGCGGCGTGGTCACCGTGCGACCGCCCGAGGACGCCGGCTTCCGTGCGGAGGACAACGTGATCGTCGGCAACACCGTGCTCTACGGAGCGACGGCCGGCCGCGCCTTCTTCCGCGGGCTCGCGGGCGAGCGCTTCGCGGTGCGCAACTCCGGCGCCGACGCGGTCGTCGAGGGCGTCGGCGACCACGGCTGCGAGTACATGACCGGCGGCCGCGTCGTCGTGCTCGGACCGACCGGGCGCAACTTCGGCGCGGGCATGAGCGGCGGCGTCGCGTATGTCTACGACGAGCACCACGACTTCGCCGGCCGCTGCAACCAGGAGCTCGTCGAGCTCGACCCGCTCAGCGAGCACGACGAGGCCGAGCTGAAGGACCTGATCGCCGAGCATGCCCAGCGCACCGGATCGCCGGTCGCGCAGCGGACGCTCGACGCGTGGGACACGTCGGTCAGACGCTTCGTCAAGGTGATGCCCCGCGACTACAAGCGCGCGCTCGCCGAGCGCGCCGCCGGCGAGGCGGCTGCGGCCGACGTCCGGCCGACCGCCGAGCCCGCGGAGGCATAGGGGTGGCTCCCCCGATGGATTCACGCCCCGCCTGGCGGGCCCGGATCGCCGCCTGGCGGCGTCCTCGGATCTCGAAATACCTCTGGTATTCCTTCGATCCTGCGTCCTTGCCAGTCGCCGCCCGGACCTCGCCAGCCGGAACGCGAATCCACCGGAGGAGCCACTGATGGGACAACTCGGCGGCTTCCTCAAGATCCATCGGGTCGGCTTCGACAAGCGCGATCCCACGCAGCGTGTCAAGGACTACGAGCAGTACTTCGACCTCCAGCCGGAGGAGGAGCTGCGCAGACAAGGGGCCCGCTGCATGGACTGCGGCGTCCCGTTCTGCCACGAGGGCTGCCCGCTCGGCAACCTGATCCCGGACTGGAACGACCTCGTCTACCGCGACAAGTGGCAGGACGCGATCGTCCAACTGCACGCGACGAACAACTTCCCCGAGTTCACCGGCCGCATCTGCCCGGCGCCGTGCGAGTCGGCGTGCGTGCTCGCGATCAACGACGACGCGGTCGCGATCGAGCAGATCGAGCTGGCGATCGCCGAGCGCGCCTTCGGCGAGGGCTGGGTCGTCCCGGAGCCGCCCGACCGCCGCACCGGCAAGACGGTCGGCGTCGTCGGCTCCGGCCCCGCCGGGCTGGCGGTCGCGGCCGAGCTGAACAAGAGCGGCCACACCGTCACCGTCTACGAGCGCGACGAGGGTCCGGGCGGCCTGATGCGCTTCGGCGTGCCGGACGCGAAGCTGCCGAAGTCGGTGATCGACCGCCGCGTCGCGCTGCTCGAGGCCGAGGGCGTGCGCTTCGAGTACGGCGTCGCCGTCGGCTGCGACGTGACCGCCGTGGAGTTGCGCGAGGGCCACGACGCGCTCGTCGTGGCGATCGGCTCGCGGGTGCACCGCGACGTCGACGTCGCCGGCCGCGAGCTCGACGGCATTCACTTCGCGATGGACTACCTCTACCAGCGCAACCGCTTCGTGGCGGCGCAAGAGGGGCGCCTCACGCGCGTGCCCGAGCCAGGCACGGAGATCGTGGCGGACGGCAAGCGCGTCGTCGTGATCGGCGGCGGCGACACCGGCATGGACTGCATCTCGAACGCGAACCGCGAGGGCGCGATCGAGGCGATGATCCTCGACGTCTACCAGGAGCTCGACCCGAGCGGGCGCGATGCGCGCACGCCGTGGCCGCTGCCGCCGAAGCGCACTCCCACGACGTACGCGCTCGAAGAGGGCGGCGCACGCTGGTGGGGCACCGAGGTCACCGGCTTCTCGGGTGCAGGCGGGCATGTGACGGAGGTCTACGCGCGCCGTGTCACCGGCACCTCCTCGCGCGACCTGCACCCGATCCCCGGCAGCGAGTTCACCGTCAAGGCCGATCTCGTCCTGATCGCGATCGGCTTCACCGGGCCAGAGCACGAGGGCGCGATCAAGCAGCTCGCGCTCGAGCTCGACCCGCGTGGGAACATCCGCACCCGCCAGACCTACCGCACGACGGTCGCGGGCGTCTACGCCTGCGGCGACGCGCGCGTCGGCCAGTCGCTCGTCGTCACGGCGATCGCCGAGGGGCGCCGCTGCGCCCGCATCGTGAACAAGGATCTCGGCGGCAGCCCGATGGACGCCGATCGCGAGCAGCTCGCGATCGGTGCGTGGAGCGGTGTCGAAGACCACACGCTCCGTCATGAGGCGGAGGCGGCCGGAAGCGTTCGCCTGGGTGACGAGTTCTTCAGCGGTCCAGGCGGGACCATCTGACGAAAACATCGCAACGTGCACGGGTTCCCACAGCGAATCCTGTGCGTCTTGGTGCCATTGGCGCCGCAATCTGCGGATTTGCGAGGTATTCTCATGGCGCGGGGCGCTTGCCGTCCTGCTCCGCCGGAATCGTCTCCCCCACGATTCCCGGCTGCGGAGGGCCCGGATGGATTCGGGCCCTTCCGCGCGTTAAGGGGCAAACTGTGCGGCGATGAGCCCGGCCCCGGCGTCGATCGGCAGCGACCTCAGCCAGTTCCTCGACTCCGTCGGGACGTTCTTCTCGAACCTCGCCGGGCTCAGCTGGGGGCCGCTGCTGCTCGCCCTGGTGTGCTATGCCGCCTACCTGTCGCTGCGCTCGCGCGCGCTCTACAACGCCGTGCAGGCGGCCTATCCGACCGAGCACGTGCGCTGGCGCGACGTGTGGGGCGCCTATGTCGCGGGCGTCGGCATCAACCAGGTCTTCCCGCTGGGCGGCGGCACGATCGTGCAGTACTTCCTCACGCGCATCTCGATCCCGGTGTCGAGCTACCCGGCGATCATCGCCGCGATCTGGACCGGGATCGTGTTCGACTGGTGCGTGAACGTGCTCGTGCTCGTGTTCGCGTTCACGCAGGGCGTGTTCCCGAAGCCGCCCGACTTCTCGCAGCTGCCGGCGTTCGACCTCGCCTTCTTCGCCTCCCATCCGCGCTTCACGCTGTTCGCGCTGACTGCGCTCGCGATCGTGGTGCTCGTCGCGTTCGCGCTGCTGTCGACGCGGGTGAAGGCGTTCTGGGCGCGCGTGCGCCAGGGCTTCACGATCCTCACCGATCGGCGGCGGTACCTGCGCGAGATGGTGAGCTGGCAGTCGGCGGCGTGGTTGGCACGCTTCGCGGCGTACTGGTTCCTGCTCGACGCGTTCCACATCGGCGGCTCGGTGCGCAACGTCCTGCTCGTGCTCGGCGTGCAGGCCGTGGCGCTGCTGGTGCCGTTCACGCCCGGTGGGGCGGGCGTCCAGCAGGCGCTGCTGCTGACCGTCTTCGCCGGCGCGGCGACGGCCTCGCAGGTGGCTGCCTTCTCGGTCGGCCAGCAGATCGCGCTCGCGACCGTCGCGGTCGGGATGGGCTTCGCCGCGCTCGCGCTGATCTTCCGCTTCCGCAGCTTCAAGGAGGTCGTGCGCCGCGGCCGCGCGCATCGGCGGGGAGAGGAGGCTCCTGATACGGTGACGCAGGCGTCACCTTTTTGAGCCCATCACCTTTCCGAGGAGGCTTCGCCATGCCCGAGCTGCCGTCCGTCTGCGTCATCGGCGCGGGGTCCTCGGGCATCGCCGCCGCGAAGGCGCTGCACGAGCGCGGGATCCCGTTCGACTGCTTCGAGAAGTCCGACCGCGTCGGCGGCAACTGGGTCTTCGGCAACAGCAACGGGATGTCCTCGGCGTACCGCTCGCTGCACATCAACACCTCGCGCGAGCGGATGGAGTACTCGGACTTCCCGATGCCGAAGTCGTATCCCGACTTCCCGCACCACAGCCACATCGCCGCGTACTTCGACGACTACGTCGAGCACTTCGGCTTCCGCGACCGGATCGCGTTCGAGACGGGCGTCGAGCACGCGCAGCGCGAGGCCGACGGCACGTGGACGGTCCGGCTCGACACGGGGGAGACGCGCCGCTACGACGCGCTCGTCGTCGCCAACGGGCACCACTGGGATCCGCGCTGGCCCGAGCCGCCGTTCCCGGGCACGTTCGACGGCGAGCAGGTCCACGCGCATTTCTACGTCGACAACGAGCCGTTCAAGGGCAGACGCGTCGTCGTGGTCGGCATCGGCAACAGCGCGATGGACATCGCCGTCGAGTCGAGCTTCGTGGCGGAGGCGACCTACCTGTCCTCGCGCCGCGGCGCGCACATCATCCCCAAGTACCTGTTCGGCCGGCCGCTCGACCAGATCGGCGTCAACCGACTCACCGGCGCGCTGCCGTGGGCCTTCCGCAAGGCGATCTTCACGACGTTCTATCGCATCGGCGTCGGCGACATGGAGGACTACGGCCTGCCGAGACCCGACCACGACCTCGGCGACGCCCACCCGACGATCTCGGCCGACTTCCTCAACCGCGTCGCACACGGCGAGATCGGCTACAGGCCGAACATCGCCGAGCTGCTGGGCGATCGCGTCCGCTTCGAGGACGGCTCGGTCGAGCAGGTCGACGCGATCGTGTGGTGCACCGGCTACCAGGTGACGTTCCCGTTCTTCGATGCCGACCTGATCAGCGCGCCCGACAACGACCTGCCGCTGTTCCGCCGCGTCTTCCACCCCGAGCTCGACAACGTCTTCTTCGCCGGGCTGCTGCAGCCGCTCGGCGCGATCATGCCGCTCGCCGAGGCGCAGGGGCAGTGGATCGCCGCCTACCTGCGCGGCGAGTATGCGCTGCCCGCGCCGGCCGCGCTGCGACAGGACATCGAGCGCGAGCGCGCGAAGATGTTCAAGCGCTACGTCGCCTCGAAGCGCCACACGATGCAGGTCGACTTCGACAACTACCTCTACGCGCTCGATCGCGAGCGCCGGGCCGGTGCGCGCCGCGTGCGCGAGCAGGGCTTCCGTCTGCCGGTGGCAGCGCGCTCGGCGATTGCCCAGCCGCGCTCCGAGGCGGCCGCGTGACGCTCACGCAGAGCGGTCGCCGCGAGCGCACGAAGGCGCAGAACCGCCGGGCGATCCTCGACGCGGCGACCGAGGTCTTCACCGAGATGGGCTACGGCGCCGCGTCGATCCGCGACGTGATCCGCCGCACCGACCTTGCCTCGGGCACCTTCTACAACTACTTCCCCGACAAGCAGTCGGTGTTTCGGGCGGTGCTCGACGAGCACACGACGGAGCTGCGTCGCCGCCTGCGCGAGGCGCGTGCCCGCGCGCGCGACGCGGAGACGGTCGTGCGGGAGGGCTTCCACGTCTACTTCTCCTTCATCGTCGAGGACCGGCCGCTGTTCGAGATGCTGCGCCGCAACGCCGGCACGGTGCGCGAGCTGTTCGACACGCCGGCGCTCGAGAGCGGGATCCTCGAGCTGCTGGAGGATCTTCGCCCGCTCGCCGCGCGTGGGGAGTTGCCCGCCTCGCTCGACCTCGACGCGCTCGCGGCGGCGATGGGCGGGGTGGCGTTCGAGCTCGGCATCCGCTTGACGGAGCAGCAACCGCCCGACGTCGAGCGGGCCGCGCGCTTCGCGAGCGAGCTGTTCCTCGGCGGCATGGAGCGTCTCGCCGCCGCGAACGAATAGCGGCCGCCGTCGTTCGCTCCGTTGCTGCCGGATTACTACTTTCTTGCTTAACTTCCGGGGCTTGGGCAGAGTAGCCGGGTGCACGTCGTCGCGCTCGCCAACGACCGCTCCGCCGGCGCCGTCTATCGCGCGCTCCTGCCGATGCAGGCGCTCGCCGAGCAGGGCCACCAGACCGACTTCGTCGCGTGGGATCAGCGCGACGCGCCGCCGCCGATCGAGACGCTCCGCCACGCCGACGTCGTGCACCTGTGGCGACTGTTCCGCGGGCCGGCGCGACGTCTCGCAACCGCGTTGAGGGAGGCCGGTGTCGCCGTCGTGTTCGACAACGACGACGACATGACCCGGGTGCCCAAGGGCAGCCCGGCATACAGCGAAATGAAGGCGGCGCGTCAGCAGGTCGCGCAGGAGCTGACGGCGACGATGCGCCTCGCCGACCTCGTCACGACGACCTGCGGAGAGCTCGCCGGCCGCCTGCGCAGACTCGGCGGTGGCGACGTGCGCGTCGTCGAGAACTACGTCGAACCCGGCTTTCTGCGTGAGCGGGGCACGGCCGACGAGCGTGTCGTGGTCGGCTGGGTCGCAGCCGCGGAGCATCGCGGCGACCTCAAGGAGCTGCGCCTGAGACGCACGCTCGAGCAGCTGCTGGAGGCGCAGCCGCACGTCTCGCTCATGAGCGTCGGCGTCGACCTGGGCGTGCGCAGCGAGCGCTATCGCCATCACCCGTTCGTCGAGTTCCCGGAGCTGCCGGATGTGATCTCGCAGTTCGACGTCGCGCTCGCGCCGATCGCGGACGTGTCGTTCAACCGCGTGCGCTCGAACGTCAAGGTCAAGGAGTACGCCGCCGCCGGCGTGCCGTGGCTCGCGTCGCCGATAGGGCCCTACAAGGAGCTGGGGGAGGAGCAGGGCGGCCGCCTCGTGCCGAGCCACGCCTGGGCGGAGGCGCTCACGGACCTTGTGACCGACGCGCACGCGCGCGCCGGTCTCGCCGAGCGCGCAGCGGCATGGGGGCGGACGCAGACGGTCACCGGCAACGTCGGCGAGTGGGAGGCCGCATTCGCTGCCGCGGCGGAGCGGGCCGGCAGGACGGTCGACAGTCCGCCGGCACGCCGGGACGCGCCGGTCGCGGGCGCCATTGCGAGTGGCGGCCGGCCGCGGACCGTCGTCCCGCGTCCGATCGCGCACGCCGAGCCTTCCGCGGCCGACGCTGCCGCATCCGGCGGCGGGCGGTCGAAGCGGAGGCGCGGCCTGTTCGGTCGTCGCGAGCGCTGAGGAAGACGCCCGCTTGCGCTGAGGCAGACGGCGCGGCACCGCCCGCCGCGCCTACACTGGCCTCAGCCCCGTGCCGACCTTCTGCCGCCACAACCGCTTCCTCGCGAACTGTCCGATCTGCTCGGACGACCAGGTGGAGGTCGTCAGCTCCCGCCGCACGAGCACGAGCGCCGGGAAGGCACCAGGCGGCGCGACGCGCCAGCGCAGCGGTTCGACGTCGTCGCGCGGCAGCCGCTCCAGCGGGGCGGTGCGCATCCGCCAGGTCGCGCGCGAACAGGAGGACGGCTTCCGCTCGCCGCTGGTGCCGGGGATCAAGGCGAGCGCCGCGGCGGGGCGCCTGGCGGAGGAGATCGCCTTCGCGTCCGCTCGGCTGACGCTGCTCGCGGCTGACCCACCGGACCTGTACGGCGAGGTCGCCGGGCTGGAGGACCGCGAGGAGGCGCTGTGGCTCGCCTTCCTGGTCGCCTACCTCTGCCCGCTCGACACCGACGATCCGTTCGCCGGCGTGCGGGCAGCGCACACGTCCTGGGCGAGCGGGGAGGTGCCGCAGCTCGAGGGCGTCGCACTCGGGCCGCGCACGGCTCACGATCCCGCCCGCGGGTCGGCCACGCTCACGGCCTATCGCGCGTGGGCCGAGCGCGCGGGGTCGCAGAGAGCCGGGTTCGTGGGCGAGGCGGCATGGAGCCCGGAGCGCCGCTTCGCGCGCGCGTACGAGCGGCTTGCGCTGCCGCGGCTCCACCGCGACGCGCGCTTCGACCTGCTCGTCACGATCGGCGCGCTCGGGCTCCACCCGCTGAACGCCGGATCGCTCCAGCTCGGCGGCGCCGACGACACGACGATCGCCGCCAAGCGCGTGTTCGGGATCGCCGACACGCTGCTGCTCGATCGCCGCGCGAGCGAGTTGGCGGCCGCCGGAGAGGTCCCGCTCGCTGCGCTCGACCTCGCACTGTGGAACTGGTCGCGCCCGTCGCGCCCGGGCTCTGCCGGCGAGAGCGACCGTGCGACGCTCGGCGGCGGTGCGCTCCAGCCGGACGCCGACGCGTACGCGCGCGTCGCCGCAGCGCTCGGCGTGTAGCCGGCGCTCTGCCGGTCCTCCATGTGGATTCCCCGCTCTAACGGGGATCGCCGCCGGACGCCTGTTTGAGAGACATATGTGTCTTTGTGTGCAAATTGCACACTTTCGATGGGAAAGCGGGGGCGAAGCCCCTGTCGGGTCGCCCCTCTTCAGTCCGATAGCAGTGGCGCTTGGCGCGTTCGCATTCGTTCCGCCACGCACAGGTCGACGGGCTGGGAGGAGCACGGATGCGGAGCAGCGAACGTGGGGCGGAGAGCGCCGAGCAGGCGGCGCTGCGGCTCGTGCAGGAGCACGCCGTGGACCTGCTGCGCTTCGCGCGTCGCTTCTCGCATTGCGCGGATGACGCGCACGACGCATATCAACGCGCGGTCGAGATTCTCGTGCGGCGCATGCGCACCGAGCCGCCGGCGCACCCGCTCTCCTGGACGCGAACCGTGCTCCGCCACGAGGCGTTGGCGCTTCGCACGGAGCGCGAGCAGCTCGTCGGCCGCACCGAGGTCGACCTCGACCGCCACGAGGCCCGCCATCTCGAGGACCCCGCCGAGCGCGTCCTCGGTCACGAGCGGGTGCGTCAGACCGCGGAGGCGCTGCGGCGGCTGAAGCCGCAGGAGGTGACCGCGCTCGTCCTGCGCGCCGAAGGCCTCTCATACCGCGAGATCTGCACGCGCACGGGCTGGACGTACACGAGAACGAATCGGACCGTCACGGAGGGACGTCGCGCGCTGCTCCAGCGACTGGGAGCGATCGAGTCCGGTGCCGAGTGCGAGCGCTGGCTGCCGCTGCTGTCCGCGCTCGCCGACGGCGAGGCGACGGTCGCCGAGCTGGCCGAGCTGCGTCCCCACCTGCGCTCGTGCCCGGCGTGCCGCGCGACGTTGCGCGACTTCCATGCCGCGCCGGCGCACCTCGCGGCGCTCGTGCCGCCGTCGCTCGTGCCGCTGGCGACCACCTCGGGTGGCGGTTCGCTGCTCCGGCACGTCGGGGTCGCGCTGGACGGGCTGGCCGAGCGCGCGACGCTGCTGACGGCGCGCGTCCAGGGCACGTTCGAGGCGTTGTCGGGGACGAAGCTGGCAGCTGTCGCCGCCTCGACCGCCGCGCTCGCCGGCGGCGGAGTGGCGATCGAGCACGCGACGGAGGCACGTCCCGCTCCGCACGTCGCGGCCGCGTCATCCGCCGGTGCAAGCGCGGCTCCTGGCACCGCACGGCTCATGACCATCTCCTTGCCGTTCCGGCCCTCGGGGGCTGGGACGCCGGCGCGCCGGACCGGCCCGGCCGGGCCGGGCAGCGAGTTCGCCGCGGCGCGCTCTTCCGCGTCGGAGTTCGCCTCCCATCCCGCGCCGGCCGCGTCGGAGTTCGCGTCCTCGGGCGCGGCGTCGCAGGCCCCCGCGACGGCATCTGCGGCAGCTCCGTCGCCGCCCGTCGCGGCGGACCTGCACGGTCAGTCGCCCGAGTTCGCCGGTCCGTGAACGCCCCTTCCCATCAACGCATCAGGAGGTCGCACTCGATGCCCAAGCCAGCCGCTCGTCTCGACAGGCGCATCCTCACGGTCATCGCCATCCCACTCGCCATCGCCGCGGCAGCGCTCGTCCACCCGCCGATCGTCGTCGCCGGCACCTTCACCGTCCACACCTGCCAGACCCCCACAGGAACATGGACCGGAGCCGGCGGTTGGACCAGCACGGCCAGCGTGCCGGTGGCCGGCTATGACCATGGATCGAGCACGCGATGCAGCTCACCAGGAAGCGGCGCGTCACTTGAGTTCGGCGGATCGGGGCTGCCCGTTGGCGCCGCGAGCTGGGTGAGTTGGGATTTTGCGGCGCCTGCGGGAACCGCGATCGGCTCATTTGAGATCCATCGAGCCTTCAGCCTGGCTTGGCCCACGGTTGCCAACGTCGCCAACCGTCCGTACGTACAGGAGATTTGGCATGACGGAGATGTCAGCGCTGGCTTGATTGATTTCAAACAACCATTGCAGGCTGGACAGGTGCTGCTCCAGGCGCTTCCGTCCGAAGTAGCGGGCGACAGAGTCTCCTGGAGATCTCTTCACCTGCGCCTGAGTTGCTGGGGCCTGTTTGGCAGCCTCGACTGCGGGCCGTATCCCGCGCAGGTCCTGATCTCCCGGGCGGCGATCGGGCTGACGGACACGGAGGCGCCGGCGGGCTTCGCGACCGGTGGGGCGCTGGCGGGGTCCGAGTCGGTGCGGGGGGTCGCCGGCCTGTCGCTGCGCGCGGCGGACGCCGGCGGCGGCGTGTACCGCGTCGCGCTGGCCGTCGCTGGCGACGAGGTGTCGCGGCACGTCATCGACGATGCCGGCGGGTCGTGCGCCGACGTCGAGCCGGCGAACGATGATCCGTACGAGTTCGGCACCTCGCAGCCGTGTCGGCTCCACGTCGACGGCAGCGTGCAGCTCGACACCGCGACGCTGAGAGACGGACCGCACGTCGTCCGTGCGACGGTCGAGGACGCCGGTGGCAACACGGCCGTCGTCTTCGACGGCACCGTCCAGATGCACAACGCCCCGATCAACTCCGGCGCGCCGATGCTCTCCGGTCAGGCGAGCGTCGGCGCTCAGCTCGCTGCCTCACCCGGGCAGTGGGACGGTGCGCCGACGGGCTACGACCATCGCTGGCTGCGCTGCGACGCCGACGGAGCCGCCTGCAGACCGGTCGCCGGCGCAACCGGCGCGGCCTACGCGCTCACCGCTGCCGACGCATACCACCGGGTGCGCGTCGAGGTCACGGCCGCGAACGGCAGTGGCGCAGCCACCGCCCTGAGTGCGCCGAGCGCGCTCGTCGCCGACGCGGACGGACGCACCGCGCCACCGTCGAGGCAGGGCGGCGGGGGCGCTGCCGGGACCCCCGATCCGGCACCCGGAGCAGGTGGTGGGATCCAGGGGATCGCGAATCCGCTCGGACAGCTGCCCGGCCATGTCGCGAACGGGAGCGATGCGAGCGCGCACGCTCGGATCGCGGTCGCCTTCCAGCGCCCCGACGGCGGCACCGGCCGTCGCATCAGCACGCCGTACGGACGTCGCGGCACGATCGTCGGCCGCCTCACCGACGCGTCCGGCGCTGGGATCGGCGGTGCGCAGATCGGCGCCGCCTGGCGGATCGACGGCCGCGGCTGGGTCGCCCGCCCCGGTGTGCGCACCGGGGCGGACGGCCGCTTCGTCTACGTCCTGCCGTCCGGGCCGAGTCGCGACGTGCGCTTCACGTACTTCGCCTACTCCGACAGCCGCGCGATCGAGCTGTCGAACGTGGTGCATGTCGACGTGCGCGCGCCGCTCACGATCCGGGCCGACCGACGTCGCGTCAGCGGCGCGCGCGTCGTGCGGCTCAGCGGTCACGTCGGTGGCGGTTCGATCCCGCGCACGGGCCTTCTCGTGACGCTGGAGGGCTTTCAGCGTGGCTGGGGATGGCGAGCCTTCCGGACGGTGCGGACCGATCGTCACGGTCGCTGGAGTACCCGCTACCGCTTCCGCCTCACGGCGGGCCGCTTCGGGTTCCGTGCGCTCGTGCCGCACCAGGGCGCGTTCCCGTTCGCGACGAGCCGCTCGGCGGGCGTCTTCGTGCTGGTGTCGTGATGCTTCCCGCGGGGCAGACGCTCGACGACCCGTCCCCGGTCCGGCCGCGCTCAGCCCTCTGTGGGGCTGGGCGCTGCGGGCTCGCGCTGCAAGATCAGCGACACCATCTCCTCGTCGATGCGCGCGACCTGTGCGATCCGCTCGGGCGTCACGCCGGCCGCGCGGGCGCTCCGAACGCAGTCCTCCAGCTCGGCCATCGCGCGGCGAACGGCATCGAAGCCGGCGGCGTCCTGACGCACCTGCGGCCGTCGCCGTCCCGCGTAGTCGATGACGCCCTCGGCGGCGCCGTAGAAGGCGAGCGCCGCGTCGAGCAGAGCATGCTCGGCGGGCGTCCAGGCTTCTTCGCCGCGCTTGTCGTCCACGCCCGCGTTGGCGCCGGATCTGTCGCCGTCGAGATGCCGCGTCACGCTCGTTGCCTCCTACGGTGAGAGATGCCGGCGAACCCCACCCGGGAACGCCAGCGTTCATCATCCTGGCAGGCGGCGCGTTACGACGCAAACGTCGCGCGCGCCAGCCGAGGCGCTGGGTGCGGATCAGGCCTCTCGCTCGGTGGCGAGCTCTTCCGCTGCGAGCTGCTCGGCCCGGGCGATCACAACGGAGCAGGGGGCGTCGAGGCCCGAGACGAGACGCATCAGGGTGCGCGCCGTCGGGTTGCCCACGCCCGCCTCGAGCTCCCAGATCCGTCGCTGGGGAACGCCCGTACGCAGCGAGACTGCCTCTTGCGTGAGCTGAAGCTCCTCGCGTCGCTCGCGCAAGGCGACACCGAGCGCGCGGAGGAAGCGGCTTGTATCTGGCACGGCGCCACCCTCATCGGCGGCCGATGCGCGTGCAACGTCGTTTACGTCGTTCGACCCGCTCACGGTGCTGGCGCAACGACGCGCCGAAGCGGTGCCGTCCACACCGGGTCGTAGAGTCCTGCTCGATCCAGTCCCTGGCACGTGCGGGAGCCGCGATGTCCCTCTGCTTCATCGAGCCCCAGAATGCGATCCGCGTGATCGCCAACTCCATCGGTCGCGAGGCGCGACGGCAGCTGCTCGGCGAAGTCGTGCGTGCATGGGTCGACGAGATCCCGGAGGCGGACCTCGTCTCCCACTACGCGAAGGCGGTCGCCGACCTCGACGACGACGATCTCACGATGCTCGCCGCCTGGCACGCCTCGCTCGAGGTCGGTCATCCGATCGCGAACAAGGAGTTCCTCGTCAACGTCTTCCCGTCGCTCGGCGAGAACCGCCGCGAAGCGCTCAAGATCGCCGCCGGCTTCCGCGGCGAGGAGGCGTTCGAGGCGGGCGTCACCGAAGAGCAGTCGCTCGAGCTCGTGCTGCCGTTCCTGTCCGATGCCCGCTGCCGAGAGCTCGCGCGCGAGTGCGTCGAGCTCTACTGCTGGGATCGCCTCGGATCCGAGAACTGAGCCGGGCACGCCCGTCGTGCCCCACTCGCCGCGGCGCTACGCCGCGAGCGCCTGCTCGATCTCGCCGATCGCCTGCGCGTTCGAGCGAAACCACACGGCCTGCATCCCGAGTGCGCGCGCCGCGTCGCAGTTGATCTCCATGTCGTCGACGAACAGCGTCGCCTCGGCGGCGATGCCGAGCCGCTCGAGCGTGACCTCGTAGATCCGCGGGTCGGGCTTGCGCACACCCTCGAAGCCCGAGTCGACGACGAGCTCGAACAGCTCGTCGATCGGCAGCATCGAGCGCCACAGCGGCTCCCACTCGCGCACGTTGTTCGTCAGGATCGCCATGCGGTAGCCGCGCTCGCGCAGCCCGCGCATGAACGCAAACAGCTCATCATTGGGGTGGAGGTGGTCGAAGAACGTCTCACCGAAGCGCGCGAGGTCGACGTCGCGGCCGAGCTCGGCGCGCAGTGCGGCGCCGAGCTGCGTGGCGAACTGCAGCTCGGTCAGCCTGCCCGTCTCGAGCTCGTAAAGTGGATTCGTGCCGCCGTTCTCGCCGGCTGCTCGTGCGAGCGCCGCCCCGAACGCCTCCAACGGGATCCCGCGCTGCTGCTGCAGTCCGAGGAAGGCGTCGAGCAGCGGCGTCGTGAGGACGCCGCCGAAGTCCGAGATGATCGCCTCGATTCGGCTCATGCGCGGCGCAGCACGTCGTAGCGGCCGACGCCCTCGCGGCCGTCCATGCGCCAGTGAAAGAACGCGCAGTCGAGCCGCAGCCGTCCGAGGTCGAGCGTCGTTCCGCACACAGCCTCGCCCGCGGCGCGGTGCGGGAACGCGCCCTCGTCGCGCTGCTCCCACAGCTCGAGGCTCGCGCGCCGCTGGCGCCCGTCTCCGTCGAGCGTCGTCGACAGCAGCGGGTCGGCGATCGCGGTGACTTCGTCGGCGCCGAGCAGGCAGGCCGTGGTCGCTTCGGCGGCGTGGCCTGCGGCGCCGTCCGGGCGGACGCTCGAGAGCACGACGGCGGGCGCCTCCTCGAACCAGGCACTGATCGTGCGTGCCAGCTCGATCCGCTCCCAGTCGGGCGCGCCCCATTGGTGTCCGCGCTGGCCGAGGCAGTCGATCCGCAGGCGCTCGTCGCCGCAGCGCACGCTGCCGGTGACGCGGCACAGCTGCTCGTACTCGCGCAGGCCCGCGGCCTGCGCCGCGACGGCGTCGGCCCCGAGCTCCGCCGGCGCGCTCAACGCCTCGAAGCCCAGCTCGAAGCCGCCGTCGTCGCTGTCGTAGGCGACCCTCCAGGCCTGCAGCGGCTGCTCGATCGTCGCGCGCACGACGCCGGCTTCCAGCACGCTCCAGTCCGCCGCGCCCAGCTCGATCCCGCCGGTGGCGTTGACTGCGACGAGCTCGCCGGCGCGGAACAGCAGCCCGAGGCCGCTCGCGCGCACCGGCTCGCCGGCCGCGAGGCCGAGCCGGGCGCTGCCGTAGAGGCCCTGCGCCGGATCGCCGAACGCGAACGTGACGGCGTCGCCAAAGCCTGCGGCGCCGGGCTCGCCGGCCCGCGCCGCCTCGTCCTCGGGGCCGATCATCGCGGCAAGATGGGCGGGTCGATCTCGTGCGCGCTCGCGTCCACATCGTAATCCTGCCGCGTTCTCGCGCGCGGTGCCGCGCCGCCGAAGCCGGCGAACAGGCGGCTGCGTGCGTTGCGCAGGATCCCGCGCCGCACGGCCGCCCGCGATGGCGGGAGCAGCAGCAGCGCGCCGAACACGTCGGTGATGAATCCGGGCGCGAGCATCAGGGCGCCGCCGGCGATCACGAGCGCGCCGTCGATCGTCTCGCGCGCGGGTGGCCGCCCGCCTGCGAGCGTCGCGCGGAAGCGGCGCCACACGGCCCGGCTCTGCGATCGCAGCAGCCACGCGCCGAGCAGCGAGTCCAGCAGCAGCAGTCCGATCGTCGGCAGCGCGCCGATTGCCTGTCCGACTTGGATGATCACGTACAGCTCGGCGAGCGGGACGACGATGAAGAGCAGGACGAGCAGCGGGACCATGACTCACAGGCTACCCACGCGCGATGGCGGGCAATGGGGCCTGGACGCCGTCGGCCTACGCGAGGACGGGCTCGGAGCGCTCGATCTGCACGCCCGGGACGCGGTCGAGGCCCACGAGCTCGAGCAGTGCGGCGACCTGCGGCTGCGGGTTGCGCAGCGCGAGCGTGAAGCCCTGCACGCGCAGACGGCGAGCGAGCGTGACGAAGTCGAGCATCAGCGATACGTCCGCCCACGACAGCTCGGCGAGATCGACCGCGACGTCGGTGTGCGCCTTGATCGCGCGCACCAGCGCCTGCCGGCGACGTGCCTGCGTCGTTCGGTCCTCGTCGCCGCAGCAACGCAGCGTGGGGGGGTGGGCGGCGTACTCGACGATGGCGGCGAACCTAACGAAAGCTCCACCTGACGTGCAAGCCAAGATGAAGCAACTCTCACGATGGAGGGGCTCGTGCACGAGCGCTTGCAGCGACCTTGGCTAGACTGACCGTCATGCCCAGCCTCGAAGAGGTGAACGACGCCCTGTCGAACGTCATCGACCCCGAGCTCGGCCTCGACTTCGTCGAGCTCGGCCTCGTCTACGACATCGAGATCGACGGTGGGAAGGTCGACATCACCTTCACCCTCACGACGCCTGCCTGCCCGATCGGCCCGCAGGTGACCGAGCAGATGATCGAGTTCGTGAGCGAGCTCGAAGACGTCACCGAGGTCAACCCGAAGATGATCTTCACGCCGCCATGGTCGCCGGACCGCATGAGCGAGGACGCGAAGTTCGCACTGGGATTCTGAGCGCGCTCCGCGCCTGATCGCGCGACACTAGGACGTCTCGTCGCCGTTGCGCGACGGTGGACGCTTGCGTGCGCGCTTGCGCATCGACGCTGCTGGGCCGTCCGTGCGCGTGGCCGGTCCGCGCGGCAGCAGCTGCGGACCGTCGCCCGCGGTGCCGCTGACCGCGGCAGCGGTGACTGGAGCACGCGCTGGCTTCGCGGCGCGGCTGGCCGGCCGTCTGCGGCGCTGCGGTCTGTCGGTCGGGGTCGTGGGGCGGGTCGTGGCGGCACCCGCGCCGCCGCCTGCACGCGCACCGATGGCACGCGCCTCCTTCGCTCTCGCGGCGCTTCTGAGCTGCGCGAGGCCGTCCTCGATCCCGTCGGCGATCGCGTCGATGTCCGGCAACGCGTCGTAGTCGCCGAGCAGACCGAAGTCGATCGAGCCGTTGTAGGACATGATCGCGATCGCGAGGCTGTGGCTCTTCGGCAGGAAGGCGATCGGGAACAGGTCGAGCAGCTCGCGGCCGAGGACGTAGAGCGGGAACTGCGGACCCGGAACGTTCGTCACGATCAGGTTGAACAGGCGGGTGGAGAAGGCCATGCGCGACGCCTGCGCGAGGATCGTCGGCGGGGCGAGCTGCTGCACGTCTGCGATCACTCTCGCGCCGACCGCCTGCTTCGACTCCTTGAGCCCGTCCATCGCCTGCTTCACGAGGCGCAGCCGCGCGACGGGATCGCGGATGTAGACGGGCAGCGGCCCGCGCATCAGCACGATCTGATTGCCGAGCTGGTTGCCTGCGTCCGGCGGGCGGATCGAGACAGGCACGAGCGCGCGCAGCTCGAGCCCCTCGGTGCGTACGCCGCGCGAGCGCAGCCAGCGTGCGAGCGCGCCCGAGACGACCGTCAGCACGACGTCGTTGACGGTGCCGCCGAGCACGCTCTTCACGTAGCGGAAGTCCGTCAGCTCGTTGCGCACGACCGCGTAGCGGCGGTGCGGGCCGATGCCGACGTTCAACGGCGTCTCGGGGGCGGGGTTCATCCCCGCCCAGACGACCTCGCCGAGGCCCTCGGCCACGTCCCGCAGCGCGTCGACCGCGGCGGCCGGGTTCGTCGCCGCGACGACCGTCCGCTCGGCGACGTTCAGCGCCGTCTTCGCGAAGCCGGCGATGCCGGCCGCGAGCAGCTCGGTGCTCGTGGGCTCCGGGCGCGGCTGCCACGGCTCCTGCTCCGGCTGAGGCGGCGCCACCGGCAAGAGGTCGAACAGGACGGTCGCGAGGTCCACGCCCGAGACGCCGTCGACGAGCGCATGGTGCGTCTTGAAGATGAGCGCGAAGCGGCCGTCCTCGAGCCCCTCCACGAACCAGCACTCCCACAGCGGCTTCGAGCGGTCGAGCTGCTGCGAGACGATGCGTGCGGCGAGGCGGTGGAGCTGCTGCTCGGTGCCCGGCGCCGGCAGCGCACTGTGCCGCACGTGGTACTCGATGTTGAAGCTCGCGTCGTCGATCCACAGCGGGCGGCCCGTCTCGAACGGCGGATAGGCGAGCTTCTGCCGGTAGCGCGGGACGAGGCGCAGGCGCGAGCGGATGTGCTCGGCGACGGCAGTGAACGGCGGCGGCGGGCCCTCGAACAGCGTGACCGCGCCGATGTGCATGTGGGAGTCCGCATCCTCCTGGTGGAGGAACGAGGCGTCCACGGCGGTCAGTCGATCGAGGTGCTGTTGCGCCATGGCGCGTCTCCCCATGCTTTCGATGGTCTGAGTTCAAGCGTATCCGGCTGGGGCGCGGACGCAACCTCGTTCTGCGCCGTCCCGGCGCGTTCCTGCCAAGCTTGCGACGTGTCCGTGCGCGTGCTCGTCGTGGCGTTGGCTCTGCAGCTCGTCCTCGCCGGCGGGTTCGCGATCTGGGCGGCGAGCGGCTTCCCGCTGCCGTGAGATCGCCCTAGAAGACCCCGATCCGGTTCGGCGGCCAGTAGGTCGCCATCGCGGTGCCGATGATCCACTTCTTCGGCACCGGACCCCAGAAGCGGCTGTCGTCGGACTCGCCGCGGTTGTCGCCCATCAGGAAGTAGCTGCCGTCCGGCACGGTGATCGTGCCCTGGAAGGTGCAGCCCTGGCCGTTGCCGCAGGCGTTCGTGAACGCGTCTGGCTCACGTCTGCCATTGCGGATCACGTGCCCGTCCCGTATCGCGATCTGGTCGCCGCCCACTCCGACGACGCGCTTGATGAACGTCTGGCTCGAGCGGTCCGGCGTCGGCGTCGAGCACGCGCGGCTGCTGCCGAGGCCCTCGGTCGCGACGCCGCAGACGGGCTGCTGCGGGTCGGCGCCCGCGGGCGGATGGAAGACGACGATGTCCCCGATCGACGGGTTCCCGAAGCGCATGCCGATGCGGTTCACGATCACGCGCTGACCGATGTCGAGCGTCGGCTCCATCGAGCCGCTCGGGATGCGGTACGTCTTCACGAGCACGAGCTGGACGACGAACGCGATCAGCAGTGCGGCGGCGACGATGGTGACGATCTCGACGACCGGGTTGCGCTTCTTCTGCGCGTTGCGCGTGTCGGATCTGGGCACAGCAGGACGGTAGACGGTTCGGCACACGGGCGTGCCCGTTCCCGCCGCGCCGGCCGCCTCGCGCCTACACTGTGGCAAGCCGATGGTCCACGCCCCGGAGAAGCTCCTGCTCGCCAAGCCGCGCGGTTACTGCGCCGGCGTCGACCGCGCCGTGCAGACGGTCGAGCGGGCGCTCGACCTCCACGGCGCGCCCGTCTACGTGCGCAAGGAGATCGTCCACAACAAGCATGTCGTCGAGCAGCTGCGCTCGCGCGGTGCGGTCTTCGTCGATCAGGAGACCGAGGTTCCCGAGGGCTCGACCGTCGTCTTCTCCGCGCACGGCGTCGCGCCGAGCGTGCACGCGAACGCGGCGGCTCGCAGCCTCGAGACGATCGACGCGACCTGTCCGCTCGTCACGAAGGTGCACGTCGAGGCGAAGAAGTTCGCTGCCGAGGGCTACACGATCGTGCTCGTCGGCCACGAAGGCCACGAGGAGGTCGAGGGGACGATGGGGGAGGCGCCCGACCACATCGTTCTCATCGAGACGGAGGAGGACGTCGACCGCCTCGAGGTCGAGGATCCGGAGCGCGTCGCGTACATCTCGCAGACGACGCTGTCGGTCGACGAGACGCGCGCGATCATCCTGCGGCTGCGGGAGAAGTTCCCTGCGATCGTCGGGCCCCGCACCGACGACATCTGCTACGCCACGACGAACCGCCAGGCGGCCGTCAAGCAGCTCGCGCAGGCCTGCGACCTGGTGCTTGTGATCGGCTCGCAGAACTCCTCGAACTCGAACCGGCTCGTGGACGTCACGCGCGAGCTCGGCACCGACGCCTACCTGATCGACCACGAGGGCCAGGTCGAGGAGACATGGCTCGAGGGCCGGCGCGTCGTCGGCATCACCTCAGGTGCGAGCGCGCCCGAGGAGCTCGTGCAGCGGCTCGTCGCGTTCTTCCGCGCGCGCGGTACCGAGCAGGTCGAGGAGCTCGAAGTGATCCAGGAGGACGTGCGCTTCATGCTGCCGAAGACGATCCGCCAGTCGCTGGCGGCTCAGAGCGCATGACGACCCGGTCCCGCCGGCCCCGCCGGATCTCCTGAGCACGCTCGTCGTCTCCGACCTCCACCTCGGCTCGCGTGCGGGAGCCGACCTGCTGCGCAGCGCGGAGCTGCTCACGCCGCTGGTCGACGCGTTGCGGGGGATCGAGCGGCTCGTGCTGCTCGGCGACGCGCTCGAGCTGCGCCAAGGGCCGCTGCGCGAGGCGATGGCGGCGGCGCGGCCGTTCTTCGCGGAGGTCGGCGCGGCGCTCGGCGCCGACGGCGAGATCGTGCTCGTGCCCGGCAACCACGACCACGCGCTCGTCTCGCCGTGGCTCGAGCGCCGCCATCGCGACGGCGTGCCGCCACCGCTGGAGCTCGCGGAGACGGCGACGTGGGAGCCGAGCGACGCAGTCGCCGGGCTCGCCGAGGCGGCGGAGCCCGCGCGGCTGACGCTCGCCTATCCGGGCGTGTGGCTGCGCGACGACGTCTACGCGCTGCACGGCCACTACCTCGACCGCCACATCACGGTGCCGACGCTCGAGCGCCTGAGCGCCGGTGCGATGGGCCGCATCGTCGGGCCGCTGCCGGCGACCGTCGCCGTGCCCGACAACTACGAGGCGGCGCTCGCGCCCATCTACGCATGGTCTTACGCGCTCGCCCAACACGCCGACGACGACGCGACCGGCACGCACGGCGTGTCGGTGCGCGCCTGGCGCACGCTCGCCGGCAACGGCCACCGTCCGTTGCGCCGCCGCGCGCTCGCCGCGCTCTTCCCGCTCACCGTCGCGGCGGTGAACCGCGCCGGGCTCGGCCCCGTGCGCGCCGACATCTCCGGTTCTGAGCTGGGGCGCGCCGGCGTGCGCGCGATGGGGGAGGCCGTCGAGCTGCTCGGGATCGATGCCGTGCACGTGCTGTTCGGCCATACCCACCGCGCCGGCCCGCGACCCGCCGATCCGCCGGCCGAGTGGACCACGCCCTCGGGTGTCCGCCTGCACAACACCGGCTGCTGGGTCTACGAGCGCCAGTTCCTCTCCACGACGCCGTATGAGAGCCCCTACTGGCCCGGCAACGCGATCCGCGTCGACGCGACGGGCCCGCCGGTCGCACTGCGCGTGCTCGGCGACCGCGGGCATGCGCAGCTCGAGGCGGCGCAGCGGCAGGTCAGCCGACGGCCGGGGTGAAGCAGATGGCGTGGCACGTCACGCCGTCGCCGAGCTGCAGCTCGAGCACGCCGGCGGTGTGGCGATCGTGCTCGACCAGCGGGTAGGCGCCGGGGTGCTCGACCGCGATCTCGCGGCCGTTGGCCTGCGCGATCCCTCGGCCGGACAGCACGCCCCACACGCCCCCGGCTTCATAGGGGCCGCTGTACGCGCCCGGCTGGTCCTCCGTCTGCGGGGGCAGCGACGCACCCGGCTCGTCCTCGGGTCGGACCGGGGCGAGCAAGTCGCGTTCGACGCCGAGCAGCGCCTGGATCGCCTGCTCCGTCTCCGCATAGCCGCCCTCGCCGATCTGGAAGTCGGCAAGCTGGCTCTCGCCGTCCCACAGGTAGCGGCTTGGCCAGCCCTGGATGCCGTAGGCGTCCCATGTCTCCAGCTCCGCGTCGATCAGGACCGGGTAGTCGATCCCCAGCCGCGCGACCGCCGCGCGCACCGCGTCGCCGTCGCGTGAGGGCTCGAAGCCGGCGCTGTGGATCCCCACCACGCGCAGTCCGTCGGCCGCATAGCGCTCGTACCAGCCCTTCAGGTAGGGAAGCGTGCGCAGCGAGTTGACGCGACAGAAGTCCCAGAACTCGACGAGCACGGGGCGCCCGCGCTGCTGATCCATCCGCAGCGTGGCGACGTTCACCCACTCGGCCTGGCGCGGGAACGGCGGTGCGAGCACGTCGAAGTCGGCGGGGGGGCGCATCGGCTGGCAAGGGTAGCCTTCGGGCCATGCTCGTGCTCGCCCACTTCGGTCACTGGTACGTCTCGATGATCTATGCCGCTCCGGCCCTGCTGCTGGGCGGCGGACTGGCGATCAGCGCGCTGCGCGAGCGCCGCCGGCGAGCGCGCGGAGATCGTCCGCGAGCGCCTCGGGCGTGAGCTCGTCGGTCAGGTAGCCGACGCGCTGGGCGCCCGTCCCGTCGACGACCACCGTCGACGCCGTGTGCTCGTAGCCCGCCCCCTGCGGCTGGATCCCGTACGCGCGCCAGACGGGCGCCAGCTGTGCGCGCGTTCCGGTGAGGTAGCGCATGCGGCCGATGAGGTGCTGCTTGACGAGGAAGCGCTTGACGTGCACGGGCGTGTCGCCCGTCGGGTCGACGCTGATCGCGAGCACGGGAATCGATCCCGCCCGCCCGAGCTCGTCGAGCGCGCCGCGGATCTGCTGCGCGGTCAGCGGGCACGAGTCCTGGCAGGTCGAGTAGAGGAAGGTGACGATCGCCGTCCTGCCGCGGTACTCGCGCATCGTCGCGAGCTTGCCGTCCTGGTCGCGCAGGCTGAAGTCGATCGCGCGCGCCTGCGGCGGGCGGACCGCCCCGTGAAGGCCGGTCGGGCCGGCGGCGTCGACGGTGCCGCTGCCGTCGTCGCCGAGCAGCACGACGGCGGCGAGCCCGACGAGCAGGCAGACGGTCGCGACGACGAGCGTCAGGCGCAGGCGGGCGGGCACGCGAACAGCGTACGACCGCGCGCGTGCTGCGTGCCCTGCGCCGGGATGGGGTGCGCCGCTACGCCTCGACGAGCCCGCGCCGGATCGCGTAACGCACGAGCTCGACGCGGTCGCGCATGCCGAGCTTGCGCAGCACGTTCGCGCGATGCGACTCGACCGTCTTCTCGGAGACGTGCAGCGTCGCCGCGATCTGCGCGTTCGTGTACGCCTCGGCGATCAGCTTCACGACCTGCTGCTCGCGGGCGGTGAGCGGTTCGCCGGGGCCCTGCGCGCCTTCCTCCATCCAGCGGCGGATCAGCGTCCGCTCCGCCGCGTTCGTGAGGAACGGCTCGCCGCGTGCGATCGCGTGCAGCGCACCCACGAGCGCCTGGTCGGCCTCGCGCTTGAGCACGTAGCCGGCGGCGCCGGCCTTCAACGCCTCGAACAGGTAGCGCTCGTCGTCGTGCATCGACAGGATCAGCACGTGTGTGCCGGGCAGGTGCGCGCGGATCTCGCGCGTCGCCTGCAGGCCGGTCATGCGCGGCATGCCGACGTCGAGCACGCACAGGTCCGGTTGGGTCGCGAGGGCCTGCTCGAAGGCGTCGACGCCGTCCTGGGCCTCCGCCACGACCTCCAGGTCGGGCTGGCGCTCGAGCAGCAGTCGGATCCCGCTGCGGACGATCCCGTGGTCGTCGGCGATCAGTGTCCGCATGGCGGCTGGGGGCGGCTGGGCAGGATCTGGATCAGATCGTCAGCTCGACGCGCGTCCCGTTGCCGTCGCCCGACCAGACGGACAGATGTCCGCCCGCCAGCAACGCTCGCTCGCGCATCCCGCCGAGCCCGCTGCCGCCCTCGCGCGGCTCGGAGAAGCCACGCCCGTCGTCGGAGATCCGCAGCACCGTGCGCCCGACGAACGACAGCTCCACCCGCACCCGCTGCGCGGACGCGTGGCGCGCGATGTTCGACAGCCCCTCTTGGGTGACGCGGTAGATCGCGAGCTGCTGCTCGGGCGACAGCCGCGTCGGCGCGCCCTGCGGGTGGAACGTCGCGCGGATGCCGGTCTGCTCGGTGAAGTCGCGCACCTGCGTGTGCAGCGCGGGCATCAGCCCGTGGTCGTCGAGCACGGCAGGCCGCAGGCGCCGCGCGAGCCGCAGCAGCTCCTCCATCGCCTGGGCGGCGAGCTGCTTCGTGTCCCGCAACTCCTCTTGGAGCGCGCGCGGCGCCTCTTGGATCGTCGCCTCCAGCCGCAGCAGGATCGCCGTCAGCGCCTGGTTGACCTCGTCGTGGAGGTCCTGCGCGAGCCGCTGGCGCTCCTGCTCCTGCGCCCGGATCGCGGCCGCGCCGGCGGCGCGACGCTCGGCCTCCAGGCGCGTGCGCAGCTGCTCGACGGCGTCTCGCTCCTGGGCCAGCTCGGCGAGGTGACGGCGCAGCAGCAGGCGCGCGGGCAGCGGAGGAGTGGTCATCGTCGGCACATCGGTCCCTGTCAGGAGATCGGCGCGCACGCGCTCGCGCCGCATCGGGTCTGCACCCCATATCGGCGCCTGAGGCCATTTCCACGACCCCGCGCACCGCTCATCGGACGCGCTATCCTTTCTGAAGTCACGAAAGCCGACCCCCTTTGAGGAGTTTTCCCGAATGAGTCCGTCCGGCGCGGAGCTGCTCCGCCAAGTCAAGAGCCAGATCGAAGAGGTCGACCCCGCGGTGGTCAGTGAGCATCTTGGTACCGGCAACGGCGTGGTCCTCGTCGACGTGCGCGAGGCGGAGGAGTTCGCGGTCGGCCATCTCCCCGGTGCCAAGCACGTGCCGCGCTCTTACCTCGAGACGCGCATCGAGGGCGTCGTCCCCGATCGCGACGCGCGCGTGGTCCTCTACTGCGCGTCCGGCAACCGTTCCGCGTACGGGGCGCGCACGCTCGCGCAAGACCTCGGCTACACGAACGTCGCCTCGATGACCGGCGGCATCGCGCTGTGGAAGGACCGCGGCTACGCGGTCGAGGTGCCCCGCTCGCTCACGGCCGAGCAGCGCGACCGCTACTCGCGCCATCTGCTGATGCCCGAGGTCGGCGTGGAGGGCCAGCTCAAGCTGCTCGACGCGAGAGTCCTGCTGCTCGGCGCGGGCGGCCTCGGCTCGCCGACCGCGCTGTACCTCGCGGCGGCCGGCATCGGCACGCTCGGGATCGTCGACAACGACGTCGTCGACCTCTCCAACCTCCAGCGTCAGGTGATCCACACGACCGATCGCGTCGGCGTGCCGAAGGTCGACTCCGCCGAGGAGACGATCGCAGCGCTCAACCCCGACGTGACGGTCGTGAAGTACCCGGTCCGCATCGACGCCTCGAACATCATGGAGATCGTAGAGGGCTACGACGTGATCGTCGACGGGCTCGACAACTTCCCGACGCGCTACCTGCTCAACGACGCCTCGGTGCGGTTGAAGATCCCGGTCGTCTCGGCCTCGATCCTCGGCTTCGACGGGCAGCTGTCGGTCTTCGCGCCCTACGAGGGGCCGTGCTATCGCTGCCTCTACCCGACGCCGCCGCCGGCCGAGCTTGCGCCCTCCTGCGGCGCGAACGGCGTGCTCGGCGTGCTGCCGGGGACGATGGGGCTGCTGCAGGCGACAGAGGTCGTGAAGCTGGTTCTCGGCGAGGGCGAGCCGTTGATCGGACGTCTGCTGCTGTACGAGGCGCTCGGTGCGACGTTCACGGAGCTGAAGGTGCGCCGCGACCCGGACTGCCCGATCTGCTCGCGCGACCCGGAGTCCATCACCGACGAAGAGATGGGTGTCTTCCCCGACTACGAGGCGTTCTGCGCCGCCGCCGGGTAGGGTCCGCTTCCTATGGCTACCGTGAAGATCCCACCGGTCCTGCGCCCGTCTGTCGGCGGCGAGAAGCAAGTCGCGGCCGACGGTGCGTCGGTCGGCGAGGTGCTGAGCTCGCTCGCCGCCGCGCACCCGCGGACGCAGTCCCAGCTGTTCTCCGCCGAGGGCGAGCTGAACCGCTACGTCAACGTCTACCTCAACGACGAGGACGTGCGCGTACTCGACGGCCTGGAGACCGCTGTCGGCCAGGGCGACACGCTCGTGATCCTTCCGGCGATGGCCGGCGGCGCAGGCCGGATCCGCTAGCTCCCGCGCTCGGCGCCGTCCAGGCGCTCGGCGAGGGCGCGCATGAACGCGGCGGGTGACATGCCGAGGCCGCGCGCGACGCCGACGAGACCTCGCAAGGACGGCACCAGCTCGCCGCGCTCGAGCTGGCCGACGTACTTGCGTCTCAGGCCGCCGTCGAGCCCGACGGCCTCCTGCGAGAGCCCTCGCCGGAGGCGAATCTCCTGCACCATCTCGGCAAGTGCGCGGAGCTCCTCCGTGGCGGGCGGCGGCACGCACGGCACTCTCCTGAGCCGCGCTTCGGTGGTCGACCCCTTGGAAAGGTCATAATGAACCCTACTGAGGTCTGTTTGACCTAGACAAGGGCCTGATGGTCATCTCGCGCGCTCGTGCCAGCGCGCTCGCGCCACCAAGCGAGGAGCGCGATCGAGGAGCGCACTACTCGCTATACTTCCTGAAGCAATGGACGGGGAGCGTCTTCAGAATCGTCCCTGCGGCGGCCGCTACGGCGACATCGTGCAGGCGATCGGCAACACGCCGCTCGTCGAGCTGAAGCGGCTCTCGCCCAAGCCGGGCGTGCGCATCTGGGCCAAGCTCGAGTCGCGCAACCCGACCGGCTCGGTCAAGGACCGGGTCGCGCGCTCGTTGATCGAGGACGCGGAGGAGAAGGGCGCGATCCGCCCCGGCCAGACGATCCTCGAGCCGACCTCCGGCAACACCGGCATCTCGCTCGCGATGATCTGCAGGCGCAAGGGGTATCCGCTCAAGGTCGTGATGCCGGACAACGTCACGCAGGAGCGCACGCAGCTCTTGAAGATGTACGGCGCCGAGATCGTGTACTCCGACGGCTCGAAGGGCTCCAACGGCGCCGTCGAGCTGGCGCTCGAGATGGCTGCCGCCGACTCGTCGTACTACATGCCCTACCAGTACGGGAACCAGGCGAACCCGCTCGCGCACTACAACGGCACGGCGCTGGAGATCCTCGAGGAGCTCGACGAGATCTCCGCCTTCGTCGCCGGCCTCGGCACCGGCGGCACGCTGATGGGCAACGGCAGGCGCTTCAAGGAGGAGCTGGGCGACGCCTGCAAGATCGTCGCGGCGGAGCCGATGCAGGGCGAGCCGGTCCAGGGCCTGCGCTCGCTCGACGACGGCTTCATCCCGCCGATCATCGACCTCTCGTTGCTCGACCGGAAGATCTTCGTCACGAACCGCGACGCGATCCTCTGGACGCGCAAGCTGCTCGACGAGGAGGGGCTGTTCGCGGGCGTCTCGACGGGCGCGATCGCGCGCGTGGCGGTGCGGATCGCGAACGAGCTCGACGAGGGCAACGTCGTCTTCATCGTCGCGGACGACGGCTGGAAGTACCTCTCATCGGGGATCTACACGCTGCCGGTCGACGAGGTCGAGAACCTCGACTCGACTGTGTGGTGGTGATGACCGCCGGGTGATCCGGCGCCCGCTTTCGTGCGAAGATTCGATCACGGCGCTACCATGCGCACAGGGAGCCGGGAACGGTATGTCCGTCGGGCCCCGCCCCGGCCGCCTTCGAGCAAGGAGCAGTACACATGTTCTCGCAGATCGGACCGATGGAGATCGTCCTGGTCCTGGTCATCGCTCTCGTGGTCCTGGGACCGAAGCGCCTGCCGGAGGCCGGTCGCTCGATCGGCAAGGGCATGCGCGAGTTCAAGGACTCGATCTCCGGCGTCACCCAGGACGAGGATCAGACCGAGCTGACCGCCAAGCGCGAGCGCGAGGCCGCCTAGCTCCGACAGGCTCGTGTCGGCCGCGGAGCGCGGCCGCCTGCTGGTAGCCTCGCGGGCGAGATGCGCATCGCCCGCGAGCTGTACGACCGGATCATCGCCCATGCTCGCGCCGAGGCGCCGAACGAGTGCTGCGGGGTCGTCGCCACCGACGACGGTCGTGCGCTCGACGTCTTTCCCGCGGCGAACAAGTTCGCGAGCCCGCTGCGCTTCGAGATCGACGAGCGCGACCTCATCAAGATCTGGAGAGCGATCGACGAGCGCGACCTCGAGCTCGGCGCGATCTACCACTCGCACACGCGCACCGCTCCCGAGCCGTCACAGACGGACATCAACGGGGCCGCGCAGTGGCCTGACGCGCTGTGGGTGATCGTCGGTCTCGCCGACGGCGAGCCGGACGTCCGAACCTGGTCGATCGTCGACGGGCAGGTTTCGCAGGTGGAGTTGGTCGTGGAGTAGGCATGGCCACGCCTGCCCACCCTCCGGCCGGTCCGCTCGTCTGCCCGAGCTGTGCCGAGTCCTTCGGGAGCCACGAGCGGTTCTGTCCGCGCTGCGGTGTCCCGCTCGTGCGGGCTGACGCGGCGGGCGAGCAGGCGAAACCGAGCGCTCGCCAGCAGCATGCACGCAAGATCAAGCCGCAGTACGCCGAGGGCGAGCTCGTGCGCGTCGCGCGGGCCCATCACCAGGCCGAGGCGGAGTTGATCCAGGGCCTGCTGCTGGAGGAGGGGATCCCCAGCATGACGCGGCGCAGCGGCGGCTTCGACGTGCCGGACTTCCTCGCGGCCGGTCCGCGGGACGTGCTCGTGCCGAGCTCCGGCGCGGACGCGGCGCGCGACCTGCTGCAGCCGCAGCCTTCAGGCAGAGGCGATGCGGGCGAGGTGTGAGCGCCAGGCGCCCTCGGTGTGCACGAGCGAGCGCCCCGAGAAGGCCTCGCGCAGCGCCGTCTCGGGGCCGGCGGGGTTGAGGTAGCAGGCGAGTCGCATCGCCGCCTCGGGCCCCTCCTCTCGTGCGAGCAGGTCGATCAGCGTCGGGCCCAGCAGCGCGGCGTCGCGCAGGCGCGGCGGGAAGGCCGGCCGCTCGCCCTCGCGCAGGCGGCGCGCGATCGCCGGCCGGGCATGCTCGACCTGTCCCGCGAAGTATCGCGCGGTGCCCTCGACGAGCCAGGCCCAGCGCAGGCGCTGGAGCAGGCGCCCGGGCGTGGCGGGTGGCGGCAGGCGGCGGTTGTTGAGGCCGACGACGAGGCGCGCATACAGCACGTCAGGCGCGCGCTCGAGCATCTCGCGCGAGCCCGGCACGGCGGAGGCGCGGGCGCGCAGGGCGTGTGGGGCGAGCACGTGGATCGTGTGCGCGCCGCCGGTCGAGCCGACGACGTAGCGGCGCGCGGCGGGAGCGGTGAGCAGGCGCTCGAGCGGCACGAGCGGATGCGCGAGGTCGAGCACGAGCGCAGTGCGGTGGAAGACCACCGTCACGTCCGCGACGGTGCTCGGAAAGACGATCTCGAGGCGTTCGCGCGTCGCCTCGAGCGAATCGAGCGCGCGCGCGACGTCGTCGGTGTCAGCGGACTCGTGGCGCGCGCGGAACGATTGCGTGACGGTTTCGACCCAGGCCATCGTCAGGGGCTCCTCCGCGGGGCATCCCGCCCCGCGGCACGGCTTCGACGACTAGTGTCTTGAGTCGGAAGTTCGTGAGCGGTTTCTCGAGTGGATCGCCGTTCGTGCGGTCGGGCGACGACGCAGCCTGTGCCGGTGGCACAGGCAAGTCGGCGACCGGCCTCACGGGCGGCGATCCACGCCGAGAAACCGCCACCGAACTAAGGACTCACGACACTAGACCAGTGCGGGCGTCTTGCCGGCGACGATCGCCGCGATTTCCTCGGAGGCGCGCCCGAACTCGTCGTCGGACAGCACCGGAGTGCCCTCGAACGGGAGGTCGCGCGTGATCTCCAGCCACGAGCGGCAGCCGCCGAACTCGTCGCGCACCTTCACGGTGACGGGGCGCGGGATGCGGTAGGTGCGCAGCAGCACGACGTGCAGCGGATGACGGCGCTTCCACGCGAGGCGCTTCTCCGCGTAGTCGGTCGTCCACACGTAGAACGGCGACAGTGCGTCGACGGACCGGCGGTCGGTGATCGTCCAGTGGTCCGCGACCTCGGCCCACGCGCGGATGCGCACGCGGTCAGGCTGCGGGATGTCGCCATCGCGTGTCAACGCGTGCATCGGCGGGTCGCCCTCGGGCCAGACGCCCTCCTCGAGCGCACGCAGCAGCTCGGGCTGATGCGACTCGCGCACGAGATCCTCGCGCTGGTGGTCGAAGGTGGGGTACAGGAAGAAGCGCTCGTGCTCGAGCGCGAAATGCTTGTCAGGCTCGCGGATGCCGCCCTTGCGCAGCGTGATCAGTTGCTCGCCTTCGGCGAGCGCACGTACGGTGACGGCCCATTCTTTGAAAGCAATCGGCATGAAGTTCCAGGAGGGGAGAAGGTGCCTATTAACCGTGTGCCCGCGGGAGTTCAACTGGCCCCGCGCACGGGACGACCATTCTAGGCGAAACCCTAGGATTTCCATAATTTCCCTGCTATTTGCGACTATTTGGCCGCGTGCGGTGACGGTTCCGCTAGCCTTGCCCGCCGCCGCCGGGCGTCTCGATGCGCAGGCGCTGGCCTTGCTCCAGCTGCCCGCGCGCCTTCGCGGGCAGCGGCCGCCCGTCGAGGAGGTTGCGACCACAGGCGCCCGGATCGCCGCCGCCGGCGCCGGGCGGCGCATGGCGCCGGCGCTCCGTCAGCAGCGAGAAGGTCATCGGCGCGAGCGCCTCGTACTCGCGCACGACGCCGTCACCGCCGTGCCAGCGGCCGGCGCCGCCGGATCCGCGCCGCAGCGCGTACTCCGTCACTCGCAGCGGGAACTCCAGCTCGAGCGCCTCGATCGGCGTGTTGAGCGTGTTGCTCATCGCGACGTGCACGCCGCTCGGCCCGTCCGCGCCGGGGCATGCGCCCTGACCGCCGCCGAGCGTCTCGTAGTAGGTGAAGGTTTCGTCGCCGAGCGTGACGTTGTTCATCGTTCCCTGGCCGAGCGCACGTCCGAACGCGGCGAGCACGAGATCCGCCACACGCGAGGAGGTCTCGACGTTGCCGGCGACGACGGCGGCCGGCGGCCGCGCGTTGAGCAGTGAGCCCTCCGGCGCCAGCACCTCGATCGGCCGATACGTGCCGGCGCATGGCGGGATGTCCGGGTCGGTCAGCACGCGAACGGCGAAGTAGCAGGCCGAACGGGTGACGGCGAGCGGGCAGTTGAGGTTGCCGTCGTGCTGGGCTGCGCTGCCTGCGAAGTCGAGCACGATCCGCTCGCGGTCGACCGTCGCGGCGAGCCGCAGCTCGATGTCGCCGTCGGCGCCCTCGAGCACGTCGCGCGCCGTGCGGACGCCGTCGGGCAGCGCTGCGATGCAGGCGCGCGTGCGCCGCTCGGCGTAGTCGAGCACCTCCGCCATCGCCGCGCGCAGCGTCGCAAGGCCGGCTCGCGCCGCGAGCTGCTCGAACCGTCGCCCGCCGGCACGGTTCGCCGCGAGCTGCGCGCGCAGGTCGGCGCGGCGCTGGGCGGGCTGGCGCATCTGCGCTGCGAGCCGGTCGATCGCGGCCTCGTCGAGCGGCTGCGGCGAGATCACGACGCCCTCTTCGGCGAGCGTGCGGCTGTCGGCGGGCATCGAGCCGGGCGTCGGACCGCCGACGTCG
>Ga0210410_10000276_pt1 | contig 64612 bp, 67 predicted proteins | sample IncBWC4MmetaG_FD_161058 | JGI IMG/M metagenome (GOLD analysis project Ga0210410, IMG submission 161058) | Forest soil microbial communities from Barre Woods Harvard Forest LTER site, Petersham, Massachusetts, United States - Inc-BW-C-4-M | ecosystem: Environmental > Terrestrial > Soil >... | reverse complement strand
GCCGAACGCCGATGGCGACGTTTGAAGACGGCAAACAGATTTGTCGGGAGAAGTCGCTGCACTTGAACTGACAAAAATAAACCGGAAAACCGGGTAACTGTCAGATCGGGTCGGGATTAGTACACATCATCTATGGACCCGAATATTCGAAGCCTGAGCATCTCGCTCGTCTCCGCGAGCGCGGCTTGTCGACGAAACGGAGCATGGCACTCAGAGAATTTGCACTGGGTATCGAGTCTTTGGAACGGTTCGTCAGGCGTGAGCCTCTGCGACGAATCCATGAATGCGTTTTCGGCGTTCTCGCGATGGAGAGCGAGGCCGTCGACCCTCGACTGTAGTGCTATGCTTGGATGTCGATTAGTGCTCGCAATTTTAGGTCGGCCACAGCGAGCCTAGGTTCAGCGGCGTCGTTCAGAGTCCATAGTATTTCAAAGCGGCTTGCTTCAGTACCTCGGTTGCGACAGACACACCCATCTTCCAGGTACCGCCTGCGGCCTTCTTCAGATTCTCCCCAAGCCAAGTCCGCACTTTCGCACCAAATGGTTCGTCCTTGGAGTCGGGCTTTTCGGATGCGACGAGTTGCCCAAACTCGGCAGCATCCGTCTTCGGTATTCCAGACCTGACCAGCGCCTCAATTAGGGAGTTCTGGTCTCCCTGCTGAATTGCAAGATTGAACGTCGCTCCCGTTCCGCTATTGGCAATTGCCGTCACGTTGCCGTAAATCACCTGATTGGTAATTTGGGTAACCTTATCGGAATTAACTTGAGTAGTTGAATTGCTGCCAGTAAGTACGATGGATGCAGCTGTGGGAATCGATTTTTCCAGCCCGATGGTTAGCTCAAGCACCCTCGTTCTGACGGCATGTTGCAACGCGACCAGCTGCGCTCGGGTGACGGTTCCGGTCACAGCGTTGCACGCATAATCGGCGTAGACCTTACCTTGAAGCATTAAAATTAGATTGGAGGCGTTTATCTGAAGCGATCCGCTGCCTGCAGAACCCTTCACAAGCTCGTCGATACCAGCAATGCTTTGGCGCATCTCGTCATGTGTCCACCGCTTGCCTGCAAACTTCTCAATCAGATAGGAGGGAATCGGCGCGTTGTTAACGCCCGAACCGAATGGCCCGGAGAATGTGCCAGTGTATGAAACGTGAATGATGCGGTAGTCGGGAAGCGGCGCGTCGTCCGGATAGCCCTCTGATTCATGCTTCACCCACTCTTCCAACGGCGCGCTTCCAAGCCGTGACGCGAGCAGCCGCAACTTCAAGAGGATCGGTCCGATTTCCGTACCGTCCTGTATCACAGCAGCTTGGATTTCTTGCAGCAGGCTCATCGGTGCTCCTAGAATTGTTTGCGCCCTTACCTGGGCCAACCCACATTCTATCGCTGCCTTGCTTGCTGTGCATGCTGTGCAAGCCTGCTCATCCTGCTGGCTCACGATCCGTCACTTTTTTTGGGCGACTTGTTGACTCAACACAACGTCGTTCTCCTCGACCACGGTTCAGCGAGCGTGGTTATAGCTAACTACTCCAGCAGGCGGCTGCCTCAACTGTGACGCCCTTCGCGTTCAGAGCACCCCGATTGGAGGCCTTTGATCCAGCAGGGGCTATACTTTGCAAGTCGCTCATCAGGGAGGATCGGGAATGGCTGAGAAGACCGACGCGAAGGACAGTTCTGTATTAGCTGCAGTCGAACCGCCTGCTAGCACCGCAAAATCATCGAACGGCGGAAAGAAGGCCAAAAGCGGTAGGACGAAGAAGAAACGCACGAAGCGTCCCAAGAAATCGTCGGGCGATGATGAAGCCCGCACTCGAACAGCCAGACCGTACCCAGCATCTTCTTTTTCTGATGCTCTAGCGGTAGGCGAGGCAATCATGAAGTTCGGCCGGTGATCGTGTTCGGCGACTCACGCTGCTCGGGCACATGGATAAGTCGCCGAATAGCGGTCCGACCAAACAGATGATCACTAACTCCGGCAAGTACGGTATCACCACGGGGTCTTACGCTGCGGAGTACCTGGAACTGACCGACAAGGGGCGCGTGGTTGTGGATTCGTCAAAGTCCGAAGCCGAGCGTAAGAGAGCGGCTTTCGACCTCGCCGTTGATGGCGTTGCACCGTTTAAGTTGCTTTACGACCATTACAAGGACAAGCGACTTCCCGAGCGTGCGGTTATGAAAGACCTGCTGCAAGACTCCTCCATCGAGGTACCAGATCCCGATGAGTGTGTAGACACCTTCACGGTAAACGTTCAAGACCTTGGACTCCTGAAAACAATCGGCGGCGCCGAAACTTTAGTCGCAATAGAACACGTGCTCGAAGAATTGCCGAAAAGCGATGAGGGAACTACTAAAGCAGTGCCGAGCTTATTGACACCGCCTGTAGTGAGATAGCGGCGTCGAAAGACGCCCCTGACGACTGGCAGAAAATATGCTTCTACATAACTCCGATCGGCGCGGAGGACAGCATAGAGCGCAAGCATGCGGATCTTTTCATGTCATCGTTGATCCAGCCTGCATTCGAAGAACTTGGCCTCACAGTAGTTCGCGCCGACCAAATCGGCGAACCAGGCATGATCACCACTCAGGTACTTGAGTATCTGAAACGGTCGCGCCTCGCGATTGCGGATTTATCGTACCTAAATCCGAACGTGTTCTATGAAGTAGCGCTCCGCCATGCGCTTCGCCTTCCGGTGGTACAAGTAATACGCAAGGCCGATCGGCTGCCGTTTGATGTAAATCAATCGCGCACCCTGACGTTCGACACTACTGATATTTACACGCTCATTCCGAAGCTTCAGACGTATAGAGCTGAGATTGCCAATCAAGCTAGGAAGGCCCTGGAAGACCCAGAGAGTGTCGGAAATCCGGTAAGCGTTTTTTATCCCGATTTCTATAAGTAGTACAAAAAAGCGGCCGAGTGATACCCATGCGTTCGTCTCCTTACGACTACATTTCCGGCGTTATACGGTCGGCTGCGCAATATCTGTAGACTCAGAAACATTCGAGACTACAAACTTCTGCGCAATCTCCCAGTCGCGCATATGCCGCACGAAAGCATTCTTGCCCAGTGTGGCTTTCATTTCGCACGGATTGATTCCTTGAGCTAACAAGTTGCGAGCGTACTGATGACGTGATTTGGCACACTCAAGACTGATCTCGGGGTAAGTTCCCAACGTGAGCTTCTTACACTTGCCCTCAAAGTAGAATTTGTAATGCCAACTCCGCCCACCCGTCGGTAGTACGTTTAAATACAAGCACCTGCCAACTGTGATTTTTCTCGCACTGCGAACGGGCTCGATACTTCGAACGTCTTGTTCGCGAAGCAGGCGCATTGGTGAGTTCTGTTGCATTGGCGGTTCGGGTTCATCGGGACGGGTTGGCGCCGTAACAACGCGGCGCTTCAATGCATGTGCCCAAAGATGCTTGAAGGATGAGAGTTCCGGCGCGGCGCCGGGGCGCAACGAGAACTGCCCCTTCCGAATTAGATGCGCTAGTTCCACCCCCGCCAGCGTAATGGCCGCGGTACGAAAGGTCTTGAGGGAGAGCATCGGCGCGCAGCGGCGCTTGATGGCGCGATGATCTTGCTCGACGATGTTATTGAGATACCTGGAGCTGCGTATCACCACCCCTTGCAAATTCGGATTCTCTTTCCGCAACAAGCGCAACGCCCGATGACTCGCTGCGTTTCCATCGAGATTCACCTTCTGAGGTGGTCGAGGATGGTGAGTCTTCACAGCCTTGCAAAAGAAGGCTCGCGCGGCCCATACGCTGCGATCCGCACAGAGTAAGGAATCGACGGTCTTGCCAAACTTGTCCACAGCACGGTAGAGATAGCGATGACCGCCGCGGACCGAAATCGCGGTCTCGTCGACCCTCCATGAGGAGTGGACGGCCTTGGCGTAGCGAGACCACCGCCGGTCGAACTCGGGCACGTACTGCTGAACCCAGCGGTAAATGGTCGTGTGAGAGACGACAACGCCTCGCTCAGCCAGCATTTCGACAAGGTCTCGATAGCTCAGGCGGTACGTCAGGTACCAGCGAACGCATAACTCGATGATTTCTGACTGGAATCTTCGACCTCGATAGATCGGATCCCGCACGATGGCGACGGTCATTGGGCTGCCCAAAAAGTCGAAATCTTAGGACAATGCCGCCAATGCAACAGAACCAGATTAGGCCCCAATTAAAAAGCGGCTGTCTAGCGTTGCTTCAGGACATCTCTGGACGTCAGGAAACGCGAAAAAAGCCTGAATTTATGGGGCTTTTGGCGCGGACAACGCTACGGAGTTGGATGTTAGACGAAGTCTCTGGAAGGGGTAAATGGTGGGCCGTGTAGGGATCGAACCTACGACCAATTGATTAAGAGTCAACTGCTCTACCAGCTGAGCTAACGGCCCATAAACCTTACAAACCAAACCTTCCCGACATGCACCCGGCGCAGAAGTGGGGTGGACGACGGGACTCGAACCCGCGACGGCCGGAATCACAATCCGGGGCTCTACCAGCTGAGCTACGTCCACCATCGTCGTACTCCCGACAGGTGGCGCGCCCGGCAGGAATCGAACCTGCAACCGCCGGCTTAGAAGGCCGGTGCTCTATCCGGTTGAGCTACGGGCGCTTTTTAAATCAACAAGTTACAGCGCCAATCGTAATCTATCAGGCCGATGCTCGGGTCCCAAGCAAACCGAATCGGAAATGCGCGCGGATTATATAGGAGTTTCCCGGTATTTGAAGCGCCGAATGGGTCCTCGCCGATTTTCGACTCGTCCGCCCTTGCGTTTCCGCCGCGGAACGCCCGGTGCGGCGCGAGCGGAGCCGCTCAATTTTCAACGGCAAGCTTCAGTTGCGCGAGCGCACGGTCCCATTGCTGGCCGATTATCTCCAATGAGCGCCGTGCCTCGTCCAACAGCTTGGGTTCGAACTCCCACAGCCGCTCGCGTCCGACTTTCACGTCGCGTACCAGGCCCGCGGCTGCGAGCACGCCCAGGTGTTTCGTAATTGCTTGGCGGGTGATGTCCGTGCCCGAAGTAAGCTGCGTGATGGACATTGCGCCGCCCACGCACAGAGCGGCGATGAGGCGCAGGCGCATCTCGTCACCGAGTGCCGCGAAAATCGGCGCGCAATTCTGCAGCGGCTTGTTTTTCGATGCTGCTCTACGGCGCGGCGACATGCTTTTCAATATTTCGCATCTGTTCGTCCCAACCCGACGTGTTCAGCCGAAACACCGTCGCACGGCGCGCCGCCGGAATCTTGTCAAAACCGGATTCCACGACCGTGAGCAAGGTGCCGCCGTCGGCCTCCTGCAGCTCGAAGACAACCAGCGTCGTGGGCTCCTGCGAATAGTCGACCGCGGGGTCGAGAGCGGCCGGATGCCAGCGCCAGGATAGCAATCGCTCGGGCGTCATGCGTTCTATCTGCACTTCCATCACGATATGCTCGTAGCCCGGATACGTAACCTTTCCTTGTACGAGCTTGCCGGCGACGAAAGACTTTCCGCTGAAATCCACGCCAAACCAATCGCCGAACTCCTTGGCGTCCGACAATGCGCGCCAGACGCGGGAGCGCGGCGCTTTCAGCAGGATCTTTCTTTCGATACGGTCGGTCGATGTGTCCATATGCAACCTCCTGGATGCATATTAAACGGCACCGGTCATAAATGCAACCCAATAGTTGCATGAAGAGCAAGAGTCGCCACTGTGTACGTCAAGGCAGCAAGAATATTGAACAAATTGCCGGCGACCTATTGAACATCATCGGGCGGCCAATCGACATGGGCGACCTGCAACCTGTCGTCAAGGCGAGCGTCGGCATCGCCGTTTATCCTGCCAACGGCACTACCGGAGAACAGTTGATAAGAAATGCCGACATCGCCATGTACCGCGCGAAAAAGCATTCGCGCGGCTTCGAACTCTTCGAGTCATAAGCCTGACGCATTCCCGCGAATCCTCAGGCACGGCCAGAGCAGCGGTGAAGGTCGCGCCTTATCAAAACACGTACGCCAGGGTCAGGAAATCCTGACCTCTATTCGGTTTTTTGAGTCCCGCATTGCTCAAGTGCCGAATCGCAAATTCCACCTGACCGCCGTTCTCCTGCCGCGGAAAGCGCCAGCCAAGCTGCTCGGCAAAATTCAAGCGCGATCCGTTGAGTTCATCTGTTTCGGTCTTGTAAGCTGCGCCGCCGCCAACGAACAACTGCAGGCCGGAGCGGTCGATCAAGCTCCAGTTCAAACGCCAGCGTCGCGAGATTTCAACGACCGTATTCGGCCTGGCGAGTGTTTGGCCGAGCCGCGTCTGTGCCGAAGAGAATCGAAACGCCGCCAACTCGTAACGATCGTCATCCCATGTCCAGCTGGCGAGTCCGAGAGTTGTTGTACTCGTCCCGTCATATTGAATGCTCATGCCGGCGCCCAGCGCCGGATGGCCATCGAGAAACCCCGTCGGTTCCGCGAGCGCCTCGGCCGCGCGCACACGGGGTGCGAGGAACAGCGCAAGTCCGATCCACACGGCCGCCACGATGTGCGCCTCGATGCGTCGTGCCGGGAAGAGTTTCATGTCGAAAGGCTAGTATCGAGTGCACCATCCAGGAAGCCTATATTTATCGATATGATCTATCTGTTAAGCGGATGTACGTTCATGGACGCCGGAGCCCAAACGCCACGGCAGCCGGCTGCGCAGTCAAGGCAACTATCTACAGCGCGTGATCGCGTTCAACGCCTGAGGACTTATTTGCCGACTCCACGCTGCCCGTTTGAAGGGCACGTTGCCGCGGGGGTGTGACTCGTTCGATCGCGTGAGGCGAGGAGAGACTGCTCCACCCACAGGGCGCCACACGCACGGCACGCACGGGCATCCAAGGCGGGCGATCCCAGAAGGGGCGTGACGCCGCGCGCAACTCGTCTCGCGCGAGACTCTGCGGGATGTTGTTTTCAGCGCCGGAGGCGAGTGAATGCGATACCTGCCGCAAAATCTTGCGTGTCAACATCGGCCAGTATCGGTATAGCAGCGCAACCAAGGCCCGCGCGTAGGCGACATAGATGCCGGAGGCAACGACTGCTCCGCGGCGCACCAGGTCTCGCGCGGCCCATTCCGTGGGCCTTTGAGCAGTCACTGATACTGCAGCAGTCGGCCGCCCATCCGGGGCGCTCAATACCAGATAGTCCTCGTCGACGCCGGGCTGTGCGCCGACCATCCCGAGCGTCACGATACCGTCAGAAAGGAGAGATCGATTTGACAGCACCCGATGGAGCGCGACCGTCAAGGTCCACTCATCCGCCACATAGCTGCGAGCCGGCAGTATCGTTATCAGCGCAGACGGAGCCCGTGCAGCGATCGACAGGACTGCGGCGGCGGTCGTGAGCAAGGACCAGCCCGGGGATTCACTCACAAAGCGTTGCTCGGCCCGCATGAACCAAAGTGCGGGCTGCCAATGCGATCGATTTCTCTCATCCGCGGTGACCATGACACGCGCCGCGTGTGATATGCGCCCTGCGCGATGCAGAGCCTTCTGCAGCATCGTCGTGGGCTCGCCAAGGCCGCAATATTGTACCGGCGCCCGTGCGCCCTCGATGTCATCAGAGAGCGGCCATTCCGGGCCCTCGGCGTCCGCCACCACAATGCACCATCGGGCGGCGGTCATACGTCCTCGTCGTCGGCCCCTGCATATTGCATGGTGAGAGCCTAGTGCCGCGGCTCTACTCTAGGTAGCCTCTATCTTTCGATACGGTGTATCGCTTCGGAGGATATATCGCCTCGGAGGATATATCGTTTGCGACGATATATCCCATCTAGAAATATAGTCTTCAAAGTTCGGCCACTCGGGGATAGCCTTTCATGCGGAAAATCCATCCGCGCCTACGCCTGGTTTCGATAAATTCGTATGAGCAGTGCTGGCCCTCAAACACGCAGATCAAATACCGGACGATCCGATTTCGCGTCGGGCGCCGATGTCAGCGACCTGAGCCTCGTGCGGTGCGCCCAGTCGGGTGAAATCCGGGCCTTCGACCGGTTGGTGCTCAAGTACCGGCCCCGGGTGGTGGAGCTTGCGATGCGCTATACGCGCAATCGTGCCGATTCGGAAGATGCCACCCAGGAGGCGTTCATCAGGGCCTATGGAGGACTGCGGCACTTTCGCTGCGAGAGCACGTTCTATACCTGGCTCTATCGCATCGCGAGCAATTGCGCCAGGAATCTGTTGAAAGCGCGGGCTCGCGATTCACTCAACAGCACCATCGACTTCCCGGAAGACGACCATGCTTCCCACAATCACACGCGCCTGCAGGAAGTGGAAACGCCGGAAGAGCTCACGCTCACCGACGATATCCGTGGCGTGGTCAATGCAATTCTCGAAAGTCTGTCTGAACAGTATCGCAGCGTAATCACACTGCGCGAAATCGATGGCCTGAGTTACAAGGACATCGCCTCAGCCATGTCCATTCCGGTCGGCACCGTGCGCTCGCGGGTCTTCAGGGCTCGCGACATCATCGACCATCAGTTGCGCCGCGTTTACGATGGCGGTCTGGGTCGCAATGCCGTGCAACGGGCGCCTCACGCTCGATTGGAGAGAAAACGCGCGGCACCACCCCTACAAACATATGCCGTCGAATGAGATTGTGCCTCGCGCGCTCCTCTATAGACTTGCTGCGGGCAACCCGTTGCCGGACGTCGATCGGATCATTGCGAGCGGACGGCTGGCCGGTCGCTCGAACTTGTCGGCCGTGGCCGCCGGCAGGGGCGCGCTCTCTGTCAGCCACCGTGCGTCCTCCTGCTTGAGTCGGTCGATGAACCAACGCCCGGCCGGCCCCGGGGGACTATCCGTCCGATACACCGCTGACATTGCGATGACGTGACCTTCAGGCGGTGCGGACTCGCCGGTGATTTGAATGAGCGCGCCGCTTGCCAAATCCGCCTCAATCATATGAAGCGGCATGAGGCCAAACCCAAGTCCTGCGCGCAGGAATGCGAGCTTGATCCCGAGATGCGAAAGACGCCACACTCTCGGGGACAGCAACCCGAAACCACCCGGTGCCGACAGATCCGAAGGATCGGCGTGTACGAGTTGGATGTGCTCGGCGAGGATGGCCGCTGGAATCGGCGCACCATAGTTTGCCAGCGGGTGCTGCGGCGAAACGACCATGGGCGACCTCAACGTCAGCAGCCGCTCCCGCGTGAGCTGCGGCGGCGCAGCTTTCAACGACGCCATGACGCCGACCGCGCAGCGCCTATCGAGCACCGGCTCAATCACGGCGCTGGACTCGATATCGAACCGTAGCAGGGTTGCGGGGAATTCCTTGCGGAACGCGGCCACGGTGGCCGTGAAGGGTGCGAGCGGAAATGCAACGTCGACGGCTACGCTCAGTTCCGGCTCAAGCCCACCGGCCAGACGTTTCGCCCGGGCCTTGAGGAGGTCCACGTCACCCGCCACCGCGCGTGCATCGACGAGCAGTGCGCGACCTTGATCGGTCAGCACCGGAAATCGCGCGCGGCGATCGAAAAGCTTTACCCCAAGTTGCCCTTCCAAATTCGCCAGCGTCTGGCTCACCACGGACTGGGCCCGCCTCAGCCGGCGGCTGGCCTTCGAGAAACTGCCTTCCTCTGCGGCCGCGATGAAGGTGCGGAGTTGGTCGAGTGAGACGCCGTCAAACATGGTTTTTCTCCAGGCTCGCCCCAAAACTGACTGATGGCGGCGCTAACTCATTGATTAACTTGACTCGACGCCGCCACCGGAATGCCTCAAAGACGTGAGTGACCAGTAAGTAACATGATCTTAATGTCCGGTTCTGTGGCTGTCAACAACCCCTCACAACCCGCCCCCGCCTCCTCACCTCGCGGTCGATTTCACACCTCCAGCGAGAGTCGAACGGTTTCGGCGGACCCTATTCCTCGCGACAACCGCGCGCCGAGCGAATGCGCAAAGCCGCGCATCGCCTTGTTGTCCTCGAGCACGTCGCCGCATAGGCGACGCACGCCCGCAAATCGTGCGTGCTGCGCCAAGATTCGCGTCAGCATCGTTCCGAGACCGATCCTGCGCCACTTCTCGGCGACGACAATCGCGAACTCGGCTGAATCCGGGTCCGCGTCTGATTCCGGGTCGGTGTGACGAATGTAGCGAGCTTCCGCAACGAAAGGTGCAGGTTGATCCACAGCGGCATCGTCGATCTCGGCGATCAACGCTACGTGAGCACGATGGTCGACCATCGTGAACTTGCGCAGGACGTGCTCCGATAGCTCGTTGATCGGGGTATGAAATCGCAGCCTACGCGTCGCGTGCGTCAGCGCCGCGAAGAATGTCCTTAGCGCGTTCAAATCAGATGGAAAAATCGGGCGAATCGTAACGTGCCTCGCATCTTTGAGTTCTACGCGCGAGGCCGATTCCCGACCATCCCCAATCCATGGAATTGTCGAATCGACGCGCCGCTGTAATTGGCCCGCGGGCGTCATGGTGCCTGTCTCAGCCGAGCCTGAACGGCCGCGAAGTCCGGCGCTGCCGCGGCAACGGCCGACGTTTGGCTCTGTCCGAGCGCATCGATGCGCCACCCGCCGCCCAGCGCTTTGACCAACAGGACGCTGGCATCCATGCGTCGATTCAAGATGCTGACGCGGGATAGTTGAGCCTGCAGCGCGATGGTCTCGGTCGTCGCCACCTCGAGATACGTGACCAGTCCCGCTTTGTATCGATAGCGTGCCTGCTCGAGCGCCTTGCCGGTGGCTGTTACCGCGGCGGCCTCGCTCTGGCTCTCTTGCTCGAGCCGACGCAAAGCAGCCAGGTTATCCTCGACTTCTTGGTAAGCAATGAGCACCGTGGTGCGGTAATCGGCCACTTGCTCATCGTACTGCGCGTGAGCCTGCGCAGATTGCGCGCGGTGCCGCCCGGCATCGAAGACCGTGAGGAGTCCCGCCGGGCCTACCGACCAGAGCCGGCTCGGCGCAGTCAACCAGCTCGAGGTCTGGGTGCTGTCGAAACCCGTCGCAGCGGCGAGGCTGAACACCGGAAAATACGCGGCTCGCGCCACCCCGATCTGCGCGTTGGCGGCGGCGACTCGTCGTTCCGCTGCCGCCACATCGGGCCGGCGTTCGAGCAGCGTCGACGGCAATCCGGCATCGATCGCGGGCGCCGCGGTATCTTGGGGCAGAGGATTCGCCGCGAGGTGAAACCGAGAGGGATTCTCGCCGATCAGCACGGCGATCGCGTGTTCGGTCTGTGCGCGCTGCAATGCGATGTCGGCGGCCAGCGTACGGGCACCTTCGAGCTGAGCTCGCGCCTGGTGCACGTCCGCAACGGCTGCCGCGCCGCCTTGGTAGAGACGTTCAGTGAGCTCGAGCGACCTCGAATAGTCATCGACCGTATTCTCGAGCAGCACTTGCACGGCGTCTTCGCTCCGCAGGGTGTAGTAGTCGGTGGCCAACTCGGCATGCTGCGCAAGGTCCAACGCCGCGAAGTCGGCCGCGCTTGCTTGCTGATTCGCCTTCGCCGCGTTCACAGTATTGCGTACTCGTCCCCACAGATCCGCCTCATAGGACAGATCGGCTTGGACCTCGAAATTGTTGAACGTCGGATTGCGGCCCGGCACATAGGCCGGCGAGTTCTGAGAGACACGCTGCCGGGTCGCAGTGGATGCCGCATTCAGGGTCGGTACAAGGTCCGCCCGTGCAATGCGCGTGGCTGCTCGCGCCTCCTGCAAGCGCGCAAATGCGGCCTTGATGTTCTGATTGGCATTGCTGACTTTGACTTCGAGCGCATCGAGCTGCGGGTCCTGAAACAGCGTCCACCACGCGCCACGCGCTTGATGGTCCAGGGGCTCTGCCTGGCGCCAATCTCCGGCCTCGGCATAGGTGTCCGCGGGTGGGGGGCTGCTCGGGGTCCGGTAGGCCGGCGCGAGAGAACATCCGCCCAGGACACTCAGCATGCCCAGCATGCCCAGGATGGTAACCGTCGCCGCGCGCAACGTCGCTTGCATATGGAATCTCTCAGGTCGAATTGGCCGCAGTCTTTGGCGCCTGTATGGGCGGCGGAGCAGTCACGCGCACCGTCATTCCATCGATGATGGAATCCGGCGGATTGACTACGACGGCATCGTCGGGGGCCAGACCGGAAAGTACTTCGATGGTGCCGCCAAAATCCCGCCCCTGCACAATGCTCTTCAGTTGAATCCTGTGCCGCGCATCGACGATGGCAACCTGCGGTCCGGGTGCGCGAAACAAAATGGTGTTGGCGGGGAGGCGCACGGACAAGGCGCTTCCGGCCATATTGAAATGGACTTCGGCGTATGCGCCGGGAAAGAGCTCGTGCTGAGCATTGTCGAGCTCCAGTTCGACCTGCAAGGTGCGCAGGACCGGGTCCAGTGCGTTCGCGGTACGCACGGTGGTTGCCGCATATCCTTTGCCCGCCTGCTCGCTGAACTTGAGCGTCGCCTCGAGCCCGGGTTTCGCAGCCGCGGCGTAAGGCTCGGGGACCTGCACGTATATCCGCAGCTTATGAGTGTCCGCGAGTCGAAATAATTCGGTGCCCGCGCTTTCACCCGCATTGATCAGGGCACCGATGTCGGTATTTCGGGCGGTGATAACGCCGTCAAAGGGCGCGATAACCCGCTTGAATGATTCCAGCTGGCGCAGCCTCGACACGTTGGCGGCGGCCGACGCCGCGATTGCCTTTTTGGCCGCAGCGTCGCCGGCCTTCTCCTCCGCATCTTGTTTCGATACCGATTCGGTTGCGAGGAGCGCATTCCAGCGCCGATTGGTCGTGTTCGAGAGGGCCTCATTTGCGCGAGCAGTGGCGAGATCCGCGACCGCCTGCGCAAGTTGCTGGTCGACTTCGGGAGCATCGATCTCGGCGAGTAGCTGCCCCCTCCTCACCGTGCTCCCAATATCCACCGACCACGACTTCAGATACCCACTGGTACGCGCATAGATGCGCGCTTCGCTGTAAGCCTGCACAGTACCTGGCAACACCAGTTCTTCGCCCGAGGTGGAGCGGGTCGGCGCTACGGTCGCAACGAACAGCGTCGCCTCCGCCGCGGTCTGTTTGCGCAGAGTACTGCGCGCTATTACACGATGCACTTCGCCCCACGTCGCCAGGATGAGGGCGACAACGAGCAAACCCCAAAGACGACGATGTCCCTTGAGCGGCGCCGGTAGCTGCGGAGTATTCGGTAAGGATTTAGCCATGTGAAACCTCAACTGGATGTGCGGGGTGCATCAATCCGCGGCCGTGGATAATCGAGAAGACTGTCGGCACAAAAAACAGCGTCGCCGCGGTCGCGAAGATCAGCCCCCCGATCACGGCGCGCCCGAGGGGCGCGTTCTGCTCGCCGCCTTCACCCAGGCCCAACGCCATTGGAATCATGCCGATGATCATCGCGGCCGCCGTCATCACGACGGGGCGCAGGCGCGCAAATCCTGCCTGCAAGGCCGCCTCGAATGCGGTCTCGCCGGCGTCCATGCGCTCGCGCGCGAAGCTGATGACGAGCACGCTGTTCGCGGTGGCAACCCCCATGCACATGATCGCACCCATCAGCGCGGGCACGCTCACCGTGGTATCGGTGAGAAACAACATCCATACGATGCCGGCCAGCGCGGCAGGTAATGCCGTGATGATGATGAATGGGTCGAGCCAGGACTGAAAATTAACCACGATCAGGAGGTAGACGAGCACGATGGCCCCGATGAGCCCGATGAGCAGGCCGTTGAAGGACGCCTTCATCGTTTGCACCTGACCGCGTATGACGATGTTGGATCCGCGAGGCAGGTCCTTTTTGGCCTGCGCAACTACCTTTTCGATCTGTCTGGAGACAGACCCCAAGTCCGCTCCCTGCACCGAGCCGTATATATCGATTGAGGGAGTGGCGTTGTAATGGCTCACGACAGCGGGAGCGACGCTGCGGTGAATATTGATGAGGTTGGATAAAACTTGCGAAGAATTGCGGGCGCCGGTCAGCGGCGTATTGCCGAGATCGTTCAAATTCTGCAATCGATATTGAGGGGTCTGCGCAACGACCTGGTACTGCGTGCCGCCCTTGGGATCGACCCAAAAGGAGGGGGAGGTTTGAAAGCTCCCTGACAAGGACACGAGTAGGTTACTCGCCACCGCCTGCTCCGTAACGCCCACCAGCTCCGCCTTGCTTCGATCGACGTCGACATTGAATTGCGGGTAGTCGCTCGCTTGGTGAATATGCAGATCGACGGCGCCCGGCACGGTGCGCAACTTTTGCAGCAGCTGATTCGCAACCTCGCGATTGGCTTGCGTGTTGAACCCGACGATTTGTACATCAATCGGCGAGGGCAGCCCGAAATTCAGGATTTGACCGATCATGTCTGCCGGCAAGAACGCAAAGGTTGCTGATGGGTAGGTGACGGCCAGCCGGGTCCGCAGCGCCTGTACGTAGCCGGCGGTCGGTTGGTGGTGCGACGTCAGATTGACGTAGATATCGGCGTCCGCGGGGCCTGTCGGTGCTGAAGTGCTGTACGCAAGATTGATGCCACTGTACGGGAGTCCGATATTGTCCACGACGTTGAGGATCTCGGATGCCGGAATCGTCTCTCGGATCGTCGCCTCCACCGCATCACACAGCGCGGCCGTTTCCTCGATCCGCGTGCCGGTACGTGCCCGCATGTGAAGCTTGATCTGGCCACCGTCGACGCTTGGAAAGAAATCCTGCCCGAGTCCCGGGAGGGGACCCAGCGGGAATGCGAGCAGAGCGGTCGCCGCCATGCCGGCCAAGAAGACGACGGCGAAGCGCGGCCCGCCCTTCAGTGCGGTTTGAAGGAGCTGCTTGTAGCGATCGCGGGCGCCGGTGAAACCGCGCTCGAAGGCGCTCTGCCAACGCGAGAGAATGCCGGTCGGCCTCTTGCTCGCTTCGTGGTCGTGGGCCTTGAGCCAGAATTTGGCGAGCGTTGGGACCAAGGTGCGCGACAACAGATACGAGGCGAGCATGGCAAATACCACGGCTTCGGCCAGCGGTATGAATAGGAACTTCGCGATGCCTGCAAGCAAAAACATCGGTATGAACACGATGCAAATGCACAGCGTTGACACGAGAGCTGGAAGCGCGATTTGCTGCGCCCCATCGAGAATGGCCGTTTCCACATCCTTGCCGCTCTCGAGATGGTAGTTGATGTTCTCGATCGTCACTGTCGCATCATCCACCAGAATACCGACGGCAAGGGCCAAGCCTCCCAGCGTCATGATGTTGATCGTCTGACCGATGGCGGACAAACATGCGATGGAGGCTAGAATCGACAGCGGAATCGAGATTGTGATTATCGAGGTGCTCCGCCAGCTGCCCAAAAACAATAAAATCAATAACCCGGTCAACGCCGCGGCGATCACGGCTTCCCGGATTACTCCGCTGATGGCTGAGCGTACGAACACCGACTGATCGCTCGTCGCGGCAATCTTGAGTTCCGGCGGCAGCGAAGCGCTGATCTGCGGCAATTTCTGCTTGATGCCGTCGATGATGTCTATCGTCGACGCGTTCCCGGTCTTCAGCACGTTCATCAACACGGCACGCCGACCGTCGACCCTCACCATGTTGGTTTGCGGTGCATAGCCGTCGCGCACGTGTGCGACGTCGCGCACGTACGTCACGGTGCCGTTTTGCGCGCGCACCGGCATATTGTTGAGGTCATCAATTTGCGTCGGACTTGCGTTGAGCTTGATGTAATACTCGAATGAGTCGATTTTTTGCGTCCCCGCCGGCAAGATCAGGTTCTGGTCGCCAATGGCCTTGACCACGTCGTTCCCGGACAGCCCATTCGCGCGCAATCGCGGCGGATCGAGATCCACCTGCACCTGGCGCTGTTTGCCGCCATAGGGAAACGGGATCGAGGCGCCTGCAATGGTCGCAAGTTGTGTGCGAAGAATCGTGTTGCCAAGATCGTAGAGCTTGGCCTCCGGCAAGCTGTCGCTCGACAATGCGAGTTGCAGAATCGGAACGCTCGAGGCGTTGTAGGCAAGCACGAACGGCGGGGGGGTACCGGGCGGGGAGAAAAACAATTGGGTCTGAGAGACGGCGGCAATCTGCGCGAAGGACAAGTCAGGGTCGACGTCGGGTTGGAAGAAATATTTCACCACCGCGGTGCTATTGACAGACTGGGACTCGGTGTGTTCGACGTCGTTAACGGTAGTTTGCGCTATGCGTTCGGAGAACAGCACGATGCGATTGGCTATCTCCTCGGGCAGCAGGCCGGAGTAGCGCCATATGACGGCGGCCACCGGAATCTTGATGTTGGGGAATATGTCAGTCGCGGTCTTGGCTATCGAGTAACCGCCGAGCAGCACTATCATGATTGCCAGCACAATGAAGGTATAGGGCCGGCGGAGCGCTACTTTTACAATCCACATGATCTACTCCCCTCGGGCATGCAGCCCATCCTTCGCTGACTAAATCTGTCCTCTGCCGCCGTCGACGAACAGTTCGATTCCGGTGACGAAACTCGAGTCATCCGAAGCGAGAAACAGCGCCGCCTTGGCGATTTCTTCGGATGTGCCAATCCGCCCGATTGGGACGGTCGACACAATGCGCGCAATGACTTCCGGGGATTGCCGAGCCACCATCGGAGTATCGGTTGGACCCGGACTCAGCACGTTGGAGCGGATACGGCGATCTTTCAGTTCTACGGTCCATCCGCGCACGAAATTGCGTATGGCCGCCTTGGTCGCACCGTAAACCCAAAAGCCGGGAGTCCCTTTGACGCTCGCGACGGAGCCCGTGAGAATGATCGAGGCGCCGTCATTCAACAGGGGAAGTGCTTTCTGCACCGTGAACAGCGTTCCCTTCACATTGATGTTGAAGAGCTTGTCGAAGTGCTCTTCTGTGATCTTTCCCAAGGCCAGGAATTCACCGAGGCCGGCATTCGCGAATAGAATGTCGATTCGTCGGCCCGTGGCCTTGACGGTCTCGTAGAGACGATCGAGGTCCGCTAGTTTGGCGACGTCCCCCTGAACTCCAGTGACGTTCTTACCGATAGCCTTCACCGCCTCATCGAGTTCCCTCTGACGTCGGCCCGTGATAAATACGTATGCTCCCTCTTTGACAAATAAATCTGCCGCGGCAAATCCTATTCCTGCGGTGGCGCCGGTGATTACGGCCACCTTGCCCTGCAACTTACCCATTCTTGTTACTCTGTTTCATGGTTAGGAAGCGTGAGCTCGTGTCCCCCTACAAAGCAGACAGATCGGTCTGTTTGTTGCATCATACAGACCTGTCTGTTAAAGTCAACACATGGTTATGAAATCTTCGTCCCAGGATCGCCGTCCGGCACGAGAGCGCTTGCTCGCCGCCGCCGACGAGTTGTTTTATGAAGAAGGAGTGAACCTCGTCGGCATCGACCGCGTGATCGAGCGCGCCGGGGTGGCCAAGGCCTCTCTTTATGATTGCTTCGGCAGCAAGGAGGAGCTGATTCGCTCCTACCTGCAACAGCGGCATGAGGCACGGCAGGTTCGGTTGCATAAGCGGCTCGCCCTGTGCGCCACTCCCAGGGAAAAGATCCTCGCGGTTTTCGACTCGATGGCGGAAGCCGCGGCGAAACCGGATTTCCGCGGGTGCCCCTTTGCCAGGGCCAGCGCGGAGGCACGGCCAGGCAGCAGCGTGAAGGCCATGTGTGATGAGTCGCGCGCCTGGGTTCTCGCGCTGTTTGCCGACCTTGCCAAACAAGCCGGCGCGGCCGATCCGGATCGGGTGGCGCAACAGCTCAGGCTGCTGTACGACGGCGCGGCGGTGTCGGCCCACGTTGACAAAACCAACACCGTGACTGCTGGCGCACGCGCCATGGCGGAGATGCTCATGGATCAAGCGATGACTACCGGTCGGCCCATTGATCGGTGAATAACACCGGCGCCCAGACGTAGCCGTTCGCCTCCTTGCGCAGACGACCCATGCCGGGAAATGGCATGTGAGGCCCCGCGATCATGACGGCATCGCGCGCAAGCCTCGGCAGCAAACGATTCCGCGTCGCCGCAGCCGCCGCGTGGTCGATGTCAAAAACCACAGTAATGTCGGGATGACTCAGCTGGACAAGCTGCACATGGATGGTGTCGCCCCAAAACAGGATTTTTTGTCCCTTGGACGAAAATTCATAGCCAGTGTGTCCCGGAGTGTGACCATGCAAGGAAACGAGCTGGGCGCCGTCCACGATCGCCTCGGAGTCGCTGAACGTGTGCCACTTGCCGGCCTTGATGTACGGCGCCGCGATGGCTTGCGCGCTCTGGAAGAACGGTTGCGTATCTTTCGGCGCTTTGGCGGCGATTTCCGGCGACAGCCAAAAGTCGCTTTCAGCTTTCGAGACATAGACATCGGCGTTGGGAAAGACGCGCTTTCCGTCCTGAGTGGTGAGGCCGCCGACGTGATCGGAGTGGAGGTGGGTAACTAAAACGCGGTCAACCTCTTCCGGTGCGTAGCCTGCGCTACGCAGGTTGTCCACCAAACGACCGAGAGTTCCCCCGCCGAACCACGTGCCGGCACCCGCGTCGACGAGAATCAGCTGCTTGCCGGTGTTGACCAGGAAGCCCGTATCGCCTACGTCGAGCAGGTGAGGATCCTGGTGCAAAGCCTTGTCGACGCGATCCAGCGTCACCTTCCTTGCAGTCAGCCAATGCGGATCGAACACCGCGGCGCCATCGAATAGGGCCGTCACTTCCAGATCGCCGACCTTCATCCGGTAGAAGCCCGCCACCTGGTCGTGGTGCTGGGGTGCAGCAGCCAAGACGGGGTTCGGTCCGACACCAGCGCCGGCCAGCGCCACCAGAAAGGCCGCGACGAAGCGCTTCGAATATCTATTGAACAAGGGTCTTCTCCTAGGGTGAGTCAGAGTGCAGGTTTTTTCATTGCACTCACAATTATTGAGTTGCGCTATAATGGCGACCGCAATCTTTGTTGTCAAATATTTTTTTGAAGCGAGGTAGTCCAATTGAAAGTCACGAAGGAAAAGGCCGCCGAGAATCGAGCGGCGCTGGTGCGAGCGGCCTCGCGCCTGTTCCGGGAACGCGGCATCGACGGCGTCGGCGTCGCTGAGATCAGCAAGAAGGCTGGACTGACGCATGGGGCGCTCTATGCCCAGTTTCCGTCCAAGGAGGCACTGGCAGCGGAAGCGTTCGCGTCCTCCGCCAATAGAGGCTTGGAGCGGATGACCGGAGGCCGGGATGGCCGTCCCGCCACCCTGACTGATTTCCTTGACCACTACCTGTCTTTCGACCACCGCGACAACTTGGCAACGAGCTGCCCAATGTCGGCCAGCGCCAGTGAGATCGGGCGACAGGACAAAGTCGTCGGCGAGCGCTTCACGGAGGGGTTTGAGCAATTCGTTGCTCTAATCGAACGTGGGCTCGGCGCCTCACCTGTCAAGGCCGCGAATCATCAGCGCGCCCTGGCGATGATGGCCGCCTTGATCGGTGGCGTCGCCGCCTCGCGCGCGGTCGCCAAGACTAACCCCAAGCTATCGAATGAGATCCTACAGGCGGTTCGAAGGATTGTTGGCGAGGTCGGCGGAGAAGAGGGGCGGGTTGATGGAGCGCGAGGGAGCGCGCGGGCGACGAGGAAACATGCGCGCGCGAATAATACTAGTGCTTAACATTCGCCTTCGCGCCCCTTTCGAGTGCCAACAGCAAATCACAGGATGGGAACCTGTCTTTCATCGCTTTGACGAGATCCTCGGGCTCCTTGGCTTTCTTAAGCTCTGCCTCGAAGATCAATAAGTATCGCTCGGTAAATCTCACGGCCGACGTCGCGTCAATCGGTGCGCCCACCTTGCTATGTCCAGGAATAACGACAGCCGGCTTGAGCTCTCTGATCATATTGAGCGTGTTTAACCACCGTTTTCTCGATGTCACGTCCGTCTCTGCGGTGTAAACGTGCATGTCATTGAAAAGAACGTCACCGGAGATGAGCGTTTTCTGCCCAGGAAGCCAAAGCATGGTGTTTGCATCGGTATCACCCTGGACGTTCTTGAGGATCTCTATTCTTGAATTTTCAAAATTGATGAAGTCATCGTCATACTTGCTGATGGCAACGATTTGGGAAGCGGCCGCCGAACCCAAGATGCCTTTCCATTTATCGATTTTCTCCTGATAGACCTTGTTGATTCGATCCACCACGTTGGAATTTGCGAGAACTAGCGCCGCCGGGTACGCGTCCTTGAAGACCTGCAGGCCAAGAAAATGGTCGGCATGCTCATGAGTGATGTAGATGATCGATAGCGGCTTTTTTGTCGCCTTGATTTCCTGTAATACTCTTTCGGCATTGGTCTTCGTCAACTGCGCATCGACCAACATCACTTCATGGGTGCCCTCAATGATGATGGAGTTGGTCCAAAATTGATCGCCGGCGGGAGTAGCCACCTTGATTGAAAATACCTGCTGGCTTCTCGCGGGAGGCGCTTGCGCGAAAGTCAATACTGCACAGCTGCACAACAATAAAAAGTTGAATAACCTGCGAGGGAGGAGCTTCATTTCGCAGGCCTGGTGATGATGATGAGCATCATTTTGGATTTCGACCTTGATGATCAAGTGTCCAGTTTGTGATATTGGTGACTGAGTCGCGGTAGAACGTCTCGTACAAGGATTGCGAGCCATAGCCAATGTGGGGGGTGGCTAGTACATTTGTAAGGCGGCGAAAGGGATGGCCGGCGCTAAGGGGCTCTTGTTCAAACACGTCTACCGCAAAACCGGAAATCTTTTTGTCTTCCAGTGCCTTGATCAAAGGCGCCTCATCAATCAGCGGTCCGCGCGAAGTGTTGATCAGATAGGATGACGGCTTCATCAGGGTCAGCTCGGATTCTCCGACAATCCCACGCGTTTTGGGGCTGAGCACCAAGTGGACGGTCAAAAAATCAGCCTCCCGGAACAGATCGGCTTTTGATACCCACTGTGCTCCCGAGGCCTCGGCTTTTTCCCTGGATAGATTCGGGCTCCAGGCTATTACGCGCATACCGAAGACTTTGCCGATTGCAGCGACCGGCGACCCGATATTGCCGAGCCCCAGCACGGCGAGGGTCTTGCCCTTCAGATCGCTCCCGACGCCCGTTTGCCAGCCACCGGCGCGCAACGAGGCGCTCTCTGTCGCGATGTTTCGAGCGACTGCCAAAATCATGGCCCAGGTGAACTCGATGGTCGGAGTCGACGAATAACCTGTATGCAGAACACTGACGTGATGCTTGCGGGCGGCCTCGAGGTCGATGGCGGCATTTCTGGGGCCCGTTGATGCGATCAGCTTCAAATTCGGCAGCCGCTCAATGAGAGCTGCCGTCATAGGAGTCCTTTCACGCATGATACAAAGGACGTCGTAGGGAAGAAGCCGATCCACCAGCTTTTCAAAGTCGAAGATATGGTCAGCGAAGATTTTTATTTGAGGACGACCTGGAATGGATGACCAATCCGCTGCCTTCAGCGCTATTTCCTGATAATCATCCAAGATCGCAATCTTCATCCTTTATCTCCGGTTCTCGACGTCAGAGTCGTGCTTCAGAAACATGGTGCCATGTCGGTCACCCCGCCAAGACGACTTTCCCACGATCAGCCGCAGCGCGCGATAACCCGAGAAAGTATCCGCCTCCATTGCGCGCATCCGCGTCCTCCATCGGTTATGTGACATTTACGGGGATACCCCCTTTGTCTTGACAATACCGGGGGTATCCCCGTATTGTCAAGCACCGGCGGTGCTACTTACGGAGTCAGCTTGGCGAACTTGCCTCGTCTCATAACCTCTGGCGTCTGCAATTGCACCGCCCTGCGCAAGGCGTCGCGCCGGGTGTCGCAGATGTACGATGTCGCCTTGGCACCCGCCGGACTCCGGGCCACACAGTTTGCGATTTTGTCGGAAATTGAACGGCGCGCGAACGATCCCCCGACCATGCGTGAGCTGGCTGACGCCATGACCATGGATCGCTCCACGTTGGGCCAGAATCTGCGCCCCCTCGAGCGAGATCGACTGGTGGCGTGGGAGCCAAGTGTCGCCGACCGCAGGCGCAAGCTGGTCATTCTGACGGAAAAAGGACGCGCCAGACGAATGCGGGCCCGTTCTCTCTGGCGTGCTGCGCAGGAGCGGTTCGAACGCACCGTGGGCGCAGCGGAAGCAGCCAGCCTGCGCGGAATTTTGCTCGGCATTGCGGCCAACAGCGAACTCACCGGCCCCGGTTGACGGGGCGCCTCGCCGTCAGGGAGACAGCGCCGTGGAAATCTCTGTCGTGACCTCGGTCATGAGCTTGTGGACCGGGCACTTCTGCGCTGCACGCAGAAGCTCCTCCCGCTGCGCGGCGCTCAAGTCACCGGTCAAAGTGAGCGCCGCTCTCAGGCGATAGATACCTGCGCGCTCCTGACTTGCATCGCGCTCCACGGAGACCTCGATGTCTTCCACCGGAATACTCTTGTGTTTTGCGTACCAAAGCACAGTCAGCGCCGTGCACGCGCCCAGCGCGGCATCGTAGAGGTCATGGGGAGTGGGTCCGGATCCGCCGCCACCCTCCTCGACACTGAGGTCGCTGGCAAGGCTATTTCCACCGATATGGATTTCATGCCGCATCGGCGCCCGCTGATCTCGAACGACTTGAATTGTCACGCTTTCGGCCCCCAACGATAGCTCGCGATCGCCTGCGATTCGCGACTGGTTGCAGCATTGATCGGCTTCGCCAGTAGATAGCGATCCCCCAACCACTCGACCGCTTTGGCAATGGCGGCGCCGTAGTTCGCCACAGGCGGCGATTGGAGCGTCTGATTTGATTTTTCGGGCATGTGAGTACTCTTCCGCCTGGGTGACATTTCATGAATTGACAGTAACTATGTACGGCCGTATTATACCACGATGAGCGAGATTTCCAATGGTTGGCCGCGTTGTTCGTAGCCGACGCGACGCGGTCCTTGGATGCCGTGCTACCGTGTCAATTTCGGAAGGATGCAGATATGGCTGATAAGCCGATGAGGATTCCGGGCCCCGACCACCCCATTTCTATCGTTGCGAACCGGTCTCGCGTCTTGGTCACAGTCGGCGGAAAGGTCATCGCCGATACCCGCGATGCGTTGACGCTTCGCGAGGCCTCCTATCCGGCCGTTCAGTATATACCCCGTCGGGATGTCGACATGACCGCGCTCAGGCGAAGCGAACACACGACCTATTGCCCCTACAAGGGCGACGCTTCCTACTACAGCATTCCGGCTGGCGGGGATCGCTCCGTCAATGCGGTGTGGACCTATGAGGCGCCATTTGAGGCGGTCGCGCAGATCAAGGAGTACGTCGCCTTCTACCCGGACCGTGTCGACGAGATCAGCTGACGGACGCCGGCGACAGACGCTTCCGCCGCCTCGGGCTTTCATAAGCATCATTTGATGTTGAACTCAGGCCCCGCCTCATGCACTTGCGCTGGGCCGCGCCGAAACACCCTCGTACCAGCGTGTCAGCGCTCGGTGCTCCTTTCGAGTTGATATGGCGAGAGCCTTTGCGGCGAAGTCGATGGTCACCAGCGCCGTGATGTCGGCCGCCGAAAACTGCTCGCCGGCGACGAATGGGGCGGCTGCCAGCCGGGCGTCGAGATCGGAAAGAAAGTTCGCGGCCCGAAGCTTGCTCCGTTCGACGAGCGCCGGAATCTGCTCATAGTCATGCGGGCCGGCAATCGCGCGGCCTTTCAGACCGGCCGCGGCGTTTCGGACCCCCTCCATCACCGCCGCGAAGCCTTCGAGTTCCGCGCGTCGTTCCCACATGGTCACCAGCGCCTTTTCCTGCGGCGTCGTACCCAGAAGCGGTTTGGCCGGATAGGTCTCCTCCAGATACCGCCAGATCGCCAGGACCTCGCCGATCACCGTGCCGTCCTCCAGGACCAGGGCCGGAACCATCTGGCGGGGATTGATCTTGCGGTACTCCTCCGAGCGCTGTTCACCCTTCCCCAGGTCGACAGGAACCATCGTCAGCGCGAGTCCCTTCTCGGCCAGGAAAATTCGCACGCGCCGCGAATTGGGCGAACCGGCGGATTGATAAAGCTTCAACGTGCTTGAAATAGCCATGATTATTTCCTTGGGGTTTGTTGATGCAGACTTGGGATGAGTGCTCCGGCGCCGAAGGGCCTTACTCGGACAGGAACATCGAGACGTGCCGGACGAAGCGCTCCGGGTACTGGTACTGCGAACCGTGGTTGGCATCCGGGTAGATGATCAGCTGAGCGTTGGGGATGTTCTGCTGCAGAATCCAAGAATTGATGGAGTAGACGATCACGTCGTTGTCGCCGTTGACCACCAGCGTCGGTTGCCGGATGGTCTTCAGGTACTCATAGGAACCCTCACGCTGCTCACCCCACCTGCCGATAGCCTCGATCTGGGCAGGCGCCACTTTCTCGTTCACTTCCGGATCGCGGTTTTCAGTGCGGCGCATGAAGCGTTTCAGGAATTCGCGGCCGGCGGCCTGGCTCGGTTCCGAGGCGGTGAAGTGAACCTTCAACCAGATCTCCTCGGGCATCTTGTAGGTGGCGCCGAAGATTCGCTGCGCTTCCGGCGTGAGCGTCGCCATGTTCTGTCCGCCGCGCGGGCCGGTGCCCACGAGGACGAGGTTGCGCACCAGTTCCGGTGCCTGAAGCGTGATCTCTTGCGCGACAAAGCCGCCGATGGAGAAGCCGAGCACATCGACTTTCGTCAGTCCCAATGCCTTGATAAAGGCAATCGCGTTCGCGCCCATTCCCTGACAGGTGGTCGGCACCTCTCCAGAAGAGTTGGAGACACCGGCATTGTTGAACAGAATGACCTCTCGCTCCTTTGCCAATCCATTGGTCACGGCCGGGTCCCAATGATCCATCGTGCCGGTGAAGTGCTGGTTGAAAACGAGCGGTGCGCCGCCCGTCTTCCCGAAGCGGCGATAGGCGATACGGATGCCGTCAGCCTGGACGAACTGCGTGGGTGCGGTTTGGTGTGTATGCGTGGTCATGTCGTTTTCGCTCTCGGGGTTTCATGGCGCGGTTCAGGATTGGCCGGCTTGGGAAACGTCATCTAGGGGTTGCAAGGCATTACTATGTACGTCCATCTATAATATTGTCAAGAAGAAATGTGTACGTACGTATTGATTAGATGAAAAATACCGCTGAAGACGGCTGGAAGGTCGGCGCCGTCACTTCCCTGAAAGCTCGCCTTGCGTCAGGCCAAGACTGTCGAGAACAGCATTTTCTTGAAGTTTTCGGCGATGGCCAGGTCGCGCTCAACCTTGGAAACCAGCCAGGCACCTTGCAGTCCGGTGACTATGAAGCTTGATACTTCGCCAATTCTAAGACTCTTGGGAAGTTCGCCGGCTTTCACGGCGGCCCTTAGGCAATAAGCCGTAGCCTCGCGCAGTTCGGTATATATCTCCGACACACGCTTGCGAATAATCTCACTGTGATCGGACGCCTCGGCGGCGAAATTGCCGACCAAACAGCCATTCTTGGCGTCATGATTTCTAATGGCGGCGATACTCGAATCAATATAAGCCCGCAACCGTTTCAGGGGGGGAAGAGCATCATTGCGCAACGTTTCACCGATCACGACGCGGCTATTTCCGAAATAGAGATCCAGAATCTCGAGCGAAAACGCCTCTTTGGACTCAAAGTGATTGGTGAAAGACCCCTGCGGCACGCCAGCCGCCTCGACAATGTCACGCACGCTGGCACCGACATAGCCGCGCTCGAGCATCACTTTGAGGCCGTGAGCCAGTATTCTATCCTTATTTGAAACCCTGCTCATGTTCATATACTACGTCCGTACATAGTACCTGTCAAGCCGATGCCGCACCGGAGCGCGCGGGTCACTCGAGCGATTCGGGCGCGGAGTTTCCCCCGCGCCCCTGAACTGGGTCAATTGGCGGTATGACCGCCGTCGACATTGAGGACGTGACCAGTGACGAATGAGGCTTCGTTGGAAGCCAGGTAGACGATTCCGTCAGCCACTTCCTCGGACAGACCGAGACGAGCGAGGGGCACGCCTTCCACCAGGCGCGCCTTGTTTTCCGGCGTACCGGTAAAGCGAGTCAGCATGCCGGTGTCCGTAGGCCCTGGGCCGACCGCATTTACTCGGATGCCGGACTTTGCAACTTCCAGCGCCACCGATTTGGTCATCCCCTCTACGGCATGCTTCGCCGCGACGTATACGGAGGCAAACGCCGCACCCTGATGGCCATAGGTTGAGGAGATATTGACGATGCTGCCGCTGCCCTGACGCTGCATGGCCAGCACCTCGTGCTTCATGCTCAGCAGCACGCCAAGCACGTTGGTATCGAAGGTGGCTGCAAAGCTCCGGGCGGTCTGCTCGGTGATCGGCCCGACCTCGCCTTCGGTCGCCGCATTGTTTACGGCGATGTCGAGGCGCCCGAAGCGCGCGACGGTCTTCGCGACAAGATCGCGGACATCGTCTTCTTTGCGAACATCCGCCCGGATGTATTCAGCTTCCGAGCCGAGCGAGCGCAATTCATTGGCGAGCGCGTCGCCCGCCTCGTCGCGGCGCCCGGATACGACGACCTTGGCGCCCTTTCTGGCGAAGGCAAATGCGGCCGCTCGACCGATCCCGGTGAGCGCGCCGGTAATGAGAGCAACTTTGTCTTTCATGGGTCCTTGTCCTTAGTCGAGCGGGCGGGATGTCCGCGATGGCGAATACTATGCACGTACGTACGCCTCCTGGCAAGAAAAATATATGTACGTCCGTAGTAATGCAGAAGCCATTGATTATTATTGAGTTATGAAGTCCGTCGTTGCGCCGGATCGGCCATCGCTAGAATGTCACGGTTCTCGAGAACGCGACTTTCGCGTTCCCCTGTTTCCCGAACAGCGACGTCCACCATTGCGCGGGCCAAATCATCGGACCGAATCACCAGCCCCGGGAACATCAATCGAAATGCTGGGTATACCGCGCGCAACAGGCGGTAGCTGAAGGCGGGTTCCTTGCGCGGCTCCACCGGGTAGATGTAGGCGGGCCGGAAGATGTAGACGCGGGGGAATCCCGCCGCAAGGAGTGCTTTCTCGGCCGCCCCCTTGTAGCGAGCGAAGGCCATCCGGCTGCGCCCCGTGGGATCAGCGCCATTCCCGCTCAAGAACGTGAACACCGCGTCGGGGCTCGAGCCGCGAAGAACGCGCGCGAACTCGATCGTGTAGTCCAGGGTTATCCTGCGCAGTTCCGCGTCCGGCACCGCGCCGGTATACGTGCCCAGGCAAAAAGCCACTGCATCCTGGCCCGAGAGCGTCTCCGCGAGTGCCGAGCAGTCTGCGAAATCCGCGTGCAGAACCTCGGTCAGTTTGGAATGCGAGATGCCAAGGTTTCTTCGCCCGACAGATGTCACACGCTCGATGTTCGGGTTCTGGAGCGCATAGCGAAGGGCGCAGCCACCGACCATGCCGGACGCGCCCACGATCACCAGCCGCTTCTTGAAAGAGCTCGTTCGTCCACCCGCGGCTTCGGTCGGGGAGACGGTGGCGTATTTACTCATATGACGGGACCTTGTGACTCGACTTATTGAACGGGCTGGCTTTCTCTTCGCCAGCCGCCTCCCAGCGCCTTGAACACCGCGATTTGGTCTTGAACCAAGGCGGCATCGGATGAAGCAACCGCCGCGTCGAATGCGACCAAGGATTGTTCCGTGGTGAGCAAGTCGAGATTGCTGAGCGCGCCGGCGAGAAATTGAGCCTGAGCGATGTCGAAGGCTGTGTGCAACTTGTCTTGGGCATCGCCGAGTGCCTGTCGGTTGTCCAGCGCCGCGCCGTACAAGGCGAGCGCCTGCTCGGTCTCCTTGAGCGCGGTGAGCACTACGGCATCGAACGATGCCAGCGCAGCGGCTTGTTCGGCCTTGGCTTGACGCACCCGTGCACGCGGCGCTGCCATGTTGGGAAATATCCAGCTGATCGACGGACCGACACCCCAGGTTCGGCCCGCATTCGTGTTGAGCTGTGAGAGCTGATCAGCCACGCCGCCGTAAAGGCCAACCAGGTGGATGGTGGGATACAGGTCAGCCGTCGCCACTCCAATTTCGGCCGTTGCGGCCGCGAGGCGTCGATCCGCCTGGCGCACATCGGGACGGCGCTTGATGAGTTCCGACCCATCACCCACCGGAATGAGTGAGACCAGGCGTAACGGCGTGATGCAGGTCGTCAGATCATTCGGTGCTTGCGCCGGGGTGCGGCCGAGAACCGCGGTCAACTCGAACAGCGCCGCGCGCCTTTGGCCTTCAAGCGCTGGAATTGTTGATCGAACCTGAGCCACCAAGGCCTGTGCCCGGGCAACATCGAAATCAGCATTGGCTCCCGCCTCACGGCGCTTCACGGTGATTTCGGCTTCGTGCGATACCACGGCGAGCGAATGGTTCGCAACAGCGAGTTCCTCGCCCAGTGCACAGATCGCCGCATAGTCGCGGGCGGTTTCGCCGGCCACCACCACACGCACTCCGTCGCGAATCGCAGCGACAGCGTCCGCGTTGGCATTGGCTGCTTCGATCGCGCGGTGAACGCGGCCGAAGAGATCAACTTCATATGCGGATTGAAAGATGTCTTCGAACAGCCACAGGGTCTGCGGCGGGCGTCCGGTCAGCTCGAGAATCTCATCCGTGGTGGCGTCACGCCCATACAGAGCGCCTGCCACCGCCGTGGTCGAGGGATAGCGCTGGGCATGGGCCGCCGACAGCACCGCCCGTGCCGCCGCGAAGTTCGCCTCGGCCGCAGCGAGGGTGCGGTTCGCCTGCAGCGCTTCTTGCACCAGCGCGTCGAGCCGTGAGTCATCGTAGAGACGCCACCACGCATCGGGCGGCGGCGCCGGCGTCTCGGCCGCTGTGTTCAATGACACCAGGGATGACTCGGCGCCTGTCGGCAGCGCAGGTGCGCGATAGTTCGGGCCTACTCGGCATGCGGCGAGCGATGCGATCGTGACCACGCCCAGGACAGCCGTTTGGTGCGGTCGAATCATGGTGAACTCGATCCGCGTGCGCGAAACATCGCCATCGGGGATGCGGGGCCCTCGGGAGCTGCGCTTCGAATGACCACGATGAGCAACGCCACGGCGGTCATCAAGCCGACGACGACGAAACAATCAATGACCGCCTGGGTGTTGGCGGCAACTCGCACGACGTTTCCCAACGCCAGCTCGCCGCGCGCCGTGGCACCGACTGGATCGATGACTCGCGTAGTCGCAGCGCCATACGCCCCCACCCGCTGGATGACCTGAGGGTCGCCCATCTGCAGATGCTGTCCGATCAAATTCGAGGCCACCTGTTCACGTACTCTGGCGAGCGTCGTCACGAACGCCGTTCCCATCTCCCCGCCCATGAGGCGGGCCGTCTGCAGTACGACGCCGAAGGTAAGCGCATCCTGGGGTTTCAAGTGGAGAATGCCGAAGAATATGACGCCCGACAGGGCGAAACTTTGCCCAAGCGACTGCAAGAAAGACGAGGGCAGAAACTGGTAGGACCCCCAGAGCGGGGTCAGGTTGTAGGCCACCATGAGGCAAGCAACACTGATGAAGACGAACCCGATTGCGGCCACGAGCCTCGCATCCGATCGGCGCAGCATCAACGCGGCGAGCGGACAGAAAATGAGCTGGGGAACGGCAATCCAGATGAGCGTGTCGCCCGTTTCCAGCGCGCGAAATCCGCGCACCGAACCCAGGTACAGTGGGATCAAAAACGCGGTCGACGTGATCGTCAACCGCAGAAATGCGACCAAGACAAACATGACCGGCAGGGGTGGGCCGAAGACGACTTTGAGATTGAGAAGCGGGTGGGAAATGCGCGCCGAGTGGATCACAGTCGCCACGAGCAGCAAAACGCCGGCCGACAGCAACCCGCACACCAATCCCGAGTTCAACCAATCGAGCCGATTGCCCTGGTCGAGGGCCGCATAGATCATCGCCAGGCCCACGCCGCCGGCGAAGAGCCCAAATACATCGTTAGGCGGCCGTGTGGTGATCGGCTTGACGGCAATGCCGCGATGGAGACAGAGCGACATGATCAGCGCCAGCGGCACGTTTTGCCAGAAGATCCATCGCCACGAATGATGCTCGACATACCAGCCTTCGAGGGAAGCCGAAATGTTCAGCGACAGCTCAAGGTTGAGCGCATAGACGGCGATGCCGAAGGCCCAATACTTCGGCGGCATGTTGAGCAAAATGAAGCTCAAGGTGAGCGGGATGAAAAATCCCGAAGCCAGGCCGCCCAAGAACTGCATCGTCAATAACGTGGGCAGGTTAGGCGAATAAGGGGTCAGCAAGGAAATAAGTGCAAACGCGATGGACGCGCCGATCAATACCCGTCGCGGGCCGTAGGTGGCGCCCATCCAAACGGCCGGCACCGTGATGAGCATCTGGGCCGCGGTTTGCGCAGTGGTGATCCATGCCCCCTCGTCGAATCCTGCGCCCACCGCGCCGCGAATGTCGGCAAGACCGAACGTGGACAATCGTCCGTTTAAGGTCGATATGAACGTGCCCATGAGCACAGCGATGAGCCCAAGCCACGGTATGGAAGTCGGTGGGGATGGCAGCGTCGGCGCCGTCAAGCCTGAACCGGGCAAAGGTGCAGTCGCGTTCATTTGCGCCCACCCTCTCTGGCGTTGACCTTGGCTTCCACCGACATGCCGGGCACCAGGCGATCGGCGAGGCCATCCGCATCGTCAATGACTATTTTCACCGCGATGCGCTGCACGATCTTGGTGAAGTTGCCCGTGGCGTTGTCGGGCGGCAGCAGCGCGAACACCGCACCCGACGCCGGTGCGAATGCCAGCACATGTCCGCGCAGCGTATGTCCGGGGAAAGTGTCGACGGTGATTTCCGCCTTTTGCCCCGCGGCCATGTGAGTGAGCTGCGTTTCCTTATAATTGGCGATGACCCATACATTCGGCAAGGGCGTGAGGGTCGTGATCTGGCTGCCCACGCCCACCAATTGGCCGGGTTTTACCTGACGCTGTCCGATCACCCCGTCCTGGGTCGCCGTGATGGTGGTGTACCCGACATTGAGCTTGGCCGCATCGAGTGCTGCGCGCTGTGCCGCGATTGCCGCCTCGCTCTGTGCGATTTGCGCTTCAAGTACCGCGAGCTGACGCTCGGCGGCACGGGCCTGCGCGCGGTTCTGCATCAGCTGCGCCTCGAGCTGCGCATGGGTGGTGGACAGCCTTTCGCTCGCCTCGGTGGAAGACGATCCGGTCTCGAGCAGTCGGCGCTGCCTTGCAAGGTCGCGGCCATTCTGTTCGAAAGACGCGGTGGTCGACACTACTACGGAGTGTGCCGCCTCGACATTCGCAAGCTGCAGCGCATGTTGTGCCTTCAGCGCCTGGGCCTGCGCCATCGCGGTTGCGACGTTGGCTTCGGCCTGCGCCGCGGCGGCGCGATAGTCATCGTCAACCAATTGCGCGAGCACCTGTCCTTTGTGGACATGTTCGAAATCCTGAATGGGCAGCTCGCGGACGTAGCCGGCGACCTTCGCGGATATGGGAGTGAGATCCGCTTGCAGATACGCATCGTTCGTTCTCTGCCATCCCGCCCCGCCCTCCCAGCGGGTCCAATTGGACGACACGACGATGATGATGCCGATGGCCACAATGAATATGAGAATCCGCCACGCGAATTCAAATACCCTGTTCCAATCGATACCTGGATTAGTCATGGATCAATTCCATGTTTCTGCTTCTCTGCCATCCAGTAAACCATCGTCCAGGCTGTGAGAAATTGAGACATCATGTCTTGCTCACACGGCCAGGAATGGTGTGACCCCTGCCCTCCCATGCGCTCCGGCGGCGCGGCTCATACCAGGGTGCCGGGCAATTCTATCTCGCAATCGACCCGTGACGATGATGAATTGCGACAAATTGACCGATCATTGCCAGAAAATGATCCTGTCAGCTTGTCATCCCACGATGGCCCCAAAAATGCGAAGTCGGGATCAGCGCGCCGGCCCCAAACGCGGCGCCCGCGCCGGACAAAGCCAACGTGCACGACCCTCGGCAACGCTGCGTACGGTCCTCCGGAAAAAGAGGCCCACGACGATGTTTGCGGGCGCTAGGGTGACGTGGGAAAGTCGGGCGCTCGAGCAACCACCTTCATTGTCGCGGGCCGTCGGAAGGCCAGGCCTGCCAGGGCAATCTATTACAGCGGCGAATGAAAGGGATTGCACGTCGCTGACATGGTTTGTTCATTCATGCTGCAAAGTCACTGCATTGTCCTTCGCAGGGTGATGCAAACACCTGCGCAGGACAGGGACTGACGATTATATTTGCCAGACTGTTACCCATGTCTCCGGAAGAAAATGAGTACCATCTGCGCGGTTAGGACCCCAAAATCAGTGGTCGGGGTGACAGGATTCGAACCTGCGACATCTACGTCCCAAACGTAGCGCTCTACCAGTCTGAGCTACACCCCGAGGATCAAAGGCAGCCGATCGAAGGCGCGGTAGTGTACGGGCTTGCCGGGCATCCAGGCAATGACCCTAGGGTCAACGGCCATTCGGGGCCTAGGCGGCCGTGCGGTGCGACAGGCGATGCATCACGAAGGCGATGGCGACGCCGAAAAACGGCAGGAGCACGACCTCCTCCACCTTGTGCACTATCAGCGCGCCCGACAACAGCGCGCCGAACAAATAGGCAATGACCGTCGCACTTTGGATTTTCACGTCTTTCAGACCCGACATATCCCCATTCGCAATTGAATCGGCGATGGTTCCCACCAGCTTCGTGAGCGTGGTTGTGAACACAATGGTGGTGAAACTGATCGTTTGACTGGCGACGGCCTGCAATCCCATCGCGACGGCCAGCAATAGAATCTGCAGGTGATCGGACGGCGCGTGTGCGGCATGGGAGGTCCACAACGCGAAAAGGGCGAAAATCAACAGCAATACCGCTTCAGCGGCGATGAGCAGATTGAGTGCTTGTTCCTGCGCGCGGCCGCGGCGTTGAAGCACCCCGACGGCGCAACCAATGGCGAATCCGCTCAACGCCACGACCGAGCCCATGGCCGACTGCGATTCGCCCTGCGCGACGTAGTACGCGAGCAGCGCGAAATTGCCGGTCATGGCCGAGGCGAACACGCCGCCCAAAGTGGCGAAGCCGATCACGTCTACCGCACCTGCCGCAAAGGCGGTGAGCAGGAGCATCAGTTCATCGTAGGTAAATTTGGCTCTGTCCGGCATGATTGGCCTGCCAAGACTACAACAAGCGGGCGCGTGCCGGCGCGATTTGTCCTACCTAAGGCGCGTCGATCTCGTATCCCTTTGCGCGTAGCTGATCGAGCAGGCCGCCGGGTTCGAGCAGCATATCCATGTTCACCACGGCGACTGTCACTGCGCCGTTTTGCATGTACTTCTCCATGGTGTCGATCCACGTTCGACGCATGCGGGAAATGAGTTCGGACGCGCCGACTCCGGCGTCGAGGGCGGCACGGCAGGCATCGACCTCCGCGGGTTCGCGTAATTTCGCAATGCGCTCGACATTGCCGCTCGCCCACGCCTGAGCGCGATCGACCAGACGCGGCAGGTCGGTTTCAATGGTGACCAACGATGCCGCGACACAGGTGTTCTCGGTCGACGGCGGCATCGTTTTCAGAGCCTCCAGTACGTCGCCGACGCCGGCGAACTTGACTTCCTCGACGCGAACATGGTGCTTTTTCGCAAGCACGCGAATCGCGGCACCCAAGTCCAGGCGCGTGGACAGACCGGCTTGATGGAATGCGGCCTGCTGCAGAAAGGCGGCGGCGATCAGAGGCCGGAATCGTTCCCACTTGGCCGAGTCCTGCGTGTACTTGGCCCGCTGAACCGCGAAGCGCGCGTGTAGATCCGCCGGCAAGACGTCCTTGAGCCGCTTGCCGCCGCGGACCATCAAGACGTTGTGCTCCGTGATCAGAAGCCACAATATCCGCGCGATCCCGATCTCGAACGGCTTTTGCACCAGGACCTGGTTCGCGCTGTCCAACACTTGCTCCACCTGCTTCGAGCGCCAGGTGATTCCCTTGGGTAAAGGCGACATGCTTCCCAGGATCCACAGCTGTGCGGTGCCGCGATGCACGTGCCACATGCCGGGACCCGTGCGTTCGCCGGTCACCACCACTTCGTCCATCAAAGGCGCCGGCGGTTGATCCGCGCGGCACGCATTGGAGAAAACTCCGGCTGCGAGCAGGCTTGCCGCGATGAAAGTCGCCGCCGTGATCCGCATGGACTTGCGCCGGACGCGGCTACCGGCGATCTTTGACACGGCTGGCCTTGCCGGCCGAGCGCGGCAGCGAGCCGCTCGCGGCGACGCGGATGTCGGCGGATATTCCGATGTTGTCCTTCAACCTCGCGGCGAGAAGCACCGCTTCAGCCCGATGCGCGGCATCGGTGCGCTCCGGGCGGCCCTCCACGACGACGCAGATTTCGTCCAGGCGATTCGGCCGCGTGACCTCGATCTCGTAGTGAGGCGCCAGAGCCTCGCATCCCAGAATCAGCTCTTCGATTTGCGATGGAAAGACATTCACGCCGCGGATGATCAGCATGTCGTCGGTGCGGCCGCAGGTTTTTGCCATCCGCCGCATACTGGTCACGGTCCCGGGAAGCAATCGGGTCAGATCGCGTGTTCGATAGCGAATTACCGGCATGGCTTCTTTGGTCAGCGAGGTGAAAACCAATTCGCCTTGCTCGCCGTCCGCCAGCACTTGGCCGCTCTCCGGGTCGACGATCTCGGCGATGAAGTGATCCTCCCAAACCGTCGGTCCATCCTTCGTGTGGGCAAATTCCTGGGCCACGCCGGGCCCCATCACTTCCGACAGACCGTAGATATCGCAGGCATCGATGTTGAATGCGGCCTCGATTTCTGCGCGCATGCCTTCGCCCCAGGGTTCTGCGCCGAATATGCCGATACGCAGCGACGTCGAGCGTGAGTCATGCCCCAAGCGCCTGAATTCATCGAGGATGGCGAGCATGTAGCTAGGCGTCACCATGATGATGTCGGGTGCGAAATCCCGAATCAATTGCACCTGCCGTTCCGTCTGTCCACCCGACATCGGGATCACCGTGCACCCCGCCGCCTCCGCGCCGTAGTGCGCACCCAATCCGCCGGTGAACAGCCCATAGCCGTAAGCGACGTGCACCTTCATGCCGGCGCGGCCGCCGGCCGCCCGGATCGAGCGGGCGACCAGACTGCTCCAGGTGGCTATGTCGTTGCGCGTATATCCGACCACCGTGGCCTTGCCGGTGGTGCCGGAGGATGCGTGAATGCGCACGACTTGTTCCCTGGGTACCGAGAAAAAACCGAAGGGATATGCGTCTCGCAAATCCGCCTTGGTGGTGAACGGGAAGCGGGCCAAATCGGCCAGCGAACGCAGATCGCCGGGATGGACCGACGCCGCGTCGAATTTTCTCTTGTAATTGGGGTTGTTCGCGTAGGCGTGCTGCAGCGTCGATCGCAGCCGCTCGAGCTGCAAGGACTCGACCTCGTCGCGCGTCGCACCCAGAATCGGCTCCAGGGCCACCAGGTCTTGGAGAACGTGCGAACTCATCCTGGCGCGGCGCTCCTCATGCGGCTAGCGGTCGAAGGCAGGACGGCGCTTGTCGCGCGCGGCGGCCAACCCCTCGCGCGCGTCCGCCAGCTTGAAACCCAGAAATTCCAGCGCGAGCGACGTGTCGAAACTGGGACCGGCCAGCCGCAGCCAATTATTGAGTGCGTGCTTGGTCCAGCGGATCGCGGTGCTGCTGCCGGCCGCCAGAGTGCGCGCCACCTCGAACGCTCTGTCGTATACTTCGCTGTCGGGCACGGCCAGGGCAATGAGTCCGATTCGCTCCGCTTCGGCGCCGGACAAGGGCTTATTCGTCAACAGATGGTAGCGGGCTTTCGCGAGACCGCAGAGCAGCGGCCAGATGATGACTGCGTGATCGCCGGCCGCGACCCCAAGCCGCGTGTGGCCGTCGAGAATGCGCGCATCATCCGCGGCGACCGATACATCCGCCAATAAAGCGATGGCGAGGCCCGCTCCCACCGCGCTGCCGCGGATCGCCGACACCACCGGCTTGGAACAATTGATCAGGTTGTAGACCAGATCGCTCGCCTCCTTCCAGACGCGGATCAACGTCGCCTCATCGTCGATCATGCGCTCGATCATGTTGAAATCCCCGCCGGAGGAGAAATTCGTTCCTTCTCCCCGCACGACGATCACGCGCACGGCGTCATCGGTATCGACGCTGCGCCACACCAGCGCGAGATCACGGTGCATGGCTTCCGTCGCCGCGTTCAGGCGGCCTGGATTTGCCATCACGAGCTCGAGTATTCCCGCCTCCGGCGCGAGGAATTGCAGGCTGGGGAAATCTTGCGTGTAGCGGGCGACATCGATGGGCATGTTCACTTGGGAGACTCCCCTCGCGTCGTGACTCCCTTCGAGTCGGGAACCGCGTAAATACTGACCATGGTGAGCACGCTGTAGGAGGCCACCGTCTCCTGGTTCTGGTTGGTGATTTCCGTATCCCAGGCGACTTCACCCCAGCCCTTGTCCGCACGCAGACTCTTGGTTTTGCACGTCAGGCGTACTTTGATTCTATCTCCGGGCTTCACCGGTTTCACGAATCGAAGCTCATTCAGCCCATAGTTGCCGAGCACCGGGCCATAGTCCGGATCCACGAACAGACCCGCTGCCGCGGAGATGAGAAAATATCCGTGCGCAACGCGCCCGCCGAATAAGGGGTTGCGGGCCGCTTCGCTCTCGCTCATGTGGGCGTAGAAGTGATCGCCCGACAATGCGGCGAATTGCTCGATGTCTGCAATGGTGACCTCGCGCTCGGTTGACTTCAGCGTGTCTCCCAATTGCAGATCATGGAAAGGAATGCGGAACGGATGACGCTCGGGTAAGCGCAGCCGGCTGCCGCGAACCCAGCGGCCGCTGGTTGCGGTAATCGTGTCCGGCGAGCCCTGCACGGCCGTGCGCTGCATATAGTGAAGCACCCCGCGAATGCCGCCCATCTCCTCACCGCCGCCTGCACGGCCCGGGCCACCATGGATCAGCGGCGCGAGCGGCGAGCCATGGCCGGTGGATTCTTTGGCGCACGCTTGGTTCACGACCAGTATGCGGCCGTGGTACGGCGCGAGCCCCAGGACAATCTGGCTGGCGAGGGCATCATCGGCACAGAACACCGAGGCCGCGAGACTGCCCGCGCCGCGCCGGGCGAGCGCGATCGCATCCGCGGTGTCGCGGTACGGCAGCACCGTCGCAACGGGACCGAAGGCCTCCACTTCGTGAATCGCGCGCGCCGTGGGCGCGTGGCGAGCGAGCAGCAGGAGCGGCGGAACAAACGCGCCTCGGGCGGCGTCGGCGCCCGACAGCGCAAAATGATCCACGCTTCCCGCAACGAGGTCGGCCTCGCCGCGAAGTTCGGCGACGCGCGCCAGGACTTCGGTGCGCTGCTCCTGACTCACCAACGGCCCCATGCCCACGCCTTGCGCGCGCGGGTCGCCCACGACGATCTTTTGCAGCGCCGTCTGCAGCGCGCCGATGACATCGCGCGCCGCCGCCGCCGGCACCAGCGCCTTGCGGATCGCGGTACACTTCTGGCCGGCCTTGGCGGTCATTTCGCGAACGACTTCTTTGACGAACAGATCAAACTCCGCGGTGCCCGGTGCGGCATCCACTGCGAGAATGCTCGAGTTCAACGAATCGGTCTCCGCGATGAAAGGGACCGCATGCCGGACGATGGCGGGATGCACGCGCAAATGAGCCGCGGTATGCGCCGAGCCCGTGAATGACACGGCATCCTGACACGTCAGGTGATCGAAGAGATTTCCCAGCCCTCCGCACACGAGCTGCAGCGCGCCCTCGGGCAAAATCTTGGACTCAATGATGCGGCGTACGACGAGCTCCGTTAAATAGGCCGTGGCCGTCGCGGGCTTGACGATGGCCGGCATCCCCGCCAGCAAGGTGGGCGCGAGCTTTTCGAGCATCCCCCAGACCGGAAAATTGAACGCATTGATATGCACCGCCGCGCCTTCGCGCGAGACATAGAGGTGCTGCCCTACGAAGGTGCCGGCCTTCGACAGGCCTTCGACATCGCCATCGACAAATACACGGGCGTTGGGCAGTTCACGGGACCCCTTGCCGGCGAAGACGAATACCGTGCCGATGCCCCCATCGATGTCGATCAGGGAATCGGCCTTGGTGGCGCCGGTGCTGTAGGAGAGCGAGTAGAACTCTTCCTTGAGTTCCGAGAGGCGCTTGGCGAGTGTTCTCAAAAGACCGGCCCGCTCGTGAAATGTCATGGCGCGAAGCGCAGCTCCGCCCACTTCACGAGCATGGGCGAGCACGGCGGCGAAGTCGATGCCGGCCGAAGACGCGTGGGCGATGACCTCGCCCGTCGTGGCGTCGCGCAGGGCGATGCCGGTGTCCCGGCCGCTGCGCCAGGTCCCGCATACATAGCTCTGCAAGTTCATGGGGCGGCTCCTCGAAGGCGTGAACAACGTCCGCGAAACTGCGCAACCACCTCTCGGTTGGAGTCGCATACGGTCACATCATAAATACCGTGACGCGCGCTGCGCGATTTTTCGGTGGCCATGGCTATCACGCGCTCTCCGCACGGCGTCGGTGCCAGAAACTCGATACTGGCGCCCGCCGCCACCATCGGAACGCCGTAAGAATTGCAGGCAAATGCGAAGGCGCTGTCGGCGAACGCGAACACAATGCCGCCGTGACACATTCCATGGCCGTTGACCATGTCGGGGCGCACGGTCATGGCGATTTGAGCCCGCCCGGGGGCGACGTCGATGATTTCGATGCCGAGCGACTGCGACGCCAGATCGGCAAGGAACAGCGACTGAACGATTGCCCGGGCGCGCTGCACATCGTCGTCGGCCGCCACGGGCGTCGCCTCGTAAGCCATGCTCAGCGTCCTGTGAACCGGGGCGCCCGCTTCCCAACGAACGCAGCGACGCCCTCCGCATAGTCGGCGGATCTTCCGAGTTCGCGCTGGGCATCGCGCTCGATGTCGAGTTGCTCGCTGAGCGAGTGCTGCCAGCTGCCGCGAATCGCGGCCTTGGTCCAGGCGAGTCCGCGCGTCGGCGCCGTCGCCAAGTTTTCCGCGAGCGCATCGACCGTCGATCCGAACTCGGCGTCGTCGACGCACTGCCAGATCATTCCCCAGGCGGCCGCCTGTTCCGCCGTGAGCTTGTTGCCGAGCAGGGTCAATCCCAGCGCACGGGAGAGGCCGACGAGGCGCGGCAGGGTCCACGTGCCGCCCGAATCGGGAACGAGTCCGAGCTTGGCAAACGCCTGCACGAAGCTTGCGGAGCGCGCGGCAATGACGAGATCACACGCGAGCGCGATGTTGGCGCCCGCCCCCGCCGCCACGCCGTTGACCGCCGCGATCACGGGCATCGGCAACTGGTGCAACGCGAGCACCAGCGGCTTGTAGTACTTGTCGATCGATTCGCCGAGGTCGACGCCCGAAGAATCGGGGGCCACGACACGGTCGCCAAGATCCTGGCCGGCGCAGAAGCCGCGTCCGGCGCCGGTCAGGACCAGCACACGGGCGCCGCTCGACGGCAAACGCCCGAGCGCGTGCTGAACCTCGCCGTGCATGTGGGTATTGAAACTGTTGAGCTTGTCCGGTCGATTCAAGGTCAGACGGGCGATTGCGCCGTCGACACTGAACACAATGGTGTCGTATGACATGTGCTTCCCCGCAGCATCGTGCGTCGTTTATTTGTGATCGTAGCTGATTTCGAGCGTGGGAGTCGTGGGTCGTGCCTGGCAACACAGCACAAACCCGGCTGCGGTTTCCCAGGGCTCCAAAGCGATATTGTGCGTCATCACCGCCGCGCCGCCCGTGATTCTGGCGCGGCAGGTCGCACAGATGCCGGAGCGGCAGGAAAACGGAAGCACAAGACCTGCTCGTTCCCCGGCAGCCAGCACGGAGGCGTCGCTCCGCGTCATCGGGAAGCTGCGCCGCCGGCCGTCCATGACGACGGATATCGTGGCCAGCAACTCTTGCGGCACGGGCGCGGCGCCGCTTGCCGCGGCGGTGTCGTTTGCCGCGGCGGCACTCGCCGCGGTGCGCGGCGTGCCGGCGGCAAAACGCTCGAACCGGATCGGGGCGTCGCCGTTCAATGCCTTGATGGCATCGCGAACCTCGTCCACCATGGTGCCGGGACCGCAAATCAGGTACTCATCGGCAGTCCCGATCTCGATCATGTGCTGCGCGAGTTCACGAATTTTGTCGCCATTGACGCGGCCGTTGAGCCACTCGGTCTGTTGCGGTTCGCGGCTCATCAAAAAATGCGCGGAAAAGCGCTCGATGTAGAGATTCTTGAGCGCAAGAATCTGCTCCAGAAACATCGTGCGCGACATGCTGCGGTTGCCGTAAATCAGCGTGAAGCGGCTGCGCGGCTCGCGGGCAAGAATGTCCGTCGCGAGCGACAAAATAGGGGTGATGCCGCTGCCCGCCGCGAAGGCCACATAGGAATGCTCGCGCTCGGGGCTGATCGCGGTACGAAAGCGCCCCATCGGCGTGCCCACGTCGAGCAGGTCGCCGGGACGCAGCGCGGTGCCGAGTTCGCCGGACATGCGGCCGCCCGTTTGCAGTCGAATGCCCAATTTGAGTGCGCCGCCGCCGGGAGGCGTGACGATCGAATAAGTCCGGCGTTCCTCGCTTCCGGCGATCATGCGCCGCACGGTGACGTACTGTCCCGCATGGAAGGCATAGGCTTCCCGCAACGCGGGCGGAATCTCCACGCTCACGCAGGCGGCGTCTTCGGCGACGCGCTCGACGGAAGTGACAGTCAACGGATGAAACTCAAGCATGACGGTTCATCAGATTCAGATGCACTTGAAGTATTCGAAGGGTTCGAGACAGGTCCGGCAGCGATGCAGCGCCTTGCATGGCGTCGATCCGAATTCGCTGATGCATTCGGTATCGGTCGAGTGGCAGCGCGGACAGCCCACGGGCCGATTCATGCGCAACATCTCCCGCAGCGAGGTGGATTGCTCGGGGGGCACGATGCCGTAGAGCTCGAGCTTGCGTCGGCCCTCGGCGGTGATCCAGTCACTGGACCAGGCCGGCGACAACACGGTGGTCACGACAAAGGCGCCGACCCCGGCGTCGCGCAATGCGGCCTCCACGGAGTTGCGGATCACTTCGGTGGCTGGACAGCCGACATAGGTCGGAGAGAGATCCACTTTCAGCGTGCCATCGCCTTGCGGCGTGATGCCGCGGATCAAGCCGAGATCGATGACGCTCAAGGCCGGGATCTCCGGGTCTTCGACGCCCGCAAGCGCCTGCCAGGCCGTCGTCACGCGTGCATCCGCGGGCGTAAGTTTGGGTGCCGGCGTTGGCGCGGGCGCCGGCTCGCCAGCGGTGAACACCGCGCTCACCAGCGGGCACCTGGATAGGTCCGCTGCAGGTGCTGCATCTCGGCGAGAATGTACCCCAGATGTTCGCTGTGTTGGCCGCGCTTGCCGTGCCAGGAGTGCGGGCGGTCCGCCGGCCGTTTGAGCGTCGCCTCGGCCAGGATCGCGTCGAGACGGCGGTCCCAGGCGACTTTGACATCGGCCAATCGCGGCGCGATGCCTTGATCAGCCATCGAGCGATCCAACTCGTCCTCGGCGAACAATTCGACGGTGTAGGGCCAGAGAGCGTCCACGGCCGCCTGCGCGCGCTGGTGGCTCTCCTCGGTCCCGTCGCCCAGCCGCACCAGCCAGCCGCTGCTGTAGCGCAGGTGATAGCGAACTTCTTTCACGGATTTCGCCGCAATCGCGGCCAGGCGTTCGTCCGCCGAGGCCGTCATGCGCTCGTACAGTTCCAGCTGAAAGGCATCGATCAATACCTGGCGCACAATGGTGTGGCCAAAATCTCCGTTCGGCTGTTCCGCCAGTATGGCGTTCAAGTAGTCGCCGTGCTCACGCAGAAAGGCGAGGTCGTCCTCACCCCGGCCTCGGGCCTCGACCTCGCCGGCATAGGTCAGCAACAGCCGCGCCTGCCCGATCATGTCGAGCGCAATATTGGCCAGCCCTAAATCCTCTTCGAGCGCCGGGGAATGGCCCACCCACTCGCCGAGCCGCTGCCCGAGCACCAATGCCAAATCGCCTAGGCGCAGTACATAGTGGAACAGCGCCGGCGCGTCGACCCTGGCGGAGCTCGCGCTCACAGCGTCTTGACCTCATCCGGAATCTCATAAAAAGTCGGGTGACGGTAGATCTTGTCCCGAGCCGGCTCGAATAAAGAATCTGTCTCTGCGGGGTCGGAGGCGGTGATGTCCTTGGAGGCCACCACCCAAATGCTGATGCCTTCCTGGCGCCGCGTGTACAGATCGCGGGCGTGCTCGATGGCCATGGTTGCGTCGGCGGCGTGCAAACTGCCCACGTGCTTATGATCCAGGCCGCCGCGCGCGCGCACGAAGATTTCGTAAAGGGGCCACTGACGTTTGTCTTGCATCGGGGTATTCATGGGGAAGGTGCTCATTGCTGTGTGCTCTCACGCCGCCATGGCGGCGGCACGTTGGCGCTGTTTCTCGGCATGGGCGCTCCCGGCCTCCCTGACCCAGGCGCCTGCGGCGTGGGCGCTGCGTCGTGCGGCGAGCCGTTCGGCATTGCACGGACCGTTGCCCTTCAGGACCTGGTCGAATTCGGTCCAGTCGATCGGTCCGAACTCGTGTTGCTGCTTGATCGGGTCCCACCGCAGCAATGGATCGGGAATGACGAGGCCCAAGAACTTGGCCTGCGGCACGGTGAAATCCACGAACTTCTGCCGCAATTCATCGTTCGAGAAGCGCTTGATTTTCCAGCGCTGCGAGTCGCCCGTATGAGTCGAATTGGCGTCGGAAGGTCCGAACATCATGAGTGCCGGCCACCACCAACGGTCGAGGGCCTCCTGCGCCATGCGCTTTTGGTCGGGCGTGCCCTTCGCGAGATGCATCAGCAGGTCAAAGCCCTGCCGCTGGTGAAAGCTCTCTTCGCGACAGATGCGCACCATGGCGCGCGCGTAAGGGCCGTACGAACAGCGGCACAGCGGAATCTGATTCATGATGGCGGCGCCATCCACCAGCCAGCCGATGGCGCCGACGTCCGCCCACGTCGGCGTCGGATAGTTGAAGATGCTCGAATACTTGGCCTTGCCCGACAGGAGTTGGTCGACGAGTTGATCGCGGCTGACGCCCAGCGTCTCGGCTGCGCTGTAAAGATACGCGCCGTGGCCCCCCTCGTCCTGCACTTTGGCGATGAGGATCGCCTTGCGCTGCAGCGTCGGCGCGCGAGTGATCCAATTCCCCTCGGGGAGCATGCCGACGATTTCAGAATGAGCGTGCTGGGAAATCTGCCGAATCAAGGTGGTGCGATACCGAGCCGGCATCCAGTCCTTGGGCTCGATCTTCTCTTCGGCGTCAACGCGTGCGAGAAAACGCCGTTCGAGTGCGCCTTCGTCGAGCGAGGCCGCTTCTGATACCTGTACATCCAGTGCTTGCGTGTACATACCCGCCCCTCGAGGAGTCAGCCAATGCGCATTGTGATACAGAAAAATTGCAAAAGCAACAATTTGTGTGTCATAAGGAAACCTCATACCACAATGGCCGAAAATGACCGCCGACGTTGCCACTGCCGCTGCCGAACTTCTTGCACGCTTTCGCCGGCAGCGCCCGCTGCGCGGCGGCTCGCTCATCGTGACCATTTTCGGGGATTCCATCATGCCGCGGGGCGGCGCCGTCACCCTCGGCAGCTTGATCGCCCTGGCGGCGCCCTTCGGGCTCAATGAGCGGCTGGTGCGCACCGCGACCGCGCGCCTTGCGAAGGATGGATGGCTCGAGGGACACCGCGCCGGCAAACGCAGCGAATACCATTTGTCGCCCGACGGCCGCGAGCGATTCGCCGAGGCGACGCGCCGCATCTACAGCGCGCCGCAGGACCCCTGGTCGGGCCGCTGGACCCTGGTCGTCCTGCCGCCGATGCGGGCGGCGGAGCGCAAGGAACTCAGGGAAGAACTGCTATGGCGGGGGTTTGGAGAACTCTCGAGCAATGCCTTTGCGCATCCCGAACTCGATTCGCGTTCCCTGCGGGGGCAGGGACGCCCTTTCGGCCCGCTCTCGAAGGTCATCATTTTTGACGCCAATCTCGCGGACGACGACGCTCCGCAGCGATTGGTGAGTTTGGGCTGGGACCTCGAAGACTTAAGTATGCGATACCAGCGCTTCGTGGTGCGCTTCGAGCGCGTGCTCGCGGCCCTTCAGGGCCTTCGCCGCCTCGACACCCAAGCCTGCTTCACGGTACGCACATTGCTGATCCATGAGTACCGCCGCCTGCATCTGCGCGATCCGTTGCTGCCGGCGCGGCTGCTCAAGGCAGATTGGCCGGGAGCGCAAGCCGCCGCGGTGTGCCGGGATATTTATGCGCGCGTGTTCGCGGCCTCCGAAGCGCATCTCTCGCGCGTGGCGGCACAGCTCGACGGGCCGCTGCCTGCGCCCGACGCGTCGGTGTGGCAGCGATTCGGCGGCATCAGCGCCTAGGTTCGGTCGCGTAGGTTCGGTCGCCTACGTTCAGTCGTCGCGATCTTTTTTCTTGCCATGCGCCGGCCACGCCCACGCCGGCGGCGGCCGCGCGCCCATCGCGTCCCGCCACAGAATCAGATTCAAAAGGTTCGGGTCAGCGCGGTCGGCATGGCGGAAGTCCATTTTTTCGGACTGCGCCGCGCCCGGCGCGTTGGCTGCGTTTGCCATGTAGATCAAACCATTGTCGCGATTCGACACGTCCGCCACGAATGCCGGCTGATCGCCCGGTCCGGTAAACAGTGTGGAGATCAACGAGCACAGCGCATCGTTGTTGTTCATCGGCGGCACTTGCAGCAAGGTTTCCATCGTGCGCAGCATGCTCACGGTCGAATAGAATCGACTATCCACCACGGCAGCCTCACCCTGCTTCGGACGGGGCGCATACTTGCTCACCACGATGCCGAGCGAGCGGTGCGCATCCACGTGGTCCGCGCCATTTTGCGCATCGTCTTCCAGAATCATGATGGCCGTGTCGTGCCAAAAAACCGAGTGCGAGACCGCTTCAACCATGCGGCCGACGGCCAGGTCATTGTCGGCCACCGATGACTTGGGAGTCGGTCCGCCCGGCGCGGTCCCGGCGGTGTGGTCATTGGGCACCCGCACTTCAATGAAATTGGGCATGGTGTCGCTGCCCGCCGCGCGATCGTGCTTCCACTGCTCCAGATGCCGAAGAAAGACATTCGCGCGGATCTGATCGGGCACCCGCAGATTGAAATCCGGGGCCTCCTCCGCGAAGCGGCCCACCAGCTCCGGTTTGGTCGCGATATTGCGGGCCAATCGCGGAATCGGCCACGGCCAGAGGTTCCTGCCGCCGCCCCACTCCTCCGGAATTGTCTCGCCGGGCTTGATGGTGGGCGACGCGCACCGAGCTGTAAGGCCCGGCATGGCGCCCTGCTTCGGATCGCCGACATACTTCGGTACCTTCTTGTCGTCGCAAAAAATCGACGTGATGTATTCGGCGAAGTGATAAACCGTCTTGCCATGGGCCGTGAAGTTCGTCCATAGATAGCCGCTCGCCGGCTCGGCCACATCGGGGATGTGCTGCAGCAACGGAAAGCCGTCCGCGACCATGCCTTCGTAATCGTAGGTCCGCAGCTCGCTACGGTAGAGCTGCTGCCAGGTCTTCTCGACGTAATCCGTGCCGATGCCGGCGTTCGACCAGACGTGGCCGTCACCCGACACTTCCCCGGAGTCGAAGAAGTTGTCCAGCACGCCAAACTGCAGCGCCAACCGGTGCAGGTTCGGCGTCACCGCGGCGCCGTACATCGTGAGCGTGGGGTCGCCGTTGCCGACCGGTTTGCCGTCTTTGGCCAGGTCCCCGAGCACCTGGTCGTAGGTGCGGTTTTCTTTCACGATGTAGATCACGTGCTTGATCGGGCTGCCGCCGGCGGCAAATTCGATGGTCTCGTGGGCAGCTTTCATGCGATTCGATTCGAGCACCGCTTCCGTCGACGCCTTGAGCCGGGAGTCCACCGCCGCTTGGTCGAGCGCGGCCAGCGAACCGTACAGCAGCGTCGGGGCGTACGTGAAGCGACTCCTCATCAGCGCCATGTTCTTGGTTGCATCCGTCGGACGCGGCGCCATGTTATTCGGTCCCGTCCCCTTGCCTTTGGCGCTGGCGACATACAGCATGCGGCCCGCCGTCGCCAGCGCCATCGGCATCAGCTCGGTGGGCACGAACCCGATGGGTTCCGCCATGCCCTCGACGAGCGCCCTTGCGTTCAGCCTGCGCGGGTCGAGGACCGCCACCGCGTCCGATCCCAGGTTCGCCGCGTACAGCCGCGTTCCGTCTTCACTCTCGGCAAGCGCACTCGGTTCCGCACCGAAGTAGCTCTGTCCCGGAAGCCGCGTGTCGAAATAGCCTCTCACCCTGAGTCTTCGATGTGCAGCCCCGCCGCCATGGCCGATCTCGATCGCCGCCACGGCATCGCGGTTCGAGAGCGCCGCATACAGAATTCCCGCGCGCTCATCCAGCAGCAGCGCACACGGATGTGTGCCCGGCGCTGTACTTGAGCTCGGCTTCATCAGCGTTACGTGGCGCGCCACGGTACCTTCAACGAGGTCCAGCTCCGCCACCTCGCTGGCATTCCACAACGCGACAAACGCTCGCTTACCATCCTTCGTAACGGCCAACGCAATCGGATAGGCCGCAGGCACATTCTCGCTGACCGACAAATCGAAGCGCCGCGTGACGACCCCCGTTTGGGTATCCAGCACCGCCACCGAATCGGACAGGTTTTCCGCCACCAACAGCCGCTCCGGTACACCCGGCACTACGGCCAACGCCGCGGGATACGGACTGACCGTTCGATCCGCCTCATTCAGCAAGCTGGTATGCCGCCCGGCAGTCAGCGCCACCGGCGGCAACTCCCAAAATTTTTGGGGGCTGAGCGCGCCGTCCGCAAAACCGTACTCGACGATACCGTTACGATCGCGGGAGGAAGCGAGGCTCGCATAGACCCGGTCGCCGGCCGCGCTGAAGGCGAGCCCGGCGAAGAGTGTCTGATTTGCGTCGATCAGAGTGCGCGGATCGGGAAAATCCCTCACGTTCCCTGTGCGCACGTCGAGCACCGCGAGGGATTGCATGTAACCCGACTCGAACGTGCCGTAGCCTGCATTCAACGACACCACCCAGCGGCGATCCGGCGAGACAGCCAGCGACATCGGCAAGCTGTTGACGCGCCGCGGATCGCCCGGCGCCGGCGTCATCAACTGCTTGCTGGTTGGAAGATCGAGCGTGCGCGGCGTCGCGTCCTGCTGCGCGCGAACAGCGCCGGCACCCAGCGCGAGAATCGCGAGCGGCGCAACCCAGCGCCACGACCGTGCATTTGCGACGCTCGAACGCATCGCTGCCATTACAAATATGTTACACATTGCGCAGCTCTCGCGGGGACAAGCCGCGATGCTAACGCATTCAACACCCGCGGCACGAGCTCAGGAGTCGTCCGCGGGCCACTGCTCGAGCGTCGAGACCACCAAACCGAGAAAGGCGTTCGCCTGGAAGGCATCCAAGGCACGGTGATCGATCGTAAGAGTGAGATAGCACTTGGAGCGCACGCTGACGGCCTCGACCCCGTCGACCTCGACGACAACCACCCGACGCTCGACTTTACCCGCCCCCAGGATGGCGACTTGCGGTTGATTGATGATGATGGGCGCCGCGAGAAGACTGCCGCCCACTCCGTGATTCGAGATCGTGAAGGTGCCGCTGCGCACGTCTTCGGGAGAGAGCTTGCCGGCCCGGGCCGCTTCCACCAGCTGACCCAGCCGCTGCGCCAGGCCGAAGAGGTTCAGTCCCTGCGCGCGGTGTATCACCGGGACGATCAGCCCCTTGTTTCCCAGAGCCGTGCCGACGCCGATATTCATGTCCTCGTGCAGCTCGAGCGCATCCGGATGGAATGTGGCATTGACTTCCCTGTGGACACGCAAGGCCTGCACGCAGGCAACAACGAAATAGGCGGTCAGCGTCAAGCGAACCCCGCGGGATTCGTAAGCCGCCGCGTGGCGCGCTCGATGCGCCAGAACGCGGGTGAGATCCGCCTCGAACAAGGTGGTGACATGCGGTGCCTCCATGAGGCTGCGCGCCATGTGCTCGGCCACGCGCCTGCGAATCGCGGTGTGTGGTATTCGCGTGCTGCCCGGCGGCATCGGCGTTTGTTCAGGCGAGCGCGCCAGCGCGCGTTTGGCCGCGGCATCCGCCGCATGACGAATCACATCTTGCGCCGTGATGCGGCCGTCGCGACCGGTGCCGGCGATGTCGGCCGCGGCCAGCGAATGCTCCTCGAGCAGCCGCCGCACGGCGGGACTCAACGGCTGCGGCGAGCCGCGTGCCTCAGAAGCCGCGTCCGGCGAGTTGACCGGCCTGTCGCCGGTCTTCGGTTCAAGCGGCACCGCGGAGGTCGGCGGCACTGCGGAAGTCGGCGGCAGCGCGGAAGTCAGCGGCACTGTGGAGGTCGGCCGTGCCGCCGATTCGCTGCCGAGACTCAACCGCGCGAGCACCTCATCCGGAACCACCTCGGCATTCACTTCTTTGAGGACCTCGATCAAAATGCCGGCGGCGGGGGCCGGAATCTCCACTGTGACCTTGTCGGTTTCGAGTTCCACCAGCGGTTCATCCTTGACCACGGTGTCGCCCACTTCCTTGCACCAACGCAACACCGTGGCGCGGGTTCCTTCCGCGTTGGGCGGGACCAACACGTCGGTAACCTGAGCCATGCTCAGGTCTCAGCCACTGATTTGATGGCCCGGGAAATCGCGGCGACGTTCGGCAGAACCTCTTCGAGCAGGACCGGGTTATGGGGGCTCGGGACATCCGGCATGGCGAGCCGCTCGATGGGCGCATCGAGATCGAAGAAGGCTTGCCGAGCGATCACCGCGGCAATCTCGGCGCCGAACCCGGCGGTCATCGTATCTTCGTGAACGATCAGGCAGCGGCGGGTCTTGCGCACCGACGCCAGTGTGGCGTCGCAGTCCCAGGGCGACAGGGTACGCAAGTCCAGGAGATCCGCTGAGATTCCGCTGTTGGTGATGGCCTGCTCGCAGCGTTCAACCATGGCGCCCCAGCTGACCACCGTGAGCGACGTACCCTCGCGCAAAAGGGCGGCCTTGCCAAACGGCACGACGAACTCATCGCCGGGGTAAGCGCGCCGCGCCCACCCGCCATCGAGTAGCGATCGATGCTCGAAGAAAATCGTCGGATCATTGCCGCGCAAGGCGCTTCGCAGCAACCCCACCGCATCCTGGGCGTTCGAGGGCATCGCCACGCGCCAACCCAGCCCGTGCACCCACTGCACCTCGTTGGATTGGCTGTGCCAGGGATCGCCGCATTTGAAAAATCCGCCGGGGATGCGCACCACCATCGGTGCGGCGAATCGATTCACCGTTCGCCAGCGCATCGTTCCGCAGTCGTTGAGCTGCTCCGTGGCGGGATCGGCATATTTTCTGAATTGAATCTCCGGCACCGGCATGAGTCCGGCCGCCGCCATTCCGACCGCCCGGCCGATGATTCCCTCCTCGGAAAGACTGGTGTCGAAGACCCGCCCGCTTCCAAATTTCTCCTGCAAGCCGAGAGTCGCCGCGTGCACGCCCCCCTTGCGCCCGACGTCCTCGCCGAAGATGAGCATGCGAGGGTTCACGGTCAGCTCATGCTCGAGGGTGCGGCGCACGGCCGTCACCAAATTGATGCGGGGACCTTGGGGATTTGCGTGCACGGTGCCGGGCGGCGGCACCAAGCCCTCGCAGCGTGTTCCGCCCTGCTGCTGCAGCTCAATGGAGCCATCGGCGGCGAGTTCAGAAAACACATAACGTCGAACTCGCGCAGGGTCGGGAGCCGCGCGCCGTTCGACATTGGCGAGCGCTTCCGCAACCGCTTGGCGGCCTTGAGATATCTCGAGTTCCCAATCGGCGGCCGAGACGAGCTCCGGCACCAGCTGGCGGCGAAGCCTCTCGAGGGGATCGCGATCTTTCTCGGCAAGGATTTCGCTCGCGCTCTTGTAGGTTTGAGTGTCCTGCCCCGAGTGTCCGGAGAGCCGTGGCACCAGGAGTCTGATCAGCGCGGGTCCCCCGCCCGAACGAACCCCCGTCACAGCATTTTCAATGAGCGCGGCAGCGGCCAGCGGGTCCGAGGCATCGCCATCGAGCACGCGAAGACCATGGAAGCCCTCGAGATTTCTGGCGATGTTGCCGCCGGGAGTCTGTTGCCGCGACGGCACGGAAATGCCGTAGCCATTGTCCTCGATGAAGAACAAAAATGGCAGCCGCTCGGTGGTCACGATATTGAGGGCTGCCCAGAAGCCGTTCGTGGCGGTGGAGGCGTCCCCGCCATGCGCGACGGCAATGCTGTTCTCGCAGTCCTTGTCGCCAAGCACGGTGACACGATAGCGCAAGGCCTGAGCCCAACCCACCGCGGGCGTGTATTGGGTGCCCACTCCGCCGCACACGGGCAGCACACAGGCGCCGGATTTGCGCGGCATGTTGAACACAACGCCGATGTCGCGCCCGTCGCTCATTCCACCGGCGCGCATCATGGTCGACGCCAGCGCCTCCTCGAGCGGCAGCCCCAAACTCAAACACAACGGCCGTGATCGATAGTAGGCGCCCACCCCGTCTCGAGACCCGGTGAGCTGATGGCCCAATAGCACCTGGGTGAGTTCGTGTCCGCGAGCCGAGAACTGATACAGAACTTTGCGTTGCGGCAGCAGCGTCGATTCTTCAAGGTCGTCGAGCGCACGCGAGGTCGCGATTTGACGGAGCACCGCTCGCCAATCGAGGGAGCCGAGTTCCGCGTTGCGCCGCAGTGGCTTGGGGCTGGCATTCATCGCGATCCCGTCGGGTCAGTGGGGTGGCACTAGCCTAGAGCAGGCTCTTCGATAAGAATCGCCAAAAACACTACAGTACCGCCGCTTTATTAGCGATAATCACCAATACTGAACCCATTCGGAGCTAAAACATGGAGTTTGATCGCTTTGATGCAAGGATACTTGCTGCGCTGCAGCAGGATGGCCGGTTGTCGGTCGTGGAGCTCGCCGAGGCCATCGGTTTGTCGCCCACTCCCTGTGCGCGGCGCATCAAAGCGCTGGAATCGAGCGGCGCCATCGAAAGCTACGCGGCCATCCTCGATCCCGCGCGCGTTGGCCTTGCGGTGCTGGCGATCGTGCAGGTCAAATTGACCGAGCACACCGACGAAACGGTGGCGAGGTTCGAAAAAGAAATTCTACTCATGGACGAGGTCACCAAGTGTTTCGCGATGACCGGAAGCTACGACTTCATTCTTGAGGTCTATGGCAAGGATCTCGACGCATTGAGCAACGTGGTGCTGAAAAAGCTCATCAGAGTACCGAATGTTCGAGACATGCAATCGAGCGTGGTGCTGGCGACCATCAAACGCACGGCGCGCATTCCGCTCGGACACTTGCAACTATGAGCGCATGGCGTCCGCATAACCGCCATGGCCGAAGCCGCCGGCGGCGACGGCCGCACGAACCTTCGGACTCAGCAGCGCGGCGAGTTCATCGGCGTGCCGATAGGTGCTCATCGAGGCCGCGATGGCCGCTCCCGACTGCACGGCAGGATGCAGATAAATCTCCGTGATCCCCGGCGGCAGCCGCGCAAGAATTGTCAGCAATTTTCCCTCGTCCATCCTGCCGCTCGCGGCGACGCCGAATAGTCGATCGTTGTGCGGCATATGCGCCCTGCGCAATCGCCGTTTCATGAGCAAAACCCATGGCGCAAGCAAAGCCGCTTGCGCGCCTGCCAGCCAGTTGCCGCTGCGCGCGAACCAGAGAGGCTCATCCGGGACCCTGACCGCGGGCACGCCGAAGTCGCGGCCGATTTTCAGCAGCATTTCCAATAAAGTCGGATGCAGGTGGAAGTGTTTGTGCACATTGACGTGATCCAGGTCAAGGCCGGTGCGCGCGAATGCGGCGAACTGCGCGCGGATCTCCGCCTCCAATTGTCTACGTACCTTGGGGGAAGCGAAAAACCGCACGCCGTTGACGAACATGCGGCTGTTCATGCGGCCGGCCTCGTCGGCAAGCTCCGGAATGAGTTCGGGCGCGAGCGTCGCGCGGCCGTCCGCCAGTACCAGGTGCAGACCCACGCGCAAGTCAGGCAGCTCGCGCGCACGCCGGATCGCGTCGGCGGCGCCCGGCGCTCCCACCATCAGGCTCGCCGCCGTGAGCACCCCGGCCCGACTTGCCTGCTCAACAGCCTCGTTGACGGCTTCGTGCAGCCCAAAATCATCCGCCGTGACAATCAAGAACTTCTGCATTGGTCCGCCCGGAGACGCGAAGCGGTCAAGTCGCTTCTTTTGCCGTCCACTGCGTCTTCACGGCGGCACCGGCATCCAAGAGCACTTGCTCGAGAACAGCGAGGTATTCGACGTAGCGCCTGCGTCCCAGGGCGGTGATGCGGCAAAACGTCTGCGGGCGGTTGTTCTGGACGCCTTTCGTGATGCCTATCAGCTTGGCTTCCCCCAGCACCTGCAAATGCCGGTTGAGATTGCCGTCCGTCAGCGCGCACAGCTGTTTCAGGTCGCCGAACAACAATCCCTTTGGATGGGTGACTAGCGACGTCAGCACGCTGAGGCGCGCGCGTTCGTGAATGACACGGTCGAGCCCGTCGTAGGCGAATCGCGATCCGGCGCCTCTCTTGATTCCGCGCTTATTCAAGAGATTCTCCATATCCGTACTCGAGTACGGCTGCCACTAGAAGTTGGCCGACACCGAAGGGAATCCCCATCGACCAGGCTGAAAGTTCCCGCGTCGCGCTTCCGGCGGCCAGGCAGAACAGTCCTGCCGCCAAATACCACACGCCGACTGCAAACATCTGCCGCGGCAGGAATCGACACGAGGCAAATACACCCAGGCTGAAGATCAACTCCCACAGGCCCGGCAGCATCCAGCTTTCTTGGACCGCAACCCGCATCATCACGACCGTCAGCAGGGCCCCGACGATCAAGGCGGGCAGAAATTGCTCGACCGCGGATTGAACCATTTCTTTGGCTATTCCCATGTGAACGCGCCGGGCGCGCGCGATCGTCTCAATGCCGGTGAGGAGAACCGACACAGCGGCAGTCCCCGCCCACACGCCAAGCCAGATCGCGACGTCGCTCTTCGAGTGTTTCGCCATCCACGATGCCTGAACGGCCGCGACCAGCAGCGCAAGGATTCCACTCACTGCGATGGAGGCCGGACCATAGCCACGAAATTTGGAGTCGCGCGCCACCTGCGTGCGGATGGACTGAATTTCGGACAGCGCCTGCTGCAACTCTTTCATGCTGCACCCTCATTTGTTTCCACGACGAATCCCAATCTCGCCATCATGGACAGTCCGGCGCATTTGGTCTAGCGAAACGGGCGGCTCAGGTAGGGCGAGTCCGCCAGGCCAAAACGCCAAGGCTGGTCGACCGCCTTGGAGATTCCTATCCGCGGGCCATTGACCACGGCGTATTTCGCAGCCGCTGCAGTCAAACTGAACGGCGGTCTGTCGAGGCGCTTGCCATTCAACTCGCGAACCACCCCCAAAGCCTGTCCGAGACGCCCCGGGCCCGCACAGAGCAGGTGCGGATCCTTCTGTCTCCGGCGATCCATCATTTGTGCAATACCGGCCGTCGGCTCCAGCGCACGAATCAGCACGCCCGCGCCATGGCCAACTTCGCGACAAACGAAATTCAGGCACCAATGAATACCATAGGAAAGATACACGTATGCGCGGCCGGGCGGCCCAAACATCACGGCATTGCGCGGCGTCGGACCCGAAAAACTATGCGACGCCGGGTCTTCCCTGTCGTACGCCTCGGTCTCGACGATGATTCCGCCGACGCCGTTGACGAGCAGGGTCATTCCAATCAATCGTCGCGCAATCTCCGGGGAGTTTCGCGTGAAGTCGATGCCCGTCAATCGTGAAGCACCTGATGCACCTGCTGCACACAGGCGGACCCCTCCCCCACGGCGGCCGCCACCCGCTTGACGCTTCCGCAGCGCACGTCGCCGACCGCAAAAATTCCCGGCCAATTCGTCTCGAAAGACTGCGGTAGCCGGGCGGCGAAGCCATTCCCCGGCGGCACGTCAGCCGTGGTCAGATCGGACCCGGTCCGCACGAAACCCTTGTCGTTCAACGCGATGCAGCCTCTCAACCAGTGCGTGCTGGGGACGGCACCCGTCATGAGAAAGAGGTGGCCGATCGAGTGCGTCTCGAGAATGTTGTCCGGCGCGGTCTTCCAAGTCACGCGTTCCAGTTGCTCGCCGCCCTGCAGCGATGTGATCTCGGTATTCACGTGCAGCGTGATGTTGGGCGTCTCGGCGATGCGGCGGATGAGATACTGAGACATGGACTCGGCCAATCCCTTGGACCGCACCAACAGATGCACGTGACGGCACTTGCCCGCCAGATAGACCCCCGCTTGGCCGGCCGAATTGCCGCCGCCCACCACAATCACCTCCTGCCTTTCACAGCGCCGCGCTTCGATGGCTGACGCCGCGTAATAGATGCCCAACCCGAGAAAGTGAGATGCGTTTTCGATGTTCAACTGGCGGTACTCCGCGCCGGTCGCGATGATGATCGAGCGCGCACGCACCCTGGCCTCGCCCCCGAGTTGCACGGCATAGGGCCGCTCATCGCAATTCAGCCTCATCGCCGGGTAAGCAGTCCTGATCTCGGCGCCGAATTTCTGCGCCTGAACCCGCGCCCGGGCGGCCAGCGCGAGGCCGGAGATGCCGGTGGGAAAACCAAGATAGTTCTCGATCTTCGAACTCGATCCCGCTTGACCGCCGGGTGTGCCTGTTTCGAGTACCAGCACATCGAGTCCCTCGGAGGCGGCGTAGACCGCGGCGGCCAGCCCTGCGGGGCCCGCCCCGACGACGATCAAGTCCCGGACCCGGTCATCATCGATCTGCTGATTCATCCCCAGGCAGGCGGCGACTTCTTCATTGCTGGGATTCTTCAGCACCACTTCGCCCCGGCACAGCACCACCGGCACATCGTCGGCTTTGATATGAAAGCGCTCCAACGCCGCATGAGCGGACGGATCCGAGTTCACGTCGAGGTTGACGAACGGATACGAATTTCGAGTCAGGAATTGCTGCAGGCGCAGTGTTCCGGCCGATTGACTCGAGCCGAGCAGGATGACGTCACCCGCCTGCGATTCGATCAAACCGACGCGCCTCAAGATGAAGGCCCGCATGAACAGTTCGCTGAGCTCGGCGTCGGTCTGAACGATGGTGCGCAGGCGCTCTTCGGCGATCACCAGCACTTCGCCCGCTTCGCGCACACGCGTTCGGACCAAGCTGCCGACGCCCTGCAGCGTGCTCATCTCGCCCGTGAAGCTGCCCGCGGTGTGCACCGTGACCAATACCTCCCCGCTCATCGCGGGTTGGACCACTTCGATGCTGCCCGACAGAACCACCAGCATTGGGCGATGGCGGTTGCCGGGCTGGGCCAATATCTCGCCTTGGTTCACGTGCCTGTGAGTTCCGTGCGGTTCCAGCCGGGCAATCTGCGCAGAGCTCAGTTGCGGAAACATCTGCGCCCTGCGCCCCTGGTAAGCGGGCCCCTTGCCGATACCTTCGTCGTTGGCGTCCGCCGTCACGTCAGGAACACCTCGACGTCGTCGATGAAGCACCAACTCCAATCCTCGCCGGGCTCCAATGACGAAATGATCGGGTGCTTGACTTTGAGGAAATGCTTGCGCGCATGCCGGTTCTTCGAGTCGTCGCAACACCCCACATGTCCGCAAGTCCTGCACAGGCGAAGATGAACCCAGGTGTCCCCCATGGCCAGACACTCCTGGCACCCTTCGCTGCTCGGTGTCACGGACTTCACGGAATTCAGGTGTGTGCATTGCTGGCGAGTCTTGGTCATGGTGGTTTGCGGTCGCTTTGAGTGTGATTGAGTGCCATGTCAATCATATTCGCCTGCCAGGCCCCCAGAAAGGCCCCGTACGGCGCCGCGGGCGCGAACTTCGCCGGCCAAACCCGCTCTAAACGGACACTGTTGTCCCAAGAGGCCCGAGAACACCAATGCATTTGCGAAGTTTCCCGCTCATTTTAACGATCATTCTGGCTGCGACGGCCCAGGCCGCCCCCGCGGCGTTTGACCTCGCAGGCCCTACCCTGGTGGTCAAGATCACCCGAGGCACCAAGACCCTGCCGGTGTCTGAAGTTCCAAACCTCGCGGCCGGCGACCGCGTTTGGATCAAGGCTGATCTACCGGCCGCTCAGTCCGCGCATTATCTGATGGTGGCTGCTTTTTTGAGCGGCTCCACCAATCCGCCCCCCGAGAGTTGGTTCTTCCCTTGCAAGACGTGGACCGGTAAATGCGGACATGACGGATTGACCGTGACCGTGCCCGAGGGCGCGCAACAGGTGCTGGTGTTCCTCGCGCCGCAAACCGGGGGTGATTTTGCAACGCTGGTGAGCGCCGTGCGGGGACGTCCCGGCGCATTTGTGCGCACCTCGCAGGACCTGAACCAGGCGGCGCTGGATCGTTCCCGCTTGGAACGCTATTTGTCGGCGATCCGCGCCTTGAATGGCGCCGGTACTCCCAAGCTGGGGGAGGCCGCGCCGCTGCTTGCCCGGAGCCTCGCAATCAAGGTCGACGAGAAGTGCCTCGATAGGATGCCCGAGCTGCAAGCACCGTGTCTGATGCAGGGGCAGGAGTCACTCATCTTGAACGACGGACACAGCACGTCGATCGTCGAGGCCCTGACTTCGGGGCCGGGCAGTGATCTGGCCATGGAGGCGAGCTTCACGCCGCAAATGAACAACGGTTACTACAGTCCCTACGTAGCATCCGTGCTCGATATTGCGCGCATCATGGACTCCTTCCGTACCGCGCAATATCAGTACATTCCCGCATTGGCTTCGCAGCATGGCGATCAACTCGCGCTGACGCTGAATACGGCGCCTTCCTTTCACAATCCGCAATCCGTGTTGGTGGTGGCGCTGCCGGCGATAGAACAACCTCAGTTGCCTCCCTTGCATGCGGTAAACCCCAAGGAGATCTACTGCGCGGGTAGAAGCGTTCTGGTATTGCCGGTCGACGGCGCACCGTTGGTATTTTCGACCGGCTATGCGCATGACATGTCGCTCAGCCTGACGGGAAAGGAAGGCAAGAGCATCGACCTGCCCGCCGCCGCCGAGCCGATGCAGGGTGGTTTCGTCATCGACACCGCCGCGCTGCGTGCCGTGGCCTTGGGAGACAGCGTGCGCGCGACGCTGCAGGGATTTTGGGGCTTTGATCGATACCATGGCCCGGGTTTCGTCTTGATGAGTGCGCGTACGAGGAGCTGGGAACTCGCTGCCGGAGACGAAGACGCGCTGGTGGTCGGCCGCCAGGACACCGTTCACCTACAGGCCGATAGCGTCAGTTGTGTCGACGGCATCATGCTGAAAGATCCCGCCGGTAAAGAGATGAAGGTGGACTGGAAGACGGTCAAGCCCGGTGAACTCGAGGTGAGGCTGTCGCTCCAAGAAACCAGCCCCGGCGCCATGACCCTGCTGGTGACGGAGGCCGGTGCCGGTCAGCCGCAACCGATATCGATCCGCACCTTTTCCGAGGCGAGTCATATCGACGGATTTGCGATTCATGCCGGCGATGCGCAGGGTCTGCTGAAGGGCACCCGCCTCGATGAGGTTGCGGGCTTGTCGCTTCGAAACATTGCTTTCGTGCCGGGCGAGCTGTCGACCCGCAATGGCGGCGACGAACTGCAGATGGTGGCGCAGGACACGCAAGCCGCGGCGGCTCTCAAGCAGGAACGCGGCATCGGCGCGAAAGTCACGCTGAAGGATGGGCGGGTGCTGCCGCTGAACGCATCGGTGGACGCGCCGCGTCCTCGAGTGACGCTGATGGGCAAGAGCGTGCGCCCGTCCTCTTCCAACAGCGACAGCAATATCCAATTGGCCGACCCCAGCGAACTGCCGCAGGACGCGATTCTCACCTTTGCCCTGCGCGCGCAGTGGCCCCTGGGATTTACGCATGATGAAAGCATAGAAGTCGCAACGGGTGATGAGTCATTCAGCACCGTGCTCAGCTTCAGCAACGGCGCCATGACGCTCGAGAACGCTCAGGTCGCCGTGGCCACGCTCAATCCCGCGAAGGCTTTCGGCAGCTCCGCCTTCGGACCCCTGCAATTTCGAGTGCTCGCCAAAGGCGTCGCGGGAGACTGGCAATCCTTGGGTAATTTGGTGCGTCTGCCCGTGTTGAAGGAGCTGGTGTGTCCGTCAACGCCGGAGCTGGCGTGCAGACTGTCCGGTTCCAATCTGTACCTGGTCGACTCCATATCCGGTGATCCGGAATTCAGCCACCCGGTACAGGTTCCCGACGGGTTCTTGGGATCCGCGCTGCCGGTTCCGCATCCGGCCGCCGGCCCACTGTATGTGAAATTGCGCGATGACTCCTCGATCATCAATCCGACCACGTTGGAGACGCGTCTGCTGCCGCCTTCACCCAACGATCTGGCGCGCAATCCATGACGCTCGGCTAGGCATGCCGATTGTCTATCTCGTGCGCCACGGGCGGGTCGCCGCCGCCGGTACGGATCCGCTCGATCCGGAACTCGACAGCGAGGGACGCGAGCAGGCGCGGCTAGCGGCGCAGGATCTGCAGGCGAGGATATCCGCGCCTCTTCGAATCCTCCACAGCCCGCTTCATCGTTGCCGCCAGACTGCGATCCCGCTGGCCCAGTTGTGGCGCACGGAACCCCTGCTCGAACCGCGGGTGAGCGAAATACCGTCGCCGCAGCTCACCGGGCACGCCCGGGTGCGCTGGCTGCAGCGGGCTTTCTCGGCGACCTGGCCCGAGCTTGAAAGACTGGAGAACGATCGCCAGGCGGGCTACGGGCAAAAGCTCGCCGAATGGAGGAGCGGCGTTTTGGACGCCGTCCTCGCGTGCCGCAGCGACACCGTTATATTTTCGCATTTCATGCCGATCAATGCGATTGTGGGTGCGGCACTGCGCCAGGAACGCGTCGTTTGCTTCCGGCCCGCCCATGCGTCGGTGACCATCGTCGACACTTCGGATCGCACCGCGCGCCTGATCGAACTCGGCCGAGACGCGGCCGGCGATGTGCGATGACAGGCGCCGATTTTAGAAAATGTCCAATGCGATGCCTGAGGCCAACGTCGCGCCGAGCTCCTCGCATAATTTCAAATCCCGTTCGGGTATGTGCTTTGGCCGCAGAATTTCTTCCGCGGTTTGCGCGTGCGTGCACACAATGATCGGATCGGCCACGGGCTTCAAGCGCCAGCCGGTGGCGATGCGTTCGATCTGCTGCGCGGCGCTGCGGCCGTCGCTGCCGGCGCAAATCAGCGTGGCGTAGGGCCTGCCGTTGAGCCGGTCGAGCGCCGGGTAATACGTGCGGTCGAAGAAATCCTTCATCATTCCCGACATCGCGGCCAGATTTTCCGGGGTTGCAAAGATAAAACCGCCGGCATTCAGCACGTCGGTCGCCTCTGCATCCGCGGCGCGCAGCAGCGACACAATCATGGCCGGTTCCGTGCGGGCGCCGGCGGCCGCGGCTTGCGCCATCATCAGAGTACCGCCTGTCATGGAGTGATATACGATCAGCAGCGTCTTCATCGCTATTTGAGTCCCGCGCTCGTGGGCTATATCCTACACATGGCGACGACCCGTTCCGACTGCATGGACCGGCCCATTGCATGATACTTGCGGCCACCCGCGGATAATGCCGTCCGGAACCTCAAGGTGCGATCATGCTTCACTATGCCGTCGTCTTTTTCATCATCGCGCTGATTGCCGCCGTGTTTGGTTTTGGAGGAATCGCGGCCGGCGCAGCCGGCGTCGCGAAAATACTGTTCATTGTGTTTCTGATTGGTGCGGTAATCAGTTTTCTGATGAGCATGGGTCGCCGCACGTAGGGCGCCGATCACTCACTCGGACGAGGAGCATACATGGAATCCATACTCAATTCGCCGACCGTGCGCAATGCCGGCGACTTCGCCAATGGCCAGGTCACCAGCTTCCTCGACAGCGTCGAGGATTTGACCAGAGCATTGAAGGACATCGACACACCGGACATCGCGAGGGTTCGCGCCAAGGTCAAGATCGCCCTGGTGGCCGCCAAGAGCGCGGTTTCCGATACGGCAACTCAAATTCGCAGTCAGGCTAAACAGGTCGGCCAACGCACTGATAACTTCGTTCGCGAGAATCCCTGGCAAGTGATCGGGATCGCCGCGATCGTCGGCCTCGCCGTGGGCTTTCTGGCGTCGCGCCGCTCGTAGGGGTTCGGCCGCTCGCGACGCTTGCGGGTGCGCAGCGGCCTATGCGCGCCGCCATTGCGTAGTGCCGCCCGCCTTGTCTTCGAGCAAAATTCCGGCGGCGGTCAATTGTTCGCGAATCCGGTCGGATTCGGCGAAATTCTTGGCGGCGCGCGCCGCCTGCCGCGCGGCGAGCAGTGCCTCGATGTCGGTGTCGGACATCGTCTTGTCGCCGACGCTGCGTTTCAAATACGTATCCGGATCCTGTTGCAGTATGCCGAGCACCGCGCCCATGACGCGCAGTGTCGCCGCCGAAGCGGCCGCCTTCGCCGAGTTTCCCGAGGCTTTCGCCTGATTGAGCTCCCGCGCCACGCCTTGCATCGCCGCCAGCGCCTCGGGTGTATTGAAGTCATCGTCCATCGCGCCGCGGAATCTGGCCAGCCACGTCGCATCGACCGGTCCCGAGCCGGCATCTTTGAGGGCGCGGTAAAGCCCCAACAGCGTCTCGTCCGCTTGCGCGAGCTGCGCGGAGGAATAGTTGATGGGCCCACGATAATGGCTGCTCAGCAGAAAGAACCGCAGCACTTCCGGATCCCGCAATGTCTTCAGAACCTCGCGCACGGTGAAGAAATTGCCCAGCGATTTGGACATTTTCTCCTCGTTCACGCGCACGAACCCGTTGTGCATCCACACGTGCACGAAGGGCGTATCGCAGGCAGCACAAGACTGCGCGATTTCATTCTCATGGTGCGGAAACTTCAAATCCTCGCCGCCCCCGTGCAAATCGAAATAGCTGCCGAGCAGGCTCGTCGACATGGCTGAGCATTCGATGTGCCAGCCGGGGCGGCCGTCGCCCCAGGGCGAATTCCAGGAGGGTTCTCCCGGCTTCGCGTGCTTCCAGAGCACGAAATCCAAGGGGTCCTGCTTGGCGTCGTCCACCTGGACGCGCGAGCCGGCGCGCAGGTCGTCAATTTTCTTGCCCGAGAGCCGGCCGTAGGCGGGGAACTTTCGCACCGAGTACATGACGTCGCCGTTGCCCGCGACATAGGCGTATCCCTTGTCGATCAAGGTCTGCGTCATGTCGACGATCGGGCCGATATACTCGGAGGCTCGCGGTTCCAGGTCCGGCGCTTGGAGTCCGAGAGTTGCGCAATCCTCATGCATGGCCGCCGTGAAACGCCGCGCCAAGTCGGCCCAATTCTCGCCGTTGGCGGCGGCGCGCTCGATGATCTTGTCGTCTATGTCGGTGACATTGCGCACGTAGGTCACCGCATAACCCAGCGATCGCAGGTAACGCTGAATCAGATCGAACACCGTCAGCATGCGAGCGTGCCCGACGTGAATATAATCGTAGTTCGTCATGCCGCACACGTACATGCGGACCTCATTGGAGCGCAGAGGTTTGAACTCTTCCATCTTGCCGGTGAGCGAATTATGAATTTTTAGCATGGGACTCGAGGCGGCGGCGCGCCGTCTCCGGCGGCATGAGCTTGAGCAGGACCTTGAGTTCGGGACCGTGCGCTTGACCGGTCAAGGCGACTCTGAGCGGCATGAAGAGGTCCGCGCCCTTGCGGCCCGTGCGCTCCTTCAACACCTTGGTCAACTGCTCGAGGTCCGAGGGGCATCGGTCGAACGCCTCGGCGGCCACCGCGAAGAATTCAGGTCCGGCGGCCGCGATGATGCGCTGCTCTTCGGGGCCCAAGTGGGGCAGCTCGCCGCGCACCACCGTGCGCCACGGCCCCGCATCGGCGGGCAACACCACATTGTGGCGCACCACCTCGATGAAGTCGGCCGAGTCGCCGCGGCCCAGCCAGCCCACGATTTGCGCGGTGGACATCCGCTCCACCGTCACCTTTTGCCAGTGCATCAATTGGGTCTCGTCGAAATGCGCCGGCGCGCGGCCGAGATGTTCCGGACGGAAGTGGGCGGGCATGTCGGCCGCGGGCAGCCAGCCATCGAAATCGCTCGCGTGTCCCAGACGGAACAAGTGATTGAGCACGGCAGCGGGAAGGAATCCGCGTTCGCGAAACTCGAGCGCGCTGGTGCTGCCATGTCGCTTCGACAGAGGCGCGCCGTCCGACCCGACCAGCAATCCGACATGGCCATAGGCGGGCCGGCGCATGCCGAGCGCATCCAGCAGCAGGAGCTGGCGCGGCGTATTGGTGAAATGATCGTCGCCGCGCAATACCTGCGTGACCCCCATCGCCGAGTCATCGACGGCATTGCAAAAGAAGAACGCCGATGTGCCGGATTCGCGCCGGATGATGAAGTCGCCGATATCGTTCGACGCGAACCGTTGAGGGCCGTGAACCGCATCGATGAATTCGATGATCCGATCGGCTGGTACCGCAAATCGCAGTGTGGCCTTGAGGCCCCGCGTCTCGCGTTCGGCGCGCTGCGCCGCCGTGAGGTGCCGGCAGGTTCCCGCATAGCGCGGCGGCTTGCCCGACATACGTTGCAGCTTGCGCGACAGTTCCAGTTCCTCGGCCGTGCAGTAGCACGGGTATGCCAAGGCCTCCGCCTCGAGTCGCGCGAACAGGGTTCGATAGAACTCGCCGCGCTCCGCCTGCGAGTACGGAGCGGACGGACCGCCGATATCGGGTCCTTCGTCCCAGTCCAAACCCAGCCAGCGCATTTCGGCCATCAACTCGTCGCGGAAGCGCAGCTGACTGCGCTCGACATCGGTGTCCTCGATGCGCAAAATAAAGCGGCCGCCGCTTTTGCGGGCCCATAAATGGCAGAAAAAGGCCGTCCGCGCATTGCCCAGGTGCAAGGCGCCGGTGGGGCTGGGCGCGAACCGCGTGGTGACGGGCAAAAAATTCAAGGATACGGACATATCTCAAGATTGTACCTATTCGAGTAGAATCACGGAGCATGAAACCACTACTACTCACCGTCGGATTGATCTTTGCGGCTTGGATAACCTCAGGTGCGGCCGCCGAAGCACCGTCGGCTGCCGCTGCACCGGCTGCGAAGGCACCGGCCGCGGCGGCACCGGCACCGGCCGCGGCGGCGCCGGCCGCGGAAACCGTCAAGGCTCAGCCCAAACCCGCGACACCTGCCGCGCCGGCGACGGCCGCCACGTCCCGGGTCCAAGTAGTGACCTCCATGGGAAGTTTTACGATTGAATTGAACGGCGAGCGGGCGCCTCTCACGGTCGCGCATTTTTTGAGATACGTCGACCAGGGACACTATTCCGGCACGATCATTCATCGCGTGGTCGCAAACTTCGTCATCCAAGGAGGCGGCTTCGACAGCAGCTACAAACTCGTGCCGGCCCCCGTCAAGGTCGTCAACGAGTCCGGCAACGGATTGACCAATCAGCGCGGCACGGTGGGCATGGCGCGCAGTCAGGATCCGCACAGCAGCGATGCTCAATTCTATGTGAACCTATACGACAACGAGGCCCTCGACCCCAATAAGACGCGGTGGGGCTACGCGGTCTTCGGCAAGGTTGTGCAAGGCATAGAGGTAGTCGACCGGATCGGAAACGTTTCGACCGGCGCGCGAGGGCCATTCAAAGAAGATGCGCCGCTCCAGCCTGTGGTGATCGAGCGGATCGAGCGCGTTGCCGGCCCGTGAGCTGAGGAGCCGGTCTCAGTATTCCGCGTGGCCACGCTCTTCATCTCGGATTTGCACATCGACGCCAGTCGCCCGGCAATCTGCGAACAATTCTTGAGCTTTCTTGCCGCGGAGGCCAAGGACGCCGAGTCCCTGTATATTCTCGGCGATCTGTTCGAGTCCTGGGTCGGCGATGACGCCGCGGACCCCGCGCAATCCGCCGCGATCGCGGGAATCCGCGCGCTCACATCGCAGGGCGTGCCGTGTTTCGTCATGCACGGCAATCGCGATTTCTTGCTGGCGCAGCAATTTTGCCGCATGAGTGGCGCGGAACTTCTGCCCGATCCACTGATCGTGACCCTGTATGGGGAGGCGGTGCTGGTGATGCATGGCGACGCCCTCTGCACGGACGACCACGCCTACCAGCGGCTGCGCGCCACCGTTCGCGAAGCCGATTGGCAGCGCCAATTTCTTGCACTCTCGATCGCATCGCGCCGTGCGCTCGCGAATGCCGCACGCGTCGGCAGCCAAGCGCACACCGCCGCCATGGAATACGCCATCACCGATGTCAATGCCGACAGCGTCGCGATGGCGCTGCGCGGCGCCGGTACCTTGACGCTATTGCATGGCCACACCCACCGGCCCGCCATCCATACCTTGCAGGTCGACGGCCGGCCCTGCACGCGCATCGTGCTCGGCGATTGGTACGACCAGGGCAGCCTGCTGCGCTGGGACCGCGACGGTCCCGAGCTGGTATCCCTATCGCGTTAGAAGTTGGCAGCGTTTTGTCGGGCGGTTTCAATCGGTCAGCGCAACACTTGCTTGAAGTTTATCTGCTGGTGTTTTAAATCCCAAAGTCTTTCGTGGACGCTGATTTAAGCGCAGAGCAATCTTGTCCAGATACGCTTGGCTATAT
>Ga0210410_10000275_pt1 | contig 64769 bp, 60 predicted proteins | sample IncBWC4MmetaG_FD_161058 | JGI IMG/M metagenome (GOLD analysis project Ga0210410, IMG submission 161058) | Forest soil microbial communities from Barre Woods Harvard Forest LTER site, Petersham, Massachusetts, United States - Inc-BW-C-4-M | ecosystem: Environmental > Terrestrial > Soil >... | reverse complement strand
TGTCCTGATCGCAGAGCACTGCGTGCTCTGTTACCCGACGCGCTCTCGCAGTGTCAGCCGCCGAGCCGTCGCACGCACCGGCAACAGGTGCGCCGCTTCAATCGTGCCAGCGCGTAATCGCGAAACCCTGGCAAATTCGTAATATAGGAGCAACGACGTGGTAAATCAATGCAAGGAGCGGCACTTCCTCCCCGCCCACGCCGAATATCTGATGAGCGTCGCGGCCCGCCCTGGAAAGCCCTGTTACGATGCAGCCAATGAGACTGCGGACCCGCTTGAATCTCGTGGTGGCGGCCTTGAGCGCCGCGTTCGTGATGGTGCTGATCGCGGCAGAGATTCAGAGTACGCGGGCCTCCGTGCGCGAGGAAATCGAGGCGGCGAACCGCGTCGCCTCGCAATTGCTGGGCCGCCTGGCCGCGGCCTATTCCCAGGCGGGAGGACCGGAACTGGTGCTTCAGTTCCTGCAACAACTTGGCCGGGTTCGCGCCAATGAGGTATCGCTGCAGGCGGCCACGGGGGAGGTTCTTTATCGATCGCCGCCGGCAACCTACAAGGCCGGGCGCGAGGCGCCGATCTGGTTTGCGCACCTGCTGGCGCCGCAACCGGCGACCTACACGTTTCCCTTGCAGGGCGGACTCTTGCTGGTGGTGCAGGCGCAGCCCTCGCGCGCCGTGCTCGATGCGTGGGACGAAGTTACTCGGCTTTCCGCCATCGCGGCCGCCATGTTGATCATCGTGAACGGGCTGGCGTTTTGGTCGGTGAAGCGGGTGCTGGCACCCGTTCCGGTCATCGCGAACGGACTCGAGCGCATTCAGCAAGGGGATCTCGCATTCCGCTTGCCGCCCCTGGCGGGCAATGAGGCGCATGCCATCGGCGCCGCATTCAATCGCATGGCGCAATCCCTGCAAGACAAGGTTCTGGCCGAGCGCAAGGCGCACGAGGCCGAAGCGCGGCTCGAGGAGCGGCGTGAGATGGCGTCTCTGGCGGATCAACGGGTCGAAGAAGAGCGGCGTTTGATTGCACACGAACTGCACGACGAATTCGGCCAGTCGGTCACCGCGATCCGCAGCTTGGCACTGGCAATTGCCACCCAAGGGGGCGTGCGGGATCCTGCGACCGGCGAGGTGGCGCGGCTGATTGCGGATGAGGCGGGCCGCCTGTACGACGCCATGCACGGTTTGATTCCCAGGCTCGCTCCCCTTTCACTCGATACGCTCGGACTCGCCGCGACCCTTGAGAGCCTGGTCCGCGACTGGCAGCGACGCCATCCCTCCATTGCCCTTTCGCTTCGCCAGGAATTGCCCATTGAGCTCGGGCCCAGTATCACGCTCGCGATTTACCGGGTAGTGCAGGAAGGTTTGATCAACGCCTTGCGACACGCGCAGGCTTCGCGGGTGGACATCGCCGTGGAGTGCGACGTCCGAAGAATCGTCGCGACGGTGACCGACGATGGCGTCGGACTGCCGGCCGACTGGGCGCGGCCCGGACATTTTGGTTTGCGCGGGATGGAGGACCGAGTGCAGCAATTGGGCGGGAGCTTCAACATCGGCAGTCATGAGGGTCGCGGCGTCCGGCTCAGCGCCGATATTCCCTTGGGCGGCGTGCAGTGATCCGCATCCTGCTGGTTGACGATCACGCGGTGGTGCGGATGGGATTTCGCCTGCTGCTGCAATCCGTGGCGGACATGTCGGTGGTCGGCGAGGCGGAATCCGGCGAGACGGCGTGCCAGCTCTATTTCGAACTGAGCCCCGACGTGGTGGTCATGGACCTCGCGATGCCGGGCATGGGCGGACTCGAAGCTCTGCGCCGGATTCGGGCCCGCCAGCCGCGCGCGCAGGTGTTGACCCTATCGGCGCACGATGACCCGATACACGCCCGCCGCGCGATGCAAGAAGGCGCGCTCGGTTTTCTCTCGAAGCGCAGTGCCCCTGAAGCGCTGCTCGAAGCGGTTTCGGTGGTTGCCGCCGGCCGCCGCTATCTCGACCCCGCGCTCGCCCAGAAGCTGGCGCTGGCGGAATTCGACGGCGGTACCAAGTCGCCGGTTGAGCAGCTGTCGGAGAGAGAATTCGATGTGTTTATCCGCCTGGCCGGCGGAGCGACCGTGCAGCGCATCGCGTCGGACCTGAATCTCTCCGCATCCACCATCGGCACGCATCTGTACAACATCAAGCAGAAACTCGGCGTCGCCAATCAGTCGGAGCTGACGCTGATCGCGATTCGCCACGGTCTCATCAACGCGTGATCAGTAATAATCGACTGCGATCCACGGTCCACTGTATGTCCTGACACCCGGAGATCGTATGAAAACCGCCCTTGCAGCCGCTTTTTCGCTCGTGTTGACCTTGTTGTCCACTCTCGCCCTATCGGCCGAGGTTCCATTCAATCAGGCGCAATTCGACGCGGCACGCGCCGCCGGAAAGCCGGTCGCGGTGGTATTCCACGCCGATTGGTGCCCCGTCTGCCGCGCGCAGGCGCCGCTGCTGAAACAGTTGACGCAAACGCCGGAACTGCAGCCCGTGACCGTGTACATCGCGAATTTCGACACCGAGAACGCACTCGAAAAATCGCTTGGAGTGACCCATCAGAGCACCATCGTGGTATTCAACCGGGGGCGGGAAATCGCGCGCTCGACCGGCGATACGCAGCAGGCAAATCTCGCCGCGCTTCTGCGCCGCGCTATTTCCTGAAAGGACGCCGCGGTGAACTTCGGACCCGCCACGTACGGGCTGGGCATGCTGGCGGGTGCCTTGTCGACTTTGTCGCCCTGCGTCTTGCCGCTGGTGCCCATCCTGGTTGCCGCCGCCGTCAACGCGCACCGCTGGGGGGCCGTGGCGCTCGGCATCGGACTTGCCTTGTCGTTCACGATTGTCGGAATCTTTCTCGCGACCTTGGGTGTCGCGCTCGGTCTCGATCCGGGAACATTTCGCATCGCGGGTGCCCTGATACTCGCAGGGTTTGGCGTCATATTGCTGGTGCCCAAGCTGCAGGATCTGTTTGCGCACGCGACCAGCATGCTCAGCAATTCGGGCAACCAATTGCTTGCGCGCATGACCTTCGACGGCCTCGCAGGCCAGTTCTTCGTCGGCATTTTGCTGGGCGTCGTATGGAGTCCCTGCGTGGGCCCGACTCTTGGGGCTGCGACGACCCTGGCGAGTCAGGGGAAGAACCTGGGTCAAATCGCTCTGCTGATGTTGATATTCGGCGCCGGCGCCGCAGCGCCGTTGGTTGTGCTCGGGTCCTTGTCGCATGCCGGCATGGTGAGGGTTCGCGGCCGCCTGTTGAGAGTCGGCAAGTACGGCAGCCAAGCATTCGGATTCGTCATGCTGCTATTGGGAGTCCTGATCGCGACCGGAGTCGATAAATCATTCGAGGCGTGGATTCTCGACCGGACGCCCGATTGGCTCACGGCGGTTACCACGAAATTTTGACGGCAGGAGGCCGCAGCGGTTGATTGGCCGCTGATTCCGCAGCGGCCGCTCCCCGGTGGCATGCGGTGGGCACGTGCCCGGCGTCGGAGTTACGCCGACATCCGTTGGGGGGTTATCGCCCTTGTAGCCGCTGCCTGATAGGGCATACCTTGACATGCACAAAAATTTGTCCGTTGGAGCATGCCAATGAAGCGGGTATTGACGACGATAACCGCGGCCGGCGTCATGCTCCTTGGCGTGCAAGCTCTTGCCGCTGATCCTCCCGGTCATTCGAAAAATACCAAACGCCAGATGGTGGGTTGCGTCATCAAGCGCATGTCCGCCAGCAGAACGGTGTCGTACAACGAGGCAACGAAGGCGTGCAAGGAGCAGTTCAAGCCGCAGAACGATGACCTGGCATCCAACACTCCGATAAAACCAGTCAACGGGCGTTAACAGCGGGCGTGGTTGTGGTGCGAGGTCCTGAGGGGCTAGCATCGGATGGTTCCGGCAGCGCGAAGGGGCGCGCGGAAGCGTCTCACGCACGAAAAATCTATAAAAAGGAGTAAATCCATGGTGCACGTAGCCTCATTGTGGCTGCCGATCGTCATATCGGCGGTGATTGTTTTTTTTGCCAGCTGGATCGTTCACATGTTTCTGCCCTTCCATCGCAGCGACTTTGCGAAACTGCCCCAGGAAGATGCGGTGCTTGACGCACTTCGGTCACTGAACATTCCGTCCGGCCAGTACCTCGCGCCGTATGCCAATACCCCGGCACAGATGAAGCAGCCGGAATACGTGGAAAAGCGCAAGCGCGGACCAGCGCTGTTCCTCACGCTCGCGACAGGCGCGGATCCGGGCATGGGCAAGTCCCTGCTGCAGTGGTTTGTCTACTTGCTGGTGATTTCGCTGTTCGCCGCGTACCTGGCGCATAAGGCGATCGCCACCGGCGCGCCCTACCTCGCGGTGTTCAAATTTGTCGGCGTCACGGCCTTCATGGCGTACTCCTTGGGCCACGCGCATCAGTCGATTTGGTATCGGCAGGCATGGCGAACCACCGCGAATTACGTCGTCGATGGATTGATTTATTCACTGTTGACGGCGGGGGTTTTCGGCTGGCTCTGGCCGCGGTAGCCCGCATAGCGCCCACCCGCTTGGCGTTCCCAGTGGCCTGCTCAGCGCTCCCAGTGGCCCGCGATGTAGTGCCAATGCGGGCCCACCTGCTCCCATCGGTCGGAAACCCAGTGAGCCGCTCGGCGCTCCGTTATCCAAGTTCCGGATACCCAGCGGTACGAGCGGCCATTCCACTCCCAATGTCCAGCACCCCACACATAGCCGTCGCGCGGCGGCGGGGCGTGTTCGACGCGATCCGCCGGAGGCGGGGTGTCGGTCACGATCTCGGCCCCCGCCGAGGCCACTGTGGGTAGGAGGGTTAAAGCGCCGATCGCGAGGCTCAGTGCCAGGAGCAGCCTCGTTGGAGCAGATCGAGAATTCGGTTGACCGGGTGACATGACCAGTACTCCTCTACTGACAATGAACGAATTATACGATATTCGTTCAGTTTGTCAATAATTGCCTGAAGGAGATCGTGGGAGGCCCCGCCGTTGGGTGACCAGCGTTGTCGGTGGGTGATCAGTGCCGCTTGGTGGGCGACCAGTTCCGCTTGGTGGGTGATCAGTGCTGCTTGGCGAGAGCCCTGACGCCCGCCAAGTGGGTGGCGGCGAACGCGCCAAGTTCGGCTTCCATCTCGGCGGCTGAGCCGCTGCGACGGGCGAGTTCGGCGCTGCCAAAATAAAGAGCGCGGGCCACGTGACTCGCCATGGGCGAGAGCTCCGCGTCTGCGGCCATCGCGGCGCGCAGCATCTCGAGAATCGCTGCATCCAGATTGGTGAAGATTTCGCCCGCCATGCTGTGCGTATAGGTAAACAGCTCGGCGGCGTGCGCTGATCCGCGCACCAGGGCAAAGATCGGCCGATGCTTGGCAATGACGGCGTCGATCAGACGTGCATCGAGGGATGCATTGGGTTTCAACAGCGCCTGCTCAACGGCTCCGCGCAGCAGGTTTGCCATCCGAGCGCACACGGCCAAAAAGAGTTCATCCTTGTTCTTGAAGTAGCTATAGAGGGTGGCTTTGGCCACGTTGGCCTCGCGCGCCACAAGTTCCATGGTGACGCCGCGAAAGCCCACCTTTTTGAACAATTCCTCCGCCGTGCGAATCGCCCGCTTGTAGCGGGCATTTTCATCGGTCGCCGTGTTTTGCGGAGCACTGGACATGAACGAATCATACGACAGTCGTACAAGATGCCCTAATGGGGCGACCACCCTGCGCACAGATGCCCGCGGTCGCCGGCGGCTAGCGATGCGGGGGGTTCTTGAAATCGTCCGCCTGGATTCGATAGCGCGCCAGAAGCTTGTAGAAATCGGTGCGATTGCGCTTGGCGAGACGCGCCGCTCTTGTGACATTGCCCTCGGTGCTTCGCAAATTCCTGATCAGGTAGCCGCGCGAAAATTCATCGCGCGCATCCTCGTAGGATCGGATCCGCGTTGACCGCGCACACGCATCCACCGCCGCGCGCGCGCAACCGCCGGTTTTTCTTCGGCGCGCCTGCGAAGTTTGGAGGCCTTGTCTTTGGCGTCGAAGCCGAGTGAGCTCGTGACGGGAGGCGCATCGGTGTTCACCTCTCTCTCCTATGTCGTCGCCAGAAGATGAGGCGCGGCAACCGGCGGCCGGGCGCAGAGATACCGCTCTTCGAGCACCGCGCTCAATACCGGCATCCCGAACAGATAGCCCTGCACTTCGTTGCATTTCATCGAACGCAGTACCCGCGATTGCTGTTCCGTTTCGACGCCCTCGGCCACCACGTTGAGCTTCAAGGCATGCGCCAGTTTGATGATGGCCGAGACCAGCGCGAGTCCTTGGGGTCCGGTCGTCATGTCGGTTACAAATGAGCGATCGATTTTCAGCGTGTTGACCGGCAATTTCGCCAGATAGCTGAGCGAGGAAAAGCCGGTGCCGAAGTCGTCGACGGCGATGGTGACGCCCATGGACCGGATCTCGCGCAGGCAGTCTATATTGTGCTTGATGTCCTCCATGATCAGGCTTTCAGTGATCTCGAGCTCGAGTCCCGCGGGCGCGTGCGGGTCGATTGTGATTGCGAGTTCGATCTCGCGGACGAAATTGCGATTGCGCAGCTGCATGGCCGACACATTCACCGCGACGCGGACCGCGGCCAATCCGCGGGCGCGCCAGTGCAGGCAGTCCTCGATGGCCGTGCGCAGAGCCCAGCGCCCAACTTCGTGGATCAATCCGGTTTCTTCGAGTATGGGAATGAACCGGGCGGGGAGTATGAGGCCCTCTCGCGGATTGTTCCAGCGGATGAGCGCCTCGGCGCCGGTGACCAGGCCGGTGAGGAGATTCACCTTCGGCTGGTAGTACAGTACGAACTGTTCCCGATCGAGTGCCTGATGCAGCTGATTTTCGAGAGTGAGCTTGCCGGCGAGAGCTTCCGTCATTTTCTGCGTATAAAACAGGTATCGATGGCCGCCCGCCTTGGCCTTCTTGACTGCCGCCTCCGCGTGCCGGAACAGAGTATCGGCGTCGGCGCCGTCTTCGGGAAATACCGCAATTCCGACCTTGGCCGCAACCCGAAATGCGGCTCCATTGAGGACGAATGAATGGTCGAGAAAATCCCGCATGGTCCTGTCCAAAAAGCGCGCCAGATCCCCGCCCTGGCCGGCCTCGGGCAGCACCAGCGCGAACAGGTCGACGCCCACTCGGGCCAAAAGATTTGCCCCCCCTGCGTTGCTCGTCAGCCACTCCGCGACCTGCCGCAGCAGCGAGTCGCCGGCCGAGCGGCCAAGGCTGTCATTGATGTTGCGGAATCGCTGCAAATCGATCAGCAGCAACGCCAGTTTTTGGCCGTTGCCGGCTGCGCCGTGCATACACTCGGCGGCACGCTCGAGAAACAGCGTGCGGTTTGCGAGGCCGGTGAGCACGTCATAGCAGGCCAGATAGTCGAGCCGCGCCTGCTTTTCGATGTGTTCAACCGCAAACGCGACGTCGTTCGTCAATTCCCTCAGCAACTTGATTTCCTCTTCATGAAAGAACTGATTTTCGTTGGCGTACAGCGAGAAGATTCCGGCCACTTCGCTCGCGACCAGCAAGGGGAACGCGGCCATCGAACGGATCCCGAACTCGGTGTGTTTCTTCGCGAAGGCGACCCGGGGGTCGTTTTGCGAGTCGTTGAAGACGATGGCCCGCTTGTCCCCGATCGCCCGCGCCGTCATGGGAGTCGGCGTGCCATCGGCGGCCGACAAGGTATGCTTCACATAGGCCAGAAGGGTTTCATCCGCCCCCGCGAATCCGACGGGAGTCAATCTTTCGGAACCCTTATCCAGGATTTCCATCACCGACAATCGGAATCCGCCGTCCTCGACTGCGATCCGGCACGCCTCCTGGAGCAGCTCGTCTCGACCGTGCTCCCGCACGATCAGCGCGTGGATGGCGCTTTGCATCGCGTAAACCCGGTTAAGGTAGGCGATCCGGTTCTCCGCCGCCTTGCGCTCGGTGACGTCGCGGACCATGGTGATGATGGTCCAACCGTCCTCCGAGTAGTGAGCTTGACGGCGCTCTTCCACCCATACGCTTGCGCCATCCGGGCCGGGGCGGAGCATTTCCACCGGGTTCGCCTCGACCCCGTCGGCAATCAGCGCATCATAAGTGCGCTCGAGCTCCGGACGGCCATTTCCAAGGACTGCTTCGGGTTCAAGCGCCAAGATCTGCTCGCGCGTTTTGTTTTGCATGCCGCAGGCGGCGTCGTTGACGTAGACAAACCGCATGCTGGAACGGTCGACCAGGTAGATGGCGTCGACGATGGCATCCATGGCCTTGGCAAAGCGTCGAGACTTCTCTTCGCCGCGCTTCCGATCCGTGATATTGACGTGCATGACAACGGCGCCGTTTGGAGCGTCATTATTGAGCGGCGCCACCGTAAACAGGAACCACAGGAGTTTCGCAGGGGACTTGTATGAATATTCGAAGGAATAGCGGGGTACGTTGCCCGCCAAAACCGCGCGGATGCCCATGGCGGCATCATGGGCATCGTGCGCGCCGTCTCCCTGTGCGTCATCGCAGGCGGCCGGATAATCGAGGCCGATTCCGTATTTCGGGTCGACCAGTGCGTTCAGCCAGTTCATTTGATGCCAGGCATCGTTCACCGAGACGATGAGTCCCTTGGCGTCGAGCAACAGGATAAGGGCGGGCAGCGCGTTGAGGATGGCGGCCTGCCTGGCGGCATCCGCCCAGCGCAATTCGTCTTGGGCACGGCGCAGCAGGTACGACCGGCCGTCAGGGTCCGCCACCGCGTCTATTTGTCCGGCAGTCAGCTCGTCCAAACGCTGATCGGTGTCGCGCAACGTTTGAATCAAGACCGAGATTTCCTCGTTGGGTTCTCCCGAATGCGGTAACAACGGGGACGTCACGCGAGCGTCGGTTGTAGGCCCAATGCTGCCAAGACGAGCGGCGTTTGGCTGAGCGTACCGGTGATTCGTTTCACCGGCGACGGAGAAATCTTGAGCAAGGTCGGGGTCATGCGGATGTGATCCGCGACCGCTCGCCGCGGATTCGCGAGCACATTCACGACCTCGATCTCGTGCCGGTCCGGGAGATAGGCGGCGCACAGGGCGGTAAGATTCGCGAGCGCTTGCGCGGAATTTGACGTGTGATCCGCCGTGTATAGCCGGAATTTGAACAAGGCTTGCTTGTTCGTCGCGGCACGCGGCCTTAAGTCCAAAACGGAAGATTTCACAGTGGTCTCCATTCCTTGGGGCGAACCCAGGGTCTGCGCTTTCAGCCCCGGGCCGTCCTGTGTTTCGGGACTGCGACTCACGCTATACCGATTCGACCTCCCGTGCCTCGATGTGTTGCATCAATTTGCCAGACGGGTAGACCCTGAACGGTTCGTGCCTTTTGGGCGGGCGGACGCTCGAGTTCAGGCAGCTCGGTGCCGGGCTCGGTGCCGTTCGAGACGCAAGAATCGCTATGTTCGCTGGCAGACAGACGGCGCAGGGTCAAACGTGCCTAATATGGCCAGTGTTCGTGCGCAAGGATGATGCAATATTGCGAACCGTGCTTCTGATTGAGGACAATTCTCCGAACGCCGCCCGCGTAATCCAAGCGCTTCTCGGCTCAGGCGACGGACCCTTTGTCGTCGAGCGGGTCAGGAAATGTTCCGAAGCACAAGAGCAATTGTGCATGGAGCGCAAGCGACCCATCACCGCGGTCGTCACCAATTTGTTCCTGCCGGACAGCCAGGGTCTTCAGACCATCGCCAGGATATTGGAAGTCTCCCCTCACATGCCCATTTTGGTGCTCACCACCGCGGACCATGAGGATGTCGCCCGGCAAGCGATCCTGCGCGGCGCGCGGGATTATGTGCTGCAGCATCGCCTCGACAACTACTCATTGCCGAAAATCCTGCAAAACATCATGCACCGAGAGTCGAATACCGCGTTCGCGGAGGATGAACCCATACCCGCCGTGTTGAATTCGATCGACGATGCCGCGCATGACTGCCTCACCGGCTTGCCGAATTCGCTGCTGCTCAACGATCGCCTCACCCAGGCGATTGCCGCGGCCCGACGACACGGGCAGTCCCTCGCCGTGCTATGCGTCAACATCGATCGCTTCAAAAACGTCAACGATGCGTTGGGTCATGATATCGGCAACCATCTGCTGCAGTCGATCGCCGCGCGCCTGATTGCCAGCGTACGCGCCTCGGACACCGTCAGCCGGCAGCAGGGCGGCGAATTCGTGGTCCTCCTGCCGGAGTTGAACGACGCCGAAGATGCGTCCTTGTGCGCGCAGAAAATCCTCGCCTCGCTCGGAATGCCGCACTGCATCGAGAAACATGACTTGCAAATCACCGCCACCATCGGAATCGCCATCTTTCCGGACGACGGCTGCGATGCCGAGGCGCTGGTCAGGAATGCGAGCGTCGCGATGTCGAATGCGAAGGAACAAGGCCACGATAGCTACGCCTTCTTCAAACCGCACATGAACGAGCACGCGATCGAGCGCCGATTCCTCGAATGCGGCCTGCGCCAAGCCCTGCAGCGGCAGGAATTCGTGCTGTATTTCCAGCCGCAAATGGACCTTCGGACTGAAGCCATCGTCGGCGCCGAGGCGTTGATCCGCTGGCGACGCCCGCAGCGCGGATTGGCGCTGCCTGCCGAGTTCATGCCCGTGGCGGAACAGTCCGGCTACATCATCCAGATCGGGTCATGGGCGCTGCGTGAAGCCTGCCGCCAGGCCCGAAGTTGGCGGGAGGCGGATCGTGCGCCCCTGCCTGTGGGCATCAATGTTTCAGCGGCCGAATTGCGTTCCAAGGGCTTCGTCGAGAGCGTTCGCGCAATTTTGTCGGAGACCGGTATGCCGCCCCAGCGTCTCGAACTCGAGATCACGGAGCTCGCGCTCGAGGACAACGGTCGATCCATTGCCGCGGTACTTCGTGAACTGGGCGACATGGGGGTTCGGGTGGCGCTGGATCACTTCGGCGCCGGTTCCTCGAGCCTGACTCATTTAAAGCGCTACCCGATCGACGCCCTGAAGATCGATGCATCTTTGGTGCAGGGTCTGCGCGCCTGCGACGACAATGCCGAAATCGTCAACGCCGTGATCAGCGCCGCAAACAGCTTCCACCTACGAGTCGTTGCGCAGGGCATAGAGACACGAGAACAACTCTTCGCGCTGCGGAGCCTGCAATGCCGCGCGGGACAAGGGCGCTACTTCCATGAGCCCCTGCCCGCGAATGAGTTCGCGAAGTTGCTCGCATACGATGAGCACCCCCTGGAGACGCGCTGAGCCGCCTCGCTGTCGGCCGGTAGAATTCACGAGGACAAGCATGGTCACGCTACGGCGACTCGCCTTCTCAGCGGTCGCGGCCGCACTGGCAAGCGCCGCCGCCGCACCGGCAACCGGCACCGCCACCGCACCGGCAAGCGCCGCCGCACCGGCAACCGGCACCACCGCCGCACCGCGAGTTCTCACCGAATCCGGCGTGTTAGCCGGGATATCCGATCACGGTCTTCGCGTTTACAAAGGGGTGCCGTACGCAGCCGCGCCGCTCGGCGATTTGCGTTGGCGTCCCCCGGCGCCGAAGGCGCCTTGGAGCGGCACTCGCCAAGCCCATTCGTTCGCTCCGGCGTGCATGCAGGAAGGCGTGTCCATGCCGGGCGAGAAGCCGCCGGCGATGAGTGAGGATTGCCTCTATCTCAACATCTGGGCACCGCGGGCGAGCGCTCCTGAACGCCTGCCGGTCATCGTGTGGATACACGGCGGTGGTTACCGCAACGGGTCGGCTGCGATGCCGCTTTACTGGGGCGACCGACTTGCCGGCAAAGGCGTCATTGTCGTTACCATCGCCTACCGCTTGGGTCCGCTCGGCTTCCTTGCGCTGCCGGAGCTGACTCTCGAATCGCCGCAGCATTCGTCCGGCAATTACGGCCTCATGGATCAGATTGCCGCGCTCGAATGGATCAAGCGGAATATCGCCGCCTTTGGTGGAGACCGGAACCGCATCACGATTGCCGGTCAATCTTCAGGTGCCATATCGGTCAGCCTGCTGATGGCGTCACCGCGCGCGAAGGGGTTGTTTCAGCGCGCGATCGGCGAGAGCGGCGGTCTGTTTGAGCCGTTGCAGCTCGCGCCTAGTTACTTGTTGGCCAATGCCGAACGCGACGGCGCGAAATATGCGGCTTCACTGGGTGCACCTTCACTTCGTGCGCTGCGTCTTCTGCCGGCCGCCGAATTGCTCGGCGCCGATGACGCCGGCGGCATTACGCACCCCGTAATCGAACCCAATGTGTTTCCCCTGGCGCCCGCCGATTCGTTCGCAGCGGCGAAGCAGAACGACGTCCCGTTGTTAATCGGATCAAATGCCGAAGAAGCCCGTGCGCTGACTGACGTCACCCACGTGCAGGCTGCGACGTTTGAAGCCGATGTCGAGCGCCGCTTCGGGCGGCTGCCGCCTGCGTTAACCGCTGCCTATCCTCATGCCACCGATGCGCAGGCGCCGCAAGCCCGCCTCGATCTGGAGCGCGACCTGCGCTTTGGCTGGGATATGTGGGCCTGGGCGCGACTACAAGCCGCAACGGGCCACGAACCTGTGTACTACTATTCGTTCAGGCAGCAGCCGCCATTTCCCATCGGGTCGGTTTACGAAGGTTGGGGCGCGAGCCACTTTGCCGAACTTTGGTATGTCTTCGACCACCTCGACCAAGCACCGTGGCCTTGGAGCCGGGGTGATCGGAACTTGGCCGCGGCAATGTCGAGTTACTGGGTCAACTTCGCAAGATCAGGTAATCCAAATGGCGGCGGCTTACCTCTTTGGCCGGCGTTCACCAATACCGGTGAGGTTCAATACCTCCGTGATCCGATTACGGTCGGCGGCGTGGCGAATATCGACAGCCTCAGGGCTCTCGATGCCGTTTACGCATCCGTGCGCGGCAAGGCATTGGCACTTCGATAGCGGTAGCCAATGGGAGCATCGCTCAGCCATACGCGTAGATTCACTGCCGTCGCGATAGTCGCCGGCGCTGCAAGCCTGTCAGCGCCGGTATTCCCCTCGCCCCACACGGACTCGGCGGCCGCGCATGAGGTCGATCTATATCGGGATTCGGTGGGAATGCCGCACCTGTATGCAGCCAGGGAGGAAGACGGATTCTACGGTTTGGGCTACGCGACCGGAGAGGATCGGCTCGCTCAGGTGCTGACGTGGTATGTGGCCGTGCGTGGCGAACTTGCCGCCACGTTCGGGCGGAAGACTCCCCCGCTCCGCACCGATCCTGGGTCGCCCGGCAATGCCGGACCGCTGGACGATGCGGTTGCCAACGACATTGCAGCGCGTCGATTCCGGCTGCTGGCGGTCGCACGGCGCAATCTGCAAAGACTGCCGCCGCAATACAGGCTCGATCTGCGGGCTTACGTCGACGGTCTCGGCGCCTACATGCGCAGTCATCCGGATCGAACTCCCGCCTGGGCACCGCGGTTGGAGCCAGCTTTGCCGCTGGCACTGCTGCACCTTCTCGTGCTCGAGCAGAGCCAGGTCTGCGACGCACGCCGCGCCGAAGACAAGCGGTCGGCTGCAAAGGCGGCGCTTGGTCCGGCAGCGATCTTCTCCGACGGGCCGCTGGCCGGCTCGAATGCTTGGGCACTGGCGGGCTCACGCACGGCGGACGGGAGGGTACTCTTCGAGTCCGATTCGCACGGTCCCATCGAAGCGTATGGGCCGATCTTCTATCCCTACCGCATCAAGGCCGGCGATCTCGATATCACGGCCTTCGCTCCGGCCGGTAGCGCGCTGTTTCTCTTCGGGTATTCGCCCTACTTCGCGTGGGGCATCACCGAAGGACCCCGGTATCCGGCGGACTGCTACCGCGTTGCCGTCGAGCCCGGATCGCCGCAGCGGTTCCGCTATGACGGGCGGCTGCAGAAGATGACGGTCGTTCCTTACACCATCGAGGTCAAGGACGGCCCTTCGTTGAGTGGAACCTTCGAATATACGCATCACAACGGCGTGACTTCGCCCGTGGTGGCGCGCGAAGGCGATGTTGCCTACGCCGTCAGTTACGCCTCCGCCGAGCGCATCGGGCAGGGGGCGGGTGAGTACTACCGGATGGCCACGGCACACAGCCGCTCAAAGTTCGAGGCGGCGCTCGCCCAGCTCGATGCCTATCCCGCGAACCTCGTGATTGGCGGCGCCGACGGTACCATCATGTTCATTCGTCCCGGGCGCATCCCGATTCGTGCGCCCGGTGTCGACCCGAAACACACGCTCGATGGGAACCATTCGACGACCGCCTGGCGCGGGATTCATTCCTACGCCGATGCCGTCAAGCTCATCAACCCGCCCGAGGGCTACCTCGCCAACACCAATGTCAGTCCTGACATGATGTTTCCGTCATCGCCGTTGAAGCCCGCCGACTACCCGGCTTATTTTGCTTTCGAACCGGGCCAAACGAATTCACGGCAGCGGCGGTTGATCGAGTTGCTGGATGGGCGCGCAGGTTTCACCCTCGAGGATGCGCGTGCGATTGCCGTGGACGAGTCCATCCCGGACGCGCGCGCGTGGGGCACGAATATCGCTTCGGTGGTTCGCGACCCGTCCAGGGTTCTCGCGACACAGCGGCCGGAACTGCACCCGTTTCTGGAAGATTTGCAAGCCTTCGACGGCGCATTCTCGAAGGAGTCGCGCGGTGCCCTCGACTACTACGAGCTTCGCACGATCCTGCGCGACAAACATCCCGCCGCGGCCGACGCGCTTGGCGAAGCCATCGCAACCGGTCGGGTTCTTTCGGCCGATCAACAGGGGTTGTTGCTCGAGGCAAGCGTCGAGGCGGCGCAGCAGCTGCGCAAGCTATATGGACGGGCGGATCTCGCCTGGGGTGATGTCCACCGAGTGGGGCGCGGCGCAGTGGACCTGCCGGTTGGCGGAGGCGTATCCATGCACGACGCCTCGCTGCGTGCGTTCTTCTTTTCTACCGATCCCGCCACGGGAAAGGAACGGCTGATCGGCGGGCAGCGGGTGCCATTTCTCGTGCACTTCGCCTCCGACGGTGTGGAGTGCTACGCACAGCAGCTGTGGGGCATCAGCGACGATCCCGCATCACCCCACTACTCGGACCAGGCTCGATTCGCGAGCGACAAGATCCTGAGGCGCATCCCCCGATCGCGTGAGGCCTTGCAGGCCGAGTCTGCAACCGAGACTGTTCTGACGATCAGCGGAAAGACCGAGCGCTGACCGAATACGGTCTAGAAATACGCATCACGCGAGTCTCGGCCTGAGACTGCGTACGTCGCGGGAAGAGACGGCTCCCAGCAGCTGATCACTGTCGTCGGTGATGGGAAGCGCCCGAAAATGGTAGCGCTCGAAGAGCATCGCAGCCTCCCGCAACGTGGCGTTCTTCGGCAATGAAATCACGTGCTCCGTCATGATGTCGCCCAGCGTCTGACCCGGTTCCGCGGCAACCATTTCTCGAATGTCCACGACTCCCTTCAACGCACCGGCCGCATCGGTGACGTAGACGTACATCACGACCTCCTTGCCCGTCGCGAGCTCGCGATAGCGGTCGAGCACCTCCGAGGCGGGCGTCGTGGGCGGCAGCCGAATGATCTCGGGCGAGCCATAGAGAAGGATTTGCTCATCGTGCTCATCAATGATGTGCTCGACCTTGGACGACTTGTCCCGGTCGAGCAGCTTCAGGATGGCATCGGCCTGATCGCGGGGCAGGATGGCGAGGATGTCGGCGGCCTGGGCGGGAGTCATATCGTTGATCAACTGCGCCGCGCGCTCTTTCTCGATGGCGCGGATCAACTCCCGTTGCACCCGCGGCTCCACCTCCTCGAGCGTGTCGGACGCCTGTTCGGCTTCCAGGGCATTGAACAATGCGACGCGCTGGCCCCCCTCTAGCTCCTCGAGGATATCGGCGAGATCCACCGGATGGATCTCCTTCAAGCCCGCCTTGGGCACCTTGAGCTTGATGTTCCCGGCGAAGCTCCCCAGCTGCTCCGGCAGCGGCTGCACGTACAGCCAGGACACCCGGTCTTCCTTGTTGCGATTCGTGAGCAGTTTGGCCAGCTTGCGCAGCCCCAGGCGGCGCAGCGCCCGATAGTGGCTGAAGTCGACTTCGGCTGCATACAGCTTGTCGTTCTGAAATGCGAGCTTGACGTCATAGACGATCTCGACTTCATGGTCGTCCAGATCCAGGATCTTCTTGTCGAGGATATGATCCTGGAGCAGGATCAAATTCTCTTGCGGCGCGCGCTCGAATTGCGCCATCTCGTCCTCGGCGATGTCGAGCACGATCTCCTGGTTGGAGATCAGCCGCACCCGGTCCCAAGGAACCGTCAGCCTTGGGAATCCGAAGGATCGCGATACCACGACCTGCGTGACTTCCGGGAGTTTGCCGGTTTCGACGATCGCCAGATCGCTCAGGCGTCCGATCGGCTTTTTTCTCACGAAGACCCGCCGGCCGAGGATTTCGCTGAGGAAGAACTCCTGCTCGATGACGGTGGCCATGACCCTACCCCTGCGTCACAATGAGGACAAACTTGTAGATCATCAGCGCCACCAGCGCCAGAAGATAAACCCTGAGCACCATCAGCGAGAGCCGAACCCCTCCGGACATCTCGATGCGCGGCTTGCGATACCGGGAATTGATCGCGGCGAATTTACCGAAGAGGTTGCGAAATTTGCCCATGTCGCGGTACTCGCCTATAGGAACAGGTTGGGGAACAGCACGGAGAAGCCGTACAGGGTCGACAGGATGATGATCGACACGACGATGAAACCGCCGATCAGATTCTGACTTGGAGAATTGCAGCGCTCACCCATGGTCGCGCGATCGTTCAGCAGCAAGATCAGAAACACAAGAGCCGCCGGCAGCAGTGTCACGGCGATCACCTGAACGAACAAAGTGATCAACACCAGCGGCGCATGCGGAATCAACACGACCAGGCCGGAGGTGACGAGCATGAGAAAGTACGACGCGTAGAACCACGGCGCCTGACGGATCTTCGTATTGAGCGAGTGCGCCCAGCCAAAGACTTCTCCGAAGGCCCAGGAACTTGCGAGCGAGATACAGATGGCCCCCAGCAAGCCGGCATCGAAGAGACCGATCGCAAGGAAGGTTCCGACGTAGCGGTCGGTCTTCATCAGTTCCTGCGCCGCCTGGGCGGCGCTGTCGATATCGACTCCCGGAAGCACGGTTCCGGTCACAATCACGATGAATACGGCCACGACCACGGTGATGATCGAACCGAGCAGCGTGTCGAAGCGGCCCCACGGGATGTCCTTCTCGAGCATCCCCTTGTCCACGACGGCACTTTGCTGGAAAAACAGCATCCAGGGGGCGATGGTTGTCCCGATGTTGGCCATCAGGAAGAAAAACAGCTGGCCGTTGAATCCCCCGGCGAAGTTTGGAATCAGGCCCTGGTGCAGCACGTCCCGAACGGACGGGTGTACGAGAAAGGCCCCCGGGATGTAGACCAGATTCAATGCGCAAAACAGCAGCGCAAGCTTCTCGAAGGTCCAATATCTGCCGTTCAGGACAATGACCGCCATCAGCACGATGACCGCGGCGACGGTGATCCACGGGGGCACGCCGAAGATGGCAAGCGCCGCCGTCATGCCGACAAACTCGGTAACCAGCGTCAGCCAGTCGACTATCATCAGATCAAGCAGCGAAAACCAGCCCCAGAACGCTCCGAAGCCGTCGAAGATCGCCTCCGCGTGGCCGCGCTTGGTGACGGCGCCAAGGCGCACGGTCATCTCCTGAACGTAGTAGGCGACCGGGATGAGGATGAGCAGAAACCAGATCAGGTGGTAGCCGTACTTCGCGCCCGTGGCGGCGTACGTGGTGATACCCCCGGCGTCGTTGTCCGCGACCATGACGACGATACCCGGCCCGGCGATGACCAGGTAGAGACCGATCGCTTTCCACGCCTTGCGCAGGGGATAGTAGAGTCTCGCGAAAAAATTCATCTTTTGCCCTTATTCCTGCAATCGCCCCGCCCTTCCTGCAATCGCCCTGCCCGCCCCGCAGGCCATCGTAAACGACCTTGACATCGACGATGGGCCGTTTTTTCGAGAGACTTTCACCCCGGGATTTGAAAACAATACCCTACCCAGGTATATTACTTCAATAGGAAATTCATGCCATGAGTCATGTCGCAAAGGAAAAAGCGAAGCTGCTGAATCGGGTCAAGCGGCTACGCGGCCAGATCGAGGCGATCGAGCGAGCGATCGAAACCGATAGGGAGTGCGCCGATGTGCTCCAGCAAGCGACGTCTTGCCGAGGCGCCCTCGACGGTTTCATCGCCGAAGTGATCGAAGACCACATCCGCGAGCACATGGTTGATCCGCGCGCCGGACCGAATGATCCGCGGGCAACGGCGGCGGATGAACTGATCGATATCGTGCACCAGTATTTGAAGAAGTAGCCGCGCGTCATCGATCAACGATAGCGGGGCAGCCCATCGGATTTTCACGCCTGGGCGTGCGGGTGAACCTCCACGGTGATGTGGGACAGGCCTTTGAAACCGCGAAGGATCGCATGGTAGAAAGCGGGGCTGCGCTGCGCGACGCCGGTGGCAACGGCGACCACCGCGCCGAAGTGGCCGGGCCCGAGACGCCATACGTGCAGATCGAGCAACTGATCGCCGGCCGTCTCGACGGCATTGCGCACCTTTTTCTCGATCGTGTCGGTCGGACACACGTCGAGGAGAATCGCCCCGGTGTCGCGCATCAAGCCGTACGACCAGTTGGCAATCACCAGCGCACCAACGGTGCCTGCGAGCGGATCCATCCACAACCAGCCAAATATCTTTGCCAGCGTCAAGCCAATGATGGCCAACACTGAGACCGCTGCGTCTGCGATCACATGAATGTAGGCCGCACGAATGTTGTGATCGCGCGTGTCCACGCCGTGTTCGTGATCGCCGTGGCCATGTTCTTCGAATTCGACGCTGCGCTCGCCGCCCGGAGTGGTCACCAAAGCCTCGAATGCATGGGGCTCGGGAATCGGGTCCGTTGACTCGAGATAACCCGGCCGTTGCGAAAATCGAAAGACTTGTCGCGAGCCGTCAGGCCGGCTGGTCGCCACCGTCACGAGTTCAACCGGCGGCAAGGCTGCGCCGTCTACCGGTTCAATGCGAAACACCGCTGGCACGCCGTCTTCATAAATGGACAATGCCAGCACCCCGGACGGGGTCTCGATCGGCTTTGAGTCCTCATCGTGATCGTGCTCCAAGTGTTCGTCATGTCCGTGACTATGCCCGTGGTGATGGTCGCCGCCGCTCAACAGCCACGCGCTTGCGATATTCACCAAAAGACCGAGAACGGCGATCGGTATGGCTTCGCGAAAATGGATCGTCACCGGTGCCAGAAAGCGCGTGATCGCTTCGTAGCCGATCAGGATTGCGATCATCGCGAGAATCACCGCACTGGTGAATCCGGCGAGATCGCCCAACTTGCCGGTGCCGAACACAAAGCGGCGGTCCTTGGCGTGCTTTCGTGCATACGAGTACGCCAGCGCCGCAATCAACATCGCGCTCGCGTGCGTGGACATGTGCAACCCGTCAGCGACGAGAGCGAGCGAACCGAACAGGCTGCCGCCCACAATCTCCACCAGCATCATCACGCTGCAGAGCACAATGACCGCCCAAGTCTTGCGCTCGTTTTTCTCATGGCCGGCGCCCAGAAACACATGGTCGTGACCCGCGAATAGGACATTCAGTTCATTCATGGCCGCGCCTAATATAGGGGGGGACACTATTATAATACGATTCGCGGCGCGGGTCAGGCGCGTACGAACGGGTTCCGCGGCTCACTCTGCTCTGATGGCTTCCACCTGGATGCGCAGCGTGACCTCCATTCTGAATCCATATTTCTGGCCGACGGTTATGCCGAAGTCCGCCCGATTGAACGTGCCCGAGGCATCCGCGCCGCATACCCGCTGCTTGGGCTGAGGATGATCGTCGATGCATTTGAAGGTATTGATTCGCAGCGCCACGGGCTTCGTCACTCCGTGGAGGGTCAATTGTCCCGCGACTGTCGTCGGCGAGCCGTTGACGAAGCCGCCGAGCGTGCCTTTGTAGTAGGCGGCCGGGTACTTCGACGCCTCGAAGATCGGCGGAGCGCTTGAATTAACCGCGACTTCGTTTAGTTCGCCGTAGCCGAACTCGACGCTGGAAATGTCGACGGCGACATCGATGCTGCCGGTTTGCGCAGCGGCATCGAAGGTGATGCTGCCGCTGGTTTTCTTGAAAAGACCGCGCCAAACGGAAACTCCGCCCAGGTGGTCGGCCTCGAACATCGGATGAGTGTGTTTCGGGTCAATTTTGTAGGTATCCGGCAAGGCGGAGGCAAGGCCGGAGGCGACCGAGAAAGCGCAGACGAATGCCGCAAATCTCGAACCCGCCCCATGGCAGAGCTTCATCATGGGGCCCTCATCTTCGGCAACATGGCGCTCACCCTCGGCAACATGCGTATCAGCACCTCATCGCGCCGCCAGAAATGGTGATACAGCGCGGCCACAATGTGCAGCGCCACGATGCACATTCCGATGTACGCCAGCATGGAGTGTATCGGCAGAAAAGAGTCGTTGATTCGCACTCGCTCGTCATGCGTCTTATCGGCCAGGAATGCGATGGTGGGCCAATCGATCCGGCCGAACATCGCCGCGGCCGTCTTTCGCGCGGACAGGATTACCCACCCGGTCATCGGGACCACCACGATGAATGCGTACAACAGCGCATGAGCCACCTTGGCAAGCACTCGCGTCAGCGCGTGCATCTCACTCGGCAGAGGCGGGTATTCGTGTCTGTGCAGCAGCCGCGACGCCACGCATGACAGGCTCAGTGCCAGCACGGCCATTCCCAGCGACATATGCAGGCGATAAGCGGAACGGAAGTACCAAGCGTCGCCGGGGTTGAACCAGGCGAAAGACAGCGCAAGGCCGAAATCCGCCAAGACCAAGGCGGCAATCGAACAATGAAACAGGATCGCCGAGGTGCGGTAGCGCATCCTTGATCTACCGCACCCGGGTCCAGGTTTCCTGGAACGTGGAAACGTGATTCCACGAATAGGCCGCTGTCGGCCATATTAAATAGTGCATGGTGATGATGGTGTCCTCGCGCACAAAGCCCGCCCACACCGGAAGGGTCCCATACTCGTAAAGGCTGGTGCTGAATGAGATTGCAATCACGGTGTCGTAGTTGTCCCGCGCCGGCGCCGTGCTCACCCAGCCGAGGAGTTCATGCTCGTTGCCCGCTGCCAGACCGGTACTGGGCCATTCCCTGCCTTTCAACTGACCTGATGCGGGATCGACGGCGGTTATTTCTATGACGACCTTGTCCACCGGATTGGTCCACTTTCCGATGAGCTTGGCGAGGACTGCGGAATCCAAGGGTTGAATCCGCTTGGAGTAGTCGATGGCCAACGAATCGCTGCTCCATATCCCCGCAAGCGCAATGCCGAGTGCCCACAGTATTTTCATTTTCATGATCCGGCGCTTAGAATTCGCGTAGCGTAGGGGTTGGTTGTAAACAGCCTGTTTCAGCGGCCTGGAATTTTGTAAATAATTGTTTCAGCGTGACCTCACCATGAAGACGGGCGCTAGACTTGCGGCGGATATGAAACGCGCGCCCATCAAAATACTCATCGTCGACGATGATCGCCGCACGCGAGCGTTGCTGCAGTCCTACCTTCAGGAAATGGGCTTTGTCGCGACTTCCGTCGGCGACGGCGAGCAGCTCGACGCGATTCTCGCGAAGCAGAAAATCGACCTGTTGGTACTCGACCTCATGCTTCCAGGGGAGGATGGCCTGAGTCTGTGCCGCCGCCTGCGCGGGACCGGAATCGACGTGCCCATCATCATGCTCACCGCCAAGGGCAGCGACGTGGACCGCATCGTCGGGCTGGAGATGGGTTCGGACGACTACCTGCCGAAGCCCTTCAATCCACGGGAGCTGGTGGCGCGAATCAACGCGGTCCTGCGCCGCGACCGCAAACCGCCGATTGGGGCGCCGGCGGACGATGAATTCGTCGTCCGCTTCGGCATCTTCGAACTCAATCTGGGTACGCGCACGCTTGCGAAGGCCGGAGAGCTGCTGTCGCTTACCACCGGGGAGTTCGCCGTCCTCGAAGCGCTCGTGCGCCACCCGCGCAAGCCCCTGTCACGTGAGAAGCTCATGGAGTTCGCCCGCGGACGCGAACATGGCGCCTATGATCGCAGCATGGACGTTCAAATCTCCAGGCTGCGCCGTTTGATCGAAGCCGACTCCGCCAAGCCTCGCTTCATACAAACGGTATGGGGTTTCGGTTACGTATTCGTACCGGACGTGTCCCCGACATGAATTTGCTGCCGAAATCCCTGGTCGGGCGCAACGCGTTGTTCTTTACCCTGATTCTGATCGTGAACAATTTTCTATGGTTCGCCGTTGTCCGGCCCGTGGTATTCGATCGCTTCGTGACGCCCTACCAGGTTCGTCACCCGCAAGGGTTGCTGCGATTTTACGTTGATCTCGAATGGGCGGTATTCGCTTTCGCCGTCTGTACGGTGGGTGTCTACATAGTGTTTTACTGGTTGCGGCGCCAGTTGCACAGCCTGATCAGCGCTGCCCGCATCCTTGGCGACGGACACACCCCCGCGCTCCTGCCGGAGACCGGTCCCGAAGAGATTCGCGAACTGAGCCGGGGATTCAATCGGCTGGCGCTGAATCTGGAAACCCTGGACTCGGACCGGCGACTGATGCTCGTGGGCATCTCCCACGATTTGTCCACGCCGCTCACCCGTCTGCGTCTGGCGGTCGAATTGATGGAGATGAAAGCTGATATGACCCAGGTTCCCGGCATGATCCAGGACATCGAGGACATGAGAGGCATTCTCATTCAATTCGCGGATTACGCCAAAACCGGCAAGGAAGAAGATTCCGTCGTGGCCAATTTCAACCAGGTCGTCGCAGAGGTCTGTCAACGATACGTTGCCGTCGGCAAAGTGATCCGTTCCGATCTCTCGAGCGTGCCTGCGTTCAGTTTCCGGGCACTCGCCATCCGTCGTCTGGTCACCAATCTGGTGGATAATGCAGCCCGTTACGGCGGCGGATTAATTGAGGTCAACACGCGCTATGACGATGGCAGCGTGTCGCTGATCGTGCTCGACAGCGGTCCGGGCATCCGATCCGCGGACCCAAACAGCCTGATCAAGCCGTTCGCCAGGGAAAACATCGCGCGCGGCACGCAACTCGGCGCGGGACTCGGGCTGTCCATTGTGGATAGGATCGCCAGAGCTCACGGCGGCGGCTTGGCGCTCTGCAATCGCGTTGAGGGCGGATTGGCCGCGACTGTGACCTTGCCGGTCAACTGAGGGCACACATCATGAATTGCGGTGAGGCCGTGATGAAATTACTCGCGGCCTATGAGGTGGATACGGTGTTCGGCATGGCCGGAACGATGACGGTCGAGCTGTATCGCGGCATCGCACTTGCCGGGGTCCGCCACGTGCAGTGTCGCAACGAGCAAGGCGCCAGCCTCATGGCCGACGGCTACGCGCGCGCGACCGGCAAGCCCGGCGTTTGCACGATCATCGCCGGCCCGGGCGTCACCAACGCGGCGACCGGCATCGCCCAGGCTTACTGCGACTCACAGCCCATGCTCGTGCTATCGGGCGCGTGTGCCACGAACACGCAGGGGAAAGGCTGGGCAGCGATCCACGAGCTCGCCGACCAGGCCGCGGTTACAGCCGGGTTCACCGCGTTCAGCGCCATGATCCGGTATCCGGAAGAGCTGCCGGAATTGGTCGCGCGTGCCTATGCGGTGTTTCGCGGCAGCCGGCCTCGTCCTGTTCATCTGTCGCTGCCGCGGGACGTTCTCCCGGAACCCGTCGAGCACGAGTGGAAGACGCGCCGCGCCCCGACCCTGCCGATGGCAGATTCGGCGGCGATCGACGAGGCCGCGGATCGCCTCGCGCAGGCAAAGCGCCCTTTGATTCTCGTCGGCGGCGGCGCGGTCGGCACGCGCAAAGCGCTGAGCGCGATCGCCGAGCGTATCGGGGCTCCGGTTCTTTCCACCAACGCCGGCAAGGGGATTATTCCGGAATCCCATTCCTTGTCCCTGGGCTGCTCGATCGTAAGGCAGGCGAGCCAGCAGGCACTGGCCGACGCCGACGTGGTGCTGCTGATTGGCTCGGAAGTCGGCCAAGGCGACCACTTCCTGCCGAAACTCGATATTTCGGGCGATGTCATTCGGATTGACATCGATCCCACGGAATTGACATCGATGTATTGCGCGGCGGTACCCATTCAAGCCGACGCCCGCGCCGCGATGCTCGCACTGTCCTCCGCGCTCGCCGGCCGGAAACCGACGGCGCAGCGGCCGCAAGGCGAGTTGCGGGTCCGGGATGTCCTCGCGCGCAATGCCGCGAGCATGACCGACCTCGAAAGGCAGCACGCGCGCGTGTGGAAGATCCTGCGTTCAGCCCTTCCCGCCGACGCAATCGTGATGGGCGACGCCACGCAAATTGTGTACACCGGCTCTTTTGCAATGCCGATGGAAATGGAGCGCTGCTGGTATTATTCCGGCACGTATTGTGCCTTGGGCGTCGCCTTGCCGATGGCCATTGGCGCCAAGATCGGCGCGCCGCATCGGCCGGTGATCGCGGTGGCGGGCGACGGCGGGATCATGTTCACGGTCAGTGAGCTGGCCACGGCGGTGGAAGAACGCCTCGCGCTTCCGGTGATCGTGTGGAACAACGATGCCCTGAACGCGATCGTGGAACAGATGGACCAGCGGCAGATTCCGCGCATCGGCGTGGAGCCCAAGAGCCCGGACTTCCTGCGATTGGCGGAGGGCCTCGGTTGTCATGCCGCTCGCGCCGCGAGCGCCGAACATTTGGCGCAATCCGTGCGGGATGCTCTCGTCGCGGATCGGCCGACCCTGATCGAAATTCGACAGGACAGCCCGTGGCTTGGGCCATAAACGGCTGAGCAGGCGCCGGGGTCCGCTACACGCGCCAGCGGCGTTGCTCCTCCAGCGGCAGATCGTAGCCGGACAGGAAGGCGGCCAAGCGTTTTCCCTCGGCCGCGGCGTCGGCGTCCGGCCGGAGAGAAAAGCGGGGCGGCGGCGGCACGCCCCGGTGTCGCAGCAAAGGAGCCAGGCGGCGCCAGTGCAGTCCCCCGCCCGGCTCCCCGCGCACCCCGATGGCCACGACCGCATAGCCGTGGTGCGCATACTCCGCAACCTGATCGGCGATCACGGCGAGCAGTAGTCCATGCTCGCCCGCTGGCGGCAGCTGCAGCGCACCGTAGCCGCAGGCTTCCAGCACTTCGAGCGCGTTGGGCAGCGCCGCGCGAGCCTGCGTACGTGGATTGATCAAGGTGTCGGGCACCAGCGCCATGCGCCAGCCGCGCGCATCGGCGTTCACAGCGAAGCCGGTTCGCCGGCCCCCGGTGCTGCGCCGGCCGCGGGTTCGCCGGCCGCGGGTTCGCCGGCCGCGGGTTCGCCGGCCGCGGGTTCGCCGGCCCCCGGCGCGCCGGCCGACACATCGTGGCCTCGCGATCCCGCAGCGATCTCGCGACTGTCCAGGAACTGCTCCAGGTCACGGCGCGAGCCGGCCTCATCGAAGCGGCCCATGTCCAGTGCCCAACCCGTGGCCGGCAGGGGTGGCAGGCCACGGCGCGCCAGTTCAGCCTCCAGTTCCTCGATCCACACGCCCCGGCGCGGCACGATATCCCAATCATCTTCGGGGCGGTTGGGCCGCCCGCCCCAATCGGGCTTGCTGGAAGTAAAGCGCACGCCGGTTGAGGGACTGCCGTCGAGCCCGATCAGAATCACCTCGTCGCCACGGCGTAAATGCTGCTCAATCAGCGGTGCGATGGCCTGTGCCAGGCGCCGACAATGAGCGCGATAAGCCGGCGTGTCATATTGTTCATAGACGGCCCACCAGCGCCGCACACCGGCAAAAGCCAGCTCGGGGCAGGGCAACTGCTGCAGCTCGTAACCCCGGCTGCGCAGCGCCTCGACGACCGGATTGACCAGACCCCGATAGCGGGCGCCCTCGCAAACTTTGGCGTTCTGGTTGAAGAGACAGTTGGCGATGAACGCCACCTTGCGCGGCGCATCCTGCTCCACACCTGGCGCCTTCCCGCCGTCGATCCGCTGGCTCGTCGTCACCGTGTGAGGATATCACCGCCAGTCGTCGATGATGTATAGGCCCGGTCGGCAATACCGGTCGGCCGTCACGAGGTCGCATGATCCACGTGCGAGAATCTGCAGGTACCAACGCCGATGGTGCAATCGTTGGGGGAAAACATCGTGCGGACGCTGCTGCTAATTCTGCTGACAGGGGTCGCGTTCTATGTGCTCCTGATCGCCTATGTCTATGTGTTCCAGGCGCGGCTGATCTTCTTTCCGAATGTGCCGGGACGCCGGCTGACGGCGACGCCGAGCCAGATTGGTCTAAAGTTCGAAGAGGTCCGGATCACGACGGCCGACCGCGTCGACCTGCATGGCTGGTATGTAGCGGCGCCGGCGGGGGCCCCGGCCGTACTGCTCTGCCATGGCAATGCCGGTAATATTGCGCACCGCCTGGATTGGCTCGAAACCTTCTGCAGCATGGGATTCGCCATGCTCCTGTTCGACTACCGCGGCTTTGGACGAAGCAGCGGCACGCCGACTGAGCAGGGCACCTACCTCGATGCTCAGGCCGCCTGGGACTATCTGACGAACACGAAAGGGTTTTCGCCCCGAAGCATCGTGATCGTTGGTGAATCTCTTGGAGGTCCCATAGCAGCACACCTCGCGAAGGACGTGGATCCCGGGGCATTGATTCTCGTCTCGACGTTTACCTCGGCGCCGAATCTTGCCCGCGACCTCTATTGGTACCTGCCCGTGCGCCTGCTGGCGCGCTTCCACTACCCAACCGCCGCGTATGTGGCTCGGGTACACGCGCCAACACTCGTGATCCACAGTCGCGACGACGAGACGATACCGTTCGTGCATGGCGAGGATCTGCAAAGACGCGCGAGCGGACCCGCGCAACTTCTCGAGATTTTCGGCGATCACAACGCGGCGTTCATGCTGAGCCGGCCGAAACTCACGGAGGGCATCCGGAGCTTCCTCCAGGCGCATTACATCTTGATGGCGCGCGGCCAGGCTTCGTCATTGGAAACGCATTGAATTCGAGCATCGGCAAGCTGGAATGCGTCAGGACAACTCTTTGATGACGCGCGCAGGAACACCCGCGACCAATGTGTTGGGCGGCACATCATGATGTACCACCGACCCCGCCGCGACGATTGCCCCGGCACCGATGGTGACGCCGGGCAGAATCGTGCTTCGCGAACCCAGCCAAACGCCGCTGCCGATGTTGACCGGTTTGGTAAACAGCGTAACCGCCCGCTGCCGCGAGGTTCCAACTTCATGCGAACGGGTCAACACGAGCACGCCATGTCCAATCGACACTTTGCTGCCAATCCTGATTTCAGCACCGAGATCGAACAGGCAGCCGATATTGATCCAGCAGCCCTCTCCGATCACCAGTTTTTTGTACGTGTTGCCATAAAGAATGATGGTTGGCGTACCGGCCATGATGGTGCCGCGGCCAATCCGGAAGCCGATCAGCTTCAAGATCATGGTACGCACGCGACCGCCCACATGGATGGGCAATGGCGCCAACAGCATCCGCGCAACCAGTAAGCGGAGATGCATGCCCGAGAATTCTTCACGAAGCAACTGCCGGATTTTGATTTTCGCCGATCGCGTCGTCGCTGTTACGTGATCACCCGACGGTGGTCCATGTCTGTGCAACCCTACGGGCTCGCCAAGCGTCAGTTGATCGGTATCAATGGCTGTGGTGATTTCCCCGTTGATGGCACCGCCGACATAACTCAGGGGAAGATCCGCCCCCTGTCGTCGTGACGATGGGCCGAGATCCACCAATTGCGGCGACGCCACTGTCATTGAAGACCCCGGGATGCAAAGTGTGACCGTGAGACTGAGTGTGACCGCGAGACTGACGCATGACCCAAAAGCCGTCTGTCCGTCAGCGCACATAAGCCGAGTGGTCTTTGAGTCAATCCCGGTCGGATCGCATACGCTGCCGGCCGCACAGTCGATGTGGAATTCTTTTGGCCGTAAGTTACTGATTGTTAGCAACATCCCTCACGGGATGCGCGCGCACGGTCCTGCAAGACCCAGCATTGACTCATCGCCGTGAGTTATTTAAGTTCAGCGGCCTCTCTCCGTTGCCTGGCGTTTTGCAGAATAATGCGGCGCCGATGATTGTCGACAACCCCCCATTCCTTGATCTCCTCCAAGGATCGAAAGCAGCCGAGACAGGTAAGGTCATCGCCCAGGCAGCAATTTCGTATGCACGGGGATAGAGCGGAGCTGTCGAAATCACTCATTGACTTAGGGCCCAATTGCGAGGCTCCGAATTTGATCACATCGGCGCCGGGGAATCCGGGCAATACATCACAGGGACATGCGTCTGCTTGGGTAAGCGCGGCAAGGGCCAAAAGCGCCAACTGACTCTTGCCCGGAAGCTGGGCTGATACCTCACTCTCGAGTGAGTTTGACGTTTGCGAATGGCCGGGGCTGACCCTTATCCACATTGTCAATCTTCCAGCGCCAGGTATCCGTTCCGCGGTCGTATTCAAAAGTGTTGCGGACGGAGGGATCGCCGTTCTTGTCGGAAAATAGAAATGCGAGCTTGGTGGCATCCGCTCCGGCATGACCGAACGCCCACCCAACCAGTCCGTTGCCGCCCGTGGAATCCAGCCACAGGCAGGCGTACTGCCTCAAATCCGCGTCCCATCCGATATAGACAATTGCATCATATTCCGGCGCACCGGCAGCCGTTCTTGATCGGGATGTTTCGCGAATTTGAATGTATTCATGGGCCAGCACCCATTGCACGTTGACTGCATGGGTTACTTGCTTGCCGGCGATATCTCCACGCAGGACCCAAGTTCCGATCAGACGATCGAGCAACGGGTCGTTGAGAGATGACGATGCGGCGACCGTACTCTGCGAGACCAAGCCGATCGTCGCGACCAGGGCGGCCAGCCGCAAGGCGCATGCCTTCATTCGAACAGCGAGTCGATTCATCCTCGGGCCATCTTAGTACAGTGCCGAGCCATCGGCACCCCGGCGTTTGACGTTCCCGGACGCGGGGGCGCATGATCCATGCCTACCCGATCAGCGAGGCAGCATGGCCACTCAATGGTTCATGGAAGGTCCTTGGTTCAAGAACTGCAATTGCGATCCTGGTTGCCCCTGCGATTTCAATCAGTTTCCGACCCAAGATCACTGCGAAGGCATGGTCGGCATGCGAATCAGCAACGGCAAGTTTGGTGGCGTCGATTTGAGTGGGCTGCACTGGGCTGGCGTGGTTCGTTGGCCGGGTGCGATGCACGAAGGCAACGGTGAACTGCAGCCAATCGTTGATGTGAAGGCTAGCGAGGAGCAGCGCGCCGCAATATTCGAGGCGTTGAGCGGCAAACACGGAGATACGCTGATGGAAATCATCGCGGCGGTCTGCCCAAAAGTGCACCCGCCCATCTTTGCGCCTTTTGAGTTCGCCTTTGATCTTGACGCACGCAAGGGCCTGCTGAAGGCCGGCACGGCGCTGGTCACCGAGGTCACTACGCTCATGACGATGGGCGACAATCCGCAGCCTTACCGCGTTGTCGTTACGATTCCGAATGGTTTCGAGTACACCGGCGATACGCACGGTGCCGAGACCGCGCTGGCAGTGAGCCTCAAATCCTCAGGCCCAGTGACATTCGATCTGAAGAACTGCCACGCTAGCATGACGCACGTGAAGCGCGGCAGTCACGTGGGCGCAAAGCCGGTTGGCTGATTCGCGATCGATCGGGGCACGGGCGCTAGCCGCGTCACTCCTTGGCGTCGCGCTGCTCACCCTCGCGGCCACGATTTATCTGATGGGTGGCATGATCTCCGGACCAGGCGCCGAGCTCGGCCAACTCGGCTGGTTTGTCGGCGCGTGGACTCTGATGATGGCGGCGATGATGCTGCCCTCGGTCGCACCGATGGCATTGACCTTCGCGCGCATCACCGGCGAGCGCGCGAAGAAGAGTCAGGCTGGCTTCGTGCCCACCTGGATTTTTATCCTCGGTTACTTCACCGCGTGGACCGCCTTTGGTCTGGCGGCGTATTGCGTCGACCACGTCATTCGACTGCTGGACATCGCGTGGCTCGCGTGGGATCGGGGAGGCCCGATCGTCGCTGGAATCCCTATCGCGGCCGCCGGTCTTTATCAGCTGACGCCATTCAAGGGCGTTTGCCTCACGCACTGCCGGTCACCGCTGGATTTCTGCCTGGCGAGCTGGCGTGAAGGCCGCGGCGGTGCACTGCGCATGGGCTTCCATCATGGCCTCTACTGCGTGGGCTGTTGCTGGGGCTTGATGCTGGTACTGTTTGCGGTGGGGGTCATGAGCCTTTTCTGGATGGCATTGATCGCAGCATTGATCTTCGCCGAAAAGGTGTTCCGCGTCGGCCCCCGTCTCGCACCGATGTTCGGCGTCATGCTCATCGCATTGGGCCTGTGGATCGCCGTCGCGCCCACGACCATTCCGGGACTGCATGGGCCGGCCGAGAAATCAAACATGTCCGGCATGAAGATGTGATCGCCGCAAACGACAGGCCGCCAGCAGCGTGCATAGGAGTACAGCCTGAACCACCTCTGCCGCTCGTCGAGTCGACATCATCGCGACGCTCCTGGCAGGCGCTGTCCTATGCCTGGCGTGGCGATGGAACTCGGTCTGTAACAATAGCGTCGGGGCGTGATTCTGTCTTTGCCAAGCTTGCGGTTGTTTGTACCGATCTTGCACCAGCCGCAAAGTACCGATCAGAACGTCTGAGCGCAGTCATACTCACATCGAAAAGGGAGAGCGTGTCGGTGTACACTGAGTTATTGTTCGCACGCGCCAGATTTCGGATCGACAGTCGATTTGGTAAATACCTCGCATGAATATTAAATGTCGCGCAACCGCTCATAGCGTGATTTCAGCTCCAGAGGCGGCGGTATTGAAGGATCTACCGTGGACATCGCGCGGGCCGTCCGGCTCGAGTGCGCTATTTTTCGCATTAGCTGTCGGCTTATTGTCGATGTGCTTCCCGAGCCGATCGATCGCGCAAACGCCCTCTCCGTTGCAGGAGTGGCAATATGTCAATGCGGTGCCGCTAATGCGGGTATTTCGGCCCACAGTTCCGGAGGCAGAATTCGTTCTGGGCGCTGGAGGTGAAGACCGACCCCTCTACGATGGCGCCCGAAGTTTCCGATTTGTCGGCGGGCCGATTTTTGACTTCCGATACCGCGACATCGCGTTCTTCTCAACCGGGGAGGGACTCGGGATTAACCTTGTTCGCGGCGCGAACATCACCGCTGGGATGGCGATTGGCTACGATTTTGGCCGCAAAACCTCGGACGACGAGAACAATTTGCGCGGATTCCCCAACATTGGCAGGGCCCCGGTAATAAAACTATTTGCCAACTACGTCGTGCCAACAGATTTTCCGGTGGTAATTCGGCTGGATTTACGCCAATCGGTTGGTCGTGGACCGGACGGCGTCGTTGGCGATCTGAGCACGTACTTCCCCTTGCCGGGAAGTTCACCCCGACTGATCATGCTGGCGGGCCCCTCGGTGACCTGGGGAAGTCAGAAGTATCTCCAGCTTCGATTCGGCGTCACTCCCTCAGAATCCGTGTTGTCTGCGCATCCCGTATTTCGCCCGAGCGCGGGCGTCAGCGCAACGGGACTGGGGTACAGCATGACCTATTTCATGACGTCCCATTGGCTGGTCGAGTTCGACGCGGCCTGGCGTTGGCTGCTCAACAGCGCTCAGGATAGTCCGATCACCGAACGTGTGTCTTCGGTCGCCGGGGCCTTCTCTGTGTCTTATCGATGGTAGTCTCGGGGGAACGAGCTCACTGAGCTTCCCGGCGCCCGCCGGCGTAATCGGCATTCCTACGTCCTTTGAAGTCGATGGCGAGCAGTACATCGCCGTCGCCGCGGGCATTTGGACCAAACGGCACCTGCTTGGCTTCAGCCGTGCGCCAGACTCGCTTCGCCGTGCTGGACCAGCTTGAGCCCGGACAGCATGCGCAGGCCGACATAGAACACCGGGGTCAGAAACAGACCGAACAGCGTCACTCCGATCATGCCGGCGAACACGGTGATACCAGTCGCCGAGCGCACCTCGGCGCCGGCACCGTGCGAGAGCACCAATGGCACAGTGCCGGCGATGAACGCAACGGAAGTCATCACGATCGGGCGCAGGCGCAGCCGGCAGGCTTCCAGCGCCGCTTCGACGATGCCTTTGCCCTGGAATTCGAGTTCGCGCGCGAACTCCACGATCAGGATCGCGTTCTTGCAGGCCAAGCCCATCAGCACGACCAGCCCGACTTGGACGAAGGTATTGTTGTCGCCGCCGAACAGCTTCACGCCCGCCAGCGCCGACAGCATGCACATTGGCACGATCAGGATCACCGCGAGTGGCAGCACCCAGCTCTCGTACAGCGCAGCCAGCACAAGGAAGGCCAGCAGGATCGCGATCGGGAACACGACCAGGGCCGCCCTGCCCTGCGTAGCCTCCTGGAAGCTGAGGTCGGTCCATTCGATGTTCATGCCATTCGGAAGCACCTTCTCCGCGATCTCGTTGATGTTGTCCATCGCCTGCGCTGAGGACAGCAGCCTGGGATCGGACTCGCCCAGGAAATCGGCGGCCGGATAACCGTTGTAACGCAGCACCGGATCGGGGCCATAGGTCGAACTGACCTTCACCATCGAGCCGATGGGCACCATTTCGCCGTGATCGTTGCGCGTCTTCAGGTTGGTGATGTCCTCCATGCGTTTGCGAAAGTCGCCGTCAGCCTGCGCATACACGCGCCAGGTGCGACCGAACAGATTGAAGTCGTTGACGTAGGACGAACCGAGATAGACCTGCAGGGTCTCAAACAGGTCAGCCAGCGCAACGCCCTGCTTCTTCGCCTTGACACGGTCAACCTCTACATCGAGCTGCGGCACGTTCGACTGATAGCTGCTGAACGGGAAACCCATGCCCGGCGCCTTCATCACCGCGCCCTGCAGCGTGCCCACCGCCTCCTGCAGCGCGCCGTAGCCCGCGCCGCCGCGGTCCTCCACGAACGCCGAATAGCCCGCGCCGTTTCCGAGCCCGAGGATCGGTGGTGGATTCAGCACGAAAACAAATCCTTCCTTGATGCCGGAGACCTTCGATTGGATGTCGTCGACGATCTGCTTGGCGCTACGAGAGCGCTCGCGAAACGGTTTCAGGATCGCGAAGGCCACGCCGTAGTTTGGGGTGTTACTGTACTGACTCGGGTTGAAACCGGCAAAAGAGATCACATGGGCGACGCCGTCCGTATGCAGAGTGATGTCTTTCACCTTCTGCACCACGGCATAGGTACGCTCGATTGAGGCCCCTTCCGGTAGTTTCACGATGCCGATGAGATAGAGCTTATCTTGGGTCGGGATGAAGCCGCGCGGCACGGAATTGAACATCAGAGCCGTGCCCGCCAAGAGCACGGCATAGACTGCGAAAACCACACCGCGGCGCGCCAGTATGCGCGACACTGAACCCTGGTACCGATCCGAGCTCGCCTTGAAGAAGCGGTTGAATGGGCCGAACACCCAGCCGAATGCGCGCTCGATCAGCTGCGACAGCATGTCCTTCGGCGCGTCGTGCGACCTCAGCAGTTTCGCCGCGAGAGCGGGCGACAGGGTCAGCGAATTGATCGCCGAGATCACGGTGGAGATCGCGATCGTGACCGCAAACTGTTTGTAGAAAGTCCCCGTGACTCCGGTGAGGAAGGCCATCGGCACGAATACCGCGCAGAGCACCAGCGCGATCGCGATGATCGGCCCGGACACTTCCTTCATCGCCTGGTGCGCGGCCGCGAGCGGCGTCCGTCCCTCGGCGATATTGCGCTCAATGTTCTCGACCACGACGATCGCGTCGTCGACCACAATTCCAATGGCAAGCACCAGGCCGAACAAGGTGAGTGTATTGATCGAGAAGCCGAGCACATAGAGCACGGCGAATGTGCCGATGACCGACACCGGCACCGCGATCAGCGGAATGACAGAAGCGCGCCAGGTCTGCAGGAACAGGATCACAACCAGCACGACGAGCGCGATCGCCTCGAGCAGCGTATGCACGACTGCCTCGATCGAATCGCGCACGAAGATCGTGGAGTCGTAGTCCGAACGCCAGGTGAGACCCGGTGGAAAGCGTTTGGACAACTCTTGCATCTTCGCGATCACGGCATCGCGCGTTGCCAGCGAGTTGGCACCCGGCGCCTGAAACACGGCGAGGATCGCAGTCGGGTAGTTGTCGAGTTGGCTGCGTATCGTATAGTCGCTGGCGCCGAGCTCGATGTGCGCCACGTCGGCAAGGCGCACGACCTCGCCGTTCGCGCCGGTCTTGAGCACCACGTTGCCGAACTCCTCGGTGGAACGCAGCCGGCCCTGTGCGTTGATCGCGATCATGAAGTCGGCGCCGCCCTTGATCGGCTCAGCGCCGAGCTGGCCGGCCGAGACTTGCAGGTTCTGCTCCTGGATCGCGCGCACCACGTCGCCGGCGGTGAGGCCGCGCGAGGCGACTTTGTCGGGGTCGAGCCAAACACGCATCGCGTAATCGCCGCTGCCAAACTGCTGAATCTCTCCGACGCCGGGCAGGCGCGCGATCTGGTCCTTGACCTTGATGTTGGCGTAGTTGCGCAGATAGAGGGCGTCGTATCGGCCGTCAGAGATCAGCGTAATCAGCACGAGAAAGGCCGGACTCTGTTTATGGGTCGTCACGCCGAGGCTGACCACCTCCGCAGGCAGGCGCGACAAGGCCTGGGAAACACGGTTTTGCACATCGACCTGTGCCTTGCTCGGATCAGTGCCGGGGCGGAACGTGATCGTCATTTGCAACGTGCCGTCGGAACCGGCGACCGATTTCATGTACATCATGCCCTCGGCGCCGTTGATCTGCTCTTCCAACGGAGCCGACACGGTTTCGGCGATGACTTTGGGATTGGCGCCTGGATATGTCGCCTTGACGACCACCGTCGGCGGCACCACGTCCGGGTATTCGCTGACCGGCAGCAACGGAATTGAGATCAGGCCGGCGACGAGAATGACGATCGACAACACCGCCGCGAAGATCGGGCGGTCGATGAAGAATCTGGAGAAATCCATGTGCGTGCTCCCCTATTTCGCCGCCGATGCCACCACCGCGGCGGGCGGCAGCGCGCCCATCGAAACCATCCTCGGCTTCACCGGCGTATTCGGGACGAAGATCTTCTGCAGGCCGGCGACGATGACTTTGTCGTTCGCGCCGAGGCCGGAGCGCACGATGCGCAGCTCATCGGCGAATCCGCCCAGCGTGACATCCTTACGTACAGCCTTGTTTTCCGGCCCAACCACGTAGACGTACTTGCGATCCTGGTCGGTCATCACGGCCTTGTCGTCAACCAGGATGGCCGTGACGTCGGAACCACCTTCGAGCTGCACCCGGGCGTACAAGCCGGGTGTGAATATGCGATCTGGATTCGGCACCACGGCTCGCAAATTGATCGTGCCGGTCGCCGGATCGACCTGGTTGTTGATGAAGTTCACCGTGCCGGTGTACGGGTAACCCTTGTCAGTGGCGAGGCCCACCCGTACTGCATTAGCCGATCTGGCGCGCTCGCCCTTGCGCGCGAGCTCCGCATAGCGCAGAAACGTCTGCTCGTCCGGTTGGAAGTAGACATAGACCGGATCCTGAGAGACCACGCTGGTCAGCACGCTTTGGTCGGCCTGCGCCAGATTGCCGAGGGTCAGCATCGCGCGACTGACGCGCCCAGCGATCGGCGAGCGCACCTCAGTGAAGTCGAGATTGAGTTTCGCCGTCGCCAGCGCCGCCTCGGCTGCCCGCACATCTGCGCTGCTCTGCGTCGAGCCGGCGCGGCGCATCTCAAATTCTTCGCGCGAGATCGCCTTGCCTGCGATCAGGCGTTGCGCGCGTTGCTCCTCCTCCTGGGCGAGCTGCTCTGTGGCGCGTGCGTGTGCGAGTTGAGCCACCACGCTATCGTAGGCAGCGCGGTACGGGCGCGGATCGATCACGAACAATAGGTCGCCGGCCTTGACCTCGCCGCCTTCCTTGAACGCAATACGGTCGATGTAGCCACTCACGCGCGCGCGCACCTCGACCGCATCGGTTGCGGCGGTACGCCCGCTGAACTCGTCCCATTGACGTACAGGCCTGACTATGACCCGGGCTGCATCGACCTCGGGTGGCGGCGGCGCAGCCGCCTGAGCGCCGCCGCGACTGCACGCGCTGATGGTTAGCGCTGCGGCAGCGATGACAGGAAGAACGAAGCGCGACCGGGCAGACATGCAAAGGGGGTTGGACACGGACGACTCCTCGGATGATGAGAGTTTTATGTTAAAGTGGCCTTTAACATCTATATATTAATGTTGAAGTGAACTTTAACTAAAGTCAAGAGGCGATATGCAGTCCGTTTACCCGACTTCGTGGACTGGCCCGTTTAGGGCGCCAAGGCGGGCGCGGGATGGGTAGAGCTTGCGCGAATCGTGCGCTCTACTCACAATCCGGACATGAGCAACGATTCCGATCCCCTGATCAGCATTCGCGACATGGCCCAGCGCAGCGGCGTAGCGTCCTCTACGCTGCGCTACTACGAGAAACTCGGCCTGATCGCCTCTGAACGCGAGGGCAGCAGCGAGAGCGAGCATCGCCGCTACCGTGAATCGACCTTTCTAAAGATCCGCTACATCACGATCGGGCAACGCGCCGGCTTCAGCCTCGAGGAAATCGCGGCGCAACTGGCCACCTTGCCGGACCGATTCCCGCTGCCGAAGAAAGACTGGGCGCCGATGTCCCGGGTATGGGACGAGCGCATCGATCAGCGCATCGCCGAACTCAAGCAGCTGAAGATCGATATCGTCAAGTGCACCTGCGGGCACACCAAGGCGTCTGCGCGCGGTCGCTAGGATATTGCCAACCACGCCGTTTGGAATCTACGCCCAACTAGCGCCGCTCGTACCCGAAGAGGAATACATCCATCGCGCGCCGTACGGCGCCATTGAGGGCCTCCGGCTTCACGCTATCAATCACGCCCAAAAGGACACGTTGCAGGAATTCCGATTCCAGCAAACTCAGGAGGTGCATGGCAGCGATCTTCGGATCGGCAGTTCTGAGGGCCCCGCGCTTCATTACCTTTCTTAGGAATTCAGCGACCTGCTTCTCGATGGGAACCGTTGCTTGCTCGAATGATAGTTTCCCGATGTCCGAGTGCCGCGATTCGGCAATCGCAAGACGTCTCACGGCAATCGCGTCGGCTGAATACAGAACCGTCATGAATTTCTGCCCGAAACGAACTAGCTCGCGCTTCAAGTCATCTGCATCCGCGTCGAGTTCGCTCGTGATCGCTTCTAACTCCACTTCCTTGGCATGGTGCATGACCTCGAAAAACAGCTTCTCCTTTGAGGGGAAATAGTTGTAGAGAGTCGCTTTGGAGCCGCCGATCCGCTCCCGGATGTCCGACATGGACGCGCGATCGAAACCGACCTCGCGAAAAACTTCGGCAGCGGCTTGAATGATGGCCTGGCGTTTTGATTCAGTTTTGGTCTTCATGGTTTTTCATGGTGGGTGTATTAACAGAACCAATAGGTCCAGTTTAGCGCGACCGCTAACCCGCAGCAGCGACCTTTATCGATGGGGCGGTTGGCGCGTAGGCCCTGAGAAAGGCGGCTACCGCGCGCCGGGCCGCGAGTGCAGTCTCCTCCTCGTCCGGCGCCGCTTCTCGCACGTGCAGGAGCAACGGCTCGAGGATTTCAGCCTCGAGCAGTGCACCGAGATGATCGGCGGCAAGGTCGGAGTCGTCCCGGCGAAGCAGTCCGGATGCCATGCATCCGGCCAGGAATGAAGAGATCTGCGAGCGCAACGCGGTGATCTTGTCAAAGAAGAGCTTCCCGGTGCCGGAGCGCGCCGCCTCCGCGATCATCAAGCGGCGCACCTCCACCTGTTCGGGTGAGCAAATGAAAGTGAGGACGCTCGTTCCAAAGTTGCGAAGCGCGGCCTGCGGATCGTTCCGGGATGCGTCGAGGTGCTTCAGAGTGTCCGACATGTAGTTCTCCAGGGCCGCCATCATGCATTCAACGAACAGTTCTTCCTTCGAGGGGAAGTGACTGTAGAGGGTCGCCTTCGAGCCGCCGACTTGAGTGGTGATCTCCGCCATCGAAGTGCCGTCGAACCCCTGCGCGCGGAACAATCGATAGGCGTTCTCGAGAATTGCCTGTCGCTTGCTGTTGTTTCTGCTCATAACTCGTGTCGTTTCCTGATAACTGAACCGTCCAGTACATTTTTGTTGACAAGAGGTTCAAAGTCAAGGTACTGTACGGTACAGTTCACTTAAGGAGCTTAAATTCGATGGAAACAATCAAGAATCCCCGCCTCGCCCGGCAGCCTTGCCGCCTCACTCTGCTGCTCGCCGGCAGTCTCGCGCTGGCCGGCGGCTGCGCGCAGATCCCCCGGCTCGATCCGCCCCCTGCCATGAGGAAAATCGACGATTTCGGCAGCTCGAACTCGTTCGCGGCTCCCGTCGCAACCTGGCCGGGTGATCAGTGGTGGCGCGCCTACGGCGACCCGCAGCTCGATGCGCTCATCGAGCAGGGGCTTCACAACGCGCCCGACCTCGATCTTGCCCAAGCGCGCCTCAAAGCTGCGACCGCGCAAGTTCAGGGTGCCGGCGCCACGCGTCTGCCCGAGGTGACGGCGTCCGCCGAGATAGCCGAGGCCAAGCAGAGCTACGACTTCTTGGTTCCGCGACAGGCTCTGCCAAAGGGCTGGAACGGCTATGGTGCCGCCACCCTCAACATGTCCTATGAGCTCGACTTCTGGGGCAAGAACCGCGCCGCACTGGCGGCCGCCGTCTCGGAGCAGCGCGCCGCGGAGGTCGAGATCGCACAGACGCGACTGATCCTCTCGACCTCGGTCGCCTCCGCCTACGCCGGTCTCCTGCATCTCTATACGCTGCGTGACAACGCGGCCGACACGTTTGCGCTGCGTACGCAGACGGTCGCCCTGTTTCGCCAGCGCCACAGGTACGGCCTCGAAACGCTCTCGAGCGTGCGACAGGTCGAGGCACGGCAGGCGGCCGCCAAAGGCGATCTCCTTGCGATCGACGAGCGCATCGGTCTGCAGAGGAACGCCATCGCGGCGCTTCTCGGCGCAGGCCCCGATCGGGGCCTCGAAATCACCCGTCCGAAAGTCGGCTGGGCGGGTTCTCAAGGGTTGCCTTCGAACCTGTCGCTCGACCTTCTCGGGCGTCGTCCCGACATCGTCGCCGCGCGCCTGCGCACTGAAGCCGCCGCACACCGGATCGATCAGCGCAAGGCCGGCTTCTACCCGAGCGTCAACCTGCTCGCGTTCGCGGGCTTCCAGTCGGTCGGTATCGACAACCTCTTCAAGTCGGCCTCGCAGTCCGGTGCCGCCGGCCCTGCGATCTCACTGCCGATCTTCAACACCGATCGCCTTCAGGGCCAGTACAAGGGCGCGCGCGCGGAGTATGACGCCGCCGTGGCCACGTACAACGGGACGCTCTCGATGGCGCTGCGCGAGGTGGCCGATGCAGCCACGAGTCGCAAGTCTCTCGATGAGGAGCTCGCCGCCGCCCGGGACGCCGTAGCCGCCGCGGCGGAAGCACACCAAATCGTCAGCTCCCGATACGAGGGAGCGCTCGCCACGTATCTCGACGTCCTGTCGGCGGAGGACTCGCTGATATCAGCGCGCCGCTCCGAGGCCGAGCTCGAGACCCGGGCGCTGATTCTCGACGTATCACTGGTGCGAGCACTGGGCGGCGGCTTCGCGCCGGACAGCTCGAGCACCGCACCCCATAACCCCCAATCGTAAACATCTTCTCAAGGAGAACATCATGGATATGCAAGCTTCAATCACCCCCGAGTTGACGGCCGATGCGCCGATGGTCAAACCCCGCAAGAAACAGCGCGCCGTGCTGTTTTCGCTGCTCGGAATCGCCGTGGCAGCCGCCGGCGGCGGCGCCGTTGAGTACTGGAAGCTGGTCGGTTCCCGCTACGTGAGCACCGACGATGCCTACACCGCTGCCGAAGTGGCGCAGGTAGCCTCCGAGACCGAAGGATCGGTGATGCAGGTGAACGTGGTCGACAGCCAGAATGTAAGGCACGGCGACATTCTCGTCATAATCGACGACACGGATGCCAAACTGGCTCTTCGTCAAGCCCAGGCGGATCTGGCCCGCGCCCAGGCGCAAGTGATCGCGGCCATCTCCGACGTCGAGCGCACCGGCATCGACCTGAACCGACGTGAAGCCCTCGTGGCCTCGGGCTCGGTGTCGGGTGACGAGTTGACCAACGCCAAGAACCGTGCGAGCGGTGCGCGGGCAGCACTCGATGCCGCTCGGGCGCAAGTCGCTCTCGCCCGCGCGCGCCTCGACAAGTCAAACGTCGACTTAGGTCGCACGGTGATCCGCGCGCCCATCGATGGCGTCATCGCGCGCCGGCAAGTGCAGCTCGGTCAGCGCGTCCAGCCCTCCATGCCGCTCCTGTCCGTCGTGCCGGTCGCTCAGCTGTATGTCAACGCGAACTTCAAGGAAGTACAGCTCACCAAGGTTCACGCCGGGCAGAGCGTCGAGCTCAAGTCCGACCTGTATCACGGCAAGGTGGTGTATCACGGCGTCATCGAAGGGTTCGATGGCGGTACCGGCGCGGCTTTTGCCCTGATCCCCGCGCAAAACGCGACCGGCAACTGGATCAAAGTGGTGCAGCGCCTCCCGGTACGCATCCGCTTGAATCCCGAAGAGCTCGCCGCCCATCCGCTGCGCGTGGGGCTCTCGATGGATGCCAAGGTCGACCTCAACAGCAATTCCTGATCCCACACAGCAACCTCGAGAACCCCCCGCCATGACACACCCTGCCTTTGACTCTAAGGACCCGCCCTCTCTCGAGGGCGGGATGCTCTGGACGGCCGGCATCGTACTTGCGCTGTCGAATTTCGTCGCCGTGCTCAACATGACCATCGCCAACGTCACCGTGCCGAACATTGCCGGCGCGCTCGGCGCAGGCTCGAGCCAGGGCACGTGGGTTATCACTTCGTATGCCGTCGCCGAGGCGATCACGGTGCCGCTCACGGGGTGGCTCTCCGGCCGCTTCGGTGCCGTGCGGCTTTTCTGTATCGCCGTCGTGCTGTTCGGCCTCTGCTCGCTCCTCTGCGGCTTGTCGACATCGCTCCCGATGCTCCTCGGCATGCGGGTGCTGCAGGGAATGGCGGGCGGTCCCTTGATGGCGCTATCGCAGACGCTGCTGCTCAAGATTTTTCCCAAGCGCCAATCCATGCAGGCGATGGGTCTGTGGGCGATGACGACGCTGCTCGCGCCCGTGGTCGGCCCGGTATTGGGCGGATGGCTGTGCGATCAGCACTCCTGGCCCTGGGTGTTCCTGATCAACGTACCCATGGCGCTGCTCTTCGGCGTCCTCGCTTGGGTTCTGCTAAAGCGCTTTCACGAGCCGGCGGTCATCAAACCGGTCGACAAGGTCGGCATGCTGCTCTTGATCGTCTGGGTGGCGGCGCTGCAGATCATGCTCGATGAGGGCAAGGATCTTGACTGGTTCTCATCGACCGAAATCTGCGTACTCGCCATCGTTGCCGTGATCGGATTCATCTCCTTCCTGATCTGGGAGCTGACCGAGGAGTACCCGATTGTGGACCTGCGCGTCTTCCGGCATCGCGGCTTCTCCTCCTGCATGCTGGTGCTCGGCCTCGCTTTCGGCGCCTTCTTCGGCATCAATGTACTGACGCCGCAATGGTTGCAATACAACATGGGTTACACCACCACCTGGGCCGGACTCGTGGTGGCTTGGGGCGGTGTGCTCTCGGTCGTTTTTTCGCCCGTAGCCGCCAAGCTCGCGAACCGGATCGATCCGCGCATCCTCATCTTCATCGGCTGTGCCTGGCTCGGCCTCGACACGTTCTGGCGGGCCTACGCGACCTCCGACATGAGCTACTGGGTGATCGTCATTCCGCTCTTCTTCATGGGGGTCGGCATGCCGATGTACTACGTACCCTTAACCGGACTCGCCATGGGCTCGGTCAGAGAGGAAGAGACCGCCTCGGCGGCAGGTCTCATGAACTTCGTGCGCACGATTTCAGGCGCCATCGCCACCTCGCTGGTGACGACCTCCTGGCAAAACCGCACGATCATTGCGCACGCCAAGCTCGCCAACGTCGTCGATCCTACAGGCCAATTGGCCGCCTCGCTCCCTCCGGGCACGACCGGACAGATGGTCCGTGAGATGTTCAACAACCTCGTGACGAGCCAGAGCCTGATGCTCGCGACCAACGGACTGATGATGGTGATCGCCGTCGTCTTCGTCGCTGCCTCGATCGCGATCGTGCTTGCGCCCAAGGCGGCGCGCACGGTCGATCCAGCCTCGGTCGGGCATTGAGTCGTTTGGCATGTGCGCACGAAGGAATCAAGCTATGGTCACGACGCGAATCAGACTCTACTGGTGCCGACAGGCAAGGGCTCGGCGCTGGATGTGCGTGTTAAGTGTATTGGCGCTGGTGGGATGTGCCCTCCCGCGCCGTGATGCGCCACCCACCATATTCACTGCGGCAACCCCGGTGGATTTTCCTGCCGACGTGCGTTTCCTGAGCACGGATCGGGCGAGCGTCGAGGCGAAATCCACAGCCGCTCTGCAGCGATTGAGAAGCTCTTCGAAGGACGGAATGCTGCGTGCTCTGGTGCTCTCCGGCGGCGGTGCCGGCGGCGCGTTCGGTGCCGGAGCCTTGGTCGGGCTCACCCGCCGCCAGGAGCGCCCTCAATATGAGGTGGTCACGGGCGTCAGTACGGGTGCGCTCATCGCTCCGTTTGCATTTCTGGGTTCCGCCTGGGACGCAAAGCTGACCGAAGCCTTCACCAGCGGGCGAGGTGCGCCGATGAGTGTGCGCGGACTGCTCGCGTTGCCGCTGGGTGCCTCGCGCCGCAGCGCCGCGCTCACAGCGCTCGTGGACCACTACGTCACGCCGGATCTCATTCGCGCTGTCGCTCGAGAAGCGGGCACCGGTCGGCTCCTGTGGGTGGCCACGACCGACCTCGACAAGGAAGAAACGGTCATCTGGGACTTAGGCGCCATTGCCATGCGAGGCGGCGAGCCGGCTCGCAAACTATTCCGGGACGTGGTGGTGGCCTCGGCGAGCATTCCGGGTGTGTTCGAGCCCGTGCTCATCCACGTTCAGCAAGGGGGACGGATGTACGACGAAATGCATGTCGATGGAAATGTATCGGCCTCGCTCTTCATCGCGCCGGCGGCAGCCTACTTTGCACTACTGGATCGGCGGAGCCTCGACGGCGCGCGCGTGTACGTGTTGATCAACGGACAGATTATTGATGCGCCCGAGACGACCCCCTTCAGGCTGCGACCGATCGTGGCGCGAACTTTCTCGGTGGCGCTAAAACACATGTCGAGAGCGCAGGTAGTCGCGGTCGATCAGTTCGCGGAGAAATACCGCATGTCGGTTCAATCGACGTACTTGCCGTTTGACTATCCTCAATACAGCTCGGCCGACTTTCGCGCATCGACGATGCGTCCGCTGTTCGAGTACGGGGCGCGTTGCGCAGAGATGGGACGTTTGTGGACCACCATGGACGAAACGATGGACACAGTCGCGAGGGCCGCACCGGCCTCGAAGCGAACGGCGGTGGATCAGAAAATAGAGTGCCCGTTGAGGGACGTCCAGCTCACGGCCGGGGATAGGCAATGAATGCAAGTCTCGAGAGGCGCGGGGCTGGCAACGGCACGAGTGCCACGCAGGCGACGGGGTGGCTGCGCGATCACAGTAGCCGCGTCATGACCGCGGGAATCATCCTGGCGCTCTTATATCTTGGGCGCTCCGTGCTGATACCGCTCGCGCTCGCAATCATGCTGAGCTTGTTGGTGGCGCCGTTAATTCGGGCGCTGCGGCGGCTGCGAATCGGCCGAGCCTCTTCTGTGTTTGTTGCGGTCGTGGCACTGATCGTGTCATGCGTGGGTGTTGCGGCTGCGCTTGGCTCGCAAGTCCTGCACATCGCCGAGAGCCTTCCTCAATACGAATCGAATGTACAACGCAAGCTCAAGACCCTCGAGGAAGTAATCGTCGGCCCGATACAAAAGCTCACTGACGAAACGAGTCGCCTTGCCGGGATCCGCCAATCCGCAGAGGCGCCCCCCGGTCCCGCCCGTGATGTCGAGCGTTCCCGGCCAGCGGCGGCGCCGGGGGTGGCGGTGTTCCAGCCACCGGAATTTGAGTCCCACCCGCTGCGGCTCGTATGGAAGCTCCTGACAACCGCGTGGCACCCGGTCCAATTCGCAGGCATCGTGCTTCTCGTCCTGATCTTCGTGTTACTCGAGTACGAATCACTGCGCGACCGCTTCATCCGCATCGCCGGCGCGACCGACATACGCTCGGCCACTCTTGCGCTCAACGATGCCGGCGACCGACTCTCCCGATATTTTGTTTCGCAGTTCGCGGTCAACCTTGCTTTCGGGCTGGCCACATGGATGGGCTTAGGTCTGCTGCGCCTCCCGCAGGCCCTGCTTTGCGGAATTCTGGCAGGTGCGATGCGTTTCGTACCCTACGTCGGTGTGGCAATGGCCGCGCTCTTTGCCGCTGTAGTTGCCCTGGCGGTCGATCCAGGATGGTCTCTGGCGCTGAGCATTTTGGGTGTGTTCATCCTGCTCGACATCGTGGTGGGACAACTGGTGGAACCACACCTGTATGGTCACGCCACGGGGCTATCGCCGCTCTCGGTAGTCGTGGGAGCGATTTTCTGGAGCTGGCTCTGGGGTCCGGGCGGCCTGATCTTGTCCACGCCCCTCACATTGTGCCTCCTCGTGGCGGGGCGACACATGAAGGGGCTCGGTGTCCTGGAGCTGCTATTGGGCAATGCGCGGCCACTGACGTTACCACAGAGATTTTACCAGCGGGCGCTCTCCGGAGATTCTCACGAGATCATCACCGATGCGCGCGCGTTTCTGAAAAATAACTCGCTCTCGGCGTACTGCGATCGCGTGATGATTCCGGCGTTGCACCTGGTACGGCTGGACGCAGATGCGGGCGCAACTGGTGGGGGCCAGCAACTGAAGATTCGGCGCGTCATCGTCGATGTCGCTACCGCACTCAGCGGTAACGGCCTCAAATTCCTGCAACGCCGTAATCGAGGCGCGGTGCTCGAGGAGGTGAGTGCTGGACGCTGGCTGCGTCAACAACGCGAGCAACTGACCGGCAAATGGCAGGGCCCGCTCGGCGTGCCCCGGGGGTCTATCGTCACCTGCATAGCCTTGGGCTCACCAGCCGATGACCTTGCGACCGAGCTCCTTGTGCGATTGTTGCGTAGCGAGAGAATAGATGCACGGCATTTCTCAACCGCAGAAATTGATGCCGGCCTTCCGCCTGGTGCGGACGCCGACGGTGTTGCCATCGCTTTTCTGATAAGCGCGTACCCCAGCCCGGAGCGCGAGCGCGCCGACTCGATCGGCCGGCAGCTTCATGAGCTGCTGCCGCAAGCCAATCTCATCAGAATCTTCTGTCCCGGGGTCGACGCTCTACCTGAATCGGGCAACAGCGGCGATCATCCCGAATCCACAGTGAACTCTCTCGGGGAGGCGATCGAAATCTGCATGTCGTGGCAGGAAGGGTTTAGCCGGACGAGGACCGATTCAGGTACTCGATACCAGGTGCATCCGAACCTGGACCGCGCGAACTGGCTTCCTAAAGCGGCCGTTTAGTAATGCGTGATCAAGGATGTGTTAGCTTCGCTAACGAGCCGCTGCCGTTCGGCGAACTTGAAAAGACGCAATCACAAACTTATGGGTACCCCTCGGGGACGACACAATTCTCGAGTCAGGCAGGTCGCAATGGCAATGCTGGATGCGACACTCCTGCGCGGACTGATTGCGAAATGGACTTATCGGAGCGGTTGGCACGGGGAACTCAAAGTAACTACTCATGACATTTGCCTCCCTGCCGGCACGCCACTTCACGCGCCGTTGGCGGTGGCGTTTGCCTCTGACTTCCACGCAGGACCCACTACTCACCCGGAAGTCTTCCTAAGTATGGCGCGCGAACTGCAAAAGCATCGGCCTGACGTCCTGCTGATGGGCGGAGATTTCGTGTCGGGAAAGGCCGCCAACATAGCGGCGCTATTGAACGCCCTCTCAAAGTACGATCCACCGCTGGGTAAATTCGCGGTGCTCGGAAACCACGATCTATGGGCCGGCGGCGAAGAGATCGCGCGACTGCTCAGCGAGTGTGGCGTCGAGGTGCTCGTCAATCGCAATGTCTCGCTGGCGTTTCCCTTTGACGGCGTCTCAATTTGCGGAATCGATGATCCGTGGACTGGACTGGCTGATTGCGCCAAAGCCTTCGAGAATTCCAAACCGGTGCGCATATGGCTGACACACTCACCGGATGGATTATTGGCCCTTGAAGATCACCAATACACAATCGGCTTTGCGGGCCACACGCATGGTGGGCAGATCTGCCTTCCAGGCGGCACACCGATCCTGACTGCGGGGGGGCCGCTTTGCCGGTCGCATTCGCGCGGTTTGTTCGATATACCCGGTAATGGACCTCTGATCGTCAGCCGTGGCGTCGGCTGCAGCAATCTGCCGGTCAGAATCAACTCCGACCCAGAGTTGATAGTCTGCCAACTCCATTCATCGGCGGCTTGACGCGAATGGCGGTTCTCATGCAGTGTCCTTCCTGATTAGAGGTAACACTTTATTCCGACGGTATAAAACGTTACCGATGTGCCCGGAACGGACCCAGAAAAATGGTGGCGCGCCCGGAGAGATTCGAACTCCCGACCACCTGGTTCGAAGTCGCACCGATGATTTGATAGGATCTTAATTTTCAATCACTTAGCAGACCCGCCCCAATCGAAGTAGGCACCGAAGCGCACGGAACGGCATCAAACGCTACGTTTTTGCTACGGTGCCAAGCTTCCAGTTTGACGATACACGCGCGTCTCCTATACTGGGCGGCAATGCCAACAACCGCTGTAAAACTGCCTGCAGTTCTCGAAAAATTTGTGGCCTCGCAGGTTCGCGAGGGCACGTATCGCAGCCGCGAAGCCGCAATCGTCGCGGCAGTTTCGCATCAAAAGCGCCGCATCGAACAACTCGCCTGGCTACAGTCGGAAATCCAGAAAGGCCTCGACTCTGGACCAGCCGGTGAGCTCGATATTGAAGAGGTCATCCGGCGCGGTCGTCGTCGGCTTGCCGCTCGCGCCCGCCGGGCTCGGAGCTAATGCCGCGTCGGATAGAACCCTCTCGCGCAGCGCTTGCCGACTTTGACGCCATCTACGACTACATCGCCCGCGACAACCGACCCGCAGCGGCGAAAGTGCTGCGCTCGCTTGATCGGTCGATCCAACTACTCGCAGATCAACCAAAACTGGGAAAGGTCTTTCGCCATCGACGGCTCCGGCTAAGAATGCTCACGCACGGCGACTATCTCGTTTTCTACCGGGAGCGTCCCGGCGTCATAGAGATCGTCCGCGTAATTCACGGTCGCCGAAATATCCCTGACATTCTTGATGAGTTGTGATCGCCCTCCAACGAGTCTTTGTCCTCCGCGACAGCGCAAGTTCGCCGGCACTAACGGAAGCCGGTTTAAGCTAAGGGGAAGCCGATGGCGATATCACTCTACGACCTGAGCGTGCCGACGTTCCTGCAGACCGTGAAGGCCGTCGGGGGTTTCCTCGACCGCGCGGTCAGGCACTGCTCCGAGACCCGGGCAGATCCAGACAACTTCGTGCACGCCCGGCTCTTTGACGATATGGCACCCTTCCATTTTCAGATCGAAGCGGCCTGGCATCATTCAGTGTGGGGGCTGGAGGCCGTGAAGACCGGCGTGTTCGCCCCGCCCGCACTGGTCGGACCGGTTCCTTTCGTCGACCTGCAGGCCATGATCGGCAAGGCGGAAACGGCGTTGAAGGCGTTCACGCCCGACGAGGTCAACAGCTGGGCGGGCAAGGACCTTGACCTTCAGATCGGTCCGCGGAGGCTAGCCTTCACCTCGGAGACCCTCATCCTTTCGTTTTCGTTGCCCAACTTCTATTTCCACGCCGTCACCGCATACGACATCCTGCGCACGCGGGGTGTACCGCTCGGGAAGCGCGATTACGAGGGCCGGCTGCGCACTCGGACTGCCTAGACCAGTACCCTGTAGGACGCTATCGCGGAAACGAATTCGACCGTGAACTTTGAGCATGCGTATTCGTCCCGTCCGTCAGCGCCGCGCGGCGAAAATCCCTTCGGTGCTAAAGTGTCAACGATGTGTCCGGTATAAAACGTCAGCGATCTGACCGGAATAGACCCTGAATTTTTTGCGCGCCCGGAGAGATTCGAACTCCCGACCACCTGGTTCGAAGCCAGGTGCTCTATCCAGCTGAGCTACGGGCGCTGGCGCGCAGTCTAGCCTTCGTGGGGCATTTCGGGAACCCATTCAACCCTTTTCGCTTCCTGGCAGTCAGATTCGAGGCATTACCGGCCTACAAATAAAAACGTCAGCTAGACATATTCGTTAACCGACTTCGGGCGGCGATAGTGGGGAACAATGGCGCGGCGTTGTGTCATTGGCGATTGCCCAGTCGAGCGGCGCCACCTTACGAATGACTATTGCCCAACCAAATGTCCCGGTCATTGAGTAATTCTGTTGGCCGGCGAATTGGCAATCGACAGAGGCGTCTCCGATGTCCTACGCCGGAGCTCGCTCGCTTGATTGATATTCGGCGGGGTCCACACGCGGGGGCGGAAAGGCAGTAACATATGGCCCGCGAAGAACAAACCAGAGGGGCTGCGTCATGTCAACGAACCAAGCTGACGCCGATCGAATCCGATCAAGTGTGGCGAACTCCTTGCATACCCATTGGCGGCTTTTTCTGACCGAGGGAATCGTTCTCTTTGTACTGGGCGTCCTGGCCATCGTGGTTCCGCCGATCGCCACGATTGCGGTCGAAGTCCTTATCGGTTGGCTGCTGCTGATGAGCGGAATCGTCGGCTTGATCGCCACGCTGCGCATGCGTAGCGCTCCTGGGTTCTGGTGGTCATTGCTGTCGGCGGTTCTAGGGATCGTGGCCGGTATCGTGTTGCTGCGATGGCCGCTGTCCGGGGCGCTTTCGCTCACATTGATACTGACGGTGTTTTTGGCGCTCGAAGGCATGATTTCGATCCTGTATTCGCTCGAGCATAGGCGCGAACTCTCCGGGCGATGGGCCATGATGCTGTCGAGCGGCGTCATCGATATCATCTTGGCGGGGATTATATTGGCGGGGCTTCCAGGCACGGCTGCTTGGGCGATCGGCCTGCTCATTGGCATCAACTTGGTGTTCGGCGGTTCGGCCTTGATTGCAATGGCCTTACACGCCCGAAACATCGCTCCGGCAGGCGGCTCCTGAATTCATTGCGGCGGACATTTTCTCGATGCTTGCGATCCGAGCTGCCAACAACCGCCGTTCGGGCCCGAGCGTGGCGAAACCCAATGCCGTGCGATACGCCTCTCCGGCCTCGCGAAGTCGCCCGAGCTGCTGCAAAAATCGGCCTCGCGCAGCATGTAGCAGGTGATATTCGTTGACTTGTCCTCGCCCCCGCAGTGAGTCAACCAGATCGAGTCCGCGCGCCGCGCCGTCGACCATGGACACGGCGACCGCGTGATTCAGTTCGATGACGGGGGAGGGTTGCAGCCGCAGCAGCACCTCGTACAGCCCGACAATCTGCGGCCAATCGGTCTCCTCTTTCCTTCGTGCTCGCACATGCAGCGCGGCGATCGCCGCTTGAACCGCGTAGGGACTCAGCTGTCCCGGAATGTTCAACGCTCTGTCGACGAGCGCCAGACCTTCGGTGATCTTCGCCTGATCCCACAGTGTTCTGTCTTGATCCTCGAGCAGTATCACGTCGCCTTCGTGGGACTCGCGGGCGGGGCGACGGGCGTCGTGCAGCAGCATCAATGCGAGTAAACCGAGCACGGCCGAATTTCTCGGCAGCAATTCGTCGAGCAATCGGCCCAGCCGAATGGCTTCACCGCAGAGTTCAGCGTCGACCAGCCGGGTTCCGGTCGTCACTGCGTACCCTTCGGTGAACACGCCGTAGACCACCGCGAGCACGCCTTGGATCCTCTGATTGAACAGCGGCGGTTCGGGAGTTTCATACGGAATTCCGGCATCACGGATTTTTTTCTTGGCGCGAACCAGGCGCTGGGCCATGGTCTCCTCGCTCACCAGGAAAGCGCGGGCTACGGCTTGCGTGGTGAGCCCGCAGACTTCCCGCAAGGTGAGCGCGATCTGCGCCTCGTTGCTGAGCGCAGGATGGCAGCAGGTAAAGATGAGACGCAGCCGATCATCGCCGAAAGCGCTGTCGTCCGACTCATCGAGTACGGCAGCCGCATCTGCCTCGGCGCTGGCGATCTCACGACCCTGAACTCTGCTCCGAAAAACGGCATCGCGGCGAATGCGGTCGACCGCTTTGTTGCGTCCGGTACTGATCAGCCAGGCGCGAGGATTTGCGGGAACACCCGTTGCTGCCCACTGTTCCACAGCGGCGGTGAAGGCATCCTGCCGCGCCTCTTCGGCCAAATCGAAATCGCCGAGGAGGCGGATCAATGTTGCAAGAACACGACCCGACTCTCGGCGAAAGACTTCTTCGACCATCGATTCGGCAGCGTGCGCGGGCATGTTCAAAACGCTGCGCGCGATCGCGTTGACCTCACGCCATCGGCGGCCAGATCGGCCGCACTTCGATACTGCCGATTTTGGCGCCGGGAATCCGCGCCGCAATGGCGGTTGCTTCGTCGAGGTTCTTCGCCTCGACGAGATAGTAGCCGCCCAATTGCTCGCGAGTCTCGGCGAACGGTCCATCCGTGATGGCCACCTGGCCGTTGCGCACTCTTACGGTGGTAGCCGCAGACGTGGGTTTCAGTCGGTCGCCCGCCTTGAACTGGCCGGCTTGAATGATCCCCTTGGTGAACTCCGTATACTCCGCCGTCATTGACGCGATGGTGGCCGGGGACCTGCCCGCCATCTCCGCTTCGTTGGAATAAATAAGCAACAAGTACTGCATTTCAATTTCCTCGACTGTGCCGGCGCGATTCGCCGTTCAATAGTCGAACGGCGGGTGGTCATTTCGACATTTGCACGGACGGGGTGTCCAGGTCGGCCGGCTAAATCCCGCCCGGCTTCTCCAATTTGGACACAAAATCAGCGACTTACGGCAAAACCGTCGAATGCTGGCGGCCCTTCGTCCTTGGCCGTAAGATCATACCGGTCCTGACAACTTATTCGTACCGATAAAGAGGATTCCCGATGAAGGCTTGGATACCGCTCACCTTGGTTTTCGCACTTGGCGCCGCCGCCCACGCGCAGGCGACTTGCACTTATCCGCGCGCTCCGGACGCGCCCCCTGACGGTGCGACCGCAACCAAGGAGCAAATGGTCGCCGCAGCTCAGGACAACAAACGCTACAACACCGAAATGAACTCTTACCTGGAATGCCTCAAGCTCGAGATGGAGGCCGCGACGCCCAAGGATCCGAAGAAACTGTCGGCCGATGAAAAGAAAAAGGCGGACGATCAGCAAAAGATTTTGGCGCAGAAGAACAACGCCGCGGTTGACGAACTGACGGCGGTCGTTGGACGCTTCAATGAACAGCTGAGAATCTATAAGGCCAAGGTCGCGGCCGCGCCGAAACCGTAAATGAGCGCGGCGGAGCAACTCCGCCGCCACTTTCAATTATGCAGGCTGGAACGCTCATAACACCGCGTCTGGCCGAAGAGGCGATCAACTCTCGGCTAACGTGTCTGCCGATCGAATCACTGCCCCTCACGCAGTGTGTCGGCGGAACGTTGCGGGAAAATGTTTATGCGGAGCGCGACCACCCGCCGTTCGATCGCGTCACCATGGACGGGATCGCGGTGGACAGTGCCGCACTGCGCCGCGGCCAGCGGCGTTTTCGCATTCAGGCCACCCAGGCGGCGGGCACCCCGCCGATCAAACTGAACGCCGGTGAGGATGCGATCGAGGTGATGACCGGCGCCATATTGCCGGTGGGCAGCGACTGCGTCATTCCGGTCGAGCAACTGGACTTGGCAGACGGCTACGCATCGCTGAATACCACCGTGGTGAGTTCGCCCTACCACAATGTACACCGGCGCGGCAGCGACAGCCGTCAGGGCGCGCTGTTGCTGCAAGCAGGCACCTTGCTGCGAGCGCCGGAAATCGCCGTCGCCGCGTCGGCCGGCATGGCGCGCGTGCGCGTGAGCAGTCAACCGGCCGTCATGATCGTCTCGACCGGCGACGAGCTGATCGAGCCGGGCGATCCGATCGCCGATTACCAGGTGCGTCGTTCCAACGCCTACGCTGTCTCGGCCACGCTTCGGCGGCGCGGCCTGGCCCGCGTCGGCGACGATCATGTGCCCGATGATGAAGCGCTGTTGCGCGAGCGCCTCGCTCTGCATTTGACGACGCATGAAGTGGTGGTGCTGAGCGGCGGCGTGTCGATGGGGAAATTCGATCTCGTTCCCAAAGTCTTGCAGCAGCTTGGGGTGCAGGAGGTGTTTCATAACATCGCGCAGAGGCCCGGCAAACCCATGTGGTTTGGCATCGGGCCCCAGAGCCAGGTGGTGTTTGGATTGCCCGGAAATCCGGTCTCCACTCTCGTCTGCCTGATCCGTTATGTCATTCCCGCCATCGCCGAGGCCATGGGTACCAAGCGCGAACCGCCCGAACGCCTGGCATTGGCGACGCCGGTGGCCTTCCAAGCGCCGCTCGCCTATTTTTTGCCCGTCGTCATCGAGCACGACGACTGGGGCCGTCCCTGGGCGAATCCGCGTCCGCCCAAGGGTTCCGGAGATTTCTTGAGCCTCGCGGGCACGGATGGCTTCGTCGAGCTTCCTCCGGGGCCCAATACCTTTCCGAAAGGTTTCGTCGCCACCGTGTACCGCTGGTAACCTTGAAGCCATGAGTTCGACCGTTCACGACATCAGAGGACCGCAAAACCCGCTCGACCGGCTCGGCCGGCCGCTGCACGATTTACGCATCTCGGTCATGGACCGGTGCAACTTTCGCTGTCCTTATTGCATGCCCAAGGAACAATTTCACGAACACTATCGATTCTTGAAATCGCAGGAACGATTGTCGTTCGAGGAGATCGTGCGGCTGGCCCGGCTGTTCGCCGCCTTGGGCGTTCGAAAGTTGCGTCTCACGGGTGGCGAACCGCTGCTGCGGACCAATCTTGCGGATCTGGTCGGCGATCTCACCGATGTGCCGGGCATCGACGACATTGCGCTGACCACGAATGGCGTGCTGCTGGGACAGCACGCGGTCGATCTGCATGCCAACGGCCTGAAGCGAGTGACCGTCAGTCTGGACACCTTGGACAAAGAGGTGTTTGCCCGCATGAGCGGCGGCTTTGGCGCCCTCGATCAAGTGTTGAGCGGCATAGACGCCGCCATCGCCGCCGGCCTGACGCCGGTCAAGATCAACGCCGTCATCGAGCGGGGCTTGAACGATCACACGGCGCTCGACCTCGTCGAACACTTTCGCGGCTCGCCGGTCATCGTGCGTTTCATCGAATTCATGGATGTCGGCAATCGCAACAATTGGCGGCCCGAGCTGGTGGTGCCGTCGCGCGAACTTGCCGCGCGCATCCGCGAGCGATGGCCTATGCAGCCCATTTCGCAGAACTACAAGGGCGAAGTGGCGCAGCGATGGCGTTTTGACGATGGCGCCGGGGAGGTTGGATTCATTTCGTCGGTATCGCAGCCATTTTGCGGCGCCTGCAGCCGGGCGCGGCTGTCTTCGGAGGGTAAATTCTATACCTGTCTGTTCGCCACCCACGGTCTCGATCTGCGCGCGCCGCTGCGCGCCGGCGCCAACGACGCCGATGTGCTGCAATTGATCCGCGGCGTCTGGCACGGCCGCAGCGATCGCTACAGCGAACTGCGCGAGGAGTTGCGGCGCGCCGGGCCCGCGCCCGGAAAGATCGAGATGAACTACATCGGCGGTTGAGCCCCATGACCTTTACTCATTTAGATTCGGACCGTCATCCATCCATGGTCGATGTCAGCGACAAAGCGCGGACCAAGCGAACGGCAACCGCGGAAGCGCGGGTGCGGTTCCCGTCTGCGGTTGCGGCGGCGCTGCGTGACAGCGGCCTGCGCTCAGCGAAGGGCCCGGTATTCGACACGGCCATCGTCGCCGGCGTCATGGGAGCGAAACGCACCCACGAATTGATTCCGTTTTGTCACCCGCTTGGATTGGAGAACTGCCGCATCACCATCGACCTCGAGGGCGACGTGGCGGTGATTCTCTGCACGGTCAGCGTGCACCATAAAACGGGCGTTGAAATGGAGGCGCTCACGGGCGCGTGTGTCGCCGCGCTGACCGTTTACGACATGTGTAAGGCGTTGTCCCACGACATCGTGATCGGCGACTTGCGGCTGCTCGCCAAGGACGGCGGCAGGAGCAGCTACGCCCTCAAGGAGACCTCGTGATCCCCGTGTACGGGCTCATCCTCGCCGGCGGCTCGAGTTCGCGCATGCACCGGGACAAGGCCGCGCTCCCCTACCGCGGCAAGAGCCAGCTGGATCGGGCCTTCGAGTTGGCGGGCCGGCACCTCGCCAAGGTGTTCGTGTCGGTTCGCGCCAGCCAGACCACCGACCCGACGCGGGCCCAGCGTCCGTTGATCGTGGACTGCATCGCGGGAGAAGGGCCCATCGTGGGCATCCGTTCGGCGCTTGCCGCGCACCCGGATGTTGCTTGGCTGGTGCTGGCATGCGATTTGCCGTTTCTGTCGGACGCCGCGCTGTCCCAGCTGTTGCGCGAACGCGATGTGGGCGGCTTGGCCACGGCCTACCGCAGCGCCCATGACGGCTTGCCGGAGCCGTTGTGTGCCATTTGGGAGCCGGCGTCGGCCCCGGCGCTCGCCTCGTACCAAAATGACGGCGGCCACTGCCCTCGTAAGTTCCTGATTCGCCATGCGGTGCGGCTGCTGGAACCGCTGGACAGACGCGCTCTCGACAACGTCAATACGCCCGAGGAATATGCGGAAGCCTTGGCAGCGCTCGACGCTACTTCTTGAGATACCCATGCAGTTGAAAATCCAATACTACGCATTGATGCGCGAACAGGCCGGTCGCTCCGAGGAGTGGCTCGAGTCCTCCGCCGCCACACCGGCGGATCTGTACGGCGAATTGATCCATCGGTATGGATTTACGCTCGCGCGCGAACAGCTGAAAGTGGCGATCAACAGTGAGTTCAGCGACTGGTCCCGCCGGCTCTGCGCAGGCGACGCCGTCGTCTTCATCCCACCGGTGGCGGGCGGCTGATGCGCTTTCGCTTCACCCAATCGGTCATCGACACCACCGAGGCGCGGCGCGAGCTTCTCGACGCGGGCGCCGGCGGCTATGTCAGCTTTGAGGGCTGGGTCAGGGATCTCAATGAGGGACTCGAGGTCATCCGGTTGGAATACGAAGCATTCCAGGAACTGGCGGTCAAGGAAGGCGAACGCATCGTCGCCGACGCCTTGCGGCGCTTCCCGGTGCAGCACGCTCTGTGCATTCATCGCTTGGGCACGCTGGCGGTGAGCGACATGGCCGTGTGGGTCGGCGTCAGTTCCGCTCATCGCGGCGAAGCCTTCGATGCCTGCCGTTTCATCATCGACGAAGTGAAGCATCGCGTGCCGATATGGAAGAAGGAGCATTATCGAGGCGGCGATTCCGGCTGGGTGAACTGCGAACGCTGCGCGGCGGCGCCGAATCACGTGCATCATGATGAGCCTGCGCCGCTGACCATCCACGAGTAGGGCGCGATGCAGCCCGACTATTCACGGCAACAATTGCTCAAGGAAATCGGCGCGGAAGGCCAGGCGACCCTTGCGCGCGGCCGGGTTCTCGTGGTCGGTGCCGGCGGTCTCGGCAGCCCGGTACTGCAATATCTGGCGGGCGCCGGAGTCGGCTGCTTAGGCGTAGTCGATGCCGACGCCCTGGACGCCAGCAATTTGCATCGCCAGCCGATATACGCGTTGGCGGAGGTGGGTGAACAAAAAGTCGCCTTGGCGGCGGCGGCGGTCAAGCGCATCAACCCGACCGTGCAGGTCGAATCGCATGCCGTGCGGCTCGACGCCGACAATGCCCTCGCGTTGATCCGCCGTTACGACGTGGTGGTCGATTGCAGCGACAATTTTCGCGCCAAGTACTTGATCAACGACGCCGCCGTGCTCGCGCACCGGCCCGCGGTGTTCGCCAGCGTCTACCAATACGAAGGCCAGCTGCAAGTCTACAAGCCGGAGCCGCGCCACGGGTGCCTGCGCTGCATTTGGCCCGACGCCCTCGCCGACGGCGTGGTCGGCAACTGCGCCGAAGCGGGGGTCTTGGGTCCGGTACCCGGAATCTTCGGCACTCTGCAGGCGCTGCTGACACTCAAGATCCTCCTCGGGTTGTCCGGTCAACTCGACGGTGAGTTGATGCTGCTGGATTTCATGAATTTCTCCAGTCTCAAACTCAAGGCGCCGCGCCGCGCCGAGTGCCGTGCGCCCGATTGCGCGCACATTCGCGAAATTGTCGCCGAAGATCGGCAGATCGAGATCGAACTTCAATCACTGGCCGCCGCGGCGGAGCGCGGCCTCGAAGTGATCGATATCCGCACCGCCGAGGAAATTTCGGCACGCCCGAGCGCCGCGCGGCATATCGCCGTGCCGGTTCTGCTGGCGAATCCGAGCCCGCTGTCCCCAGGGCGGGATTACCTGTTGGTATGCGCCTCGGGCAAGCGCAGTTTGGCGGCGGCGCTTGACCTGCGCAGACGCGGGCTCAAGGTGCGCTCGCTGGCGGGCGGCCTGCAACATCTGGGTAACTGATACTTGCTTTTCAACAGCAAACTTCCCGACGTCGGCACCACGATTTTCACGGTGATGTCGCGCCGCGCGCTGGACGAAGGCGCTCTGAACATCGGTCAGGGATTTCCCGATTATCCGATCGATCCGCGACTGGCGCAGTGCTTGGTGGCCGCGATCGGCGAAGGACACAATCAATACGCGCCGATGGAGGGCGTGGTCGAGTTGCGCGAGCGGATTTCAATCAAATTGCAGACCAGCTACGGCCGCCACTTCGATCCGCGCGACGAGATCACTGTGACCTGCGGCGGCACCGAAGCGTTGTTCAATGCAATTCAAGCGGTGCTGGGACCCGGCGATGAGGCCGTCATTTTTGATCCCGCCTATGACGCCTACGAGCCTGCCGTGCGCATGGCGGGCGGCTGTTGCGTTCGCATCGCCCTGGCGCCGCCGGCCTTTCGTTTCGATTGGGATCACGTGCGGCGCGCCCTGAGCGATCGCACGCGATTGATCATCATCAACAGCCCGCAGAATCCGAGTTGCACGGTGGCGGATGGCGATGATTTGGACGCGCTCGCCGCGTTGATCCGCGATCGGCCGATCACCCTGCTCGCCGACGAAGTGTACGAACACGTGCTCTTCGATGGCCGGCGCCATGCATCGGTGCTGGCCCATCCGGAACTGCGGGAACGCAGCTTCGCAGTTTTTTCATTCGGCAAAACGCTGCACGCGACCGGATGGCGGATCGGGTATTGCGTCGCGCCGCCGCCATTGACCCGCGAACTGCGCAAGGTGCACCAGTTCAATACCTTCAGCATCGTGGCGCCGTTGCAATATGCCATTGCGCGCTATCTGGGCGAATACCCGGACGCCTGGACCGGTTTGTCGGCGTTTTTTCAGGCCAAGCGGGATCTGCTCGCGGGACTTCTGCGCGGCTCGGGATTCGAACCCATTCCGGCCGCCGGCACTTATTTTCAGCTGGTCGACTATGGCGCGCTCAGCGGCGACAACGACATGGAATTCGCCGACCGGCTGATTCGCGACGCGAAGATCGCGACCATTCCCTTGTCGCCCTTCTACGCTGCACCGCCGGCCATGACGCTGCTGCGGTTGTGCATCGCCAAGCGCGATGCGACCCTTGAGGAGGCGGCCGGCCGGCTCTGCGGCTTCGCCCAAGGGCGCGCGCGCCGCTGATTCATCGGCGGTCCGAGCCGGTCTCGCGGCTTTGCGCCGGCGGCAGGCTCTGCCGCTGCCGTATTCGCGCCGCGTCCATCAACATGCGCCCGGCCCAGCGATACACATTGTTTTCCTTGACGGTCCGGCGCATCAAGCTCATGCGATTGCGCCGTTCATCCCGGCCCATCCGCATCGCGATTTCCATGGCGCTCGCCGTCTCGGTCACGTCGAATGGATTGATCAGGACGGCTTCCGTCAACTCCCGCGACGCGCCCGCGAAGGTGCTGAGTATCAGCACGCCGTCCTCGTCGTCGCGCGCCGCGACGAACTCCTTTGCCACGAGGTTCATGCCGTCATGCAGACTGTTGACCAGGCAAAAATCAGCCGCCCGGTACAGCTCGAAGACGCGCAGGGGTTCTTGATGTTCGTCGATCAGCACGATGGGGCGCCAATCGCCTTCCGCAAACTTGGTGTTGATCCGCTCCACTTCGCTGTAGGTTTGCTGCTGCAACGCCTGGTAGGCCGGCAACTGGCTGCGCGACGGCGCGGCAATCTGCAACAGGCAGAGTCGTCCGCGATGCCGGGGATTGTTGTCGAGCAACCCTTCGAGCGCCTGGAAGCGCTCGAGTATGCCCTTCGTGAAGTCCCAGCGCTCCACGCCCAGCCCAATCGTCACTTCAGGATGAATGCGGTATCGTTCCTGGACCGCGGCCCGGCAGGCGGCAACATCGGGCAGCTGTTGCAGCCAGCGCGGCGGCCACTCGATCGAGATCGGATAAGGAGCGACTAGGCATACATGGCCCTGCAGCGTGACGGTCATGTGCTCGTGATCGATCTGGCATTCCACGAACCGATCCAGGGCGCCCAGGAAATTCTGGCAGTGATAGCGGGTGTGAAACCCCAGGATATCCGCCGACAGCATGTGCATCAGCATCTCGCGCTTCCACGGGCAGACGCCGAAAGTCTCGGCGTTGGGCCAGGGTATATGCCAAAACAGCGCAATCGTCGCCTTGGGTATTTTCTTGCGGATGAGCTGCGGCAGCAGCGCGAAATGGAAATCCTGGATCAGGATCACGGGACTGTCGGTGCTCGATTCCGCCGCCACGACTTCGGCGAACTTGGCGTTCACTTCTTCATAGGCGCGCCAATCGCCGGCGCGAAACGCCGGCCGCACATAGGCCAAATGACACAGCGGCCAGATCCCTTCATTGGAGAAACCGTAGTAATAGCCCCGCTCTTGTTCCTCGGTCAGCCAAACGCGGCGCAAGGTATACGAAGGATCGTCGGGAGGCACCCGGATCTGATCGGATCGATCCACCGTCTCGCGGTCCGCGGTGCCCGCGCCATGCGCCACCCACACGCCCGAACAGGCGCGCATGATGGGCTCGAGCGCCGTCACCATTCCGCTCGCAGGGACTTGCACCACGGGGCGATGATCCGCGTCGAAATTGTGGATGTAGGGTTCACGGTTCGACACGATGATGACCTGGGCGGAATGCAGGTGATCGCGCACGACCTGCCGTAGCGCCTGCGGCGTCCAGTTCTCGTGAAAATCGATCTCCAGCCGCTGCTTCTCCTCCGCCTCGGCCAATACCTGCCGCACCTGGGACAGTATAGGCAGCGAAGAGCGCGGCGATTCGGCGTCGTCGAGAAAACGCTTGCCGCGAATATCGCCGATCAACACCTTGACCAGGCGGCGCAACTGCAGCCAGCCCGCCAGCACGATCAACAGCGCCAGCAGCAGAAACGTGATGCCGACGAACACCAGCAAGAAATCCCGCGCCGTTCTCTGCCGGCGATCGACGAAGCGCAAATCGTGCAGCATCAGCACGCGAAACGGCACCGGCGCCGCGGCATCGTAATCGAATCTCGAAATCTGGACCGAGCCTGAAGGCAGCTGCACGATACTCGTGGCGGGCCCATTCTGATCGGCGGCGGCATCGCATGTAACGGCGGAAGGCGCACGCTCGGTTTTGAACAGCGTCGACCCATCGGTTCGGCACACCAAAACCGCCAGCAATCGTTCGTCGTCGGTTATCTTCGCAAGATAGCTGCGCAAGCGCGACTCATCTTTCTTTGCGACGAGATCGGCGATCGGTTCTTCCATCGAATGCATCACCAACTGCGCGCGCAATTCGACGTCCGAGCGGAACCATTCCGCCAGCAGCCGCTCGATATACGGCAATCCAAAATACGCCACGACGCATGACGCGAATGCCACCGGCAGCACGAAGCGCAACATGACGGACCGAAACATTGTTCACAAAATACCGAAATTCCCCGGCTCCATGTCGGCTTTCGAGGATGTAAAAATTACATTGCAAATAAATGCCGGCGAGCCAGACGCGGCGGGGATGCTGTACGCTATGTTGATGCAGGCACTGCCGCCGCCTTCGCTCGAATGGTGTTTGTTTTTGGACGTCGACGGAACTCTGATCGAGTTGACGGACGCGCCCTTGGAGACCTTCGCGGACGCGGCGCTCAAGACGCTGTTGGGTCACGTGGCCGAGCGCTTGGGCGGAGCGGTCGCGTTGGTGAGCGGCCGAAGCATTCGCTATCTCGATGAATTGTTTGCTCCGCTGAGGCTGCCGGCTGCCGGGCTGCACGGTGTCGAGCGGCGCAAAGCGTCCGGAGTGCTGCATGGCGCGAGCTTCGTGGACACTCAGCTTTCGCGGGCGCGCACCGCGGTGCTTGCCTTGGTGGAGGCTCATCCGGGAACTTCCATGGAAGACAAGGGCCGAACCATCGCGGTGCATTTTCGGATGGCGCCGCAGGTCGAAGCGGATATCCGTCAATCGCTCATGGACATTGCCAAGCCCTTGGGCAGCAACTATCACATTCAAGAAGGCAACATGGTGCTCGAGATAAAGCCGCGTGGATTCAGCAAAGCGACCGCCATCAAGGCATTCATGAAGGAGCCGCCGTTCTCGGGCAGGAAACCGGTGTTCGTCGGCGATGACCTCACGGATCAGGACGGCTTTCGGCTGGTCGAGGATCAAGGCGGCATTTCCATCGCCGTAGGCGAGCGGGTACGCGGACAATTTCGCCTCGAAAACGCCTCGGCCGTCCGCACGTGGCTGCAGGAAATCGCCGCATTGCATGATTCGCACCGCGAATGAACGCGCCCGCCAACTTGGATCTGGCCGTCATCGGCAACTGTCAGGTCGCCGCGTTGGTCGACACCCAAGGCCGGATCGTCTGGGCGTGCCTGCCCAAACCGGATGCCGATCCGGTTTTCTGCGCGCTGCTCCGGCGCGAGGGCGGCGAATCGGTCAGCGGCGTGTTCGCCGTCGACCTGCGGGACATGACGGACTCGAAGCGCAGCTACGTGCGCAACACCGCCATCCTCGAGACCACGCTCGTCGATGCCCACGGCAATTCCCTCAAAATCACCGACTTCTGCCCTCGCTTTCGCTCGCGCGGCCGTAATTTCCGGCCCATGGCCATCGTGCGGCTGATCGAGCCCGTCAATGGCCGTCCCATCTTGAGCCTGCGGCTGCGGCCGCGAAGCAATTACGGCGCCGATGATCCCCAGCGCATCGCCGGCAGCCATAACATTCGTTTCCTGTCCGCCGCGCTCAACTACCGGGTCACCACCAACTGCTCGCTGTCGCCTCTGTTGGACGAGAGCGCATTCGTGCTCGGCACACCGCTCGCATTCATCCTTGCGCCCGACGAGACCATCGAGGAAACGCCGCTCACCTTGGCGAGAACCTGGCTCGATGAGACGCGCAACTACTGGCACGAATGGATTCGCGGCCTGGCCGTGCCCTTCGATTGGCAGGAGGCGGTAATCCGCGCCGCGATCACACTGAAATTGTGCACCTATGAGGACACGGGCGCCGTTTTGGCGGCTCTGACCACATCGATACCGGAGATGGCCGACAGCCCTCGAAACTGGGATTACCGCTTTTGTTGGCTGCGCGACAGTTTTTTCGTGATTCTGGCGCTCAATCATCTGGGCGCCACGAACACCATGGAAGGCTATTTGCGTTATCTCGACAACATCATCGCGCGCAATCCCGGCGGGGATCTGCAGCCGCTCTACAGCATCACCGGCGAAGCGCACATCGAGGAACGCATCATCGAAACCCTGGACGGCTATCGCGGCATGGGTCCGGTGCGTGTCGGCAACCTGGCCTACGAGCAAATTCAGCACGATGTCTACGGCGCGGTGGTGCTTGCCGCGCGGCAGCTGTATTTCGACCAGCGCCTGACCTATCCCGGCAATGCGGCGGTGTTTGCCCGGGCGGAGGTGCTCGGCGAACGCTCGATGCAAATGTTCAGTATGCCGGACGCGGGTCCTTGGGAGTTCCGCGGCAGCGAACGCGTGCACACTTTTTCGGCGGTGATGTGTTGGGCGGCCTGCGACCGGTTGGCGCGAATCGCCGCGCAGCTGCACATCGTCGAGCGGGCGGTATATTGGCGCACCAGCGCCGATTCCATGCGCGCGAATATCCTGGAACACGCGTGGAATGAAAAAAAGCAGGCTTTCACCAGCAGCTTTGGCGGCAGCGACCTCGATGCCACCTCGCTCCTGCTGCCCGATTTGGGCTTCATCGAAGCAAGCGATTCGCGCTTCGTGTCCACGCTCAACGCCATTGAACGCGAACTCGTGCGCGGCGATCTGGTCTTTCGCTACCTGCATGCGGATGACTTCGGCGTCCCGGCCAATACCTTCACGATGTGTTCGTTCTGGTACGTCAATGCGCTTGCCGCGGTGGGGCGCGTCGATGAGGCGCGCAACATCTTCGAAAAGCTGCTGTTACGGCGCAATAGTGCCGGTCTGCTCTCCGAAGACATCGATCCCGTGAGCGGCGAACAGTGGGGCAACTTCCCGCAGACCTACAGCATGGTCGGCATCATCACCTGCGCCATCCGCTTGAGCCGCTCGTGGGAGGAAATGCTCTAAGGCCGCTCGAGGGGAACCGGCCGCCCTATGGGCGGATCTGCCCGCGGCCGCGCACCACGTATTTGTAGCTGGTCAGCTGCTCGACGCCGACGGGACCGCGGGCGTGAAATTTATCCGTGCTGATGCCGATTTCCGCGCCCATGCCGAATTCGCCGCCATCGGCAAATTGAGTGGACGCGTTATGCAGCACGATGGCGCTGTCGACCCTCGCCAGAAACCGCTCGGCCGCGGCGGCGTCATCGGTCACGATGCACTCGGTATGCTGCGAGCCGTATTGGCGAATGTGGGCGATCGCCGCATCGACGTCGTCGACCACGCGCGCCGCGATGATCGCGTCGAGATACTCCGAATACCAATCCTGCTCGGTTGCGGGTTTGACTCGCGCATCGACGCGAGCGCTCCACTCGTCGCCGCGTACTTCACAGCCCGCGTCGAGCAAGGTCTTGATCAGGGGCTCGAGATGCGTCGCCGCACAGGCGCGATCCACCAACAAGGTCTCCGCCGATCCGCATATCCCCGTGCGCCGCATCTTGGCATTCAGCACGATGCTCTTCGCCATCTCGAGATTCGCTCCGCGATCGACGTACACGTGACACACGCCCTCGAGATGCCCGATCACCGGCACGCGCGCCTCGCGCCGCACTCGCGCGATCAAGCGCTTGCCGCCGCGCGGCACGATCACATCGATGCTGTCCGCCATATCGGCCAACATATGGCCGACGGCTGCCCGGTCGGTGGTGGGCACCAGTTGAATGCAGGTTCGCGGCAGACCCGCCGCCTCGAGCCCCGCCTCCAGGCAAGCATGAATCGCCGCGCTGGACTGGGCGCTCTCCGAACCGCCGCGCAAGATCACGGCATTGCCCGATTTCAGACACAGTGCGCCGGCGTCTGCGGTGACATTGGGACGGCTCTCGTAAATAATGCCGACCACGCCCAAGGGCACGCACACTCGCTGAATCGCCAGACCGTTGGGCCGCGACCATTCCTTGAGCACGCTGCCCACGGGATCGGCGAGCCGCTCGATGTCTTCGAGTCCCTGAGCCATGGCTTCGACGCGTTTCTCGTCCAGGCGCAAGCGATCGAGCAGCGCGCCCGCCATTTCCCGCAGCGCGGCTTGGCGCATGTCGTTGTCATTGGCCGCCAAAATCTTCAGGCGTTGGGCACGCAGCTCCGCCGCAGCCGCTCGGAGCGCGCGATTCTTCTGTTCGGTGGGAACAAGCGCCAGCTGAAGCGCAGCCGCCCGCGCGGCCCGGCCGATGTCCCGCATCAGTTCCGCCAGCGGCTGCTCGGGGAGCGAGGTCACTTTGGGGATGGACTCGTGCTTCATACGGAACCGCTCACGTGGGCCCTGATCAATACCAGGTCGTCGCGGTGCACGATTTCATCCCGTCCCCGAAACCCCAAAACGGCTTCGATCTCGGCGGACTTGCGGCCGATGATCCGCGCCGCATCGCTGTCCGAATACGCGCAAATACCGCGTGCCACCTCGGTACCGTCGGGACCGATGATACTCACAGTATCACCTCGATCAAATCGCCCCACCGCGCGGGTCACGCCGGCCGGGAGCAAACTCTTGCCCCCCATCAGGGCGCGCACCGCGCCATCGTCGACGGCGATCGCGCCGGCCGGCTTCAAGGTACCGGCAATCCATTGTTTACGCGTCGCCAGCGGCGTCGAGGAGGGTACGAACCAGGTGCAGCGCGCGCCCTCCTCGATGCGCTGCAATGGATGCTGCACGGCCCCCTTGGCGATGCACAAATAACACCCCGCGCCCACGGCAATCTTG
>Ga0210410_10000274_pt1 | contig 64972 bp, 62 predicted proteins | sample IncBWC4MmetaG_FD_161058 | JGI IMG/M metagenome (GOLD analysis project Ga0210410, IMG submission 161058) | Forest soil microbial communities from Barre Woods Harvard Forest LTER site, Petersham, Massachusetts, United States - Inc-BW-C-4-M | ecosystem: Environmental > Terrestrial > Soil >... | reverse complement strand
AGTCCGCGACCTCGGCCTGATGATCGGCGTAGAGCTGGTGAAAGACGAAAAGCTAACCCCAGCCACCGCCGAAGCCGAAGCCATCCGCGACGCCCTGCTACGCAACGGCGTCCTGGTCGGCGTAGGAGGCATCTACGGCAACGTGATCCGCTTCCAACCCCCGCTGATCATCACCCGCCAGCAGATCGATCAGGCCATCGACGCCTTCGCCGCAGCATTGCAGGAAGTACAGCAGCCAGCGGCGGTGTAAGGCGAGAAGACGGCACTAACCCACCCGCCGTAACCCTCCGTTTCGCAGAATAGCCAGCTTTGGAGTACGATGTCTCGAACAAATGCCCGCTTCGCTGACTCGCTTCCGCATCGAGAAACTACACGGGCGACGAACCTTCGACATACCCGTCGTCGACAACCGACTCGTGCTCGTGGGAGAAAATGGAAGTGGTAAGAGCACCGTGGCGAACCTCATTTACTATTTCCTCACCCGTCAATGGGTGCGTCTCAAAGACTATAGGTTCGACGCAATTGAGGCGACCGTTTCCGGCTCCCCGATTCGCATCACCCGGGACGACTTGCAGAGCCTGTTGGTAGACCGAAGCCGCGCTGTGCACCAAGCCGAGTTTGTCTTCAGACGCAGCAGGCAAATATTCCTCGATTTCGAGGTGCCCCCGTTTCCTGAAGATTCTCCGGAGTATGCAAGGTATCTGGAACACCTGTCCGACGAGTTGGACGTTCCTGTGAGTGTTGCCCAGAACATGTTGCGAAAATCCAAAAGGAAATCAAAGTTGCCGCCGAAGCTGATTGAGTCCGTTGAAACGCTCAAGTCATTAGATTTTGGTCAGTTCTTATATCTACCCACGTATAGACGGATTGAGCAGGATCTGAAGTCAATATTCAGGGGTGCCGGGATTGAAGAGAAGATCCGTGAGTTTCGGGATAGGGTTAAGAAGCGTGAGCGGACATTCATGGAGCTCATCGAATTCGGCATGGAGGACGTGGAAAGAACCATCAACGAACGCATGGCGAAGATCAAGGAGAGCGTCAGAGAGGGACTAAACAACCTTACGGGAGCCTATCTACGCGAGGTTCTAAGAGGTCTGGACGACCCGGCTGCTGACGTAGCTGTTCTGCGGACAATTGAGCCTGCCGTCTTCGAGTCAATATTCGCGAGGATCGATGAGACAACGCTACCTCCTTCCGATAAGGAGCTCCTCAAGACGAGAATCGCCAGCATTGCCCTGCAAGGCTATGGAATAGGGCCTGACGACAAGGTGATCGCGCATTTTCTATCCAAGCTGGTGGCTCTCCATAGAGAGCAGCAAGCGAGCGAGACTGACGTTAGGCAGTTCGCCAAGGTCTGTAACGCGTACTTGACGGGAAAGCACCTGGTCTATGACGACGTGAGATATGTTATCTACATCAGGCAGGACGGCTCGGTTTCGGAGGAAAAAGACGAGGAAGACCAACTCCAACTGAGAATGCTATCCTCCGGCGAGAAGCAAATAGTATCACTCTTTTCCCACATTTACCTTTCTGGCGACAAAAACTATTTCGTCATAATTGATGAACCTGAGTTGTCCCTTTCGGTCCCGTGGCAGCAACGTTTTCTGCCGGATATCATCAGCACTGAGCGATGCACGGGGATGATTGCCGTCACCCATTCACCCTTTATCTGGGAGAACGTGCTTGAACCTTACGTCCACCCCCTCTCAGAGTTCGTTGAGGCAACAAATGTCATTCGTTGATCTCTTGAGGCAGTCTCGCTCGAGGCCAGTTTCAGTCTTTCACCAATTCCTTGTAAGTTATGAGCCAAACGGTGTGCGGACCCATGCTTTCGTTGAGGGTGCTCCTGACCTGGCTTTCTATCGAAGTTACGTTGAGCGGTACGTCGAAGGCAGCGAACTACGCATGTATAACTGCGAGGGAAAGGCAAATGTTTACCAAGCGTACGCCAAGGTTGTGGAGCGTTTTCCGCGATGCCGACGCGTAGTGTTTTTCGTGGATAAGGATCTGGACGATATTCTCGGCGTGCCTTGGCCCTCTGATCCCCGCATCTACATCACGGATTTTTACGCAGTCGAAAACTACTTGGTCTGCAAGGAAGTGGTCCGACGTTTCTTTCTCGACTTCGTTAAGATGAAGAAGGTCGAATTCGATTTGGAGCTGGCTCTTCCGGAGTTCGAGAGCCAACTGAACGCGTTTCATCGTGCGATTTTGCCCGTGATGGCTTGGGTGGTGACGATGAGGCGCACTGGCCGACATCCGATTCTGAATGACGTCAACCCAGGCGAGTTCTTGGTATTCCTTAACTCGCGAGTCACGCGGCGAAACAGCGTTCGAATCATTCCCTACCTTGAACGCGTAACAAAGGTCGAGTGTCGTCCTGGGGAGTGGAGGCAAGTCCGGCAGACTTGCCGAGAGCTGCGTCGACTGGAACCGAAGAGGTACGTGCGCGGCAAGTTTGATGCTTGGTTTCTTCTGGGATTTATACGGAAAACGGAGGAGAGTTTAAGTGCTATGGCTCGTGAATCGGGTGGCGCAATCTCGGTCGGTGTTCAGCTCACCGACTCAAATTTCATTCAACTGCTGGTTCGCGCGTCGCCTGTGTCGCCCGCCCTTTCCGCATTCCTAGAATTTCACCTCAGGCATGAGGCAGCTACTCAGAGCTCAGTGGGAACGAGAGGAATTTGGGGCCGAGTCCGATCTTGGTTCCGTCGATGATATCAAGACCGCGGAAGCCTTGGGGGCTGGCCCGTGCTTTCACTACACCAAAAGCGGGTGCCCCGCCCTTCTCGCGTTCTTGGCCAGAGGGCGGGGCTTTTAGCTGACATCGCGGCGGCGGACCACTGGGTACACGCTAAGCTGCTCACGACGACGCGCTATCCAGCGACAGTCAATCTCGACCGCACCTTCTTCCCCGTGACCAGGGGGCTGGCCCAGCCTTTCTTTCCGATTGGAAACACAAAGTCCACGAGCCCTTGCGGTTAGGGGAAGGCCTCTAAAAGCCCCGCCCTCTCGCAAAGAACGCGAGAAGGGCAGGGCACCCGCTTTTGTCATTGGGGAAAGGGCAGCCCCAAGTGCCAAGCCTTAAAAGAACGATTCGGTTTGGAGTGCGGGGGCTGGCCTATTCTTTCACCACCCACAAAGGCGGGTGCCCCGTCCTTCTCGCGTTCTTGACGAGAGGGCGGGGCTTTTAGCTGAGATCGCGGCGGCGGACCAGCGGATGCACGCCGAGCTGCTCACGACGACGGGCTGTCCAGTGAGATTCAATCTCCACCCCACACTCCTTCCCCGTCGAATAGTGAAGGGCACTACTCCACTTCCAATCTTCCGGACGAGCGACCAACCCGCGTTGGACCGGGTTTTGATGCATGTAATCCAATTTCTCAGTTAGTTTCGATTCACGCCAAACATTGAAGTCGTAGTACCGAGGCTGCCAGAGAGAAGTCCTCGCGCGTTCATTCAGTTCTTGCGAAACAATTTGCTTGAGCATTTGCAGCACAACCGCCAAGTTGCCTCGCTCCGGCTCGCTCAGCAACAGGTGCACGTGCTCGGGCATCACGACAAATCCAATCAAGTAGAATCGGTACCAACGACGTACTCTTTCCAGGGTGACAACGAATGTGTCGCGCGCCGACCCGCTTCCGAGCAACGGCGCGCGGCGATAACAACTGAACGTAGTGAAATGAAGGTCACCAGTTTGCTGGTATCTCTTCAGTCCCCATGGCATGAGGTCGAGATTACTTCTTGGTGCCAAGTTACCGCTGTGACGGACGAACATCGGAAATACAAAGTCGACAAGTCTTGCGTTCGTGGAGGCCTCTTAAGCCCCGCCCTCTCGCAAAGAACGCGAGAAGGACGGGGCACCCACTCTTTGTGCGGAGAAAGCCTGGGCCCGGCCCCCTGCCTCAGGATGACAGCGGGGAAAGGGGTGGCCTCTTAAGAGTATGTGCGTGAAAACTCATCTTTCGCCCTGCCGGGGCTTCATCCGTTTTCCACTTTTACCCACGGCTTACGCCGTGGGCTGCATTCTTACGCCGCTTCGCGGCTACGGACTTCCGCCGGACACAATACACACAAGATCCCTCGACTTCGTTCGGGAGGACAGTTGGTTAGCGGCGATTCGATACCTTTCTAGCCTGCAGGCGCCACCAGGCTTCGCGATATTTCTCGAAGGTTCCGCGCGAATTGTTTGTCCTGGGATAGAAACGCAAAGTGGTGCGGTTGGTGAAAGCATTCACCGGAATCACGTACCAGAGATGGAGAGGCACAATGTAGACCACGACAAAATCGATGTCTTTGTTGGTGTACAGCACCCCTCCGGCCCCCGGCGTGACCCTGAACCGGTTGTGTTCGCGCAGGTATTTGGTGGACTTCACCTGCACGCGCAACAGCCTGCGTCCGGAATCCACGATGAAGTCATAGCGCTCGCTTTCTCCCCAAGGCTTGGCCACGTTCAATCCGAGGCTGATTGCCTTGTTCAAGAAAGCCGCTTCAGCTTGCTCTCCGGCCCACTTCGACGTGTTATGCGAAGCTTCGATTTCTTCCACCCATCCCGCAGCCGCAAATATCGAAATCCCCGACTCTTGCTCGATGCCCATGGTCATGCGAAAATCCTCTCGTCCCCATTTTCTGCCAGCAACAAAAAAGCGCAGCCCGAGGGCTACGCTGGTTTGCTATTAGCAGTTAGTTATGTATTACCAGTTTATAATATCACATCTGTCAAAGGTGGAGGCGCACAAATTCCGCCCTCTCGCCGGGCGTCCCGGGCCTCTGGTTACTTTGTATACTGCGATTCGCCGTTTCCGAACGACCAGTTCTCCCAAGCAACCTCCACCAGACTGATCATGAGATCCTGCGGTCGCAATCCTGGATTCTTCTCCATGATTTCTGCCATGCGTTGAAACAGTTTCCGCTTCTGCCCGGGCTTGCGTCCCGCTGACAAAGTGATCTGCACAATCACAATATTGTCGCTGCGCTCCCCTCCTAGATAACTCGGATCGTAAATCAAGTCGTTCGCGGAGTGTTCCGTAATGATCTGAAAGCGATCCTGCGGCGGAGCATCGATCGCCTCGACCATGGCTTGATGAACCGCATCCGCCAGCGCCCGTCGATATTGTTCTGACTTGCCCTCTCGTAGCGAAATGCGAACCAGTGGCATTACGACCCCTGAGGAACGCGATAGATTTTCGATCAATCCGACTTACATAGAACGGATGCTGGGCCCGAGCCTGCGCCGCTAGTTTTGATCTTTGGGTTTAGATGTGATCTTGCGTAGGACGAACTCCTGTGCGACGTTGGCGAGCGCGCGCTGTCCGGTGGCGATAAAGAAATTCCCCAAGAACAGTCCGGCGCCGCGATTCGATGCCGGATAGTAGGCATTCGCGAGGGCTGCCGTGGCGAGATCGCCACCTAGGGTCGAATAGTTAGGCTGCGACCGTCCGTTGTCCCCCCTGCAGACGAATGGGCTGGAGAGTGCGTGCAGAGCGCGAGACTTGTTTGAGCCCGTGCCCTGGTAGAAGTAGCGCGGATCCTGGTGCAGAAGTGATGGCAGGATCGCGCCACCGACCATAATGTCGATAGCGCCGTCAGCATAGCCCGCGCCGAAGCGCTCAGCATAACCCTTTGCGCCCTGGCCGTAGTTAGGGTTGTCGGCTGCCTGGTTGATTCCGGCAAACGTAGCTACGCCAATGACCGTAACCGGATCAAAGAGGACCTTCGTGGCGAGCTTGAACTTCAGCTTCGGCGTGAGCGGAGCGACGTCGCGATCATAGACAACGTAGAAATTCGGAAGAATGCCGAAAATGCGCTGCTTCTCTTCGGCCTTCACCTGCTCCCTGGCGATTTCCTCAGGGGAAGCGGCCGGAGAAGCTACCGTGATTGTGGTAAGCGCCTGTGCGATATTGAGTTTGCTTCCGGTTAAGATCAAGTACTGGCCTGGTTTCAGGACGACGGTGGGCGATGTCCAGTTTGCAAACCCCTCCGCTCTGACGGTGACATGGTAGGTGGCTCCGGGCTGGACATCGCTGAACTGAAAGAAGCCATTGTCTTTCGTGACGACCGTGCGCAGATCTTTGAGCTCTGGGCCTTCGAGAACGACAGTGGCGCCAGGGACGGTGTCGTTGTTCACATCGGTTACGGTGCCAACAAGAACTCCGGTTTGCGGCTTGGGCGCTTCAGGCATCAGAGTCGGCTGCTGGGCCTTGGAAGTGATTGATCCGCAAAGGCAGGCCACGAGTGCAAAGATACGCCACTTCATTGCGCGTTCTCCTACGAATGACAGACTCCTCAACCTGGCTTTCCAAAGCAACCGACCGGCCAAACGCGAGGCTAAGGTGAGTCTTGTAAATCGCTGACCACAATATATCGATGAGGCAAATGCCTGAAAGGTTACTGTCAAAATGTCGACGGCAATTTCGACACTCGTCAATTGACGACAGACGTGGAAGCGTCGAGGTATGAGGGTCAGAGGAGCAGATCCAAAGGCGGTCCGAGTTCATGGTTGAAGCGATGGTTGGTAGATCGAAGTTTCAAACGATCGGGGGTACCCAAAGTCTGAATCGTCATCTAAATCGCGAGGCCGGCCTCCACTGCCAGTTCTGGCTGAGGAGGGACCGGCCTCGGTTAGTTCGATCGCGAGCGATTACTGGCCAAAGACGCCAAGGGCGCTGAGGGAGCCCGTGGCTGTGTTCCAAGTGGTGCCCAAGTCCGTACTCCATGCATAAGTTCCCTGGGCATTGTTGAATGTAAAGTTCCAGGCAGCCCCTATATCAGCATCGGTCGTATCGGTGCTGGCGACTACCCAATACTGTTTCCCTTTCCTCACCGCCAATCCTGTCTTGGATTTGACAGTGTCCAGGTTGCAGCACTGGCCGAAGGTTTCCATATTTTTAAAATGCCACTTATGGATCGCTTTTCCCGGCTTCCCGCCACTGTCCTGATTGAGGCTGATCACAACTTCCTTCGTGCCCGTGAACCATCCCACAGCGGCTGAGATTTTCGTGACCAATGCTCTCGCTTTAGGAGTGAAAGGTATGGCAACCCATTGGGTACAAATTCCGGAATTTGGGCCGCATACCGTCCAACCCGAACCGGGGTTGTAGACGCTGGTTCCCGTTCCGAGGTTGGAGTAGATTGTCTTAAGTTTGGTGGAATTTGGATTCGTTGCGTGAAAAGGAGTTTGTACGTGGGTTGCAACGGCTTCCTTACCGCCGTTAATAATGATCACGCCATCTTTCGTTGACTGACCCGCGAATGCCGCGACGCTGGCCAACGCCAGTATCGCCAGACAGAGTAAGCTGCGTACGCCAAATTTCTTTGCCATCTGTTGTCTCCTCCGTGGTTGAAAAGTTTGGGTGAATTGGTGGGTCTTTTGGGGGAAGCCACGCCGGTTTTACTCGTGTCTGATCTCCGCCGAGTACTCTCCCGCTGCTGAGTGTATCCGTGCTGCTTGTTCCAGATTCAAGGAGCGATGATGACACACCTTGTCTCTCCCATCCGCCGGAACAGCTCCTGACTTCTAGGAAGCCGAAAACGGACATGAGTCTTGCACCATGGAAAGCTTAAGTCAAGAGTGAATTCAGATTCTGCCCTGCATTTTCTGAAGCGCCTAGAATAAAAATGCAAAGTTCTGCACATAGTCTGCAAGCATTGCGCCTAGCAGGTCGCCTAGCCTCGATTGTGGGCCACACTTTTCGTAAAAAAGTGGGCATCGACAGCGACGGCGAAAGAAGGTTACCAGTGACACGGAGAATGAGAAATCTTTCTACTCGGTGACTCTTGGTGGCAGGCGTGCGATTGCTAGCAGCGATTATCGCAGGATCAAGCGCATCGCTTTACCCTGACGTTCAAAGTTGATCTGCAAGATCGCAGGATGATCCTTGGCGAAACTTCCCAAGATAGAGGCTGACTGTTCGTATTTCTCAGGCGCGGAGCGCACTCGGACCATTAGACGGTGCTGGCCGGAGGTTAGCCGGACGGTTTCAGTCTCCCGTACGTCGGTTCGAAACGGATTCCAATGCTTCTTGTCCTGACCCTGCAAGGGGTGCTCATAAGTCAACTTGTCGTCAACCCAGAGCGAAAGATCGGCTGCCGAAAAGCGATGTTCGACGTGGATATCCAACCTCGAATCGGCAATCGTTTTAGCGGAATCCGCAACCGGCTTGGTGGAGTCCGCAACAGCGTTTGTCGAAGTCTTCGACACAGTTTTTCTGACGGGCCTGTGGACGACTGGTTGCGTCGGTCTTGGCGCGGTCGCTGGTACGGTCTGGCCAACAGTCACTGGTGTGCTGTTCGGCCGTGAAGTAGAAACAGCCTGACCGGGTTTAGGCGATGGCTGGCCGGGATGACGATAAACAAGGGTGCTCACAAGAAGTGTTGCGATCGTAAGTGCGAGACCTACGCGTACAGTGGGCACACGCCACCAAGATAGAAGCCGTGGATTAAAGAATCGGGGAACCCTTCTCCCTGCATGAGCCCATGCTTCAAGAAAAGCGGGTATGGCAGAGGCCGCTGAAGGAGTGCCGCCGCTGATGTCGCGACCCGCCCGAGCTATTCTTGCGCGCGGGAACCAGGATGGACGGTCTGGCTCTCGTGGGATCGTTCGACCCCGCTCTCGCAGTTCACGCAGATCAAGAGCAAATTCCAATCCGCGCTGATAACGTTGCGCGGGATCTTTTGCCATGGCACGGGCGATGACAGAATCCAATTCAGGTGGAAGATCGGGATCCAGCGCGGTTGCGCGCAAGGGATCGCGGTTCGCTACCTTGAAGCAAACCGTGGCCGTGCTGTTGCCTTGAAAAGGTCCGTAGCCGGTGACCATGCGGTACAGAATCGCTCCTAACGAAAACAGGTCAGAGCGGTTGTCGACTGGCTCGCCCTCCAACTGTTCCGGCGCCATGTAAGCCGGCGTGCCCAGCGCCATTCGAGGAAGCGTTAAATGCGCCAGGTTCATTTTTGCAATTCCGAAATCCGCAATTTTTGCATGCCCTTCCTTTGTTACCAGGACGTTGGCAGGCTTCATGTCACGATGGATTACGCCCTGGCCATGAGCGTGATCCAATGCTTCTGCCAATTCCTCAGCCAACAAAAGCGCTGTGTGCACCGGCAGCTTCTTGGATTGTTCCGAAAGCATCCGGTCGAGCGATTGACCCGCAATGTACTCCATCACGATGTAGGCAAGATGACCCTCGAGATCCTCGCCAGTATCGAAGATGGTTACGATGCCGGGATGCAACAAACGGCCGGCTGCCTGAGCTTCATAAAAAAACCGTTCGCGGTATTCGCGTTCTTCCTCTGGATGGTTTGTGGAGAGTGAGATCGCCTTGACCGCCACAAAGCGGTCGATCTTGGGATCGCGGGCTTTATACACGACTCCCATCGCTCCGCGACCGAGCTCGCCGATAATCTCGTATCGTCCGAAACGCTTGCCCCAGCGAGTTTCCATTTTGCTCAAAGGTCGTGGCTCCGGCAGAACACACCAGCCTATAGTTTAAGGTGGGCCACCAATTAAGAGTGTTCTCCGCAATACGGTGATGGTTACCGTGGTAATCGTTTGTCGGAACCGATGGGTACCGCTTCTTTGTGGAAGGCCGCAATTTAGGCTGTTTCCTGTGATCCAGGACGCCAATCGTGGGATTTGCTCTCCGTGACGTGCTTTACCAATTAGGCGGTTGCAGGACAGAGGCTCAGATTTCGTCTCCGTCATCCTCGCGGTTCAGATCCTTCGCAGAGCCTAGCGCGCGGCCGTCATTGGCGTGTCGAATGTCGATTCGTCCATTTACGTTGGACAGATGGATATGAGTTCCACCACCGCCCAGTTCGCCACGCAGACTGTGGCCAACGAAGCGGTGATGGCGCACGTGCAGGCCAAAGTCGTCGTCGATTCCACCAGATACGGTCGAGGCTTCCAATTCAGCTTTGGCATCTGACGGCAGAATTAACTCGAGGGTTCCATTCACCGACGACAGTTCAATTGGGGAATCTGTCAGACGCTCGAAGCGGGCTTCCATGCGGCCGTTGATCGAGGAAAGCTTTACTCTGCCGTGCAATCCCTCCGCCAGCAACCGGCCGTTGATGCAGGAGGCGCGTACTTCTCCGGAAGCTCCGTGGATATCCAGTGGGCCGTTGATGAGCTTGATCTCGTCGAGACTGGCGCCGCGAGGAACCATTAGCGTGTATTCGACACCGGCGGGATCGTTCCGTCCACCGTTGAAAGTGTGGTCGTGATCGGTGTACTTTGTGCGTATGGAAACAAAGTCACTGCCGGCCTCGACGTCGATCTTGGCCTCATCCAACCGCTCTTTCGTGCCGGCGTACTTCACCGCGTCGACCTTAACCTCGTTTTGATCCCATGCGGCAATGTGCACCGCGCCGTTGATATTATCGAGCTCGATTCGGCCTCCGGCGCTTAAAGGATAAGTCTGATGAAACTCCTCCGTGAACTGTCTGTTTTCCGATGCCTGTCCTTGAGCAGCGGCGAAAAACAGGGCGCAAAGAGTGCCTAGAATGGCTCCCATCCAGGTGGCGAGTCTGTGCTGGCGATTCATGGTTCCTCCGTGTTGACACGGATTAGACGGGGCAGGAGGCAATTCGTGAGTAGGTCTACAGCAGGATAATTCCCATGCGGATGCCCATGGTCACGGCTTCGGTGCGAGTAGATGCGCCAAGCTTGTCGAGGATGGAGCTGATGTGGAACTTCACCGTGTGGTCAGAGATACCGAGGCGAGACGCCATTTCGCGATTGCCGAGGCCCTCGGCGAGCATTCGTAAGACTTCGATTTCGCGAGGAGTCAAGTCTTCCAACGCCGCTGCTTGCTGAACTGCTGGCGAGGGAATGCGGGAGGCTAGATTCTGAGTTACTTCGGAATCGAGCAGCACCAAACCGGCAAACGCGGCTTGAATGCCCGCCAGAATTTCTTCGAGGCCAGAGTCGCGAGGCAGAATCGCTCTCAGCCCGGAGCGCAGGGCATGCGCCGTCCAATCGGCGGAAGGTTCATCGATCAGTGCCACCGCAGGAAAGCTGTTCGGAATTCGGGGGAGCGCGCGGGTCGTGTCCAACCCGATTGAATTTTCGAGATCAAGCAATATGACGTCCGGTTGGAGTTGCGCGGCATATTGTGCGACCGCGAGTGGGCTGTGGAGACTTCCGGCAAGCTCGAGCGATGGAGCGCTCTTGAGCAGTGCTTCCAGTCCGGCACGACGGACGGGGGAGGCAGCGGCCAAAAGCACGCGAACGACCCTGCCTCCATTTCTCTTTGTCATTGCAAAATTACTCTACTTCGCCGGACGCTCTCCCAGAGTGATTGACAGCTCGAGAGGAGAGCCGCCCCGGATTACGGTTGTCCGTATCTTTTCGTTTACTTTTGCCGATGCCAGTAAGTCCTGAATGTATTCTGTGTCCAGCGCTGGCTTGCCTTGTAATTCGACGATCACATCGCCGAGAACGATTCCGGCTTTGTCCGCAGGGCCGTCCGGTTCGACATGGAGAACCATCAAACCTCCCGCTGCCGATGACTTCAGCTTGCTGCGTAGCGCTTCAGGAACTGCGACTGGCTGCATTGCGATTCCGAGGTAAGGACGGGCGATATGACCTTTATCGAGAAGTTCGTCGACAACCCGGTTGACGGTTGCGACGGGAATAGTTACTGCCCGTCCGCGACCGAAGCCATTGGTGTTGAGCCCGAGAACTTTTCCTTCGCCGTTGACCAGAGGGCCGCCGGAAAATCCGGGGTAAAGCGCAAGATCGAGCCGGATGCTCTGCTCGATTCGACCGCCACGCCAGGTGCGCCATTCGCCGCCGAGGCCTCCGATGATTCCGGCGCTGGCCACGAGGTTTCCAAAACGCGTGCGGCCGAGTGCGAGCACGAAGTTCGCGAGTTTCAGGTTCGCAGCATCGCCGAATTGAGGGATTGCAACTCCGGCATCTTGATCGAATTTCAAAATTGCGAGGTCGGTGCCGGCGTCGCGTCCTGCGAGTTTGGCCGAAACGCGTTTGCCGCCATGAACCAGGACGGTAATGTCATCCTCGCGGCGTACCGCATGGTTAGCGGTGACCAGGACGCCCTTACGCCAATAAATGCCGCTGGAAGGGACACGGTGCCTTGCGTGTATTGCGACCACTGAAGATCCTGCTTGTTCCGCCGCGGCGGCGAGTTCTTGCGAAAAGCTGGCAATTACGGAAGCCATTTCATTCTCCCTGACTGATCTGACACGGGCGATTGATTCGTCCAGTGACTTTCATCATGCAAGGGTTATGAATTGCGCGCATCCGCCAATTGGGTAGGTGATACCTCAACAATTAGCTGGTATCAAGGGCTGGATGAAAAATTAGGAACTCTTACTTTCACGACTGCCGTTGTCTGTTGCTTGCCCGCGGATTTATCCCTATCGGACTCCAAATAGGAGTGCGTTTCTTACTGCAAGGGCTTGCCCATGTTCAGGCACGAGTTGGCCTTGCCGTCGATCGAGAAACGAATCACTGCAGATTCATCGCTACAAAATGCGCGTATCCCTGAAGTGGGATCCGCAGGCACGGCAGTGATGCTGTACCTCGACGCTGGCGTTCCATCGCAGCCGGTGAGCGCGAAAACGTAGCCGTTCTTTCTGCCTGAGGCCAGCCGCGGATCGATCAACATTGACTGGTGCTCCGTGACTCCGCTGCCGCTTCCCATGCCACCTAGATCGGAAAGCGTGCAAGTAAATCCGTGGCCTGGAAAAGTCACGGCGTAGCTTATCTCGGCAGTATTGAATGCACGGACCGCGCCTACAGCCGCAGATTCATTCGCAGCGGTCATGGCATTCGGCGCGATTAGCGTAGTGGTACCGCCTGCCGGGGCTGCGCTGATTTCAGGCCGTAATTTCGTGGCCAGCGCTTTCAAGAACTCGGGATCGGTCAGCGATACTCCGACCGTCGCCGAAATGGCGCTCAGCCGCCAGATGCTGGCTTCCTGCTTCATGGTGAAGGTGAGCCCGAATTTCGCCCCTGCAGTTTGCGTCTCTCCGTCTTTCGAGCCGTGGAATGAGAGTTCAAGATCGTCTTCGTCGCCTAGCAGATCGTCGCGTTCCACTGTGATTTCGAATTTGTTGTGCGTCTGGGGGTCTTCGATCTGCACCAGAGTTGGCCCAGCTTCAAAGGTCTGCAATTGCTGCCCATGGGTGGTGAGTTGGCTGGTCATGGCAGAGAATCCGGTGAGGAAGGGCGTGCTTGAAGTCGAACCCGCTTTTCGCAGAGCCGTCCGCGTTGCTTGCGGAAGATGCTTCTCGAATGTTCCCGGCGTCTTGCTGAAAAACATTTCCAGCAGCGCCTGTCGGGCGGTTTGGGGCACAGCCTGCCCATTGGCAAAGATGCCGCCGAACAGGGCAGTGAATGCTAAGAAGATTAAGCTATTGAGAACCACAACAATGAACTTCTTCTTCCCCGCCATCTGTGCCTCCCGCGCTGCTGCGTGGATGATAGCAGTCGGCATAACTCTCGCCAGTTACATAAGTGGCGTGGCCGCGGGTCTGGCACTGGCGGATTGCCTCAAGGCGTCGCATCGACGCTTTTAGATTATTTTTCACTTCGTGACCAGGGTCATCTTCTGCTGGTTACCGGGGTTAGACCAATGCCACCAACGAGCCATTGTGGAAACGTCGGCTGTGACGCAAGCTGGTAGCAGCCGAGAACAAGTTGGACAGCCGCCAGAGAAGAGAGGAAGCATGAAAGATTTTTTGAGCAAAACCCGTGCATCGAGCGTGTTTGCGAGCGTCGCCGAATATGTAGTAATGCTGTTCGTCGCGGTGATGACCGGAGTCAGCACGCTGCGCTTGCTGGGAATTCTGCCCTAGCAGATACGCGCTGGAGCGATTACTTTTTCTTGTTGCCGAAAAGGCCCAGGACTTGATTCACCGGATTCTGCTGCTGCTGTCCCGGCGTAGCCGGCTGTCCTTTCTTTCCTGTCAATCCACCTAGGATCGAAGAAGCCCCACCCAGGGGATTGTCGCCAGTAGGTATCAATCCCTTCAATTTCATTTGGGCCATCTTCTGGACATCGGGCATCACCTTGGGATTCTGGAACGTCCCAGTGACCGTTGCAGGGATCACCAGTTCTCCCTGGTTATTGGCCAGCGCGGTGCTCATGTAGCCGCCGACGCCCGTCCCACCCACCTCCTGGGTGAAGGCTTTGGACAGCACGGCGTTCAACTGCAGGTTCAACGTCTGCGTCACCAGGTTGGCGGTGCCGACCGCGCCCACGTTGCCGATGTCGAGAGTGGCTTGGAGATTGTTGGTCTGGGCGATTCCATTCTTCACCGCGATGGTGCCCGTCAATTTTTGAATGGTGGTTACGCCTTGATCTTTTTGCGACGCCTTGCTGGTACCGAGAATAGACAGGAGTTGGTGCGAGATATCGACTCCCGAGTAGCGCACGTTAGTGAAATTTTCATTGATGGTGCCGTTGAGCGCTTTCATGATCTCATTCGAGCTGAGTGATCGCACTGGACCGGCGGCGTGCATGTCGACGCTGAGGGTGCCATCGCCGGTGACCTTATCCAGCGATGTCACGCCGTATGCCTTAGCCATCGCGAGGATATCGGGCAGCGCCGCTTGTGGAGCACGCAACGTGGCGTCTATTACAGCCGCGTTGGATGTGTACTGCTTCACCGAGAACTGCACCGCAGCCGTTGTGCCACCCGAAGTCACATTGAAATTGTCGGAATGAATTTCGGTTGGGGTTAGAGCGATATTCAATGCTTTAATTTCGACTGGCTTGGCGATTTCTTTTCCTGACACCTGGACGCCTTGGGCGGTTAGAGTCCCATTGAGTGCCGGCTTGTCCGCTGGACCCTGGGCCTTTATATCCGCGTTGATTTTTCCATTCACCGTAGTGCCGGGAGCAAAGGCTATACCCGCGGCGGCTGCCAGACGGGCGATTTCCGCGATGGAAACATCGGGGGCCTTCAGGTCTACGTCGAGTTGCACAGGCGTGGGCTTGTGGTTCACGGTCCCGGTTACGAATATGGGAGTCTGTCCCAACTTGATCGCGCCCTTCTCGATATGCAGCAGATCATTCGGAACATCGTCGGTGATGTTGTAGTCTGCGTTAATCGGATATCCCACCTCGATGCCATGCAGCTTTGGCTTGTCCAGATTCATTTGCCCGTTCGCCGAAAGCTTCCCATTCTCATTGGAAATGTCAGTGTGTCCGGAAAGTATCCCGGCGGTGTTGACCAGGGCCGGGCTCTGCAGAAACTTTTGTAAGCCCGCGATGTCGACATTTTTCAAGTCAAGGGTGCCTTTGAAGGGGGTAGTCGCGGGATTTTCGTGGGAAAGGGGCCCACCCTTTCCTTTTAAACCTACTTCCTGGTTCCCAGGGCCCGGCAAGTGCACGGAAGCTTCCACGCTGAAGGGCGTAGTGGGTGCGAAATCCGTAAGTTTAACGTCGATGTGATCGTATACAGTACGCGGTCTTCGGTCCTGCAGGTCTGTGATTGCGACCTGTCCGTCATTGATTGCGAGTTCGCCCAACGAGAAGGGCGTACTCGAAGAAGAAGGCGCCGCAGAAGCCTCTGGCGACGACTTCTGGCCGAGCGAGGCGAAGTTCCAAACGCCTTGCGCATTCTTGATCAGATCTACGCTCGGGCGGTCGAGTCCCAGCGAGTCTACTTCAACTTTCTTGCTCAGCAGCGGAAGCAACTTGACGGAGACGCTCAACTCCTGGGCTTGGATGAACGGGGTGTTGCTGTTGAACTTCGCATCGTCTGCGATCGAGAGGTTCGCCACCTTAAAGCGGAGCGGAAACAATCCCAAACTCATGTTGCCCAACGAAACTTTGCGATTCAACTGTTGCTCAAGCTTGGTCTGAATCGTTCCGCGATAATCGTTAGGATTGAAAACTGCCAGCAAAATCCCCACCCCAAGCACTATGACAACCACTACGATTCCGATGACAATTGCAACCTTACGCATGGAAACCTCCGAGACTGAGGAAGTACCTACTATTAAAAGATACTCCTCTGCGGCCATTGCGGGACTGACAAGATTCAGCGAAGGTGAGAAAGACGAAAGGCAGACTGGCTTGACACGACCCCGCATCGCTTAGATAGCAGAGTGGTGCCAGGGGGTTGGCTGGCGCTAGATTTTTTCGGAGACACCCGTGTAGAGACGTAGCCAGCTACGTCTCTACACCTAATTTAAGACGCGCCGCTACTGCTCGACCAGATCTTTCGAGTGCAGCACGAACTCAACCCGCCGCTCCCGGTTCACGCGAACCGTTTGGTAAAGATCCATGGTATCCAGCGCGACCAGCTTCTGCTCTCCGTCTGGGCTCACGCAGTGAAGCTGGCCACCTTCCACCCAATAGTTGCGGGCCAGCCATGCGGCACCGCCTTTGAGGACGATAACCGTGGAGATCGGTTCTCTGGGCTGTTGCGCCGGTTCCTGTATGAACGCATTCTGCAAAGTCGCATTCTGCTGTCTTGGCGCAGGCGATGACGGACGGTACACTGCGGACGAAGACGAGTCGTAAGAGCTCGGCGTATACCGCGGCGGCATGGGAATCGAGGATCGGACCGCCGGCAAGGAAAACTCCATGTCTTCCATGAGTCGGAGGCTCAGCCGGGTTTCCCCTTTGAAAGCTGGATACGGTCCGCGGGCTGGCAGGGTGAGAATCTTGACCGGCCAGAAGACGGGAATCGCCCAAAGAACCGCGTCCCGCTTGGGATGGCCCTTTGAATGGACCTTGCCCTCGGCATCGGTTTTCATGTGAGGTGCAGAAATGATTTTCGCGGAGAGTGGAAGGACCTGGGCGCCGGGCAGGATAAGCCGGTCGAAACTCACCTGCATCCAGCCCTTGCCCACAAAGTGTCCTGGGTTTTTAAAGTCTTCGAGGTGACCGCTAAGCTCGGCTCCCCGAGGAAACAGCGGGTGCCCAAAGGCCGCCACGTGACCCAGGTAGCAAAGCACAGGGTCGCCAACCTGTGCGGTTTTGGAAGAGAAGTTAGGTTCAGACACTGTGCATTGCAGAAGCGTTCCGGCGGGGACAATCTCATCGCTGGCGCGAGCCAGGATGTTGACCGAAACACAGAAAACGATTGTTAGCAGGAAAGATTGTCGGGTCATGGACGGGCTTCTCCTCATGGGTCTTCGTCAAGGAGCGCGCCCCAAAACCGCGACAGCAACAAAGCGGGGGAAATGTTACCACGGAAAAGCCGCTGATACCAAGATTAAAAGGTGGCGGGCAGCGGGCCACTTTTGGAGATACAAAACTTATCGATGGCTAAGGTCGTAGGCGACGGCAAACGATGAGGTCCCGATGTCGAGCATAGAGGTTATCCGCTCAGGTCGATGGTGGCCCGTCCTGTGGAAACAGTAGCTAAGTGCGATTACGCCTGCGGTTTCTCCTGCGAAATTAGCCGCTAACCCCGCCGTGCTGGCACTGAAAGCGCGGGTTACAGGATTCAGCTCTTTCCCTCCGTTTTGGAGGATGGTCCGAGTAACTGCGAAGTCGGCGGCGCTGAGAGCAGCAACGGTAGCGAAAAGAACCCGATTCTGCTTATCCCAAAATTCATGCTGCCGGGGCGCTTCCGCGGGAGCCGGTGAAGCTGCCATTACGCCCGAACCAAGGGGACCAGAGTCAGGCACGTCATCATGAAGGGTCGCGACGGAAACTCCTTGGGCAAGCATCGTTCCACTCAGAAACGCCAATGCCACCAGGCCCTTGGTCCATCGTCCAAGTACTGAACCTAAGACGTGCGCGCCCATAAATAGGACGTCTGTCATCTCTGCCAAGCAGTACATCGCAATTCGACAGCCGATGGGACCGCGCCGCCCATGATTGCTTATTGTCAAAATTCAGTGATTTAGGAGTTCAGCGCGATTGTCACTGAAAAGGATATGTGCAAACTATTGCGTACCGAAGAGTTGCCTTCGTCGCGAGACGGCCTCACTTCTTGCCCGGCTGAGTCCTTGGAAGTATGCGTATGATGGCGGTTACCTGCTGCGGGAGCAGCAGCAACTCGTCCAATGAGGCCTTGGTTAAACCGCAAGAGCGCGTCGAGGATCTTTGTCGGTGTGGTTGTCCTGACAATTGCCTGGATATGTTTTCAACTTGCCGCGCACCGTCACACCGGAATACTGCGCACGTTGGTTCTAGCCAACCACTTCTTTCGCGACACATCAACCTCATTCTCCAAGACGCAACAGCGGACTGAAACTGTTCCGGCCGGACCGCCACACAGCGTTAAGCTTTCCTGGAAGGCTAGCACCACCGCAGGGGTCGCCTACAATGTCTATCGTCGCGACACGTCGGGGCGGGTCGTCAAAATCAATTGCGTACCGCCGACCGAAACCAGTTGCGTCGACAGCACCGTGAGGCCGGGAGAAACCTACTACTACGTGGCCAAAGCAGTGAGTGCGAAAGGAGCGGAAAGTGTCGGCTCGAACGAGGTTCGAGTCACGGTCCCTTCGCCGTAGAAGAATCAGGGAATAATGGCGCGCCGCTTGTTCGAAAAGCGGCTCTCTTCTTTCTTTGAATTGACCGCCGTCGTGGCGTAGTAATAGGTTTTTCCGTTGGTAACAGACGTGTCGGTGTACACCGTATTTTGGTCGAGGGCGGTATTGATTTTCGTGTACGGGCCAGCTGACGCAAGCGCACGATAAACGTTATAGCCAATCACACCGTGGGACTTGCTGGCTTTCCACTTCAGATCGACCTTATGCTCGCGCGAGATGGTGCCGACGCCATTCAGAGATTTAATTGCGACAAGAGAAGTCCCTGAAGCACTCGTGAAAGAAAGAGTGCCGGATGCGACGCTATCAGATCCAGGTGCAAACGTCACCGTAAATGCCCGACTGCTCCCGGCTGGAACGGTCAACGGAAAGGATGCTCCGCTCACGCTGAATTCCGGCCTGCTACTGTTAGCCGAAACGATCGTCACCTCTTTGTCAGCTGCGAGCGTTATTACTTGACTCGCCATCGATCCCACTGGCACGTTGCCGAATTCCATCGTTGGCCGATCAGCGTGAAGCCCGTCAGGCTCTACTCCTGTCCCATTCATTTCCGAGCGCAGAATTGGCGTCGAGAGATCCGCGTGGTCCGACAGGAACGAAATACTTCCGCTGCTGTAACCAGGAGCTTGCGGCGCAAAGGCTCCACTGAAGGTGAAGCTCTCTCCACCGGCCAGCGTCAAGGGTAAATCCAGGCCGATCAGGGTGAAGTCCTTGCCTTGGGTAGCAAGGCGCAACAGCGTGATGGCAGAAGCGCCCGAATTAGTGATGGTGATCGTCTGGACCTTCTGCTGGCCGACCACGACGTTGCCGAAACTCAGGCTCGCAGGTGTGAAGACTAAGTGCTTAGCATTGAGCGAGGAGGGCTTGCTGGTGATTGCGTCAGCCGCGTCAGCGCTCTGAGTCAATACGAAAAGAACCGCCATCAGGCCTGCACAAAGCAAGGCTCGCAGCACACGGGGGAGTGGCATGCGGCGATTGTGGCGGGTTTTCGACGAATCGAGAAGGTCTCATTAGTACATCCGGATATCCCAAAACACCCGGCTGAGACCCGCCCAAGCTCGAAAACTATGGGGGAGGAATCACGGCCGTCGTCTGATTGGAGTAGCCGCTTTCTTGGTTACTCGAATTAACCGCACTGGTTACGTAGTAATAGGTCTTTCCATCAACCACCGCACTATCCGTGTAAAGCGTGCTTGGGTCGAGAACGGAATTGATTTTCGAATATGGCCCTCCGGACGTCCCGCCACGATAAATGTTGTAACCGATGATGTTCTGCGACGTGCTCGCGGTCCATGACAGACTGACGGTGTGCGTAGGTGGTGGTGCGCCGGTGCCGGTCAACGATTCAATCGTCGGAGAGTTTGAAGCGTTGCTGGCGAACGATATGCTGCCCGATGCGACGCCCGTTGCTGAGGGCGTGAAGGTCACCGTGAATTGCACCTGTTGGCCAGCCGGAATCGTGATGGGGAACGATGGCAACCCGCTGATGGCAAAAGCCGAGCCATTCAACTGATCCGAAGACACAATTACCGTCGCACCGCTAGCGGTAAGCGTTCCGTTCAGTTGTGCGTTTGTTCCTACGAACACACTGCCGAAGCTCATGGTCGTGGGGGTTATGGCTAACTGGCCCTGGGGCACGGGTGTTCCGGTACCGCTCAGCGGTATGGCCAGGTTCGGGTTCGACGCATCCGAGACGATTGCGATATTTCCGGTGTCATTTCCGGTAGATGGGGGCGTAAAGGTGACGTTGAACGTGAAACGCTGTCCGGGCGTGAGCAGCAAAGGAGGAGCCAACCCACTCATACTGAAACCGGTCCCGGTGATACTCGCCTGCGAAATATGAACATTCACTCCGCCGGAGTTGGTCAGAGTTTCGGATAGTTGCAGGTTGTTGCCGACCTGAACATTGCCAAAGCTAAGGCTTGACGGGCCCGCCGTAAGGGCACCCGGCGCCAGCCCGTTTCCAGATAACGCCACGTTGAGAGAAGAATTTGAAGCGTCGCTGACAATCGCGAGATTTCCGCTGCTGCTGCCTGAAGACGACGGGGTAAAGGTGACATTGAAGGGCTGATTTTGACCAGCCGCGAGAACCAGAGGTAAACTCAGCCCGCTTACGCTGAAACCGGTTCCCGTGGGATTCACCTGAGTGACAGTGACCGTGGATCCGCCGGAGTTGGTCAGAGTTTCGGGGAGGGTTTGATTGCCGCCGACTTGAACGCTTCCGAAGTCAAGGCTCGCGGGACTTGGAGAGAGAGTACCCGCCGTTTGTGAGCCTCCGGAGAGCGCGACGTTAAGTGTAGGAGTCGAGCCGGTGTTCGCGACGGCCAAGTTTCCCTTGATCGTGCCTGCGGATTGCGGAGTAAAGACGACGGTGAAGCCTTGACTCTGACCCGGCGTCAGAGTCACTGGAAAGCTCAATCCGCTCACGCTGAAGCCTGCGCCCGTAGCCGTAGCCTGAGTCACCTGAAGGCTGGATCCACCGGAGTTGGTCATCGTCGCCGGCAGGCTTTGGTTGTTCCCAACTTTTACAACGCCGAAACTAATGCTGGTCGGCGCCACCGCGAGCTGGCCTGGCTTGGGGGTATTCGGGGGAGCCGTCGATGTTTTGTTGGAGCTGCTAAGGCCTTGACATCCCACCATCGTCGCAACGGCCAGAAGTATAACGAACAAATTCCAGCGAATCGGCAGCAGTCTTGTCATAGGTGACCTGTTGCCTCCTGTTCAGGTACTCACCAGGGGGCGACAGGAAGTAGTCTGAACTCCCAGCCGAGCCTTAGGTAGGTCGCAGAAGGTCGTACCAGCAAACCATCGAGGGTCGTCTACGAGACGGGCGAATTCTCCGTCGACGTATCGCAATCGGACAGCCCGCGTGAGGCCACAACGCGGTACCCGGTTACTTCGAATTTCCCGATGATGACCTGCGGACTATGCGCTGACCCATTGGCCTCTTGGGCAGGGTCCTTCGTGCTCTGTTTGCGGACGGCGGCCGCTATTAGCATCGGAGTCCGGTTGGGGATGCACTCACATTATGAGCCAGTTCGACGACGTTGCAAGATCGACTCCGCCACAAGAGCGCAAGTTTCGCCGCTTCCCGCTGCAATACCCGGTTCGGCTGAAAGCTCACTCCGCTGACTTCATCGCCGAGTTTGAAGCCACGAGCAGAAACATCAGTCTCTGCGGACTGCTGGTAGAAACTGCTTCGATCATTCCGCCGCATACTCCGGTGAGTTTCGTCGTAACGGCCGAAGGCGGAGACCTTGGTCGCCCCATCCGGTTCGTAGGCGAAGGTAAAGTTGTGCGTGTTGACGTGAAGCCAACAGAAAAACGGTTCGCAATCGCGGTTGAGTGCACCCAACCGATCGCTCGGATCGATCGCCTCGAAGCAATCGGAAGCTGACAAACCGTCCGCTCGGACTTTCTCCGGCGGACCCGGCTTTCGGTTCCTATGCTTTCTTCTTGCCCTCAAGCAAAACTCGCGCGGCCTGCAACTCCTTGCGCTTGTCAGGATCAACCTCGGGATAAGTGAGCTTCAAATCCTCCAGCGTATCCACAATGGCGGCCGCGACCACCACGCGAGTGAACCATTTGTTGTCCGCCGGCACCACGTACCAGGGCGCATGGCCGGTCGCCGTATGGACGATCATGTCCTCGTAGGCACTCATGTAATCCTTCCAACACTGGCGTTCCCGCACATCCGCCGCGGAAAACTTCCAGTTCTTCTCGGGATGATCCAGGCGTTCCAAAAAACGCTTCTTTTGTTCTTTTTTTGAAACATTCAGAAAGAACTTGCGCACAATAATTCCATTGCGCCAGAGATAACGCTCGAACGAATGGATGTCGTGAAAACGCTCCTCCCAAATATCCTTGCTGATCAACGACGGAGGAATTCTCTCGCTCTTCAACAACTCGGGATGAACCCGCACCACCAGCAACTCTTCGTAATAAGAGCGATTGAAAATGCCGATCCGGCCCCTTCCAGGAAGACGCACCGTAGTGCGACAAAGGTAGTCGTGATCCAGTTCTTCCGACGACGGAGTCTTGAACGAATAAACCTGAACGCCTTGCGGATTCACGCCCGACATTACATGCTTGATGACGCTATCCTTACCAGCCGCGTCCATAGCCTGAAAGATCAGCAACACAGCCCAGTGGTCCTGGGCGTAAAGTTTGTCCTGTTCCTCGGCCAGCGAAGCGATGCCCGCCGCCAGAAGTCGCTCAGCTTCCTCCTTGGAATCAATTTTCCCCGTATCGCCGGGATCAAAATCCTTCAGCCGGAACTTGGAGCCGTCCTCTATCCGATAGGGTTTAACCAGTTTGCTAGCCCAGGTCATTCGCAACCTCCGTTCGCTATGCACCCGCGAAAGATGCAGTCTACATCACGAGACGAATGCAGGTGTGGGCGTCCTCGCCCGTGCGGTGAAAGGCAACCCTGAACCGGGATTTCGCAACCAAGCGCGACGATGCTGCACAAGTCCATTCAATCGTGCTCCCACTGTAGAGACGCAGCTAGGTACGTCTTTACAGATTAAATAGTCGCAATATCAGCCAGGTAAGTGCAGGATCAAGGGAAATTAACGCAGCATCGATACAAGAAATCTGGTAGCCGCGCTACAAAATAAGAAGCCCAGGGTTTACTACCTTGGGCTTTTTTGAGAGACGTGTTTGAAATGTAACTATTACTTTTGCTCATCACGAGGAGTAAAAAGGTAAGATTTTTTGGAAGCTGGAGAAGTCGCCTCACAATCCACGCAACCCGCAGCAGCAAAGCATCACCGGGCAAGCGAAGGGTAATCAGGCGGAGGAAACGAAATGCGTATTGCACGCTATGTTCGCACTCTGTTATTCGCAATTGTAGTACTGACGATGTCCGCGGCTTCATTTGCTCAAATAGGGATTGGCGTATCGATCCGGATCGGGCCGCCTGCCATTCCCGTGTACGAGCAGCCACCTTGTCCCGCCGAGGGCTATATCTGGACGCCAGGCTACTGGGCCTACGACTACGACGCGGGCGATTACTATTGGGTGCCAGGCACGTGGGTGCTCGCGCCTGAAGTCGGCTTCCTCTGGACGCCAGGCTGGTGGGGCTGGGGTGGCGAAGCATTCATTTTCCATGAAGGCTATTGGGGTCCACGTATCGGATTCTACGGCGGAATCAATTACGGATTCGGCTACTTCGGCCACGGTTATGAAGGCGGACGATGGGACGGCGGACACTTTTTCTACAATCGCACCGTCAACAACGTGAATATCACCAACATTCATAACGTTTACAACACCACGGTGATCAACAACAACACCACGAACCGCATCAGCTACAACGGCGGATCTGGCGGGATCAATGATCGCCCCAGACCTGAAGAAATACAGGCTGAACATGAAAGACATCTGCCGCCGGCGGCGGTTCAAAAGCAGCACGAGCAAGTTGCTCGCACCGACCCCCAGCAACGGGCTTCGGTCAACCACGGCAGGCCAGCCATTGCCGCTACCGACAGGCCCGGACAATTAAGGGGTCCCGGAGCGGTGCCGGCCAGGGAAGCGGGAGCGCCCTACCATCCTGCAGCCGAACGTGGCGGCACTGCGGCCGGTCGTCCAGAGAATAATGTTCCTCGCCCGGAGAACCGGGGCAATGCGGCGGCGGCTCGTCCGGAGAACGCAGGACGTCCAGAGAACAACGTTCCTCGGCCCCCAGCCCACGCGACAGAGGTTCAACCGCACGAACGCCCTGCTCAGCCAAACACTGGCAACCCCAAACTGGACCAGAAATATCAGCAGCAGCAGGACAAACTTGTCCAGAAACAGAATCAGCAACACCAGAAACTCGCCCAGAAGCAGGAGCAGGAACACCAGCGTCTGACACAAAGAAACGTGCCTGAACCGCAGAGACAGCAGGTAGAACAAAAGCACCAGCAACAGACTCAGCGGATGGAGCAACAACACACGCAACAGCAACAGCACTTGGAGTCAAAGCAGCAGCCACCCCATCCTAAGGGAAAATAGCAGCAACAGCTGCGTGCCCCACCCTCGCCAAAAGGGTGGGGCACGCGGGCTCTATCACGATGCTTGTTTTGTGTGAATTACGGCTCAGTTTCCAAGGTTGCAAGCCGTTGCAACCATGCGAAGGCGCACTTTCCCGGTTACTTCGCAGATTACCCTCCTAAACTTTTGTGCTACGTCTATGGCCCATTCGGGCGTTGCACTACCGGTGTCGGCTTGCTACCTTGAGCTCAGTGAGCCTCCCCTTTAGGTGCTGTGACGCATCTTCCTTGGGGGTGAGTTATGAAACTTGTTCATCTGTGCTACGCGGCGTTGGGTTTTGCTGTGGCTCGCTGGATCTTTAAACGGGAAGCCATGCCGATTGCAGATCCAGTCACACGTTTCCGCTCTTCGGGCTTGTTGTAAATTTCACGGACGTACGGTGCCCCTGTTGCGCGGGCTACTTCGTCCCGCACGTCCGTGATCTCTCACCTACGCATTAGCTTGCCCCTAAGGTTCTACTACCAACGTTCGTTCCTCAGTGCTGAACCCCCGGCTGTTTTCTGACTACAATTTGCCTTAGGTATCGTTGCGAGCGCGAATATCCCATGAGGCACGGGTGTTATCTACGTATACTTCTGGTTTTTCTCGGGATCTTGCTCCCAGGTTACGCGTTCGCCCAGTCGGACGGCGGTCCGTCTCTGGGTGATCTGGCGCGTTCCCTGCGTCAGAGCAAGAACCCGCAAGAAGCGGCTGCTCCGGATGTCATCGATAATGACAATCTCACCCAGGTGATTGACGATGTCGAACACTTCCGACAAAACGGAAAGCCGATATTTTCCTTTGACGGCGCGGGAAGAAACTTCCGGATGTCTTCACCCGATGGAACTTGCAGCCTTTCCTTCAATGCCAATTCCACCGCCCTGCTGTCCACGCCCTACGTGTCGCAAGATCTGCCGCAAAGCGAATTGGCGAAGTTGGACGGTCCCGCCAACCTACGCGGCGACACCCTCGAAGTCTCGGTGTACAACGCGAGCGCTTGGAGCGTAAGAGAGATCACGGTAGGCCTGACGATCGTGCGCCGTCCTGACACCAGCACCGCAAGCTATGGAACTGCGAAACTGCTACCCGCGGTCGCCGAAGATGCGGCCTCAGGGGATGCAGTTCCGGTCGAAAAGCGTCCGGACTTGACGCTGCTGCTTCATTTGAAAGGCTCGACCGCGCCGTTTGCCACAAGCGTCTATCGGGAAAAGCTGGACGCAGTTCCCGATGACGGTCAAGAGTGGCATTGGGCGATCATAGAGGCGAAGGGAATCCCTCCGACTACGGTCGCAGACAGTGCGAAGTATTAGTGCTTCACAGTTCCTGCTGCGACTTCTCCCGCCGCCAGATGGAAAGTCCTGGTGTACCCAAGGCCAGCACGCCCAGCGTGGCCGATTGCTGGACGGGCGCGCTGACCGCTGCGGAAGGCGACTGACCATCGATCTCATCCGGCCCCTTGGTTTTGCCGGCGATGATACCCTTGCCGGGGAGGGTCTCGTAGGCGTAGCCCGTCAGGGTCGCCGTGAAGTTCCGGCCTTGCGTCGTCACGGTAAGCCGGGCCCAACCAAAATGAAACTTGCCGTTGATCTTGAACTTCAGCCCGAGATAGCGATTCTTGACGCCCGTGCCTCCGTTTGCCCAGGCTCCGCTCCAATGCGGCGGTAGGGTCGTCGTAAAGGTTGGATAGGAGACGCGGGCCATGCCGACTGCTGGCTTGTCCCGGAATCGGTCACCATTTTGGATTCTTGCGCCTGCCCGCAGGGCAGCCGCGGCCTCCGGGCTCGACGTCTTAGCGACTCTGACTGCATTCTGGGCGGTGGACGCCGACGTCGAACATGCATAGATTCCCCTGGAGATCTGGAATGGATGATGACAAACCGATAGAGCTTCGATCGCTTCGCTATTCCCGATAGAACCGCTTAGGAGGAGGAAGAAATCAATTTTGCCGTCGTGATTAAGATCGAGCGGAAAAGGGCCCTGAAGTTTTACATTTGCTGGGGTGTATACGATTTTACCCTCGGCGGTCGGTGCCAACGCAAGCAAACTTACACCGGCTGCACTTGCCGCGAGCGAATACATGTTGAGCCGTTTACGAACTGACGCGGAAAGCTCAGAGGGCGTTCGGGGCAACTTAAAACTGGGTTTCACGGCATCCTCCTTCTAACCACACTCGATGTCAATGAGAATCCCTCGTATACTTACTCCGCCCCGTGGAGTGCTCCTCCGGAGACGGCGATTATCTGCCAGCTCAGGAGGCGAGTCAACATTCAATTCACACGTCTTCGGTTTTTCCGCTCTTCATGCTTCGATACGCCGCGTCCAGAATCTGCTGATTTCGCCAGCCTTCTTCGCCGGGAATCGGAAACTCGGCTTTGCCGTCGACGGCGGCGGCGAAGGCATCCACTTGGCGCGCATAGGCGAGTTGGTTTGATACCGTTTTGGTTTCAACCACGACTCCATTTCGACTCAGCTCAAGATGGACGGGGCGGTCGACGGTCAACGCGTTTTCGGCGCGCAGGACGCCGGTTTCGCCAACCAGTTCAAGAGGTGTGCGGTATTCAGCGCGGAATGAAACCAGGACGTTCGCCAGGGTCCCAAGGGAGAACTCCAGCAACAACGCTGCGCCTGCTTCAACCTCGCCTGCGTGGCCGGCAATCTCGCGAGCGCTTACCCGTCGTACTTCGTCCTGAAGAACGAAACGCAGCGCGTCGATGCAGTGCACGCCCACATCAGCGACCGGGCCGCCTCCGGCAATTTGGGGGTCGTTGATCCACGCACGTGGATGGGTACGGTCAACGCGAAAGGAAAATTCGGAGCGGGCAAATACCGGATTGCCAATTCTTCCCGCAGTTACTTGGTCGCGGAACCACGATGTGCTGTCCTCGAAGCGAAAGACTTGTGCTATTCCCAGTAGAACTTTGGCGCTGCGGGCAGCTTCGACCATTTGCCGGCATTCATCGGCGTTCATCGCCATTGGCTTTTCGCACAGGATGGGCTTGCCGCATGCGGATGCGACCAGTACGTCCTGCAAATGGCAGGCATTCGGCGTGGCAATGAACACGGCATCAACCTGCGGTGAGCGGCACAACTTTTCAGCTGAGTCGAATGCCAATGGAATTTCGAACTGTCGAGCTGATGCTTGCGCCTTTGCCAGGTCCCGGCGGGACAGAGCGGCAACCCGGCAGTTTTTAGCGAGAGCGAAACCGGGCATCAGCCGTTTTACCGCGTGTAGTCCAAAGCCGATGATTCCGAAGTTGATCATTTCATTCGAACCTGCCCGGACGAGGCGTCCAGGGCTGCGTGTGCTTAGCCTCTACTTCGACACCGACATCGAGGATGGTGAAACGGGGGTTGATGCGACCTGCGAGGTATTTGTGAGAGCCCCGGTGCCGGCAGTGATCGAAAATGCGGTAATGGATCTCGCCGCTTGACTGCCCACGTAAAGGAATAAGCCATTGGGATCGAGCACCTCGAACAAGGGAGCGACGCCCGCGGCGAATGGCGAACTCGTAATCTGCGTAAGGACTCCTGTGGTAGGAGCAACCGAGAACACCGAGATGTTGCTCGATCCCATGTTGGCGACGTAGAGAAACGAGCCCAAGACCGCGACCGAGCTGGGCGTCGTTCCCGTAGGAAATGAACCCAGGAGAGTGAGAGCCCCGCTGCCGGAATTGATGGATAGCACGGAAACTGTGTTATCGGCCGAGTTGGCGACGTAAACAAAAGTCTCCGCAGGATCCACCGTGAGAGCGAGCGGCACGTTGCCGACCTGGACTGGAATGCTGCTCACCAACTGCAAGACTCCGGACGTAATGGTGTAAGCGAAAACAGATGCCACATTGGCATTCAGCACATAGAGAAATTTCGCTGAGGGTGTGATCGCGAATGCAATCGAATTCGGAAATGTGGGAAAGGGGGATCCAGCAACCGCCGTAAGAGCCCCGCTTCCGGAATTGATGGAATAAACCGAGATGCTCCCGGAAACCGCATTGAGCGCAAAAAGAAAATTGCCTCCGCTGTCCATGAGAAGCGAAACCGGCGTGAGTCCGGTCGGGGTTCGCGGTAGTACTTCATGCAGCGAACCTATAGAGCTATCGACGGTGAACAGCGAAATATCGTTCTCGCTTTGATTGGCGGCGTAAACAAACTTATTAGAAGGATGCACGCGAACCGATGCCGGAGAGTTCCCCGCGGGATACGGCGATCCCAGGATGGTGGTAAATTGCGCGGAGTTGTTTTTAATGCGATAAGCTCCGACCGCATTCGAGTTGGGCAGAGCGACATAAGCGGTGTGAGTAGAATTCGAACCGCATCCCAACAGAAAAGCCAACCCCAATGTCAGGAGAACCACGGATATTCGCTTGCTCATTTGTGGAGATCTGAAAAACATTCCAGTTCGCGACCTTCCTAGCTGTAGAGAAGTAGTTGGCTACGTCTCACCCCATCAAAGTCGGGGACGCCGGCCAATATGGCCAAAGTGAAAAACCAAACCGGTTGACACGCGTATATCGTTTTGACTCGTCCCAAACGTATTGGTACGGAGATAATCCGCCTGGACGCGAAAAGTGAAGCGCGGCGTCAAGTCCAGGTCATAACCTCCACCCGCCCCGATGGCGCGTCCAACACTTTCAAAATGACTGCTAATTGAGGTTGAGATGTTGACCCGGTCTTGCGCTTTGCCGAACAGACCATGAACGAAGAACATTGATTTGTCCCGTCGCATGGCATACTGCGGACCAGCCAAGAAATTGTACACGGTCATTTGGGATCCGTACTGGCCGCCCACGTCGGCGGTCACTCCCCAGGTGGGTGTGATGTTGAAGGTGGCGTTGGCGTCGAATCCATTCATGTTGGAACGATTCACAAAACCGAAGGTGGTTGAATCCACATTTCGATAGGCGTATCCACCAAATACCTCCCAGCGCGGAGCCACTTGTCCCACGGAAAGGGAAGAGGCCGCCATGATTATGGAAGAAATGAAGAAGAGGAAGACTGCCGCTCGCTTGCTGAGGAGGCCCACACGTTCGATCGCCATTAGTATGAAAGTACCAACTTTTCTCCAGAATTGTGCTGACATCCAAGCAGGCTGCGAATTTCGGGAGGGTACGAGTTCACTCGTACCGTAAAGTATTCAGCACACACCCCGGCTTCAGCCCCTGTGGGAAAACGTTTAACTGTCTTGTAATCAAAAACGATTCTACCCGGAAGTTGCGAATAGAAGAAGGCAGCCCCGTGTAATTCTTTGTAAAAACCCGCTCTGCTCGTGTAGGGACGGTGGCCTCGCCCGTTCAGGCGGAGTGAAGCTCCGCAGCGCTTTAGCCGACGCGAAAATTCGGATTTGGGTGCGCCGCTAGCCGAACCACGATCACATTTTCGCCAGGCAGTTGACACTCCGCGCGCTCAGTCATAACATTCCGACACGCGCCGCTCCAGCTTTGCATGATCAGTCAAGTATTGGGTCACTATCGAGTCTTGGAAAAGATAGGCTCGGGAGGGATGGGGGAAGTTTACCGCGCCAGCGATGAACGGCTGGGACGGGACGTCGCCCTTAAGATACTAAAACCCTCTCTGGCTAATGATCAGGACCGCCTGCGCCGGTTCGAGCAGGAGGCCCGCGCCGCCGCTGCCCTGAGTCACCCCAACATTGTTGCCATCTTTGACATCGGCATGCACGATGGAGCTCCCTACATCGTCTCCGAGTTGCTTGAGGGCCAGACCCTGCGTGAGCGTTTGCTCGAGGGTCCCATACCGCGCCGTTTAGTGTTTGATTTTGCCGGACAGATTGCGCAGGGCTTGGCAGCGGCGCATGAAAAGCGCATCGTGCATCGCGACCTCAAGCCGGAAAATATCTTCCTCACCAAAGATGGCCGCATCAAGATCCTCGATTTCGGTATTGCCAAGTTGATGAGTTCCGGTTTCGGTTCCGAGGCCAGCAAGACTGGATCGGCGGCGAGCCTCACCACCCAGACCAAAGTAGGCGCGGTGGTCGGAACCATAGCGTACATGAGTCCGGAGCAGTTGCGCGGCAAGGGCGTGGATCATCGCAGTGACATCTTCAGCTTTGGCTCAATTCTTTACGAGATGATTACCGGCGAACGTGCCTTCGCTGGCGAAACTCAAGTAGACACCTTGACTGCGATCCTCAAGGAAGATCCGGCGGAGATGATTCGCGAAGGGAAGGAGATTCCTTTCGCCTATGAACAGGTTGTCCGGCACTGTTTGGAGAAGGAGCCGGAGAATCGCTTTCAGACGGCGCGCGATTTGGCATTCGCACTCAGCACGTTGGCGGACGCTACGACCAGTAAACAAATCTCCCCGTTCAGTCTTGAGCGGTCGCCAATCCGAATATGGTTGCCCCGCATTGCCGCTGCATTGCTGCTGGCGGCCGCTGCCGTCTATGTGGGAACCAAGCTCAAGCCAGGTGCGACGCAAGACTTTCACCGCGTTACCTTTGAGCGCGGCACAGTGTACTCGGCTCGGTTTACTCCGGACGGGCGGACCGTGGTCTACGGAGCTTCGTGGAATGGGCGCCCCCTGCAGATTTATTCCACCATTCCGGATTCCACGCTTGCCCGCCCCTTGGGTTTGACCTCAGCCTATCTTCTGGGTCTTTCGCGCAGCAACGAACTTGCGCTCGCGCTTCACGGAATGCCAGGTTCGCGTTTGGAATCCGAAGGAGGAACGCTGGCGCGATCGCCGTTCATTGGTGGAACGCCTCACGAAATTCTTCAGGACGTTGCCTGGGCAGACTGGAGCCCGGATGGAGAGCTTGCGGTGGTGCACCATGTGAACGGGCGCGACGATCTGGAATATCCGGTTGGCAAAGTTCTCTACGAGACCAGCGGCTCCATCAGTAATATCCGTTTTTCTCCTCAGGGAGATCGGATCGCGTTTCTGGATCATCCCCAGCGATGGGATGACAGCGGATCTGTGTGCGTTGCCGACTTGACCGGACACAAGACCACGCTTTCTTCTAACTGGGAGTGGGAAAGCGGTCTGGCGTGGTCTCCCGCCGGCAACGAAGTCTGGTTCGCGGCCTTGCGAGGGGGATCGAGCAATCGCTCCCTGTGGGCGGCGAATCTGTCGGGAAAAACGCGAAACGTTCTCACCGTGCCCGGCGGCTTTACCATGCACGACATCGCTCCCGATGGACGAATTCTGGCCACCATCGACAGTGAGCGTCTGGCCATGGAGTGGACCGGCAAAGATAAACGAGTGCGCGATCTTTCCTGGTACGACTGGAGCATTGCGAAAGATATTTCGCCGGATGGCCGCTCGGTGCTATTTGAAGAGGGCACCGAGGGCTCGGAACCTGCCGGTCCGCACGATGCGGTCGCGGTGCGCGACGTCGACGGCTCGCCACCAATCCGTTTGGCGGACGGCACGGCGGACACGCTATCGCCAGATGGCCAGTGGGCAATTTCAGTTTCGGGATCCGGACCAGCGCATGTCACTCTACTTTCGGTTGGTCCAGGACAATCCCGTGAGATTCCTTTGCCGGGACTGGAACGTCTGCAAAACGGCTCCCACTTCTTGCCCGACGGCAAGCGAATCGTAGTCAACGGTAACGAAGCAGGACGCCCAGGGCGCAGCTACATTGTCGACCTCGCGGGGGGCAAGGCTCAGCCCATTACGGCCGAAGGAATTTATGCCACCCTGCCTTCGCCCGACGGCAAATTTCTTGCCGGTGCGACTGCGGACTACAAGCTCGATCTGTTCCCTCTAGACGGAGGCCCGCCGCATCCCATCCCTAACGTGGAACCCGGATATGTTTTAGCGCAATGGTCCGCCGACAGCCAAGCGTTGTATGTCTACCGGACAGGCGATGTGCCGGTAAAAATTCAACGTCTGGACATCGCGACCGGAAAGATGAAACTGGTTCGAGAACTGCTTCCAGCAGATCTCGGAGGAGTGGTCTCCATCGGCCCGGTGATTACGAATACGAGCGCCTCCGAGTTCGCCTACAGCTACTACCAAACCCTCTCGGTGCTCTACATAATTTCAGGAGTGAACTGAATGTAGACGTCAGCGTCTCGGACTGCTTCCCGTCGTGAACATGAATCTCCGCCATCCAGCGTTCACAAAAGCGCGGAAGACAACTGCATCGCCAATGACGCCAGCACCCTCCCCACCATCAACGCTATCATCCTGAGGCCCACGTCTTTTGCGGGCCTCAGGATCTATGCAATTGGCCCGCGCGACATCGCCGCCGGAGTGCACAGATCCTTCGTTGGGAGTCCTCGGCTTCGCCAAGGACTCCACTGCCTCAGAATGACAGCCGGGTGCGCCGGACCTTCGCAGATAACCAAAAACTGGGTGCCCCGCTCCTTGCGATTTTTGCAAGGGGCGAGTGGATGGATCGACCACACCGCCGCTTTCCATTCGTTCATCCGCATCAAGTCACAATCGTTGACTCGAACCGCCTCTCCACACTTGTGGTAGCCAAAACTTCTCCACGCCGTGTCCCCCGGATTACCCGCCCCTTGCAAAAACGCAAGGAGCAAGGCGCCCTGCAATCTCGATAACGTTAATTACTCGTAGGGTTCCCTGCTGCATAGTGTCGCCGTAAATGTTGAGTAAGACATTGCTATGCGCGATCGCCTGAGACCCAACGACAATTCCTTGATCGAATCCCATGATTCGAATGTCTTCAAGCGAGTTGTTAGACGAGTCCAGAAGTACCGCATTGTTTCCGTTGCTTTGTTCCCCAATACAAGTCAGCCCGTGGATGCCCCGCGTGCCACCAGAAACATTAAGGATTTGGGCACATGATGTAGACGTGTTGGGCGCATATCCGCCTGTGTCAAAAGTAATGTTCGAGTAGGGTCCCGAGTTCTCGGCATTCAATGTTACATTCAAACCCATTCCCAGAATCTGAAAGAGGGCAACGTGATCCACATAGGTTAAATCCTCGGACTCCGCGTTCTGAATGCCAGTAACACCGAGGCCGTTGCCGTTTAGAACCACATTCTCGACCGAAATTCCCTGCACTGGTCCGGTACACTGGGTGCCCGGACAAGCCGAGCCGAACTGAATCATTGTTCCGGAGAAGTTGGCTGAGCACCCCGAGATGGAATTCGTGCAAGCCTGAATCATGGTAGTCCCAGCTACGGTGGGCGGAGTAGGAACGGGCGGAATTTCGCTGCCTTCTCCGATCAGCTTCGTGCCGCTCGGCAACACCCAGGTGGAGGGAATCGTGATTGTCCCGGCAGGCAGCAGGATGGTCGAGGGCACTTTGGCGAAGCCGGTGCTTTCGAACCATGGGCTGCCTTTCGTGCAGGTCAGAGCTGAGCCGTTGATGCCGCGTGCGTCAATGACCGCCCCGGTGGACGGATAGCCGTTTGTGAAGATAAAGTACACAGCGTCGCAGATATCGACAGCGTCTCTGCTGTTGGGTGGAAGAAACATGCTGGCGTCGATGAAGGCGGGCGAAGCCAATGTTGGCCCGCACTGGGTTTGACTCGTGCTGGTGCATATCGCGTTGTCGCCTTGCTGTGCTCCCACATGAGTAGGGAAGGCCGAAAACCAAACGAGAACAGTAGCTACGACAAACATCCAGGAGTATGTTGATTTTCTTGAATTCGTCATGCGCTTTCTCCTAGCTTGCCAATGTGAATCCTTCGTCGTGATCTACGGCGAGCATCCGAGTTGACTTCTACGGGCTAACCTGAAACACAGTGCCGCAGCCCCCTTGACACGCCTGCCCTGTACCACCATATGACGTTGTGCTGTAGAGACTACCTTCCTTGTTGAAAATCAACCGTGCCGCAGGGAATCGGCCATCCGGTGATCCCTTGAAGCTATAGAGCAAAGCGAATTGCCAAGTTCCCGCTCGACTTCCTGTTGCCTTCATCCGGAAAACCGTCCCTCCAAAATAGCTGCCCTCTGCGTTCGTGGTGCCATAAAGATTGCCAGCGGAGTCGAAAGTCAACGGACCCGAGGGATTTCTTCCGTCGCCTCCTTGAAAAGTGCGCAGAACGTTCTCAACCCATCGGCTGCCCTGCTTTGCCCGAGATAGTCGGAACACGACACCAAACCCATTTCCCTTGCCGCCCGTGTCTGCGGTGCCGTAAAGTGCACCCTTCCTGTCGAAAATCAGGCCGCTGCTTGGGCCGGCTCCGTCGTCACCGTCCGTGAAACGGTGCAGTATCTGCTCCGTCCACCTGCCGCTCATCAGAGGCGTAAGCTTGAACACCGTGCCACAGCCCACTCCCTGAAATTGTGGACAGTTGTAGCCACCATATGGTGTCGTGCCGTAAATCGCACCCTTGCTGTCCAGCACCAAGCCACCGTTGGGATTGGCTCCGTCCGATCCGCCCGCGAAGCTGTGTAGTACTTTCTCCGCCCACTTGCCCCCCTTCGTCTTCGGCGGACTGAGCTTGAACACCGTACCGCAGAACTGGTAGAACTGGTCACAAGTTGTCCCCTTGCCACCTCCGTACTGTGTCGCGCCGTACAAGTTGCCTGCGCCGTCAAAGGTCAGATCGCCCCAGGCGAAATAGCCGTCTTTGCCGCTTTGGAAACTGTAGACAACTTGCTCCGTCCAGGCACCGTTCTTCTGTTTCGGTGGCACCAACTTGTAGACCGTGCCGCAACCCACCCTGCCTCCGAACAACTGACATTTACCCGTGCCGCCGTAGGCCGTCGTGCCATACAAATTTCCTGACTGATCGAAGATCACGCCGCCCACCGGGGCGTCGCCGTCATTGGAGTTCACGCCTTTGAAGACGTAAAGTACGTGCTCGGTCCATGCTCCGCCCTTGTGCACAGGGGGCTGCAACTGAAACACGACGCCGCACTGAGTAATTCCCGGACAGTCATTCGCGCCTCCGTAGGTAGTCGCGCCATAGAGATTGCCTGCCGAGTCGAACACTACAGCGCCTGCGGGGTAGGCTCCGTCCGGAATGCCTTGGAAACTGTAAAGCACTTTCTCTTTCCACTCCGCCGAGGCACCAATTGCCAATGCGAGCACGAGCGCGAACAGCATCAGCGGCAGACTGGCCGCGTCAAACAACTTCTTGTGATTCATACCAAGAGCCATCCCATCTGCACTTCCGCGTGTCGTCGGGGAGGAAGCAAAAGACCTAGAATTGCCCGCGATGTTACATCGGTTCTGTCGCGTTGTCCATGCGGTCGAACCGACCTCCGTGACCATATCTGTCTCCTTGTCGGAGCCTATCAATCGCAATCACGTTCTGACTTACAATTCACAGAATAGTGACCAATTCCCCGGGGCTCCCGACTGCCCGATGCCCACGCAGCCCCACAGGGTGAAGCCGCTCGTGCCGGAGGTTACTGAATAGAGGTCACCGACTGCGCACGAATTTGTGGGCGCGGTCGACCCCACAATCCAACTTGGAAAGCTTGGGCTCGTGGGTGAACTGGGAATTTCCGAGGTTGCCGTGCCGCCGGAGTGCAGAGATCCTTCGTTGGGAGTCCTCGGCTTCGCCCAGGACTCCACTGCCTCAGGATGACAGCCGGGTGCGCCGCTCGGCTTGATCAGAAATGCCTCGAAACTGTCCAAAACGGCTGCGCTGCCGAAGACTTGTCGCGGCCCGAGACATCTGGTACGTAATTCCGGTGAACTCCATACTTGTCTCGCGCACATTATGCTTCTATCCCTCGGGATGCAGCAGAGGCGGGCGCTTCGAATGCTACCGCGAAGCCTGGCATCTCATGGCAACGCCGGCTTTGCCGGATCGATGTCAATACGCCCGATCACCAAGTGATCTACGGGCTGCCCTGACGCCATCTACAGGAACTGGCTCCGGTCGTCGGGCAACTCCCGCTGTGGGCGCGGGTTTCTAAGGACTGGGATTTTTGAGGAGAAGGGAACCATGAAACCATTGCAGTTTATTTTATTGGCTGGCCTTGCCTTAATTGTTATCGGTTGCGGCGCCGGCCATCCAAACTTGAGCAGCGTCACCGTCAGCCCGCAAACGGCCACGGCGCCGAGCGCCACTCACGGACAAGTAGGCTACACGGCGACGGGCCATTTTAGTAACGGTTCGAGCCGCGAGCTCTCGCAGGTGGACGGGCTTTCGTGGAAGACGTCGACCACTGCCGCCAGCATTGGGTCGACGGGTGAGGCGACGTGCCTTTCACCTGGCACGGTAACGGTTACGGCCAGCGCGCCTCAGAATTTGCAGCTTACCGTGAACAATGGAGTCACCAATACCTCGGCCACTATTTCGGGGACGGCGCAACTGGTTTGCGAATAAGTTGCGCGCAACTTGATCGTGAAAGCCTGGGGTTAGAAGGGTATGGGCTGTCTTGGTAATTTCTTCACGGGCAGCCCCACCTGACTTGTTGGCCTCAAAGACTTCCTTAGGTCCCACTCTTTATCTCAACAGAATGGAAGGGAGCGGCTAAGTGTTCGCCGCCCCCCGCTCTGCAGCTTAAGTGCAGCTGTTGGTGTATGTCTTCGGATTGGAAGCCAAGTGGTTGAAGATAGACGGCTGACCCTGAGCGTAGACGTAGATCGTGGCTCCGGTGGGTATCCCTTTGTCGAGTGTGCAAAGGTTCGCGGTATGGGTCCCGCTGGGAACGGTTCCTGCCTTATAGACATTCTTGCCATCGGTCGAATAGTAGATAACGTAGTTGTAGACGGTGCTCTCGCTGCCGCAGTTTTCGGAGTTGTAGCAGCTGAACTGAATATCCCAATCCAAGGTGGCGCCCGAGAGGGAGGTTTCGGTGAAACTGCTCACGCAGTTGTCGATGCCGGTTTCGATCTCGGTCCCTTCATCGTAGTCATTCCAGACGGCCGCGCCGAGGAATGGAAGTTGAGTGGTTGAGTTGTAATATTTTCCGGCGTAGGAGAACGACTGCGTCCAGGTTTGTCCACATTGCTGAGCAATTACAGGATGGTGGTAGTTCGGCACTGTTCCCCAACTGTCATAATCGTCAAATCCTTTGTAAGCCACGCCGGTGACGGCCTGCGTCTTGTAGTAACCGCCATAGAACGAGGTGTAGTAGAAGCCGGTCAGAGCATCGAATCCGTAGAGGTCGCCGGTGTCGTATTTTCCAATGTAGGGAGTGATGTCGTTATTCCAGTTGATCCATCCATAGGCGCCGACGGCATCGGTGTTTGGATAGTCGTAGGTATTTTGCGGCGTGAACTGGCTCTCAAACCAAAATAGCGGGTTGTCCGCGTTCGCTTGCGCCCAAGGAATGACCGTGTTCCAAACCGTAGTCCAGTCGGTCGTGCTCTGGTTGTAAGATGAGGCCGGAAGCAGAAACAAAAAGACCACGGGACGGCCGGTAGACGATATTGCGTTTCCCGGAGGTGCGGTCAGCTTGAAATAAGCATTAGAGCCGAAGTAGTTGGTTTTCATATAAGTCAGGTCGGTTTCTAACGCTGTAATACAGCTCTGCGTCGTGCTACTCGAGGTCGAACACCCATTGGCCGCGAGAGCACCTTTGTCCTCCATGATGGCAAAGTAAAAAGGACAAACCTGGGCCTTGGAGCATCGGGGAGCGAGATTGGATTTGATTTTCATGGTTGTTCCATCGTCGTACCCCTTTTGGTCGCCGCCATTCTGTCCGTACCAGTCGATGACGACGCCTTTGAAGCCTCGGGAAATCATGTCGTTCATCTGCGCCCCGACCGTATACGTGTTGTTGGAGTTGTAGCCAGTTGCGATTTTCTGCGTGTTGCCCTGATAGAACCAAGGCTGAAAGTGGGTGAAGATGAATGTGTTGCTGCCTGGGTACATCAGAGTGCTGACAGATACCTTGCTGACGTTCTGTGGTTTTGGCTCATAAGTCTGAGGGGTAAAGTTAGGATCGTTCAATCCGGAAAAGGCTGCATAGCATCCGGCGTCCGGCGCGCCCGCCCCGGTACAAGCCGAGGTGTTGTTTGCTGTCAGGCTGCTCAGAGCAATTTGTGATCGCAGGTGGGCAGGGTACAGTGCGATCACAGCGATCAAGGCTGCGAGTACGAACTTCTTCATGGTAACCTCCGCCGAGCAATGGCTCAGCTTCCATCGAATTGACGGAGCGGCGCCCCCCTGAGAGGCAGTCTCATCAGCGTGGGTTGTCCGTCATACTGTTGAAAACCCAACGACGATAATCATAAGTGGCCCACCCTTTTGTTCTGGGCACGGTTCGCGTCTGCTGATGCCGTCGGTCTGCCGTCGGTCTGAGTTCGAGACATGCGGTCTAAATCTCAGACAGTCTTAGACCTTGAGGAGTGGAGCGGGAGCTACGAGGCGGTGCGGGCAGGCAGTAGAGGATAGGGCTGGCGTCTTATGCGCTGGCCTTGTCGGTTAGCGGCAACAGAGGTTCGTCACTCTTCGCATTCGCAGCAGCATCCAGATCTAGCTGCTCCTGTCCGCTGAGCACGGTGACGCGACCGCGATAGGTCTTCAGATGTTTCTGCGCGGTTTCGAAGGCTTCCTGAGCTTTGTTCAGATTCTTGCCGACGTTCTCGAACTGGCTCTGGAAATAGTCGAATGACTTCTGCGCCTTCGACAATTCCAGGCGGCTCTTCTCGAAGCGGCTGGCGACTTCATACCACTTGTGCACCAGGGCGATGGTCTGCAACGTCATCAGCAAACTGTTGGGCGAGACGGGAAAGACGTGCTGCAGGTTGAGCCAATCCGCGAGTTCGCGGTTGCGGATGACTTCCATATAGAGGGTTTCGCTGGGTAGATACATCAAGGCGATATCGGTGGTGCCATTTTCCGGCTGAATGTACGCTTTGATTCTCTTGGCTTCGGCCTTCATGACTCGCACCAGCGAAATCCGGGCTTCTTCGATCTCGGCTTCGACATTGCTTTCAAATAGCGCGATGACCTGCTCACGGGGAAACTTGGCATCGATCGGCAGACGGCGGTCGGGGAACTGGATGACGGCGTCGGGACGTCCTCCGCCCTCGGGCAGTTGCGCCTGCATTTCGAACATGTGCGCGGGCAGAAAATCGGCGAGCAGGCGCTCCAGGCTGGCTTCACCAAAGCGGCCACGCAGATGAGGCAGCTTGAGCAGATTGTTCAAGTCGTTGATGGAATGTCCTAGGGCTCCGACTTCGCGGAGCTGCTCTTCCGCCGCCTTCAAATGCTGCTGCACTTTTTCGAACTGGGCAAAGCCTTCCTTGATGTTCTGATCGAGTTTCTCCTGGACCTGGTCGGTAATCGCCATCAGCCGTGCATCGACGCGGTCACGGATGGAGTCGAGACTCTGCGCGGTCTTCTGATTCAAGCTGTCGAATTCGGATTTGAGCTGCGAAGTGGTAAGCGCGAGAGAGGTGCTCAGCTCGGTACGAACCTCAGCCAACCGTCCCGACTGTTCCTGCCTGCCGGCCTTCATTTGTTCCTCGACCGCCGAACGAATGGCCGAGAAGCCATCGCCCAGCCGGTCAGCTACCTGTAGGCCGATGGCTCCTCTTGTCTGCTCCAAGCGCATGGCGGTATCGGCAGTAGCTGAGGCAAATTGGGCGGAAAGGGTCTGGTGCAAGGCTTCTGCTTGGGTTGCAAGCTGTTTTAATGCTTCAGTTTGCGAGGAACTGCCAAACCTCCGCTGGAAGAGCGGGATTACCAGTATCAAAAGTACTAGTTCCAGAACGAGAAGAAGACCAAGCAGGGAGGCGATGAAAGTCAATTTGAAGGTATCTCCGTTGTAATCGTGCCTGACCCGATTCTAGAGGGTATGGTCAAAGAAACAAAGCTGCAAAAGTTGATCCTCCCGGGTCCTGAACGTGGGCAAGGCAAAACATGTTTCGGGCCCCAATGGCTTGGCTGGCGGTGGTTTTGATCGGCGGAGCGGCTCCTGTGAAGGATCCGCAGCCGGCGCCCGTGAAGGTGTTGAATGCGGCCTCGGCGCACCAGCAGCCCTCCCCCTACGATTCATCGCCTTACGACGTCGAAAACGAACGCGCATTATTCGATCTGGCAAACCAGGCACGAGCGCAAGCCGGAGTGGCAGCACTGCAAATGGACGAGGGTTTGACGCGAGCCGCTCGGACGCACGCCGCTGAAATGGCGGGGCAGGGACAGCTTTCGCATCAGCTTGCCGGAGAGCCCTCCCTCACAGAACGACTGGCGGCTACCTGTACACTGCACCTCGATCGAACTGGAGAGAACGTGGCCTACGCGGACAGCGCGGATCAGGCGCAGCAAAGCTTGATGCACTCGCCTCCGCATCGCGAAAACCTGTTGAACTCTGCATACAACGTCGCCGGATTCGGCGTGGTGCGCGCGGGATCCTCGCTTTATGTCGCGCAGGATTTCGGACACAGTCTCCCAGCCTATTCGCCCCGGCAAGCGGGAGGCCTGGTCAGCGGCAGCATCGCGCGCATGCGGCGGGAAGCTAATTTGCCTCAGTTGCAATGGAAGGACAGCGATGCTGCTCAGACCGCCGCATGCTCCATGGCGCGGGCGGATTCTTTGAAGACCGTATCCACCCGCGGATCCTACATTCTTCGTTACACTACGTCGCAGCCGGAAATACTGCCCACCGCGGCAGCCCAGGCGATTGAAGACCGGGCAATGCATACGTTCTCGGTCGGGACCTGCTACGCGCACACGAACACCTATCCCAATGGTGTGTATTGGGTCACGCTCGTCCTGCAATGAAGTTGCTTCATTTCAACCATCAGTATCCGCAAGCTGGTGCTTTCCTTGTGCTAACCTGCAGCCAGAACTGTTTCGCCAGCGTCCTATGGAAGCACTCCAGCAGATTCGCATTGGCACGGCCGGGTGGTCTTACAAGGATTGGGATGGAGTGTTCTATCCGCCTGGGATGCAGCGCCGCAAACAGCATGGGCTGGAATTTCTGGCGCAGTGTTTCGATGTGGTGGAAATCAACACTTCTTTTTATGGGCACATCAAGCCGGAACTGGTTAAGGTCTGGGCGCGCAAGGTTGCGGTCAACCCAAAATTTGTGTTTACCGCCAAGTTGCATCGATCGTTTACTCATTCTCCGATAGCGGTGATGGAGCCGACATCGGCCGCGACCATCAAGCCCAATGACGAAGACGAGAGGCTGGCTCGCGAAGGCTTGGACGCACTGGCGGCAAGCGGGAAGCTGGGCGCGCTGCTGATTCAATTTCCGGTGTCATTCAAGAACACTTCTTTGAACCGCGAATACCTGGAATCGCTGCTGCGGCAGTTCATTGAGTTTCCTCGCGTAGTGGAAGTGCGGCATGAGAGTTGGAACAATCCAGGGACGATCTCCTACTTCACCGAGAGGAATGTCGCATTCTGCAATATCGACCAACCGCTGATTGGGCGCTCGCTTGAAGCCACCGAACACGTGACTTCGCCCGTCGGATACGTGCGGCTGCACGGGCGGAATTACGACCAGTGGTTCGAAGCGGAGAAAGGGGCTGAGCGCTACAACTATCTTTACAGCGAGGCCGAACTATCCGGATGGAAAGAGAAGATCGAGCGCATCGCCACAAAGGCTGAAGTTACCTACGTGGTCGCCAATAATCATTTTGAAGCACGGGCTGGAGTGAATGCGCTGCAACTGAAACACATGCTGAGTGGGAAGCGGGTGAGGGCGACGGAGACACTGATGCGGCATTATCCCGTCTTGCAAAAGATCGCCGATCCACTGCCGGAAGATAACGACGGCTTGCCTCTGCTGGCGATGTCATCATAAGAGATTGTGACCGCAAGTGTGGGGCGGACACTCTTGTCCGCCAAAGCTTGTTCCCGAAAAGATTGTTGCTCGTTGAAAAAACATCTCTAAGAGTTTTGAACCCCTCGACGAATTCCAACGCAATCCCTATCATGGATTGATCACATTCCTGCGAGGTAGGAAAAAATGGCTGAACCCACTTATGAGGAACTAAAAGCTCGCTTAGCCGAACTGGAGAAACAGGGACCCCGCCGCACTGCCAGCATGGAATTTCGCGTCAGCGAAAAAGGCGGAGTCAGCGTCTATGGCCTCGGCCGCTTCCCAGTCACACTTTATTACGAACAGTGGACGCGCCTGCTGGAGTCCGCCGACAAGCTACGCGAATTCATTGAAGAAAACAAATCCAAACTCAAGCTCAAAGGACAATAGTCTCGACCACGAGCAGTATCTCTATCTCACCACTCGAGGCCGCACGACTGGCCTGCCCCGCGAGATCGAGATCTGGTTCACGAATCGCAACGGACGTTTCTACGTGATCGCCGAATACCCGACCTCGAAATGGGTGCAGAATCTGAGAGCCCATCCACAAGCGCTGGTGCGGGTTGCGGCAGAACGCTTCGCCGCCCACGCCCGCTTCATCGCGCCTGAAACCGAACCCGAACTGCATCGTGCGATCGCCGATCTCTCCACTCAAAAATACGGCTGGGGAGACGGCACGGTAGTGGAGTTAGAGCGGCAAAACTGAGAAAGACGGAAACAGCCGCAACAAAACCTGTCTTGAGACGAGGCTGTGGGCGCAAGAATCTTTTGTCCTTGACCGCCGGTCGCGCCGGGAGGAGAATTGGGCGCCCGGTCATCTCCCCCGCAGTTGCCCTGCCGAGCCCCCTAAGAGCGACTCGTGCTGCCATTCGATTGTTTCGCGTCAGCACGACGGTTTTTGCTGTGCGTTTACGTAATGCCTCGTAGAGGCCAACAGCAAGTCTGTCAGCCAAGGGGAGTAAAGCCCCACAGCCTTTGCTGAGACACGGATGCTAGTCAGCAGGTGCGCGTCTCGAATTTCAGGAGGATCGCAGATGAAACAGCTAAGGATTCTCGAAACAAGATCGAAGCAGAAGACAGCCTCGCTGGTGCTGGTGGCAATGCTGCTGTTCAGCGCGAGCGCTACGACTCTCCACGCCCAAAAATATACCGACCTGTACGACCTTGGAAGCAACACCGGCGACCCCGCTAACCCTGCCTGGATCGGCCTTTTCGCCCAGGGACGCGACGGCAACTTGTATAGCACGTCGCAGGGCGGCGGAACATCTGCCTTCGGTACCGCCTTTCAACTCACCCTCGCAGGGAAGATTACGCCGTGGAGCTTCGATGGCAAAGGCAACGACGGTGTTTACCCGTACAGCGGCCTGACGCTGGGCACCGATGGTAACTTCTACGGCACGACTTACAACGGCGGCAACTCTAACGCTGGAATCGTGTTTAAGGTCACTAGCAGCGGGAAAATCACGACACTGTTCAGCTTTCGCGGCTTCAACTGCTGTGCCTACGCCGCCCCGATCGAAGGACTCGACGGGAATTTCTACGGTACGACCAGTGACGGTGGCGGGGAGGTTTTTGGTACGGTGTACAAAATGACGCCTTCGGGCAAGCTGACGGAAATTTACACCTTTCCTGGTGCCAGTAAGCTCGCCTATCCCATGGCCCTGACACTAGGGAACGACGGCAACTTTTACGGCACAGCCTTGGGAGGCGGCGCAAGCCGTTTCGGCGGGGTGTTCAGGATCACGCCGGGTGGCAAGCTCACGGTGCTTTACAACTTCAAAGGCACACCAGACGGGGAAACCCCTAAGGGTTCGATCATTCAAGCCAGTGACGGAAATTTCTACGGCACAACCGCGGCGGGCGGAGCCAACGGCTTTGGCTCTATTTACAAAATGACGCCAGCTGGAAAGTTAACCATTCTCCGCAGTTTTAGTGAGAGCGACGGGCTAGGACTTCATCCCCTCGCTGGACTGGTGCAGGCGACCGATGGCAAGTTCTATGGCGCCGCTGGAAGCAATACCTCGTCCGGAGTGCTTTTCCAGATCACCTCCACAGGCAAGTACAAGGTCCTCCTTAACCTTACGAACACCACGGGCAAGTATCCGGGGGCGAATCCACAGGTTTCCCTGTTCCAGCACACCAACGGCACTCTCTACGGAGATACTGACGGCGGTGGCACTGGGAAGCTGTGTTTTTGCGGCGTGCTTTACAGCCTGGGCATGAAGCTCGGCCCGTTTGTCAGTTTCGTGGGTCCACTCTTCGAGGGCAAAGTCGGAAGAACTATCGAAATCCTCGGCCAAGGATTGACGGGGACGTCCAATGTCTCGTTTCATGGAGTCCCGGCGACCTTCGCGGTGGTCTCGGATACATATCTGACCGCAGTGGTTCCAGCTGGCGCGACCACGGGCTCTGTCATCGTAACCACGCCCGGAGGAAAGCTTACCAGCAATAAAATATTCCGCGTTACCCCTGTGATCCTGAGCTTCAGCCCGACCAGCGGAAGCGCGGGAACCAAGGTGATGATCAACGGCAGCAGCTTCACGGGCGCCACGAAGGTCACGTTCGGGGGCGTTAACGCAACCGTGTTCTCGGTTGATTCCGATACGCAGATCACGGCCACGGTTCCGACCGGCGCAAAGACCGGCAAGATTGCGATCACCACTCCAGGCGGTACTGCTGTAAGTAAGAACATCTTCACTGTGCAGTAATGCCGCTCGGGATATTGGAGGGGTGAAGCCGTCTCTGGGAAGGCAGCGTTTCTGATTGCGGCAGGGTTTTGTCTTAAGCTCTTGATTCGCGGAGTCCGTGGCCGCGGTTCTTCATTTTTATTCCCTGTGGTTAAATTGGAATGCTATGCCCTCCGACGACATTCTCACCCTGCCGCCACCCCCAGCCGACGCCCGTCTCCCCTACGGAACCGATCCCAATCAGTTTGCCGAACTTCGCCTTCCCAAGACCAAAGGCCCATTTCCCGTGGTTATGAATATCCACGGAGGCTTCTGGCGCGCCAAGTACACTCTCGCCCACGCCGGGCATCTCTGCGCCGCGCTGAGTGCCAAAGGCATGGCCACCTGGAACATCGAGTATCGCCGAGTCGGCAACCCAGGCGGCGGCTGGCCCGGCACGTTCGAAGATATTCGCAGCGCCTATCGCTACCTTCCGCAAATCGCAAAGCGCTACGACTTCGACTCGACAAAACTCCTGGTGATGGGCCACTCCGCCGGCGGACAGCTAGCCCTTTGCCTGGCCGCCCACGAAACATCCCTTAAGCGCGTGGTCCCATTGGCAGGCGTAGTGGATTTGCAGCAGGCGTGGGAACAGCATCTCAGCGACAACGCAGTCGTGGCTTTTCTAGGAGGCAAGCCCAGCGAAGTGACGGAACATTACCGCGAAGCCGATCCCATGCAACTCGCGATCGACCATGGGACCACCCAATGGTTAATCCACGGTGCCGGAGACGACGTAGTCCCATCGTTTTTCAGCCGACAGTACACCGAGCAAAAGAAAAAGCGCGGCGAAGATGTGCACTACACCGAGGTCTCAACCGCCGGCCACTTCGATTTAATCGATCCCCGCTCAAAAGCCTGGCCCACAGTAGAAAACACAGTCCTCCATTTGTTAGCGAAGTAAGAATGGAGAACGGTCGACGTGAGTCTAGACGCAGGCGCCGCACTGCTTTCCTTTGTGTACCTTCGTGTCCTTGGTGGTTAGTGTTCTATGGTTTTGCAGATCCGTGGCCGCACTCAAGCGCAATTCCGCAACACTAAAGCCGAGTTCTTCGAGCCGAACGCAATGCAATTGCACACCGCATGTTCAACCAGTTTTTTCCGTCCGACGTCCGGCACATAATCCAGATCGCATTCCGGATCAGGCGTCTCCAGATTAATCGTCGGCGGAATCTGCCCTCTCTGCATGGCCACAACTGCAGCTGCCACTCCTGCCGCGCCGCACGCCCCCTGCGGATGCCCGATCTGCGACTTCAACGCCGACATGGGAACCTGCCGAGCCTGATCGCCCAGCACCAGTTTCAACGCCCGCGTTTCAATGCGGTCATTCAACTGCGTAGAAGTTCCGTGCAGATTCACATAATCCACATCCGGCGCAGAAATTCCAGCTTCCTTCATCGCCAGCCCGATCGCCCGCGCCGGCTCCTCGCCGCACTCCTGCAGCCGCACCCGATGAAAGGCTTCGCACGTCGACCCATAGCCGCAAATTTCTGCCAGCATCTTCGCTCCACGTGTCTTCGCATGCTCGTACTCTTCCAAAACGAACATCCACGCACCTTCCGCCAGCACAAAACCATCACGATCGACCGAGAACGGCCGCGATCCCCGCTCCGGCGCATGGTTCCACGAGTCGGTCAGAATTTTCATCAGAATAAATCCCTTGATGATGCCCAGCGCAATGGGCGCATCCGCACCACCGCTCAAAACCATATCCAGCCGTCCCGATTGAATCTGCCGCAACGAGTAGCCGAAAGCGTCCGTGGAAGATGTGCAACCGGTGGTGATTACATGACTCGCCCCACGCAAGCCAAAGCGCACATTGAGTTCACTCGAAAGCGAGCCCATCACTCCAGTCGGCACGCAGAACAAACTCATCTGCTTGTATTGCTGGTGAAAGAAGAGTCGGTATTGTTCCTCGGTAAACTCCTGCGAGCCTCCACCCGAACCAATGATTACTCCAAAGCGTCGCTTCTTCTCGTTGGGCAGGGAAGCCGGATCGAAACCGGCTGTCCCCAAAGCCTCCGTGGCCGCCGCCAACGCCAGCGGCAGTACCCGCGACACATGCTTTCGCTCCCGCTTCTCCACCCAAGCCAATTCGTCGAAATCGGGAACTTCCCCAGCAATCTGCACTGGAATCTCCGCCGAATCAAACCGCGAAATGCGCCGCACACCGCTGCGCCCCTGCAGAACGCCCTCAGAAAAAGCAACATTCCCCACGCCATTAGGGCTCACAACTCCCATGCCGGTAATCACCACTCGTCGTTTCAAATCCTCACCTCCGTGGCTATAGTCTAAGGATATATGAAGCAAGCTAAATGCGGCCTGGAGAAGCATCCTGCCCGATTTCCTTTGTGAACCTTCGTGTCCTCTACGGTTAAAGACTTTGCCTTCGCGCTGTGCTTTATAATCGCGTTTCACAACGAGGGAACTCTTGGCCTACGATGACCTGCGTGATTGGATCGCCGCGCTCGACCGCGCCGGCGAATTAAAAAAGATCCGTACCGAAGTCGACCCCTTCCTGGAGATCGCCGAAATCACGGATCGCGTGAGCAAGAGTCCCGGCACAAAGAATGGAGGCCGGGCGTCCTCGCCCGGCGGCCCAGCTCTACTATTCCAAAACATAAAAGGCCACCCGGGCGCCCAAGTGTTAATCAATCAATTCGGCTCTGCCCGCCGCATGAACCTCGCGCTCGAAGTCGACAAGCTCGATGAAGTCGCCGACCGCATTCGCCAATTCATGGACGTAAAATCCCCGCAGGGCTTCCTCGACAAGGTCAAAATGTTGCCCATGCTCGCCGAGATGGGAAAGTTCTTTCCGAAAACAGTCTCGACTGGACCGTGCAAAGAAGTCATTCGCCGAGACAATTTTTCCCTCGACTGGTTTGCCATCCTTCAATGCTGGCCCAAAGACGCCGGCCGCTTCATCACGCTCCCATGTGTAGTAACGCGCGATCCCAAGACTGGGAAAAGAAATGTCGGAATGTACCGCATGCAGGTCTATGACGGACGAACCACTGGCATGCACTGGCAAAGGCAAAAAGTCGGAGCCGAACACTATCGCGAGCGTATGCGAGCCGCAACCAATGCAGGCGCGAGTGCCGCGGTCGACATAATGGCGCGCTCCTCGGGAGGTTCTATCCTGGCAGACGGCGAACGTCCCAGCGGCAAAATGGAAGTAGCCGTCGCCATTGGCACCGATCCCGCAATCACGTTCTCCGCCATCGTCCCCGCCCCGCCTGACGTCGAGGAATATCTCATCGCCGGATTCCTCCGCCAAAAGCCAGTCGAATTAGTAAAGTGCGAGACGGTCGAGCTCGAAGTCCCAGCCTCTGCAGAAATCATCCTCGAAGGCCACGTTAACCTGGACGAACTGAGAACTGAAGGCCCCTTCGGCGATCACACCGGCTACTATTCGCTGGAAGATTTGTATCCGGTTTTTCATCTCAGCTGCATCACTCATCGCAAGGATCCGATCTACTCCACGACTATCGTGGGCAAGCCGCCGATGGAGGATGGGTGGATGGGGAAGGCGGTTGAGCGCATTTTTCTTCCGCTCATGCGGCTTACGATTCCTGAGATCGTCGACATCAATCTTCCGGTCGAGGGCGTCTTTCATAATCTGATGATCGTTTCTATCAAGAAGTCCTATCCGGGGCAGGCGCGCAAAGTCATGAATGCGGTCTGGTCGTTGGGGCAGGCTATGTTCACCAAGTGCATTCTCGTGGTCGATGAAGATGTGAACGTGCAGGATGTCGGCGAAGTTACGTTGAAGGTGCTCAACCACATCGACCCGGAGCGCGATATTCAGTTCATGCTCGGGCCTGTCGATTCGCTCGATCATGCTTCTCGACTGCCTAACTACGGATCGAAGATGGGTATCGACGCCACCCGCAAATGGTCGAGCGAAGGATTCACGCGTCCGTGGCCGGATGAGATTCTGATGGATGAAAAGACCAAGGCGCTGGTGGATAAGAAGTGGAAAGAACTGGGGATCGAGTAAGTATCGCCGCACCAGACGTTGCAAGCAACGTCTCTACAGTTATCTTTCGCTGTAGAGACGTAGTTTGCTGCGTCTCAGGCGAGTGGAAAACTCATCAGCAGGGTTAGATCACACGGAGAGCTCTCATGCGCATTCCGTATCGAACAGCGGCGCTGATAACCTTCCTGGCTGTCTTTTCGGTGAGCGGCTGGGCGCAGCAGAAAACTTCCGAGGCCGAACGACAGCTGTTGAATGCCGTGAACCAGGAGCGACAGGCGCATGGATTGACGGCTCTGAGTTCAGACGAGGCCCTGGCTAACGCCGCCCGCAAGCATGCCCAGCGGATGGCAGAGCAGGGAACGATCTCCCACCAGTTTCCCGGGGAGCCTAGCTTGCCCTCACGCGCGAAAGCGGCCGGTGCTCACTTCACCTGGCTTTCCGAAAACGTGGACGAGGGACCCAACGCAAACGCGATTCACCAGAGCTTCATGAAATCTTCGCAGCACCGCGCCAATATCCTGGATAGCGACATGGATTCCGCCGGCATCGGCGTGGTGGAACGCAAGGGACAGTTGTTTGCGGTGGAAGATTTCTCCAAGTCGAAATAGACCGCCCGGGACACAACATAGGATCCAATTGATCTGGTCTGTGCCTGCACTGCAAAAACAATAACGTCGTTCTGAACCTCAGCCTTAACCGATCTCGGGAACAAAATCCCTCCCAGCGCCGCAGCGCCAATCCTGATTAGTTTTCTTTGCCCCGTCGCTCTCGCCCGATAGGAAACTCAGTGGCCACCTTTCTCATGCGAGAGATGTGCTCTTTAAGGGCTGCTTGTAGTTCCCGAATATTTGCTTGCCACTCAGGGCTATCTTGGGAAACCGCGACTTTCGTACAGAGTTCCCTGATCTTATCTTCCAGTCGGCGATCCATAGTCCCAAGATAGGCATGATTGTCCTGTTGCCGACAGTAGTGGAATACAGCAGTTACTGTATGGTACCGAACGCAACCGGATAAATAGTGAGGTCAATGAGTGCCATGGATTTTTTGGGGACTGCGCGGCCCGGCAGTCAAAGATATTTAGACAAGCTGACGGTTGCGCCGGGGAAGCGATGGTACCCGAAATTTGAGCCGTCCATTCTGCTTAGCCGCCTCTCTGCTACTTTTATTCACCGCTTTATAATAGGCCGCCTATGAAGCTTCTGATCAAATTCAATCTCGTTCTGATTTTGGTTTTTGGCGTTGGTATTGGGATTGCCGGGTACATCTCCCGCAATTTCCTGGAGCGGACCGCTCGCGAGGAAGTTCTGCAGCAGGCGCGCCTGATGATGGGCGCAGCCGGCGGTCTGCGAACCTACACATCGGAGCAGATTGGTCCGTTATTGCAGGCGCATCAGGCCCGCATCAAAACGTTTCTTCCGCAGACCGTTCCGGCTTTTTCCGCGACCGAAGTATTTAATTACTTGCGATCAAGCTATCCGGATTACACCTACAAAGAGGCTACGCTGAATCCCACCAACCTGCGGGATCGGGCTGTGGATTGGGAGGCGGATGTGATCGAAAACTTCCGCACCCACGCGGACGCCAAAGAGTTCTCTGGCGAGCGAGAGGTTCCCGGCGGGCGTTCGCTGTTCTTGGCGCGGCCGATCATTGCCGTCGGACCCTGCCTGGAGTGCCACAGTACGCCGTCAGCGGCTCCGGTTGCGATGATTAAACTGTATGGAACGAACAACGGATTCGATTGGAAACTCGGCGATACCGTCGCCGCCCAGATTGTCTCAGTTCCAATGTCGGTCCCACTGACCATCGCCGACCATGCATTCCGCACGCTCATGATCTATCTCGGCGGGCTGGCCCTGGCGACGCTAATTCTGCTGGATCTGGCCATGGTGGTGATTGTCATTCGTCCGGTCAGCCGCCTGGTAGCCGCGGCGGATGAGATCAGCAACGGTAATTTCGACGTTCCTGAAATTCCGGTAAAAAGTTCGGACGAAATTTCCCAGCTCGCGCGATCCTTCAACCGTATGTACGTCAGCATGGTGAAGGCAATTCGTCTGCTGGAATCTTAAAGTGAAGTTCTCAGAGAGGAAGCGAGCGAAGAAATGTTTGGCGATCGCCAGGCGACGGGATCTCCGCTGCCAGTTTTTCGTACAGGTCTTGGCGTGAGCGTGCATTCTTGGCGGCTCGGCTGACGATCACCTTGGCCATGGGTCCGATATAAGTAGCGAGCTTCTTTCTTGCAGTCTCGAGCAAGGCAGGGTCAAACGAATGCGTGCTTTCCGAGCTGGGCGCCGCGATCGGATGAACCGTTCGAACTGGGGCAGCATTCAGATACGGGGCGGTCGCAGCAGCGTGGGAGTCTGCCTCGGGATGGACGCTCAGCAATGCGGCTCGAAATTCCGCGGCTGTCTGGAAGCGGTGTTCGGGGGCCTTTGCCAGCGAATGTTCGATGATGGCCGAGAGCGCGGGAGAAATCTCCGGAGCAAGTTGAATCGGAGGAATCGGCCTCTGCTCGAGGTGGGCTGTCATGATTTCGTGAAAGCTGTCGCCTTGAATGGGACGGCGTCCGGTCACGCTTTCGTACAGCGTCACTCCAGTTGAATAGATATCTGACCTGGCGTCGCAGGGAAGCGCTTTTACTTGCTCGGGAGACATGTAATAAAGAGAGCCGAGGGCCATTCCAGCGCCGGTGAGCCTCGGGTCTCCGACGCGGCTGGCAATACCAAAATCGGTCAGCTTCACACTGTCATCGGCGCGCACCAGGATGTTGGAAGGTTTAACGTCGCGATGAACCACGCCATGCTGATGCGCATAGCTCAGCGCTGGCAGGACTTGAACCGCGAAGTGAACCGCGCGGCCCCAATCGGGCTTTTGCGATTGAATTTGCTGTTCCAGAGAAGTCCCCTCGACGAACTCCATGATCATCAGCATCTGGCTGCCGACCCGGAGCGCAGTACGCAGCGCCGCGATGTTGGGATGCTCAAGAGTGGCTACCAGCTTGATCTCGCGTGCGAAACGTTCCGCCAATTCCGGAGTGGCGTCGGCATCTGGCAGCAGAACCTTCATGGCTTCAATGCGGTCCGAAATAAGATTGCGAACCTTGAAGACCTTGCCCATGCCGCCGCGGCCGAGCAGCGACAGGATTTCGTAATCACCTACGGTTTGGCCGACGTCCAGTTTTACGGGGAGAGAAGACATACCAGCAGTCTTACGAGAATACTGCAAACCTGCGGCAAAGTCATCGCAGGATCTCGTGTTCTTTGGCGGTTCGCTCTGCGATTCCCGCCGTGAGAATGGCAACTCGGTCGTGAGAAAATTGTTTTGTGCAAGGGGGATCGTAATCGCCGCAACTACACTGCTTGTTTTGTTGATCGTATTTATCGCCACCCTGATTCGATCAGCATTCGGCTTCGGCGAGGGTCTAGTCGCAGTTCCGCTTCTCGCTTTCTGTATTCCGCTGACGGTAGCCGCCCCGTTGGTGGTGCTTTTGTCGATCACTATTGCTGCCATCGTGGTGGTGCAAGATTGGAATAAGATCCACCTGGGTAGTGCCAGTTGGCTCGTGCTCTCCACGCTATTCGGCATCCCACTGGGTCTTCTGCTTTTGACCAGCAGCCATCAAAGGGTGGTAAAAGGCGGTCTGGGAGCGATTCTCATTGCGTTTGCCACCTACTCTCTGATAGGCCGCACGCCGTTTGAGCCGAAACGCGACAGTCGCGGATGGCTCTTAGCCTGTGGATTCTTTGCAGGCGTGCTAGGCGGCGCCTACGGAATGAATGGCCCACCCTTGGCGACTTACGGATCCATGCGACGGTGGTCGGCCCAACACTTCCGGGCGACCCTGCAAGGATATTTTCTGCCCGCCAGCATCATCGGCATGGTGGGCTATTGGTTGGCGGGCCTCTGGGTTCCTGCCGTAACGCACTATTATCTGCTGTCGCTCCCCGTTGTCCTATCAGCCGTATTCCTCGGCAGAGTGATCAATCATCGGCTGCGTGGCGAAGCCTTTCTAAAATATATCTATGTTGGCTTGGTGGGCATTGGAGTGCTCCTGCTGGTTCAGGCAGTGACTGCCCAGGCTCTGATTTAATCCCGATGTAGCTGCAGTCTGCGTAGCCCCGGACGCCCTCGTCCGGGGGAAGAGCAAAAAACTCGGCTATTCGGAATCTGCGTTCGTCGTCCTCCCGGACGAGGGTCTAGGCTACGTGGAACCATCCGGCAATTTTCTGTCAGGCGTAGGGTGTTCGGGGTATCGATCAATTTCGGGCGTTGCCTTAGTGTTTTTGAAAGACCCCTGGCCATGGCAGTTCTGAATGGCTTTAGCCTTAATCATTACGATCCCAACGCTGCTGGTTGTGGTGTGTGTCACTGCGGCCTACGAACGCGATATTTGTATCGTTATGCTGGATTGGCTGCAACAATTCGGCTCCAGGCGCGATAAGCCATCGTACTCGGCCATCGGTCGATGGGTGGATGGACATCAAAAAGCCTTAAAATCCCGCTGATCCAGACTTTTTGCGCATGTAAAGTATAGGTTCTGTTCTTGTCGTTCAAACCATAGCATAAAAAGGCTTTACGTCAAATGCAAAACCGTGGTTGTCGTCACTAAGCGACAGGTCCCGCCAACCAAGATCTCGGAAGCGACAAGGTCTTTGCCAGCGACGTCGGCGAGACCGACTCCCATCTCTTCCTAACTCGCCCTGAACAACCGCGTACTAGGTTGCTTTGCGGTTTCATCCCGAAATGACGTCGAATGCATATTCGTAAAAACTCTATTGTGGCATTTGCATCCAAGTGTGGCGCTCTTCTCGAAGTTCGCGGCGCGCTCAAGAGACTCATGACGTTGAAGAAACCTACTCTCCGGCTGACAATGGTTGCATTGGCGATGCCCGTCTTTGCTGTAGTTGCCAACTCCCAAGAATCGTCGTCAATAACCTCGGTTCTTCCCAGTACACCAGCGATCCAGCGGACAGCTCCCGAGCCCACGTTCCGCGTCGGAGCCTTTCGATTGCAAACGATGGACGCAGATAATCCCGCGCCAGATGGATCGTCCCCCACTTCAGCAGGAACGGAGCAGAAGCCGGGGCTTGTGAAACGAAGTCTCAAACGGATTGCACAAGATCAGAAGCATCTCTACCGGGGGCCGTTCGAAGCGCATAACCTTAAGTGGGACGCCGTGATTCTGGTGGGTACCGGCGCGTTTCTCGCCGCTGACCGCCACATCGAAAGCAATATTCCGCACTCACATTTCACCGCGTATCAGGACACTTCAGATATCGCTATCGGGGGATTAGCCGCCTCTCTCGCCGGCGTGTACCTTTACGGAGCCAACAGCGAGCATAGTCACGCCAGAGAGACAGGCGAGCTCGAACTCGAAACTTTGGTCAATACCTTCCTCGTCTACACCCCGATGCAACTGATTGCGGGCCGCCAGCGGCCCGATGAAGGCAACAATCACGGGGACTTCTTGAAGCATCACGCCCTGAACACCTCATTCCCCGGCGGCCATGCCATGTTTACCTGGGCGATGGCTTCGGTGCTGGCCGACGAATATCCGAAACCTTGGGCGCGGGCGCTGAGTTACGGCGCAGCGTTCACCGTGACCTTCGCTCGCTTCATGGCACGGGATCACTGGTCCTCGGACATGTTTGCGGGCACTGCGTTGGGCCTCGCTATCGCTGAGAGGACCTTCCATGCACGCTGCAATCCGGAGTTCGAGTCACAGTGCAAACACCATCAGTGGTGGTGGAAGCCGATGAAGATAGAATCCCAACAGTAACCGCCCGACAATCATAATCCTGCAAGTTAACCTACTGGCAACGATCCCTAACATGTAAGAACAACTTGGGTCTGGCGAAGGGCATACGACGGCAAATCGAACCCAAAGACTCGAAAAAATAAAAAGGGGCCATTAAGGAGCCATCAGAAAGAGAGGTGGTTGAAATGCGTAATGCGGGAGTTGTCTTGCTAGCAGCTTCTCTGTTCTACGTAACCGTTTTCACGATGGCCGAGGATAAACAAAAGAAACAACAGCAAAACGATGAAGCCTCGCTCAATCTGCAGATTGTTGACGCAGTACGCACAAACACCGACGAAATCAGTACCATGAGTCCAGACCGATGCGACGCCGATGGGAACGTTTACATGCGTCCTCACGGCCTCGACTACAAGTTTGGATGGGGTCAAATTCTAAAGTTCAATCCGAAGGGAGAACTGAAGGTTACTTTCTCTCCGCAAGCCGGTTTTCTGCCCACGCAGCTTTTTGTTGCAGGCGATGGTACGGTGTACGTGTTGGCAGTGGATCAGAAACAGTTAACGGACGAGAAGGAGCAGGAGGCACGAAGGGCTCCAGACAATTACATCTTGCGCTACCGCAGTGACGGCAGCCTTGATGGAAAAACGAAACTGGACGCCCAGTTCGTACCTTCCGGGTCATTTGTAGTCTTCCCCTCTGGGGAGATTCTTATCTCAGCGATTGAAGTGGCTACCGGAGTCGGGCAACCGCCGCCTACGCCCTTTACCTCTCTCTTCGATCAAAACGGTGCTTTTCTTAAGAAAATATCCGGCAAAGAGGACGAGTGGATTGCCAATGCCATCGAATCTCATGACACGACAAAAGTTGCACCGGGTCATGGAGCGAACCCTGCGGTCGCAATGGGCCAGGTAATCATTGGCTCAGATGGCAATGCCTATGTGATGCGGAAATCCCTACCTGCAGTAGTTTATGTCATTTCGAGCGGGGGGTCTTTGGTTCGTACATTAACCCTGCCCTCTGGCGAACCGCCAAAGTTTCCTAGTATTTTGATGGAAAACCGAGGACAGTTAGCGATAATGTTCCAGAATGCTGGACCGAACGAGCCTCGTCTAAGGCTGTTCGAGACGCTGACGGGAAAACCGATACAAACAGTGAACACCCAAATGCAATTCGGGGCAGGGGCAACATGCTTCAATCCTCCGGACTTTACTTTCGTGCGGGTGGAAGACGGGAAATTTGTGTTCACGACGGCGCAAGCGCGGTAGCTTGAGCGAAAACAAGACCCACGGCTTTGCCGGCTGGATCCCAGGCCTATTTGTGATCCTTCTTGTCGTTCTTGTCGTTGGCCATTAAGTCCAAGCCGAAGAGAGGATGGTCGTACGTGCCTGTAATCTTAACTGGCGCTACATAGCCGACAGGCTTTTTCTTGAAGAAAGGGCTTAAGACTTTAAGCATCAGCGCCTTCACCCCGCTCGTTGTGTTCGATGGCGAAGACTCGGTTCTTAAAGTACCGTGGAGATCAATTTTCTCTGTGATGAGATTGTAGGTCCCTTGCAATTGTGCCGAGGCGCCGGGGACTGTGAAGGAGAGATTGGAGAATCGGGCTGTGCCGTCTTGCAGACGGACGTGTCCCGTAAGATTGGAGAGCACGGTCCCCGGATCCTCGTCGTTTCCGCTCTTTTCGTTCTTTTCGTTCTTATGATCTTCTTGCTTAGGATCATCTTTCTGAAACAGCGCGCCTTCACTTAGGTGGTTCACGCCCTCTTGCGTGTTTGAGTTTGTAAACGTCCCAGCATCAATTCCGAAATCCCCTTCCAACTCAACTTTCTCGAGAAATGGTCTCGTTCCTGGTGGGATCGAGACTTTAGCGCGAAAGCTGGTGACTCCCGACATTGGCGCTCGCGGCGCCTTGGCAAAGAGCAAAAGAATGTCCTGGATTCGGCCATTCTTTGACGCCAGTTCAACCGAGACGCTCTTGCCAGGTTGCCCAGTTTTTCCAGCGACACTTCCGTGTGATAAAACCGTCGTTTTCCAGAAAGTGGCAGCTACGTGCTGCAGAAACGTGTCTCCGTTCTCGCCGTTTACCGTGGCCTGAAACTGGGTTCGCAGCTGCACTTGATGGGAACTCGAAGTGACGCCAAAGCGCGGCGTGTCGGTGTTGCCCTGAACTTCAATGTGATTGAGCACACCAGAGAACTTGCCAGAAGAAGAAAGCAGGCCCGCAATGCCGTGGAAGACACTCAGATCCGCCTGTTCGAACAAATAGTCTCCGGACACAGGAGTTTGTCCGACATCATCCGCGCTCCAGGGACCGAACTTGCCGGAGGTAGTTATCTCCCCCGGCGGCGCCGGATTCGAAAGCTTGGCTTGAAACGAAGCTGGGCCGGTGCCGCCAACATTCCTGAGATTAAAGTTATGAAAGAAAAACTTCAGCGGCTGCTTGTCCGGTTTACTGGAAACTTCGAGAACCGCGCCGTCTGCGATCAACTCGTCGACCACAACCGTCGATCGGTGCGGTGTTTGAAACTGCTCGCCGGCGCCCCGAGGAGGTGTCAGAATGTGCATACCTTCTGCGCGGATGCGCTTGACGTGCTCGGTAAACAGACCGAAAAAACTTCCTTCAATTCTTATCCTGTCCACGGTGATTAGCGGTGGACTCCCAGGTTTCGGATTGTGCTGGAACTTCACGTGTTCGAGGACACAGCCGGGGCGAGGGAAGTACGTCCCATGAAAGGCGCCGGCATCGACCCGGCTCATACTCGCATCCTCCAGTTGTTTCAATACCGCTGCGCGATTGAAGGGCCATTGCCATGCCAAGAAGAGTCCGGCTGCAAGAAGAATGATGGCGATTGCCAGCGAAGCACGCACTATCAATTTCTGCTTGCTACTGGACGACGTTGAGACCATCACCTGCGGCATCGACTTGACCCGAACTGGAAACCTTTTGGAGGCATGGAATCGAACTTGGGTTGGCGTCGGTCCGTACTTAATCTAAGGGATCATGACCCGCAGTTTTCTTGAGACGAATGCGCGAGGACCGATCCCGTCAACAGATCTGTATCGCGGAGTACATTGCTACGATCAAATTTATTGAGCGTTGGAAAATATCCTGACGTCAATTTTCCATTTGTCATTTCGAGCACGCCAGGAGATCCGCGAGTGCGGATCATCCAGCGGGGTCGAGAAACCTGCTTTCCTCTCGCACCAGCCAAACAGCAGGTTCCTCGATAACGCTTTGTAATGACAGGACGGGTGGAAGAAAAGGGTGAGCGGCCTCTCCGGATCCCCTCGCTTAAAGCCTATGTCTTGGGCAGAACGGTTATGTTCTGTGGATTAGTTATGGTGTACGGCGAGCCCGGTGCTTCGCTGAAACTCGTCGGAGTAATCGTAAATACGAAGACCTTGCTGGCCGACCGGCTGATGGCATAGAGATGATTATCATTGTCCCAGAAGATCTGATCCACCTCATCCTTGGTGAGCAGGCCGGTGTAGTGCGTTATCGGATGACCGCCGTTGAAATGGAATATCTGCAACCCCGCCAGTCCGGCGACTGCGAGAAGTTTCCCCGACGGAGACATACGAATACCCGTTACGTATTTCACGGCCGCGCTGGGCATGTTCGAGAAGGTGCTTTTCGTGCTCAGGTTTCCCGAGGCGCTGGCGGTATATGTCGCAAGCTGCGGCGGGCCGTCCTGTTGCCATGTGGTTCCGTTGAAGGGGACAACGGAGAGCGCCACATGATTGCTTAGGTCAGAGGCCGCTCCGTAGGGATCGTAGAAGTCGCCGCTCTTCGCCGATGGCATTGGCGGATTGATATTCAAGTCCTTCAGCTTTCCGTCGGCGTTCCGCCTGAAGCCGAAGATGTATGGATAGAATTGATGAGAAGCTGATCCGTAGGCGTATGCGTTGTTCCCAATGAAGCTGAGCGGCACAGTGAACATTGTGCTGGGATCGCTAGCGCCAAGATAACTCAGTTTGCCTGTGGAACGGTCAATGCCAAAAGATTGATACGTGTTGTTGGCGCAAATGTTGCCATAGAAGTCTTCGTCATACAAGGTAGTGCCGGTGCGGTCGAGGAACAGAGCAGTGGGTCCGCCGCAATTGTATCCATTGAATTTCTGGGCGTTAATAGAGGTGACTTTTTCGAGGGCGCCATCGGATGCAATAGCAAAGGAGAAGATGTCCACCCCGTTTGTGCCAAAAAGATAATTTGCATTTACTGCCATGCTCTGCACGTCCGCGGCGAAAGGCGAACCGGACACGGCTGTGAGCTTGCCATTCGATGCGGCGGAGAATGCGTTGATCTCATAGCTATTGCCATTGGGGCTGCTGGATACGTAGACAAGCGCGACCGGCGAACTGCTGTTTACGTCAATATTCGTGGATGTGAGTTGAGCGACTGCCACTTCCGTGCATAACGTGGCAATTATGCAAACGACGAGTTGGATGAAGCGGGTCATCTTTTTCACCTCTCCTTAACTGCTACTGACTGACGTGGAATTGGGACGCAGGAATCAGATGCCACGGGAGAGTGGCGGGTTGGCCTTTCTCGACTCGCGATGGGTCGGACCTTTGCAGACTTGATCCTCCCCGTTGGGTTTCACAGAGACGTTGGTGGTAGAGTCACGAATCAGATCTTGTATATACCTTGACACGTATATACTCAGAAGAGTATATAAAAAGAGTGGAATCTGTCTTCGAAATCATTGCGGAGCCGAACCGCCGCGCGATATTGAGCCTCCTGGTCTCGTCCCAACAGTCAGTGGGAGAGATCGAGCGCCGGCTTCGTATGCCGCAGCCGGCCGTGTCAAAGCACCTGCGCGTGTTGCGCGACGCCGGTTTCGTCGAGTCCACGGTGGACGCTCAGCGCCGTCTCTACCGGCTGAAGCCGGAACCACTTCGAGAGATGGATGCCTGGCTGGCTCAGTTCCGCCGCTTCTGGTCCGCTCACGTCGATGCTCTCGAACGCCACCTCGATCGCATGGATCATGACCGCATGGATCAATCCAGGGACCAATCAATACCAACGAAAAGGAAGACAAGGAAAAGAAGATGACCAATCGCGAGCAATACACACCGGGTCCGGCCAGCGGGGCGCGAGTACAAAAGGAACGGGAACAAAATGGGGAAGTGAAGTGGACGCTAATTCTCGTAAGAGAAATGCGCCACTCGCCGGAAAAAGTCTGGCAGGCGCTTACCGACCCGGCGCACCTGCGCGAGTGGGCTCCCTTTGACGCCGATGGGAGCCTGAGTACGGTTGGAACCACGGTCAAGCTCACCACAGTGGGAGCGCCCGCGCTGCACATTACTGAAACAAGAGTAACGCGAGCCGACGCTCCCGAGGTGCTTGAGTACAACTGGGGCGGCTTCGATATGCGGTGGGAACTCGAAGCCTTCGGTGGCGGCACGCGGCTGACACTGTGGACCAACATCGGTCACCGCTTCATCGCCATGGGCGCTGCCGGGTGGCACATCTGTTTCGATGTTCTGGATCACCTGCTAAGCGGAACTCCCATCGGCCGCATCGTCGGCCCCGAGGCCATGAAGTTTCCCGGCTGGCAGCGGCTGAACGCGGAGTACGCCAAGCAGTTCGGCGTTGAGACGCGCTGATTGCAAAGAAAATCAGGGCCGCCTCAGGCGGTCAAAAGTCGTGAATCGAGGAGGAGCGCAAAACCATGCACGAAGCACTTAAGAGAAATAAAAAGGAGTTGTCACCAGAACAACGTAAAGAATTGCTCGGAGCATTGAAAGCGCGTTTTGAGAAGAACATGAACCGCCACAAAGATCTTGAATGGGCTAAGGTACAAGCAAAGCTGGAAGCTCGTACTGAAAAACTGTGGTCAATCAGCGAAATGGAACGGACTGGCGGTGAACCGGACGTTGTTGGTCATGATAAAAAGACGGGCGAATACATTTTTTATGACTGTTCACCGGAAAGCCCTAAAGGCCGCAGAAGTCTTTGCTACGACCGTGAAGCGCTGGAGTCACGGAAAGAAAACAAACCAAAAGATAATGCCATGGATATGGCAGATGCCATGGGCATTGAGCTTTTAACCGAAGAACAGTATCGAGAGCTGCAGAAGCTTGGGAATTTCGATACCAAAACGTCGAGCTGGGTGAAAACCCCTGCTGCTGTCAGAAAACTTGGCGGCGCCCTCTTTTGTGATCGCCGCTTCGACACTGTTTTCGTTTATCACAACGGCGCGGAATCTTACTATGCCGCCAGGGCGTTCCGTGGCTCGCTAAGGGTCTAGCGCGAACCATCTCATGTCTTACACGCGTGTGGTCCCGTGAGGGTTGTCACCTGGACGTTCACCTTTTCGAGCATGCCGGTTGCGGGAGGGTAAAGTAGTCATGAAAGATGCCACCCAACGTTCGATCTTTCGCTGGATTCACATCGTCTTTGCCATTCCGATCCTCGGTTACATTTACAGTCCGTTTGAAAAACTTCCGGACTACGCCCCCGCAACCCGGTTTGTCTTCCTTCCGGTAATGGTCCTTTCGGGATTGTGGATGTGGAAAGGCCACGTCGTTCGACGACTCACTTCGAAGACTGCACTAATTCTGGTGCAGAATTTCTCTCAAAAAAAACGCTCGATTCCACCCAAAATCTAGAAAACAAAGGATCGGCAAAAATTCTGCCTTGTAGATCTATGGTTCTTAAGGTAGTTACAGGCAAAATATTCTAAACGTTGGAGTTAGCGTGTCTTTTCCAGGGCGATCTGGCGGGCCGGTTGCGCCTGCACCTATGGACAACAGCAAAGCGCCGGGCGAAGGTTTTCGCCTTCGTCTTGTTGTCGGACTCAGCCGTTGGAAAATGGTCCAGGAGCTGCGCCCGTGTCAGGTTGTCAAAGAACGAGGTTATCTTATAGATAACCTGTGTCGCTCTATAATATCGTGACGAGGGAATGAGATCAAGAGGAAAGTGGATCGGCCCTGAATACGATTCACGAAATGGGAAACGTAAAATGGGCGAACTGTGTGGGCCTTCTCCCGAGTTACGCCCGCTTTCGGCTCTGATTCCGTGCTTCGAATGCGGCGGTGATTGCTTCATCCAGCGCGCGAATTTCGAACGGGCCGTTGCGCAGCCCGGGGTGCTTCGAGATCAACTCGATGGCATGTTTTCGGTCTCGGGGCTCAAGGATCAGGATGCCGCCCACTTGTTCCTTAGTTTCGGCGTACGGTCCGTCCGTGACAATCACTTTGCCTTTTTTAAACCGCAAAGTGGCGGCATTGCGGGGAGACTCCAGCGCCTCGCCCCCAGCAATGTGTCCGCCCTTACGCAGCACATCGTCATAGGCAAAGCATTCCTCGATGAACGCCTTCCGTTCGGTTTCTGACAGTGCTTCCCACTTCTTGTCGTCGAAATATCCAAGACATACGAATTTCATTGCTTCCTCCACTAGAACTGACTGCTTTCACTGTATAGTCGTTTGCGCCGTGCGAAATCGACGTTTCGTGCAAAAAGGGTAGAACATGCGGTCGGTGCCCCAGATTCCGGGCCGTTTTGGGCGGTAGCTTGGGAGCCGTGTCTCTATGCGCTGACCCAGCTTAGCGTCAAAAACCGACGCGAACCTCTGGCACCAGGCGAAGTAGGTCTTGCGTCTACCTGAGGTGTAACATCTGGAATCAGAATGTCGGCTCCGATGCCCATGCTCCGGATCAGGTTGGGCGTTCCTCTAAACCTGTTTCTCAATGCGAAAGATCCCGATCAGCTCAACCCTTCGCTCAAATTTGACTACGGTCACTCTGAAGTTCGCGTGACTTTGAAGGGTGGCTCACCTCTGCGTGTTGAGAAGAGCGATGAACCTAACTTTCGCGCGATTTACCAGTGTCAAATTGAAATACGCGAGAAGGAGAATTCGACCCACAGTCTCTTGGGATTGGTGGAGTCTAACAATTTTGAGGAACTCGTGAACTCGTTGATGCCTATCGTGAACCGAACGCTAGCAGGCATCCGGAATTTTGGCTGGGTGACAACAGCAAGAGAATATAAGGCAGAGGAAAAACCGGAAACCCTGCTCCGGGCATGGCAAGCAATGTTCCGGTTACGCGGAAGCTGGAAAGAAATCGCTCCTCCGCCTAAAAGAGATTCATTCGATTTTATCGGTTTCGCTGCTCTGGGAGAGAACGTTGAAAGAGGCTCGCTGAGCGTGTCCCGCTGGCGAGACATAGAACAAGCGTTAGTGGAGGGTTTAAAGCCGAATCCTGAGCAAGAGTTTCTCACGAACGCTCTACAGCATCTCCGCGATGAGAATCTAAGGCTCGCAATCATCGAGGCAACCGTGTGCCTGGAGATCGTGCTGAGCCAAACTGCCCAACTCTATCTCGAAGTGAAGCGTCATTTTCCCAAGAAAAAAAGCTGAGGTTGTTCTAAACAACGTTGGTCTCACTAGCCGAGTAGGGCTCGTCGTGAACTCGATCCTTTCGCACAATGAGCGGAACACGGCTCAGATGGATAAGGTGCTGAAGGCAATAAACTGGCGGAACAAGATCGTCCATCGGACCGGCCATCTTGATCCCTCGGTGCCGTCTGAGGAGGTGCATGATGCCGTATGCGAGATGCTCAATCTGGCGCTGGCACTCGGGCGCAAGCGAGAAAAACTGCGAACTGAGCCCGAGGTTGAAGACATTTCAAAAGCAATTGGAGAGCAGTTCGACTGTCCCAACCCTGAAATCGAGGTCTTGAAGTATCACGAAATCTCGGCCACGTTCTCCTTCCCGAGTGAGGCATCAGCCTACCTACGGCCGCTTGGAGCCACGAAGACTTCCGAAACGAAGATTCCAGATCAGGAAGGATTGCAGCGGATCGTCAACGACCTCGGGTTAAAACTCAAAGCGCGAGATCCGCGATTCGATACGAAGAAACACCTTTGGGTGACATTCCAGCGCGGCCTTCTTGCTGGCAAGGTTTTTGCAACTCTTGAGAAAGGCGAATGGAAGCAGCCACCAATCGAGACGGGCTCAAAAATAGCTCCGATTATTGCCGCTCCTCGGTAGGGCTGGCCCACCCTTTACGTTCCTTGTAAAGGTGGGAGCGATGAGGTCGGGGTCACGGGTGGAAAATCGGGACGCAGGCTGCATTAGTCCTGACCTTTGCAAAATCGCAAAGGCGGGCCAGCCACCGTCCGATGCAGACATTAAACACAAGGTCCCCCTCGGCTTCGCTCGGGGCAGGCTCTCCACCGATCATCGCTTTGCGATGATCTGTTCCGGTCGGGATGGCAGAGTTCGGGGGAGGTGAAATGGGGCGCAGTGCGTCTAGCGGTCAAAGGTCAAAATCCCCACCCTAACGTCGCAGAACCAGAGTGAAGTTGGGATCGGACTATTTCCGCGACGTTAGGATGGGGCACCCGGCGCGATACGTCCAGCGGTCAGGTAATCCCCACCCTAACGTCGCAAAACCAGAGTGTGAGGTTGGGATCGGACTATTTCCGCGATGTTAGGATGGGGCACCCGGTCGAATTAGAAACTTAGAGTACGTCCCCTCTGTTTCCAGGTTTTCCCGCGTCCGGCGTACACGTTTTGGTTGACCGCTCGGGACTGGAGCCTAAAGATTTCGCCGATCGTCTTCGCATGGTCATCACTTGAATTCGCGTTAAGATCGGACGTCAGTGAGCATCCGCCGGCGTACCGTCCGACCACTCGCACACCGGAACCATGAACTCGGCACGGGCTCTGTAGCATTATTAAAGTGTCAATTCACTATAAGCGGAGAGTCATCCGAGCCTGCACCTTAAGTCTTACCGTCTTTCAGGGGAACGTAAACCAGACGTGGGGAAGCCAGGGTCCGGCACGGTCGTTAAGATGCCCTTGCTTCGACAGCATATAGGCCATCGCGCCAGCCTCGACGGCCCCCAGCTCGGTTTCCTCCACCGCGGCCTTCATACTCTCGTGGATTTCCTTTTTTCGATTGTCCCGCCAATACTAATTTTGTGCTCATCAAAGTGATCGGCACCACCAGTTCGCGCAGCCGGCTCAGTGAGTGTCCACCGGCGTTCCGTCCGACCACTTGCTTACCGGAACGTCAATTGTGGTATAGCGGCCTATTTTTTCTTCGTGCGCGTCCAACGGGACGTCATCCCCCAAGTCGGATCCCAAGGCTTTAGGGTCGATTTCGGGGACAAAAAACATCACGTGGGGAAGCCAGGGTCCTTTGACGCCGGCATTCAAATACCCTTGCTTTGACATCATGTAGGACACCGAACCGGGTTCGGGCGTGGGCAACTCACCTTTCGCGATGCCGTCTATTATGGCGTCCTCTATCTGAGTGTTCGAACGTCCGGCAATCGCCAGTTCGGTCTTCTTGAGGTAGATCGGAAGAAAAGACCGCGCACCCGGAGCGCTCAGGCAGATCGGACCGTGTATCTTTGGATCCCAAAAAGCCGGATTGTTTT